>ERZ1023974.89-NODE-89-length-46107-cov-30.605468_pt1 | contig 46107 bp, 40 predicted proteins | sample MGYA00380432_ERZ1023974 | MGnify/ENA primary metagenome ERZ1023974 (study PRJEB33179, sample SAMN07449058) | human gut metagenome | biome: Human-gut; feature: Human associated habitat; material: Faeces | host: Homo sapiens | place: India:Kasaragod | collected...
CGCCACACTACCCAGAGTTGAGCGGCGGCAGCGGCAGTTGTGGATAAGCGACAGATAATTACGTATACGGCATTTTTCGGCCGAAATAAACTGATTTTCGCCCATTTTTAGCCCCCCCCCCCGAATATTTTTACGCATTCATACGTCATTTTTGTATAAAATACACTTTCACCGGGGGATCGGGTGCGCTTGATTTACGAAATTGCTTCCGGCAGCTGCATCCATTTGCCCTTCCAGGCGTAGAGCACCATCAACACTGCACCCACAGCCCAGGACACCGGGTAGACCAGCAGCACGCCCTCAATGCCTGCAAACAGGGGCAGGGCAAACTGGATCCAGACAATACGGAACAGGCACAGGGAGATCAGCAGCACCACCATGGGCGGCACACTCTTGCCGGTGCCGCGCACCGTACCGGCAAGGCCCTGCAGGATGCCCAGCATCCAGTAGAAGGGGCAGAAATAGAGCATACAGATCTTGCCGTAGGCAATGACCGTTTCATCGCCGGTGAACAGGTGCATGATGGGGTCCTGGAAGGCGAGCAGCAGGATGCCGGTCAGGATGGTGTAAACGATGCACATGCCCAGGGTGACAAAAGTGCCCTTTTTGACACGGTCGATCTTGCCCGCACCAAAGTTCTGGCCCACAAAGGTGGTGGCCGCCATGCTGAAGCTCAGCACAGGCAGAATGTTGAAGCCATCCACCTTCATATAGGCGGCAAAACCTGCCATGGCAGCGGCACCATAGCCGTTGACGCTGACCTGCACCAGCACATTGGAAAGGGAGATGACCATGTTCTGGATGCCGGTGGGCAGGCCCACCTTGATGATGCGGACCGCCATCTTTTTGTGCACGCGCACTTCCTTTGCCGTCACGCGGTAATCGTCCTCCACCCGCATCAGAAAGCGCAGGGAGAGCACACAGGACACCAGCTGGCTGATATCGGTGGCAATGGCCGCACCGGCCACGCCCATCTTGCATCCGGCGATCAGGACAAGGTCGAGGACGATGTTGGTGATGGAGGCAACGCCCAGGTAGAGCAGGCTCCGCTTGGAGTTGCCGGCGGCGTTCAGGATACCGGCCGCCATGTTATACACCACGCTGAACAGTACGCCGCCAAAATAGAGCCGCATATAGAGCACCGCATCCTCCAGCACCTCTGCGGGGGTGTTCATGGCGGTGAGCAGGGCACGGCTGACGGCAATGCCGCACACGGTCAGGATCGCACCCAGAATGGCCGAAAGGGCCAGCGAGGTGTGCACCGCAGTGTGCGCGCCCTCCCTGTCCTTGGCTCCCAGAAACTGGGACACCACGACACCGGCACCCACGGCAATGCCCTGGCTGAACCCGATGAGCAGGAAGATGGGCGAGCCGCTGGAGCCGACCGCTGCCAGCGCGTTGCTGCCCACAAAGTTGCCCACGATGATGGAATCGGCGGTGTTGTACAGCTGCTGCAGCATGTTGCCCAGGATCAGCGGCACCGAGAAGAGCAGGATGCTCTTCCAGATACTGCCCTCTGTCATCAGCCGTGATTTTTTCTTTTCTTCTAAAATCGTCTGTGCCATAATGCTTCCTTTTTCACGCAAAGCTTCAACTCATATATCAATCGTCATACAGATAAACGATACCTTGTTTCTACCAAAAAGTCAAGCAAAAGCGTAAAAAGGGGCATTTTCACCGCTTCCACCCTATTTCCACCCTCTTGCCGCTGGGTCCAGCATCTCGGCAGCGGAGTAGACCAGAGCGTTGCAGACTGCGGCGGCCACGGTGCTTCCGCCCTTGCGGCCCATGGCCGCGATGGCAGGCACGCCGTTGGCGGCACAGGCGGCAAACAGCGCTTCCTTGCTTTCCACCACATTCACAAACCCCACCGGCACGGCAATGACCAGGGCAGGCCGCAGCCCGGCCTCGATCTCTTCCGCAATGGTCAGCAGGGCGGTGGGGGCATTGCCCACCGCAAGAATTGCCCCGGGGTGCTCCTGCGCCGCGCGGTGCATGGAGGCCACTGCCCGGGTGGTTCCGGTCTCGGCTGCGATCCGCGCCACCTCAGGGTCCGCCATGTAGCAGAGGGCACTGCCGCCCAGCCGGGCAAGGGCAGGCTTGGAAATGCCCGAAAGTGCCATGTTGGTGTCGGTGATGATAGGGGTCCCGGCCCGCAGGGCGGCCACACCTGCTGCCACAGCCCCCGGCGTGAAGCGCAGATTTTTCGCATAGTCAAAGTCGGCGGTGGTGTGGATGACCCGCTTGACCACAGCGGCAGTCTCGGGCGGCGGGGTCAGGCCCTGCGCTTCCAGCTCTGCCGTGATGATGGAAAGGCTTGTCCGCTCAATGTCGGCGGGCAGATGATGTTGTGGGATCATTGTGCATTCCTCCGCGGGTTCTCCAACCCCATGGCCGCGTAAACGGCATCCAGATCCAGCGCGCCGCGCACGCCATCGGCCAGCAGGTCAAACTGCTGCTGGCGGTATTGCTCCATCGGGATGAGGGCCGCGCTGTCCGGCGCAATGCCCTTGCGCCGGCAGAGCAGGGCCACCAGCTTCTCGGTGAGTTCACCGGTATCAAACAGGCCGTGCAGGTAGGTGCCAAACACATTGTCCTGCACACAGCCCTCGGGTGTGCCGTCTGCCAGTGTGCAGAAGGGCACACCCTGCACCTCGGTGCGGCCGGTGTGGATCTGATATCCGGTCAGGGCCGCACCCGCAAAGGGGGCGGCGGTCACGGCGGCAGTGTCCTGGGTGCGGTGCTTCTGGCCGGTAAAGACCGTGTGGGTGGGCAGCAGCCCCAGCCCCCGCACGGTCTGCGCCGTACCGCTCTCCGTGCCCTCAGGGTCGGCCAGCGTCTCACCCAGCATCTGATACCCACCGCAGACCCCCAGCACCGGCGTGCCGTTGGCCGCCAGCTTCAACAGGGCTGCTTCCAGCCCGGACTGCCGCAGCCAGAGCAGGTCATCCACTGTGTTCTTGGTGCCGGGCAGGATGATGAGATCCGGTGTGCCCAGCTGGCGGGTATTCTGCACATACCGCACGCCCAGCAGCGGGTGCTGCTCCAGCGGCATGAAATCGGTAAAGTTGGAGATGTGCGGCAGGCGGAGGATGGCCGCATCCAGCGGGTGGACCGTTCTGCCCGCATCCAGCCGGGTGGAAAGCGAATCCTCGTCCTCAATGTCCACCTTCAGGTAGGGCACGACCCCCAGCACCGGCAGCTGCGTTTTCTCTTCCAGCATAGCAAGGCCGGGGCGCAGGATCTCCACATCGCCGCGGAATTTATTGATGAGCAGCCCCTTGATGCGGGCGCGCTCTTCTGGCTCCAGCAGCGCCACCGTACCGTACAGCTGGGCGAACACACCGCCCCGGTCGATGTCTCCCGCCAGCAGAACGGGGGCATCCACCAGCCGGGCAAGGCCCATGTTGACGATATCATCTGCCTTCAGGTTGATCTCCGCCGGGCTTCCGGCCCCCTCAATGACGATGATGTCCACGGTTTCGGCCAGACTGTTGTAGGCCGAGAGGATCTCCGGGATGAGCGCTCTTTTCATCTTGAAATAGGCGGCGGCGGGCATCTGGCCCCGCACCTCGCCGTTCACGATGACCTGACTGCCCACGTCACTGCTGGGCTTGAGCAGGATGGGGTTCATCCGCACATCCGGCTCGATGCCTGCGGCCTGCGCCTGCACCACCTGTGCCCGGCCCATTTCCAGCCCATCCCGGGTGACAAAGCTGTTCAGCGCCATGTTCTGGCTCTTGAAGGGAGCCACGCGGTAACCGTCCTGCGCAAAAATGCGGCAGAGGGCGGCACACAGCAGGCTTTTGCCTGCACCGCTCATGGTTCCCTGCACCATGATGCACTTTGCCTTGCTCATTCCAGCACCTCCGCAAGAAGTTTCAAAAGCTGTTCGTTTTCAGGCCCGGTGCGCACGGCGGTGCGGTACCAGCCGGGGCCCAGCCCGGGGTAGTTCGCACAGCTGCGCAGCACAGCGCCCCTTTGCCGCAGGGCTTCTCCCAGCGTCTCCGGGGCCTGAAACAGCAGGTAATTTGCCCTGCCGTCCAGCACCCGCAGGCCCAGCGCCCGCAGCCCGGCCGTCAGGCGGGGCCGCTGTTCGGCAATGAGGGCCCGGACCTTTTCCACATACGCTGTCTCCTCCAGTGCGGCAAGGCCCGCCGCCTGCGCCAGACTGGACACGCCCCAAGGCTGGCCGCAGGCCTGCATCTGTTCCAGCAGCGCCGTGTCGGCACTCAGGGCATAGCCCAGCCGCACGCCCGCCATGCCGTAAAGCTTGGTGAAGGCTTTCAGGATGACCAGATCTCCCTCCCCCAGCAGGCCTTTTGCCGTGTGCAGGGCATGGTCGGGCAGGAAATCAAGGAAGCATTCGTCCACCACCAGCAGGGTGCCGCACGCCGCGCAGCGGTGAAGGATCTGTTCCACCAGCGGCAGGGCCGTCAACTGGCCGGTGGGGTTGTTGGGCTGGCAGAGGAACACCATATCCACCCCCGGGCGGATGGCCGCGCAGAACGCATCCGTGACCGCAAAATCCTCCTGATCCCGCAAAAAGAAGCGTTCTACCGTGCAGCCGACACTTTCCAAAGCAGTGGCATACTCCGCAAAGGTGGGTGCGGTGACCAGCGCCCGGCGGGGCTTTTTGGCCCAGACCAGCCGGAAGATAAGGTCTGCCGCCCCATTGCCGCAGAGGATCTGCTCCGCCGGCACGCCCTCATGGAGTGCCAGCTTTGCCCGCAGCTCCCGGCACAGGGGGTCGGGGTAGCGGTCGGCCGTGGGCAATGCCGCCGTGATGGCCCGGGCCACCCCTCCCGGCAGGCCCAGCGGGCTGACGTTGGCCGAAAAATCCAGCGCATCCCGCCCGAACTCGGCCCGGTAACCGGCCCAATCGCCGCCATGTACTAGTTGCATGTTCGTTCTCCTTTTCCTGGATGGTTCTGGATCCCAGCTCTTGGCTCCCCCTTTGGGGGAGCTGTCATGCAAGGCATGACTGAGAGGGCGAGGTCGTTACAAAAAAGCCCGTATTGCCACGCCCCACGCCAGTGCAAAAGCGCTTGCCACGTACATCATCTGGTTGGCACGCAGGATATCCTCCGGTTCAATGGGACGCAGCGGATCACCGATGGTGGGCTTGGCGTAGTATTCGCCAAAGTAATAGGCGGGCCCGGCCAGCTGCACCCCCAGCGCACCGGCGCAGGCGCTCTCGGTCTGGGCGCTGTTGGGGCTGGCGTGGTTGCGGCGGTCCCGCCGCCAGATCTTCCACGCCCCTTTTGCGTCATTGTGCGTAAAGGCCGCGGCAGCCACCCACAGCAGGGCGGCAAGGCGGCTGGGAAGGTAATTTGCCGCATCGTCCAGCTTGGCCGGGATGCGGCCAAAGTAGAGGTATTTTTCGTTTTTGTAGCCCAGCATACTGTCCATCGTGTTGATGGCCTTGTAGGTCAGGGCCAGCGGTGCCCCGCCGATGAGCATATAGAGCAGGGGTGCGATCACGCCGTCGCTGGCGTTTTCGGCCACCGTCTCCACAGCGGCTCTGGTCACACCCTCCAGCGTCAGATCCTGGGTGTCCCGCCCCACGATGCGGCTGACCGCCCTGCGGGCGGCAGGCAGGTCGGGCTTGACCAGTTCCCGGTAGACATTGGTGCTCTCCTGCGCCAGCCCCTTTGCGGCCAGTGCCTGCCCGCACCAGAACATCTGGACGGCCAGCCCCAGCCACGGGCTGATGCGGGCAGCCCCCAGGCAGACAAGGCTTGTCAGCAGAAAGGTGCCCACCGGCAGGCAGAAGGCTACAATGGCCCCGCCCAGCAGTTCCCCCTGAGGCGTTTTGGGCAGGCGGGCCCGCAGGCGCTTTTCCAGCGCCGAGATGGCCTTGCCCATGTACACCACCGGGTGGGGCAGCCAGGCCGGGTCGCCAAACAGGCAGTCCAGCGCAAAACCGCCGAGTACTGCGTATTCGATCATCGGGCATCCTCCTTTGTGTACTGCACAGTTTTCAGCAGGTGCAGCACCCGCTGCTCCGCCCAATCTCCTGCATCCAGAACGTAACCGCCCGCGTTGGGGGCGCACCAGTGGTAATAATCCGCATGGGGCAGGGCATAGCGCTCCATGGCAGCCATCTGGGTGCCGCCGTGGGCCAGAATGACCAGTGTCTCTTCCCCATCGGCAAGGGCCCTGTCCACCAGTGCGGCAAAGGCCCTGCACACCCGCTCCGAAAAGACAGCCTTGATCTCGCCGTCCGGGCAGGGGCTTTCGCAGTTGGCGTTCACCCAGGCCAGATAATCCGGGTCGTGCTCCATCTCAATGAAATTGCGGCCCTCAAAGCTGCCGAAGCACATCTCCTGCAGGTCTTTCACCTCCACGAGCCTTGCACCCGGGAAGAGCACCTCCGCGGTCTGCCGGGTGCGGCAGAGCGGGGTGATATAGACCGTTTCCGGCCGGAGGTCAGCCTGCCGCAGCTGGGCGCGGCCCGCAGAGCTCAGGGGAATATCCCGCTGGCCCTGATAGCGCTTTTCGGCATTGTAGGCCGTCAGGCCGTGGCGCAAAAGATAGATCAGCATGGGGGCAGTTCTCCTTTCAATACTGTGGGGATGCCGCAGAACATCTGCACCACGCACCCAGCCCGGGCCGCCAGCAGGCAGGCCAGCCGCCCGGCGGCTTCCCGGGCGGCCCGCTCCCCTGCGTCCATGGGCACCACGCCGCCGCCCACCTCGGTGGCCATCACGATATCATAAGCGGAGAGCTCCTCCGCAAGCTTTTCCAGATCCTCAGCCTCTGCGGCCAGGGCCTGCACCTCCGCAATGCGGGTGCCGGGCAGGCGCTGGGCAAAGGTGCGCTTGCCGCTGTACAGCGGCCCGGTGATAAAGATCATAACAGTCCTCCCCACTGGCAGGCACACAGCGCCGCCAGCATCCACAGCTCGGCTTTCTGCAAAAACCACCCGGCCAGATCGCCGGTGATGCCGCCAAACTGCTTGTTTGAAACAATATGGTAGCGTGCAAACACCAGCACTGCCGCCAGCACCAGTGCCCAGCCGCCCAGTGCCAGCAGGGCGGCGCTGAGCAGAGCGGCCAGCACCATCAGCACCCGGCGGACAGTAGTTCGATCCGCCGCCGTGGCAAAGGTGTGGGCAAGGCCGGTGTTCTTTGCCATCGGGAACGATGCCACAGCCAGGCCCGAGAGGACCCGTTCCAGCACAAGGGCCAGTGTCCAGCACAGGCCCACCCGGGGCGTAAAGTCCACACAGGCGCAAAGGGCAAGGTAGGCCGCAAAATAACTGCACAGCCGGATCACCGCAAAGGCACCGCAGTGGGGGTCTTTGAGGATCTCCAGCTTCTTTTCCCGGTCGCCATAGCTGGAAAGGGCATCGCAGGTGTCGGCATAGCCATCCAGGTGGATGCCGCCCGTGACCCAGACCGGGATCAGGCAGAACCCCGCCGCCTTTGCGGGCATCGGCAGGGGCAGAGTGCCGCACAGGCACCACAGCCCACCAATAACCACCCCGATGAGCGGGAAGGCACACATGGCATACCGCATGTTTTTCTGGTTCCACGCGAACTGCGGCACCGGCAGGGCCGAAAACATGGCAAAGGCCACTGCAATGGTCTGCAATCCAATCATTTTTCCACTCCTTTATAATAGACCGGGATGCCGCACACCACCCGCACCACATGGTCAGCCCGGGCGGCAAGGGCATTGTTCACCTGCGCCAGCGCTTTCAGGTAGCGCCCGGTGTCGCCTGCGTAGTCGGCACCGCCGCTGAACACCTCGTTGGAGACCACGATGAGGTGCACGCATTGTCCGGCCAATTGGTCCAGTCCTTCCAAAATGGCCGAAGCGGCATTTTCTCCCGCCCCGGCGGGGTCGTAGAGCTCGTTGGCGGTCAGGTTGCCCAGATCCTCCAACAGCACAGTTCCCCGGGCAGGCAGACGGATGTTCTCCAGATGCAGGGGACACTCCACGGTCTCAAACTGCTTTGCCGCCCGCATCCTCCGGTGCTTTTCCACCCGGGCGGCACACTCGGCATCCCATACCTGCATGGTGGCGATGTAATAGCGCGGGAGCGCGGTTTTCAGCACCAGGCTCTCGGCATACCCGCTCTTGCCGCTGGCGGCACCGCCCAATACCAGCGTCAGCATTGGGGGGTGTACGGCGTGATGCCGCCCTCCGTGAAGGAATAGCAATCGCGGTAAACGGCCAGCGCCATATCCCACAGCGGGATGCTTGCCACCGCTCCGGTGCCCTCGCCGAGATGGAGCCCGGCGGTGAGCAGGGGCGCTTTGCCCAGCGCTTCCAGCACCAGCCTTGCTGCTGGTTCGGTGGAGCAATGGCTGGCAAACACGGCCTTTTCTGCGGCGGGGCAGAGCCGCACCGCGCACAGAGCCGCCACCCCGCTGATGAAGCCATCCATCAGCACGGGCAGGCCTTCCAGCGCACCGCCCAGAAAAACACCGCACAGCCCGGCGATGTCGAACCCGCCCAGCTTGGAGAGCACATCCAGAGGGTCAGCGGCATCGGGCCGATTCCGCGCAATGCCCCGCCGGATGGCATCCAGCTTGCGGGCAAGCCCCGCGTCGGAAAGGCCCGCACCACGGCCTGTCATCCGCTCCACGGGCTGACCCAGCAGAACCGCAGCCACGGCGCTGGAGGTGGTGGTGTTGCCAATGCCCATCTCCCCCGTGGCCAGCAGCTGCACCCCCGCCGCCTTCTGCGCCCGGACAAGCCCGATGCCCGCCACAATGGCATCCACCGCCTGCTGGCGGGTCATGGCAGGGCCGGTGGTGAAATCCGCCGTCCCGGCGGCAATGCGGCAGTTCTGCACTCCGGGCACCGGCTCCCCGGCCATGCCAAGGTCCACAGGCACCACTTCGCAGCGGGCCGTTTTTGCCATCTGACAGACACTGGTGCGCCGGGCTGCAAGGTTCTCGGCCACGGCCCGGGTCACGCTCTGGTCCGTCTGGCTCACGCCCTGCGCCACCACGCCGTTGTCGGCGCAGAGCACCAGCACGGCTCGGCGGGAAAACGCCAGCTCTGCCGTACCGGTCAGGGCGGCGGCATCCTCCAGCATGGTCTCCAGCCTGCCCAGCCCGCCCAGCGGCTTGGCCAGGCTGGCCCAGTGGGCGTGGGCGGCGGTGCGGGCGGTCTCGTCCGGCCGGGTGATCTTGGAAAGAAGCTGTTTCAGTTCAAGCTCTGTCATTGGTCCTGTTCCTCTTGATGATAGTGTGCGGCGGCATCCACGAACCGCCGGGGCAGGGCCGTGCCCGCCCAATACAAATGCGGGAAGCCCGCATAGAAATGCTCATTTGCAAAGCCGCAGTCCCATTGTTTCCCGTTGGGCTTTGCGGCGGTAAAGCCGGTGCCGTTGTCTGTGGAATCCCAGTGGTGGAACTCGTGCACGGGCAGACGCTCCCCGGCGCGGAACAGCATACTGTCGGCGTGGGCAGTCAATGCCGCGTATCCAAACCGCACCAGCCTCCCCACCCGGAAGCCCTGCCCCGGCAGAACGCCTGCCATGGGCCAGCGTTCCCCGTTGGCATCCTCCAAGCTCTGGCCCAGATAGAGAAAGCCCCCGCACTCGGCCACCGTGGGCAGGCCGCGCTCCACAGCCCGGCGCACAGAGGCCAGCATGGAGCGGTTCGCACTCAACTGCCCGGCATACAGCTCCGGGTAGCCGCCGGGCAGGTAGAGCCCGCCGATCTGCTCCGGCAGGGCGGAGTCCTGCAGGGGGCTGAACCAGCAGAGCTCCGCCCCCGCCCGCTCCAGCGCTTCCAGCGTTTCGGCGTAGGTGAAGCAAAACGCCGCGTCCCTTGCAACGGCAATGGGAACGCGGGGGCGCTGTTCCTCTGCTCCCTGGGGCGGCAGCGCTCCCGCAAGGGGGAGCCGATCGGTGTGCACCAAAGGCGCTGCGCCTTCGGTCAGGATAGACAGCTTTTCCCAATCCACCACCAGCGCATCGGCCATCCGGCTGATCTTCTGCTGCAGGTCCGCGATCTCCCCGGCAGTTTTCAGGCCTAAGTGGCGGCTCTCAAGGGCGGCATCCGGCAGGTGGGGCAGATAGCCCAGCACCGGCAGGCCGGTCTCCCGTTCCAGCATGGGAGCCAGCAGAGCATACAAATGGGGGGCGCAGTCATTGAGCAGGATGCCCGCCAGATGGCTGGGGGTGCGGAACTGTTTCAGTCCGTTGATCTGGGCCGCCAGCGTCAGGCTGGCCCCTCTGGGCTGGACCACCAGCAGCACCGGCAGGTCCAGTGTATCGGCCAGATGCCAGGCACTGGCGGTGTCACTCACGCCGCCCAGTCCATCGTAAAAGCCCATGGCACCCTCGCACACAGCTGCCCCATGCCCGGCTGCGGCCTGCGCATAAAGCGCGCGCACGGTCTCTGGCGCAGAGAAAAACAGGTCGAGGTTGTGGCTTTCCACCCCCAGCACGGCCCGGTGAAACATGGGGTCGATATAGTCCGGCCCGCTCTTGAAGGAGCAGGGGTCCTGCCCCCGCCGCTTGAGCGCCGCCAGCAGAGCGCAGGTCAGTGTGGTTTTGCCGCTGCCGGAACAGGGCGCGGCCACAAGAAATTGAATCATTTGCGTTCTCCTGTGATAAGGAAGATGGGGTTATTGGCCATCAGCAGGTGGAGCCTGCCCGCAGGCCGGGTGCGGCTGACCGAGATCTGCGTCACCTCCGCGGCAAGGCCGTGGGCAGTCAGTGCGGCCACGGCGGCGCTCAGCGTTTCCAGCGCAATGGCAGAGATGCAGATGCGGGCGTTCGGATTCCGGGCAAGCACCGCGTCCACCACAGCCTCCATGCCCCCCTTGGTCCCGCCGATAAACACGGCATCCGGGGCGGGCAGGTCAGCCAGCGCAGCGGGGGCGCGGCCCTCCACCAGTGTCAGGTTGCAGGCGTGGAACCTTTCCCGGTTCTGCCGGATGAGCCCGCAGGCCTCCGGGTCACACTCCACGGCATACACATGCCCCCGGGGTGCGGCCAGTGCCAGCTCCACGCTCACGCTGCCGGTGCCCGCCCCCACATCCCACAGGGTATCGCCGGGCTGCACGGCCAGCTTGGCCAGCGCCGCCGCCCGCACCTCCTGCTTGGTCATGGGCACCTCTCCCCTGTGGAAGGCTTCATCCGGGAAGCCGGGCACCCGCCGGGGCGGCTGAGGAAGATGCTCCACAAGCAGAACGCTCAGGCTTGCAAACTGCTTTTGCGCAAACTCCTGCGCCGTGCCGAACAGGATCTTTTCCTCTGCCCGGCCCAGCTCTTCGCCCACCAGCACATGGGCATCGCCCAGCCCGGCGGCAGCCAGCCGGCCGCAGAGGGAGGCAGGCGTTTCTGCCCCGCCGGTCAGGAAAAACACGGGCTTTCCCCCGGCTGTCAGGCACTCGGCCACCGGGTCGCAGGCACAGCCGTGGGCCGAGACCAGCTTCCACTCCTGCCAGGAGCGGCCCACTGCAGCGGCCAGCAGCTGAACGCTGGAAAGCCCCGGCAGCACCCGGCAGGAGATGCCAAAGGCCCGCAGCATCGGCAGCAGCTGGGCCGCACCGGAGTAAAACCCGGTGTCGCCGCTGTACACAAGGGCAGCATCCACCTCCGGGTCAGCCGCCAGCGCGGCAAGGACATCCTCAGGCTGATACAGGGCCTTCCGGTGTTCCGTGCAGCCCTGCGGCAGCTGTTCCAGCAGGCGCTTTGCCCCCAGGATCAGTCCGGCGTTCTGCAGGGCGGCAAGGCCCTGCGCGGTCAGGCTTTCCGGCGTGCCCGACCCCATCCCGATGAGTGTGATCATTGCAGCATCTCCTTACAATGTGTCAGGATCTGTTCCGCCGTTTCGCCCTGCTCGGCCGGGCGGCGGATGACGATGAGCTGTGCCCCGGTGTCCTGCGCTGCCCGGGCTTTTTCTTCAAAGCCGCCCGCCGCGCCGCCATCTTTGGTAACGAGGAAGCGGATGGCAAACTGCTCCATCAGTGCCCGGTTCAGCGCATAGGAGAACGGCCCCTGCATGGCGATGATGTTCTTATGGGGGATATCTGCCCCCTCGCAGGCGGCAATGCCCTCCCGGGTGGGCAGGACACGGGGAAAGAGCCGTGCCGGTTCCAGCACAGCAAAGGCAGAAAGCTCCTTGGCCCCGGTGGCAAGCAGGACATTTCCCTGCGTCCGGGCCAGAAATCCCGCCGCATGGGCCGCAGAGGCAAACACCATGCTCCCGGCAGGCAGCGGGCTTTCGGGCCGGAGCAGGCGGCGGTACTCCGTGCCCGCTGTTTTACAGGCTGCCCGGATGTTCCGGGTGGCCTCCACGGCATAGGGATGGGTCGCATCCACGCAGAGGTCAGCCCCCTGCAGCAGGGCGGTCATCTCCTCCGGGGTCAGCCGCCCGCAGTGGACGGTGATGCCGGACCTTTCGCCCTGTTCCTCGGCCCCCAGCGGAGTGGCCACGCTGACCAGTACCTCGGCCCCCAGTGCGGCCAGCTGCTTTGAAAACATGCGGCCCTCGGTGGTGCCGCTGAATACCACGGCCCTCATGCGCGGTACCCCCGCGGCGTGACCATCCGCCCGCTCAACTGGCGGGTCTGGGCGTTGCCGACAAACACGGTGGTGAACATATCCACCGGGGTGGTTTCCAGCGCAGCCAGCGTCAGAACGCGGCTTTCCTGCCCCTCCCGGCCAATGTTCCGCACAATGCCGCAGACCGTTCCGGGTGCTTTGCCGTTTGCCAACAGGATGCGCACCGCCCGCGCCAGATAGTCCGGCCGCCCCTTGGAGGAGGGGTTGTACAGTGCGATGCAGAAATCCCCCATGGCTGCTGCCGCCAGCCGCCGCTCGATGACCTCCCACGGCGTGAGCCGGTCAGAGAGGGAGAGCACACAGAAATCGTGGGCCAGCGGGGCACCCAGCACTGCACCGCCGCTCAGGGCGGCGGTCAGGCCGGGCACCACCTCCACCGTCACGTCCGGGAAGTGCTCGGCCAGCTCCAGCAGAGGGCTTGCCATGCCGTAGACCCCGGCATCTCCCGAGCAGACCAGCGCCACCGCCCTGCCGCTCCGGGCCGTTTCCAGCGCCCAGCGGCAGCGGTCGATCTCCTTGGTCATGCCGGTGGAATAATAGAGCTTGTCCGGGAAGTAGGGGCGCACCAGATCCAGATAGACCGTATAGCCGCACAGCACCTCGGCTTGCGTTAAGGCGCTCTGCGCCTGTGCGGTCAGAAACCGGGGATCCCCGGGCCCAAGCCCGACAACAAAAACAACATTAGGCATCCTGCCACCTCCAATCCGGGGCAACGGGACGAAGCGCCAGCGCAAAGGTCACGCCGCCGCCCGCCTGTTTGGGAAGAATGATCGTGCCGCCTGCCGCCAGCACCGCCGCCCGCTCGCAGACATTGTCCACACCGGTCACGCTCCGGACAAAGGCCGAAGGTGTGAACTGCCCGGGGGCGTTCTGCAGCTGTGCGGCAGAATAGAACTGCACCGGCCAGCCGTGGATTCTGCAAAATTCCAGCAGACCCGGCTCATGGGCTTTCAGGTCGATGCTGGCCGCCGCCGTGATGCACACTGCTGCAAGGCCGTGGGCCGCGCAGAACTGTGCAAAGGCCGCTTCCAGCTGTGCGGCGCTGGTCCCCCGCCTGCACCCGATGCCCAGCACACCGATCTTCGGGATCAGGTGCAGCGCATCGCCCGCCGGGAAAAGGGTCAGGGCAAAGTCGGCGCGCTCTGCCTCCCCCGCCGGGACCACCCCGGCAGGGGCCTGCCCGGCAATGGGGAATTCCGAGCGATACCGCACCGGCCCGCCCGCCAGCAGTCTGCTGCTGACGCGCTTGATGCGCCCCGGCTCCAGCACGGCGCAGTTCTGGTGCCTGGCCCACGCATCCACGGCAAACACCCCGTTGGCATCGGTGGCCGTGGTAATGACCGGCACCGCACCGCAGACCGCCGCCAGCGCCCGGGCCAGATCGTTGGCCCCGCCCAGATGGCCCGAAAGGATCGGCACCGCAAAATGGCCGCACTCGTCCAGCACCACCACGGCAGGGTCCACCGCCTTGTTCCGGCAGTGGGGCGCAATGGCCCGCACCGCAATGCCCACAGCCCCCACAAAGATCAGGGCATCCGCATGGGCGAACTGCTCCGCAGCCCAATCGGCAAGGCCAGGCCCGCCATGGCCGCAGCGGGCCACAGTGCCGGGCAGGGCACTGGCCAGCTTTTGGGCCAGCGCCAGCCCTTTTTCCGTAAAGGCGAGATAGGCGCGGGTCACTGGTCTGCCCCCTTGCGGAACTCCGTCGTAAAGGTTGGGTCGTAGAGCTTGCTCCGCTCATACCGGGTGCCCAGAAATTCCCCCACCACGATGAGCGCTGTTTTGGTGATGCCGTTGGCGCGGGTGCTCCCGGCCAGCGTGCCCACGGTGCAGCGCACCACTTTTTGTTCCGGCCAGCTGGCCTTGTAGACCACGGCGGCAGGGGTCTCCGGCGTGTAGGCTCCGCCCGCCAGCAGGGCCTGCTGCACCTTGTCGATGAGGCCGATGGAGAGGAAGATCACCATGGTCGCCCCATGGGCGGCAAGGCTGGCCAGCTTCTCCTTTTCCGGCACCGGGGTGCGCCCCTCCATCCGGGTGATGATCACGGTCTGGCTGATGGTGGGCAGGGTGTACTCGGCGTTCAGCGCCGCCGCCGCCCCGCAAAAGCTGGACACGCCGGGGGTATCATCGTAGGGGATGCCGTCCGCATCCAGTGCGTCCATCTGCTCCCGGATGGCCCCATACAGGCAGGGGTCGCCGGTGTGGAGCCGCACGGTGGTCCCGCCTGCGGCTTCCACCCGGCGCATCACATCCAGCACCTGTTCCAACGTCATCTCGGCGCTGTTGTAAACGGCACACTCCGGCTTCGCCAGCCCCAGCAGGGCCGGGTTGACCAGACTGCCCGCATAAATGATGCAGTCGGCTTCCTGCAGCAGGGCCGCGCCCCGCCGGGTGATGAGGTCAGGTGCGCCGGGACCTGCGCCCACAAAATGTACCATCTCAATGCTCCTTCCATTCGTTCAGCAGTTGTGCGGCAGTATCGGTGGCTCCCAGCGGGCCGTGCTGATTGGAAAACAGCACCGCCCCCACCCGGAACGCCCCGCAGGCCCGCCGGTCAAGGTGGAGCTGGACTGCCCGCAGCAGGCTTTCCAGCACCGGAGCCCGCAGGCCGGCGCTGTCCAGGAGTTCCAGACAGGCATCGGTGGTGGCCGCGTTCATCAGGGCGGCGCAGACTTCCCGGGAAGCGCCGCAGAGCGCCGCATGGGTGCAGAACAGCTCGGTGCGGCAGTCGGCAGTGTGGGAATGGGTGTTCATAATACCGCCCGCCACCTTGACCAGCTTGCCCACATGGCCCACCAGAAGCACCTCTTCAAAGCGGGCCGCTGCAGCCATATCCAGCGTGTCACCGATAAAGTTCGAGGTTTTCACCACCGGAACAGCGTGAAGCTCCGGGTATCTTTCGTGCAGATAGTCCAGCCCGTAATTACCGGGGGCCAGGATGAGCCGCCTGGGGCTGCCCGCCCGGAGAGCGGCCTGATTCATTTCCAGCTGGATGGTATCCAGGATCGCCTGCTGGCTCATGGGCTCCACAATGCCGCTGGTTCCCAGCACCGAAAGCCCGCCCTCGACCCCGATGTGGGGGTTGAAGGTGCGCTTTGCCACCTCTTCCCCGCCCTCGATGGAGATGGTCACGGCAAAGCCGCCGGTGTAGCAGGCGCTCTCGGCTTCCCTTTGCAGGGCCTCGGCGATCATCTGCCGGGGCACATGGTTGATGGCAGCTTCCCCCACCGGCTGGTCCAGCCCGGCCTTGGTCACCCGGCCCACGCCCTTGCCGCCGGAGATGCGGATCCCGGTGGTATCGGGCAGCAATTCTACGGCGGCGATCACGGGCAGGCCGGTGGTCACATCCACATCATCCCCGCCGTCCTTCTCAATGGCGCATTCGGCTCCGGCTCCGGCGGGGCGGCAGTACAGCGGAGCCACCTCCACCACGATGCCCTTCGGCGTGCGCAGGGCAACGCTCTCCGGGGCATGGCCGGTGAGCAGGAGCCGCGCGGCCCCCGCCGCACCCAGCGCCGCGCAGGTGCCGGTGGTGTACCCGCAGCGGAGCAGCTTCTGCCCACTGCGGACGTAATGTTCAAATTTCGGCCCGGCAGGCTTTTCCGGACCGAATACGGCCTCGTACTGCTCTTTGGTCAGGCTGTACAGCGCCCGGATGTTCTCCGGAGCAAAGGCCTCTTTCGGGGTCAGCGCCCCCGAAACGCTGTGCGGAAACACGCAGACCACCGCATCCGCGATCTTCTGCGCCATGTCCAGCTCGTGCAGGCTGACGATCACGGCCAGCCCCTGCTCATGGGCCAGCTTCTGCAGGATGGTCAGCAGCTCGATCTTGCCCTTGACATCCAGAAAAGAGGTCGGTTCGTCCAGCAGCAGAACTCCGGGCTGCTGGCAGATGGCGCGGGCCAGCAGAACGCGCTGGCGCTGGCCGTCGCTGATGCAGTTGAAATCCCGGCCCGCCAGAGGGGAAGCCCCCACCAGTTCCAGCGCGTCCCGCACGGCCTGCCGGTCGGCATCGGACAGGATGCCCAGCCGCCCGGTATAGGGGATGCGCCCGGCGGCGGCAAACTCAAAGCAGGAAGTCAGCTCGGTGCGGCGGGTATGGGGCAGCATCAGGGCCAGCTTCCGGGCCCGGGCTGTGCCGGTGTAATCGGTCAGGCTGCGGCCATCCAGCAGGACAGCCCCGCCCAGGGGGGCCAGCTGGCCCGCCAGCGTTTTGAGCAGGGTGGATTTGCCCGCGCCGTTTGGCCCGATGAGGGCCAGGATCTGCCCCGGCACCGCCCCCAGCGTGATGCCGGAAGCAAGGGGCGCGCTGCCATAGCCGATGGCCAGTTCTTTCGTTTCACAGAGGTATCTCATCGCACACCCTCCTGACCCCGGCGCACCAGCAGCCAGATGACCACCGGTGCACCAAATACTGCCGTTACGGCGCTGATCGAAAGCTCGGTGGGGGCAAACATGCTGCGGGCGATGAGGTCGCACAGCAGGCAGAAGGCCGCCCCGCCCAGGCAGCACCCGGGCAGCACCACCAGCGGCCTTGCGCTGCCGAACAGCTGCTTGACCAGATGGGGCACCGCAATGCCCACAAAGGAGATGGGCCCCGCAAAGGCCGTGACACAGGCGGCCAGCAGGCTGGAAAGCAGCACCAGCAGCCGGGAAAAGGCTTTGACATTGATGCCCACGCTCCGGGCGTAGGCCTCCCCCATCTGGTAGGCGGCCATGGGCTTGGAAAGGCAGAACGCTGCCGCCAGAGCGGGCAGCACCACCAGCGCCGCCGCCCGCACATTGCCCCAGGTCATGCCGGAAAAGCTGCCCTGAGACCAGTTGTGGAGGTTGACGATGTTGCTGTCCTGGGCAAAGGCCACCACAAACTCCGTAACGGCCGAACAGATGTAGCCGATCATTACGCCGCAGATAACAAGGATGCTCATCCGCTGCACCCGCCGGGAGACCGCCAGCACAAAGGCCATGGAGACCATGGCCCCTGCAAAGGCGGCAGTGATCAGGGTAAGGGAGCTGGTGAGCAGGCCGTGGTTCAGAAAAGCCACCATGACCAGTGCCACGGCCAGCTTGGCCCCGCTGGAAATGCCCATGACAAAGGGCCCTGCAATGGGGTTGGCAAAAAAGGTCTGCAGCAGGTAGCCCGCCGCCGAGAGCGCCGCCCCCAGCAGCACCACCATCACGGCCCGGGGCAGGCGCAGCTGGGTGATGATGCCCACGCTCAAAGCGTCCTGCCCGCGGCCGGTCAGGGCCGCCAGCACTGCCCCCGGTGTCAGGGACACACTGCCCCAGAACAGGTTGGCGGCAAACAGCACCGCCAGCAGCAGGGCAAGGATGCCGTAAGAAAGGATCAGGCGCTTTTTGCTGGTCATAGGTTACTCTACTTTCCTCAGAAATTGCAGGTCGGCGGGGTCGTTCTCCGTAAAGACACGGTGCAGGTCGAGCACAAAATCGACCAGCGCCGTGCTCTGCTGGAAAAAGCTCTGGGTGGTGCACCAGACACTGCCGCTCTGCACGGCCTTGAACTCGGCCAGCAGGGGGCATTTTGCCACCAGTTCCTCCGTGGTATGCACCACGCCCTCAATGGTGCTGTTGTAAAGGAGCACATCCGCATCCTTTGCACCGGCGTAAAAATCCTCCAGCGGCAGGTTCATAGTGGAAAGGTTGTTGCCGTTGTCGGTCAGGTCCGCAAACACATAGTCACCGCCCGCCATCTCGATCATCTGGGCCACATAGTCGCCGCCCTTGCGCACATTGGCAAGGTTGTTGGCTGTGATGGAGAAAAAGGCACAGCGCTTGCCGGTGGGAGCCTGCCCGGCCAGCGGTGCAAGGCGCTCCACCTGCCGGGCAAACTCCTGTTCCGCCAGCTCCTCTTTTCCCAGCAGGATGCCCCAGAACTTGAGCCATTCCAGCCGGGCCAGCGGGCCGCTCTCATAGCTGGAGCGCTCCACCAGCACCGGGATGCCGAACCGTTCCAGCTGCTCCTTGACCTCCGGGGTGTGGTAGATCATGGTGTTCTCAATGGCAAGACCGCAGTTGGCCGCAAGGATCTTTTCGTAGTCCGGAGCGCTGTACTTGCCCGCATAGGCAATGCGCCCGGCCTCCATGGCGGCTCTGGCCTCATCCAGATACCAGCCCTCCGCCTGGGTGCCGGAAAGGGTCACGCTGTCCAGCCCATCCAGCGCGAGGAACAGATCCATCACCGAGGTGGAGACAAGGTAGATGTTCCGGACGGGCTGACGCAGCACCGTCACGCTCTCGGGCAGGCCTTCCACCGCAGCGGCATCCTCCGGGGTCACAAGGAACTGCTCCCCCGATTCGGTCAGGGTCAGCATGGTATAACCGCCCTCATAGCAATCGGCAGTAAACTGTGTGGCGTAATCCAGCGGACAGGCATGGTCAAAGACCAGCTCCTCCGTGCTGGCAGGAGCCGTTTCGGAGGCGGCGCAACCCGACAGGGCCAGTACGGTAGCAGGCAGAACGCGCAGGAATTGTTGTCTCGTCAGTTTCATCAGTTCAGCGCAAAGGTCAGCGTATACTCGATCTCATGGGGGGTGCTCATGGCTACGGTATCGGCAGTGACAGCCAGCGGGGTGCCCAGTGCAGAAACAGGGATCTCAAAGGTGGAGTTGCCCTCGGTGTTGGTGGGCAGATACTTCTCGCCGTCCACGATCATGTAATCATAATTGGGGCTGCTCCACAGGATGACAGCGGTCATTTTGCCGTCCGCCACGGTCAGGGCGGCAGGGCTTTCCACGGTGGCACGGCCAGAGCCGCCCTCCAGGGTCACATTCACGCTGTATTCACCGTCCGCAGGGATCTCGGCGGCTTCTTCCGTCTTGGGCTGTGCATTGCGGATGCTCACGGTGTGGTCATACCACTTGCCCTTGGTCCCGAGGAGTGCCAGCTGGAAGTCCTGGTCCACAGCGGCCACGGGGATATCATAGCCGTAGACTTCCTCCGAGGTGCCATCAGAGTAGGTGACGGTATCGGTGGTAGGCAGCAGCCAGTCTGCCTTGTTGGCCTCGGCATCGGCGGCCATGCCAACGTACAGGTTGACGATTTTCTTGGAGGCCAGACTGACGTGGAAGGTCATCTGCCCATTCTCCACGGTCAGGGTGCCCATGCCATTGCAGGCTTCGTTGGCGTGGAACATGCCGCTGTCGGTGTCGAACTCAGCCGTGTACACGCCGTCCGGCAGGGCGGCTTCGGTGCTTTCGGAAGCGGCGGCAGTGCTCACGGCAGAAGCGGCTTCCGAGCTGGCAGCAGAGGAAGCAGTGGAAGAAGCCCCGCCGCAGCCGGTGAGGACGGCGGCCAGCATCAGGGAAGCAACGGACAGGGAAACAAACTGTTTGCAGTGCATAAACAAAATACCTCAAAAATTCAGAATTTGAAATGGGAGTGTTTCTCCTCATGCGGGGAAGCTCTCCATAAAAAATGCCCGAAAAGATCTCTCCCTTCGGGCATTGGAATGCGGAATATTAGCCGTTCAGGGAATCAATGGCGGCTTTGGTGTGCTCAATGTAGCGCTGCTGGATGTCCTCGATCTCACCCAGACCGGCGATCTGGCACTCCACGGACGCGAAGTCACCGGAGGCCTGGAACTGGCTCAGCCAGGAATCGTCATCCGCACCGGCCATATCGTTGTTGGCGTGGTCACCGGCAACGACCATCAGGGGGCGCAGGATGACCTTGGTGTAACCGGCAGCCTTGACAGCCTCGATGACGTTCTCGCAGGCGGTCTCCTCGGGCTCACCCTCCACCGTGCCGATGAACACGTTGCTGTAGCCCAGGGTCTGCATGGCGGTCTGCATCTGGCTGTAGCTCACTTTTGCGGTGTGGGAGGTGCCGTGGCCCATAAAGACGAAGGCGACCTTCTCCTCAGCGGCGGCATCCAGGCTGTCGAAACCTGCATCCTTCACAGCAGCAGCGGTAACGGCCTTGGCAACAGCTTCCTTGTCGGCGTTGATGACAGTGGCATCGGCACCGACCTCGCCCAGCAGGGGCTCGGCAACGGCGACGCTCTCGAACTTGTCCTTGTACTCGTCGATCATCTCCATCATCTCGTCGTACTCTGCACCGTGCATCAGGTGGGTGGGCTGGACGACCAGATTCTTCACGCCGTTGGCCACAGCGCGGTCCAGAGCCTGCTGCATGTTGTCGATCTTCTCACCATCGCGGGCCTGAACATGGTTGATGATGATCTGTGCGGTGAAGGCGCGGCGGACAGACCAATCGGGATAAGCGGCCTGCAGCGCATCCTCGATGCCCTTGATATCCTTCACTCGGCTGTCGTTGAAGGAGGTGCCGAAGGAGACCACCAGCAGCTCATTCTCACCGATGTCGTCCTGATTGCGGCTGTCGTCCTTGGAAGCATCGCCGGTGTCGCGGCCAAAGTAGTCAGGGTCAGCCTCTTCGCCCTCGACCAGCTCCTTCTGGGCATCGGTCAGGGCATCCCATGCGGCCTTGGCGGCCTCGCACTGGGCATCGGTATCATCGGTGCGCTCCTGCACATAGATGGCATCGATCAGATCTGCAACGTTCTTTGCGGCCAATTCGTCAGCCTCCTCGCCGGAAACTTCGCTGCTGGCAGCAGATCCTGCCGTGCTGGAAGCAGTGGTGCTGCTTGCGGCACCGCCGCAGCCGGTCAGCACACCGGCGCAGAGGGCCAGCGCGGTCAGGGCGGCCGCTGCTTTGTGGATGGTGCGTTTTCTCATTTTGTTCGTTCCTTTCCTGTTTTTGAACATGATTTTTGCTGAACAGAAGGTACAGGAAAGAGTGCCCGGCAAAACAAAAGGGGCCTTTCTGCTTGCGGGATGGCAAAGCAAAAAGGCCCTTTTCAGTTTTTTCAGGCTTTTTGGGTACAACCAATTCCTCGTGATCTGGGGCTTGCGCCCCCGTACCAACAGCGGGCAGGTTTCCTGGCTGAAAGCTCAACATCCACCGCCGCCTTCCCGGAACATGGGCTCCAGTGACCGGCGCAGCTGCACCCTGGCGGTAAACTCCCTTATCACAGTGACGAGATCGTGCGGGATTTGCACCCGCTTCCCTTTTAACGTGCCTGCCCCCGGCCAGAGCCGCGGGCGGTACGCACCTGCTGTTTTCTATTCAGTTCGCTGTTCAGTATAACATACTCAACGGAGGAATGCAATCACCACTCCGGGGAAACTTCCGGGCTCACAGGCGGTGTTTTTTCCCCGATCAGGGCCACCGCTACATCGTTGACATTGGTGCCCGTTGCCCCGGTGATGATCAGGCCATCCACTGCTTTCAGGGCGTGGTAGGAATCGTTGTTCTGCAAAGCAGCGTATCCGCTCCAGCCCCCGGCCTCCAGCGCGGCAAGGGTATCCCCATCCACATAGCCGCCGGCGGCATCGGTGGGGCCGTCTGTGCCATCGCTGCCCACAGAGAACACCGCCGCGTTCAGCCCGGCAATGGCAGGCGCAGCCGCAAGGGCCAGCTCCTGATTTCTTCCGCCAAGCCCTTTTCCGGTCAGGTGAACGATGGTCTCGCCGCCCGCGATGTAGGCCAGCTTTTTCCCCTGCCCTGCCTGGGTGCGGACAATGGAGCCAAGAAAGCTGCCTGCTTCCCGTGCTTCGCAGCAGAGTTGGTCGGTCAGGAGAACCGGTTCATATCCCAGATTCCGGCAGGCGCTGGCCGCGGCACGGCAAAGCTCCCGCACGCTGCCGGTGATCCGGGTGGTCACATTGTCCAGCGTTTTGGGCGTTTCCTGCGCCAGCAGGGCCCAGGCCTGTGCTGAGAGTGCCAGATGATACTTTTCGGCAACGGCAAGCGCCTGGGCGCAGGTGGAGGTATCCGGCACCGCCGGGCCGCTGGCGATCATATCCAGCGGGTCTCCCAGAATGTCGCTCAGCACGATGCTGAACACCTGCGCAGGGGCACAGCGCTGCGCGAACCGCCCGCCCTTCACACCGGAAAGCCGCTTGCGGATGGTATTCATCTCCACAATGTCGGCCCCGCTGGCCAGCAGCTGGCTCGTGATGTCCTGCAGCTCTGCCCCGGGAACGAGCGGCTGCTCGAACAGCGCACTGCCGCCGCCGGAAAGCAGGAACAGCACCGTATCCCCGGCGGTCAGCCCCTGCACCAGCTCCAGCGCCTTTTGGGTGGCCGCAAAACCATTTGCATCCGGCACCGGGTGGCCCGCCTCATAGCAGGTCACCCCGGGGATCTCACCTTTCACATGGCCGTACTTGGTCACGACCACGCCGCCATCCACCCGGCCCAGCGTTTCAACCGCCGCGTGTGCCATCTGCCAGGCCGCCTTGCCCGCCGCCACCAGAAGCACCCGGCCCTTCCCGGGCCGGAGATCCCGCAGCGCGCGGCGCACCGCCTCATCCGGCAGAACAGCGTTCAGGCTGGAACGAAGGATCACATCCGCATCCCGGCGCAGTGCAGCATTCATAGACTCGCCCTCCTTGCAGCGGTGCCCGCCCCTCCGGGACAGCGCACCAGAAACAGCCGAATAAAAAATCAAGACCGACGATCTCTTTTGAAATCGTCGGTCTTGTTCCAATCCGAGTGGCGAGAATCGAACTCACGGCCTCTTGAACCCCATTCAAGCGCGCTACCAAAACTGCGCTACACCCGGACATCTAATCGAGCTTGTCGCTCACAGCTCAATCAGTATACCCGAAGAATGGTGTTTTGTCAAGCACTATTTTCAAATTTCTTCTTCATTTTCGGCAATGGCCGTTGTGCTGCCCACCGGCTGCGGAAACTCCACCGTAGCCAGCGCCACAGCGAACACGCTCTGCGCGTCGGCATCCAGCAGAGCCTGCGCGCAGGCCGAGGCCGTAGCTCCGGTGGTCAGGACATCGTCCACCAGAAGGATGCGCTTTCCCTCCACAGCCTCCGGCCGTGCCACCCGGAAGGCACCCGCCACATTGGCCAGCCGCTCATCAAGGGAGAGCCCCTCCTGCCGCCGGGTAGAGCGGGCGCGGGTCAGCACGTCCGTGACCACCGGAACGCCCACCGCCCGGGCAAGGGGCTGTGCCATCCGCTCCGGCACATTGTAGCCGCGCTTTTTGCTGGAGGCCGGTACCGGAAGGATGCAATCGTAACCCCGGTCAAGGCCCGGTACCGGTTCGGGCAGGGGCTCAGATCCGCACATTCTGATCTCGCTGCCAAAGAGCAGGCGGGCCATCTCCACGCCCAGCTCCACAGCTGCCCAGGGCGCGCCCTGATATTTTGCCCGCAGCACCGCGCAGCGGACAAGGCCGGTGTATCGGTAGGGTGCGGCTGCCCCATCCAGCCGTCCCAGGTAGTGCTCGGAGCCGCGCAGCCGCATGGAGGGTGCACGGCGCAGCTCTGCCAGCCCATCGGCACAGTCCGGGCAGGCAGGCCGGCTGCCCAGCACCCGGTCACAAAAAGGGCAGCGGCGCGGGTAAAGCACCCAGCGCAGCTGCCGCAGTGTGCGGCTCAGGCCGCTGTAATAAAGCATCAGTCGTTCTTGACCGCAATGATGACGCGGACCTTTTTTCCGGCAGCGCAGCCGAAATTATCGTACCAGCCGGTCAGCTGGTAGCCGTCCGCATCCACCTGAGCCAGCTTGGTGGGGTAATACTGGCCCTTGTACCACAGGTAGACCTGCACATTGTCTGCCATCTCGTAGCGTTCACTGCCCGAGAGCACCGAGGCCGCGCCGACCTTGTCGATCTTCAGGGGCATCAGCTGCATCATGGCCTTGACAGAGCCGGTGGTCTCCCGCCGCACGGCAATGCCGCCCGCCAGCACCGGATACTTGATGGCCGTGGTGTAGCTGGCCGCCGCGCCGTTGACGTAGCAGATATAGGTCGCCCCGCCGCCGATGTAATTGAAGATCTGCTTGAAGGGGGTGCCCGTGATCTCCGCGATCTGCTGGAAGCCAATGCTCATCAGGGAGCCGGTGTTGCTGGTCAGCTTCTGCCAGGCCGTGCTCAGGATATCGCCCGAGACGATGCCCCACAGGATCTCGCTGGTGGTGGGCACCAGCAGGTTGGACAGGCGGTCTGCCGCCGTGGTACCCGAGGTAGAGCCGGAGCCGTCGGTGCCGCCCGTGGTCGATCCGGTGGTGGTGCCTGTCGTGGTCGTGGTGCCGGAGGTGGAGTCTCTCGCCGCAATGCCGGTGAAAAGGTTCTTCAGGTCAGAATAATTCATGGCCAGATTTTTCACATCGTCCAGCACGCCGTAGCTCCACAGGTCGCCGGTCACATCGTTCAGGATGAGCCGGTCGATCTGTCCGGCATCGTTGACGGTATAGTAGCGGACATCGAGGTCACTCAGTGTTACCCCCGATAGGCGGCTGGGACGAACCGTCCCAGCCACACCCTCCGAAGTCGTATCCAGAATCTCTACATCGTCGGCCAGGGCGGCAGCGCCCAGCGCAGTGGCATTGGTATTGATGGTGCCGTTGACGCGGCGGTCATCGATGTGCTCCACGCTCTCGCCCTCCGGGGTGACCTTGATCTCTACCAGCCACCCCTGCGGAAAGTTCAGGCTTTTGTCCACGTTCACAGTGCGGGCAATGCCATCGGTGCACATGACGGAGACTTTCTGCAGAACATCCGCGCCGTTCTCTTCCACCAGACTGCGGGCGGCGGTCTGCACGACACCGTAAAACACGCTGTCGGCTTCCTCGCCGGTCACGATCCCGGCAGCCTCATTGTTCATGCCCAGCAGCAGGGTGACGACCTCGCCCACGCCGCCGCCGTTGAGGGAGGACACCTGAGAGGCCACCGCAGAGGAACCCAGCGTATAGCTGGTGCCTGCCACCGTTACACTGGTGGGGGCACTGGCACTGGGCGAAACTGCCGTGATGCGGCCAGCGGCGCGGCGGGTATAGACCCACAGTGTCTGTAAACTCTCGCTGTAATAATACACATCGTATTTGTTCAGTTCCGCAGATTCCGACGCTTTATCGTTGCGGTAGACCATCTTGGGAACAAAGGGCAGCTGGACCGTATCGCCTGCCACAAAGGGGCCCTTCAGGCTCTTGAGCATGACGCTGGAGGTATCCACCTGGCCATTGGAGACCGTGAAGCCCAGGCTGCTGCCGTAGGCACTGCCGCTGGCGGTGTTGGCTGTCAGGGCGTTGTAAAACAGCAGGGCGCACTCCTCGTAGTTGAGCGCCTCGCCCTGGCTGCGGTCCACCTGATTGCGCAGGCCCAGCTCACTGGCCTTGTTCAGCTGTGCGTTGGGGAAGGAGCCGCTCAGGTCGGTCATCTTATAGCCCATCAGCTTGAGGATGGCCGTGACCGCTTCTTCCAGCGTCACGGCGTTGTCGGGCCGAAAAGAGCCGTCGGTGTAGCCGTTCATCCAGCCGTTCTGCACCGCAATGCGGACATAGGGGGCATAGGGCGAAGTGCCGGGCAGGTCGGTGAACAGGGTGCCCACCGTGCCCTGAGAGCCCACGCTCTCGCGGTAGGTGGAGTAGGACACCAGCATCCGGGCCAGCGCACCGCGGGTGACCACAGCGTTCAGAGCAGCCTGCTGGCTGCTGTCCATCGCGTTCAGCGTGATGGACAGCTGGACCGCCGTGTTGGCGTTGCCCGCTGCCGATGCCGGCAGCACCAGCATCGACACGGCAATGCTTACCGCCAGCAGAAATGCAAGGATTCGCTTTTTCATGGAAAATCCTCCTTAAAATAGTTTCTAATGTATTCCGGGTTGCGGCTCCCAGCGTCTGCTTCGTGCAAAGCCTTGCACTTGCATCCTGCTGGCCGCGGCCCCAACAACTCCTCCCTTCATCCGCCACTGGCGGCGGTCGTCGTTGTTGCCCCTATTAGGGGAGCTCCGCAAGGCGCTGGCAAAGCCAGACCGAAGCGGTAAGAGGTTTAATCATATCTCAGCGCTTCAATGGGGTTCAGCCTTGCGGCGCGCTTGGCGGGCAGATAGCCGAACAGCACGCCGATGCCCACTGAGATGCCAAAGGCCACCACGATGGAGTTGAACGAGGGGCTGACGGTCACATCAATGTCGCTGGAGATCATGGGCAGGATGCGGTTTGCCGCCATGGACACGATATAGCCAAGGACGATGCCCAGCACGCCGCCCAGTGCGGAGGTGGTGGCAGCTTCCACCACGAACTGCGACAGGATCACCCGCTCTTTGGCACCCAGTGCCTTGCGGATGCCGATCTCCCGGGTGCGCTCGGTCACCGACACCAGCATGATGTTCATAATGCCGATGCCGCCCACCAGCAGCGAGATGCTGGCAATGCCGGTAAGGATGATGATGACCATGTTGATCATCTCGTTCATCTCCTCCAGCCACTCGCTGGCGCTGTAGATGTAATAAGCGTTGTCGCTCTTGAGCAGATCGTACAGGCCGCTTTCCATCACCGCCTTGGCCTCGTTGGCCCGGCTCTCGTCCTTCATGATCGCAACAAAGTTCTTGGCGCTGGACTGGTTGGAGAGCCGCATGGCCGTGGTGTAGGGCAGATAGATGCAGTCATCGTCGGAGCCCGGCTGCATGTTCTTGTCCATCACCTTGGCGTTCAGCACGCCCACGATCCGGAACTTGTAGGCCCCCAGCTTGATGGTCTGGCCCACCGCGTTGCCGCCGTAGGCCGCCCGGTTGAGGTAATCGCCAATGATGCAGACCTGCTTGTTGTCCTTGATGTCCATATACTGCAGGCCGCGCCCCTGGGCGAGGGTATAGTTTTTCATCTCGGCGTAGTGCTCGTCCACACCGTAAACGCTGGTGCCGTAGCGGTAGGTCGTGGTGCCCACCTTGGGGGTGTTGTTGCTGAAATCGATCTGGGGCGAGACTGCGGAGATGAGCTCCTTGTTCTTATCCGCGATCTTATACACATCCTCCACCGAGGCGGTGCGGGAGCCGTAGCCCCAGACCTGAATGGACAGGGCATTCGTGCCCAGCGCCGAAAAGCTGTCCCGCATGCTCTGGGTCATGCCGTTGCCCAGACCCACGATGACGATGACCGCCATGACACCGATGATGATGCCCAGCATGGTCAAAAAGGTGCGGAGCTTGTTGCTCCACACGTTCTGGAGGGCCTGACGGAAGGTCTCAATGATCATTTGTTCCCCTCCTGTTCTGCCGGTTCAAAGTTCAGCGTCGGCTGGACGATGGCTTCCGGTGCGCGGGAGTCGCCATCGTAGACCACCTGACCATCCTCCAGCCGGATGATGCGGTCGGCCTGCACGGCAATGGAGTTGTCATGGGTGATGAGCACCACCGTATGGCCCTGCCCATGCAGGTCCTGCAGCATCCCCAGCACCTCGCGGCCGGTGTGGCTGTCCAGCGCGCCGGTGGGCTCATCCGCCAGAATGATCGCCGGGTTGCGCACCAGCGCCCGCGCGATGGATACGCGCTGCTGCTGGCCGCCCGAAAGCTGGTTGGGCTTGTTTTTCAGCTTATCGCCCAGCCCCACCTGCTCCAGCACCTCGCGGGCCCGGCGGTGGCGCTCGGCGCGGGGGATGCCCGCATAGACCAGCGGCACCTCCACGTTTTCCAGTAAGTTTAATTTGGGCAGAAGATTATACTGCTGGAAGATGAACCCCAGCATCTCGTTGCGGATGGAGGCCAACTCGTTCCGGCTCATCTTGCCCACATCCCGGCCGTTCAGCCGGTAGGTGCCCGCCGTGGGCACATCCAGACAGCCGATGATGTTCATGCAGGTGGACTTGCCGGAGCCGGACTGGCCCACAATGGCAACAAACTCGCCTTTTTCTATTTTCATGGTGATGTGGTCGGCGGCTTTTACCGTGGTGTCGCCCATCTGGTAATACTTGCAGACCGCATCAAATTCGATCAGAGCGCTCATTCCATCCTCCCATCAGAAGATCATCATGCTGCTGCCACCGTCATCGTAGTAGCTGTCGCTGCTGACCGAGTTGGGGTCGTAACCAATGGTGTCCCCCTCCTGGATGCCGCTGACGATCTGGGTGTAATCATCATCGCTGACACCGGTCTTGACGGCCACATAGACAAAGCCCTCGGGTGCCTCCATGGTGGTATCCGCCTTGGAAGCGCTGGGGGAATCCTGGGTCACCAGCACATAGCCGCCCCGGACGATGGCCGCATTGGGCACGGTCAGGGCATTGGCAGCCTCAGCCACCACGATCTCAGCGTTGGCGTTCATGCCGGGGCGCAGGCCGTCGGTCTCGTCAATGCGGATGGTCACCGGGTAGGTGGTGGTACCGCCGTTGGAAGCGCCCTTCATGGAAACGCGGGTCACGGTGCCCACATAGTTCTTATCCTGCACGGCATCGGCTGTGATCTGCACCTTCTGGCCCACAGACAGGGAGCTGATCTGCAGTTCGTCCACGTTGATGACCATTTCCAGATAGCTCAGGTCGTAGATGACGCAGAGGGTATCGCCGGATTTGACCGCATCGCCCACCTTGGCATCCTTTTCAATGATGGTGCCGCTGATGGGAGAGGTGACGGTATAGTTGGCCATGGTATCCTGCAGGTTCTGCAGGGAGATCTCAGCGCTGCGCAGGGTCTCAGAGGCAGACTGGATGCTCTCGGTCAGGTCATCGCCGCTCAGCTCGATCAGGATATCGTTCTTGGCAACGGTCTGGCCCTCCTGCACATGGATGGAGGTCACAGTACCTGCAGCCTGTGCGGTCAGGGTACGCTCTGCCTGATAGCCAAAGGTGGCAGAACCGATGGAGCTGACTCCGTTGATGGAGGCGGTGGCCGCCTGCGCGGTGGTCAGGCCGCCCGCGTTCCGCACGGCAATGGTCACGGTGCGGGTGAGCAGGTTGCCGGTGCTCAGGGCATCGGTTCCGGTCACGCTGGTCACGGTGCCGTCCAGCTGCTCAAAGGTGCCGTCCAGCGTCACCTGGGCGGTCTGGCCCACGCTGAAATTGGCGGCATCGGCGGCGGGGAATTCCAGCGTCAGCAGCATTTTGGAGCTGTCGCGGATGATGGCGACCTCCTGCCCGCTGGTCACCTCGTCGCCCTTGGCGACCTTCAGGGTGCTCACGGTGCCATCCACCTCGGCACGCACATACTGGCGGTCCACCACCTTGTCATAGCTGCGCTGTGCCTGCTGCATAGCGATCTCAGCCTTTTCAAAATTGGTGGAAGCGTCCGAGCTGTCCAGCGTGTAGAGGATGCTCCCCTCGTCCAGCACATCGCCCTCCTCAAACTCGCCGGTGAGCACCTTGCCCTCCACCAGAGATTTCACGGTGTAGGTGTTGGCAGGGTTCAGGGTGCCGGTGCCGCTCAGGGTGTTGGAGACATCCCGCACTTCAGGGCTGGCCTCCAGATAGCTGGGGTCCACGGCTGTGGTGCTGGCGCTCTTGGGCTTGAGCAAAAACACACCGCCCGCGATCACCACACAGACCACCGGCACGAGCCATTTCCAGTTCTTCTGCAAAAACAGCACCGGGGCCTTGGCAGTCTGTGCCGCAGGCGTTTCCGCACCCGGGTTCTCCGCGCCGTCCTTTTTCTTATTCCAGATCATCATGTTCCTCCTATCAGATTCAGGCCCGCCGGGGGCGGCCTGTCAGATTCCTTTCCTATGTATAGGTGTAGTGTATCGCATTTTTCCCGGATACACAAGCGTCCAAATTTCGTTTGAACGCTTTTCAGCAAATTTTCACAGATTGTAAACCTTTATGTAAATCACAAGTTGACCTGTCTGCCGCTTTCTGGTTTAATCGGGATGTTGTTTGTACCAAACCAGAGGAGGATTTTTTCTATGAATCAGAACAGTAAGTTCTCGGTGCGCGATATCTGCTACGCGGGCCTGTTTGCCGCCGTCATCGCCGTGATGGCACAGATCTCCATCCCCATGCCGCTGGGCGTACCCATGACCATGCAGACCTTTGCCATCACGCTGGCGGCTGTGGTGCTGGGCTCCAAGCTGTCCGCCATTGCCACGCTCGTTTACCTGCTGCTGGGCGCTGTGGGCGTGCCGGTGCTGGCCAACTTCTCCGGCGGCATCGACAAGTTTGTCGGCCCCACCGGCGGCTTCCTGATCTCCTTCCCCATCATGGCCTACATCATCGGCCTGGGTGTGGAGCACAGGGATGCTTTCAAGGGTGCTTTCCCCGTGGCGGTTGTTGTGGGCACTGTGGTCAACTATATCGTGGGTGTTATCCTGTTTGTGATCGTCGCCCACAGCACCGTGTCTGTGGCCGTTTCCGCCTGCGTTCTTCCCTTCATCCCCACCGCCATCATCAAGGCTGTGCTGGCCTGCGTGCTGGGCCTGAACATCCGGAAGCGGATCCCGGGGGTAAAAAAGGCATGAGCATCGTACTGCGCCCGCATCACCTGCTCTGCACCCAGGGCTACTCCGGCCATGGCTACAGCGAAGCCTTTGTGGAGCACATGAACGATGTCGTCCACCAGCTGCGGGAGGTGCCCGGGACGAAGATCCAGCTCACCTTCTCCACCGACACCCTCTGCTCCTGCTGCCCCAACAAGCTGGGCACCGACCTGTGCGACACACAGGAAAAGGTCAAGCGGTACGACCGCAAGACCGTGGAGTATTTCGGGCTGGAGGAAAAGGAATACGACTACCAGGCCCTCATCCGGGAGATCGATGCCAAAGCCACCCCCGAGATGCTGGCCGATATCTGCCGGGACTGCTGCTGGTTCCCCATCAGCGCCTGCTGCAAGAATATCTGCGAAGGCAAATACGTGAAATAACATTTCCCCTTATACAAGAGGCCGCCGTGCAGGATCATCTCCTGCACGGCGGCCTCTTTGTTTTATTCTGTTTCTGCGGCCTGCACCGTTACATAGACCCCGGCGGGGACACAGGCGGCCCAGGCATCCTGCTCGCTCAGCCAGCCGAATTGCTCGCACACATGGTCCGGGCACTGACTGTCGAGGAAGGCGATGGCTCCATCCTTTACCTGCAGATGCACGATGTAATCGCCCACATCATACAGATAATCGTGGTCCTCGTCCAGCGGGATCGTCTCGGTAATACCGTCGCCGAAATCGACCACGGCCACCAGCGGCTCCGCTTTGGGGGCGTTGGCGCGGTACAGCACGAACAGGAGTGCTGCCGCGGCCAGCACCACGGCCGCAAAGATCAGGTTTTTCTGCCAGCCTTTCAGGCGTTTCATGCAGCGTACTTGCTGGCAGCTGCGCCTGCAATGCGGCCAAAGACAGTGAAGTCAGCCACGGCATTGCCGCCCAGGCGGTTTGCACCGTGGACACCACCGGTCACCTCACCTGCTGCGAACAGGCCGGGGATGATCTCGCCGTTTTCGTTCAGGACTTCGGTGTTGGTGTTGATCTTCAGGCCGCCCATGGTGTGGTGCACACCTGCGGTGACCTTGATGGCATAGTAGGGAGCGGTATCCAGCTTGTTTGCAAAGCTGGTGCGGCCGAAGTCGGGGTCGTTCTTGGCCTCAACATAGCCGTTCCAGGTGTTCATGGTCTCGGCAAAAGCAGCCTCATCAACGCCCATTGCCTTGCCCAGTTCCTCATAGGTCTCACCGGTCACGGTGTAGCCCTTCTTGATGTAGCCCTGAATGACGCTGGAGGCATCCACCATAGCCTGATCCACCACCAGCCAGCTGTAGCTGCCGGGCTGAGCGATCTCAGCGGCGGAGACAACGTCACGAGTACCGACTTCGTCAATGAAGCGCTTGCCCTCGGAATTGATCAGCACCGCACCGTCGCCGCGCAGACCCTCGGTGATCAGGGCAGCGGTGTTGGCCTCCACGGTGGGGTGGATCTGGATCTGGTCCATATCCACGGTGTCAGCACCGATGGCCTGTGCCATCTTGATGCCCTGGCCCAGGATGCCGGCAGCATTGGTGGTCATAAAGCCCTTCAGCTCGGGCTTGTACTCGGTGACCATGTCCAGATTTGCGCCGAAGCCGCCGGTGGTCAGCACCACAGCCTTGGCGTTGATGGTAATGGTCTCACCGGAAGCGCCGGTGGCCTTGATGCCAACAGCAGCGCCGTTGTCATCGGTCAGGATCTCGGTGGCGGTGGTGTTCAGCATCATCTGGACACCAGCCTTCTCACAGTTTTCCTCCAGCAGGGGGATCATGTAGGAACCGACGGAAACGGTCTTGCCCTCTGCGTTCACAGGGCGATGGATCCGCTTGACGGATGCGCCGCCGAAGCTGGAAACGCTGTGCAGGGTGATGCCCTGCTCGTCCAGCCAGTCGATGGCGTCAGCGCTGTTAGCGCACAGGGTCTCCACCAGAGCAGGGTCATTGACACCCTTGCCGCCGATCATGGTATCCAGCTCCATCAGCTCCACAGAGTCGAAGTAGCCCTTGGGGTCAGCCTGATAGGCAGCCCACTGCTCGGCCACGGTAGCAGCCAGAGCGGTGATGGTCTCGTTGTCAGCATACTTTTCAGCAGCAGCCTTCAGGGTCTTTTCGACACCTGCGCCTTCGGCAAACTCGTTCTCATCCTGATACACGGTCTTGCCGGCGTTCATGCCGCCGGTAGCGCGCACAGAGTTGCCGCCCACCATGGGCTGGCTCTCCACGATGACAACGCTCTTGTCCTCGGCAGCAGCGGTGATGGCAGCGGTCATGCCTGCGCCGCCTGCACCCACGATGACAACGTCAGCGTCAACGGTGGAATCCTCGGCCTTGGTCTCGTCGGCCTTGACCTCGATCTTATAGTCGTCGGCGTTCAGGCCGGCGGCAGTCAAGGCAGCAGCTGCTGCCTCCTTGATGGCGTTGGAGGTGATGGTCGCGGTGGACACGCCGTCCACGGCGATGCTGCCGGTCTCAGCAATCTGAGCGGGCAGCTGCTCCAGTGCCAGCGTACCGATGCCGGGGGTCTCATCCTTACCCTCAGCGGTGCAGCCGGTGATCTTGCCGTCTTCCAGCGTCAGGGTAACGGTAACGTCGCCGCCCATGCCCTTGGCAGTGCCGGTGAAATCGCCGGATACGCCGCCTGCGGTGGAAGCGGACTTGCTGCCGCAGCCATAGCCCAGCAGGCTCACTGCAACGACAGCGGCCATGGCCAGCGCTGCAATGCTCTTTTTCATCTTCGTGTTTTTCATGGTTTCTTCTTTTTCCTTCTCAGTTGAACCAATGTTGCAGGCAGTTAGCCTGCGCGAACATATATCAGCATAAAAAGGGGGCTGCCCATTCGGAAGGCAGCCCCCTTTGCCGAACCAGGAAAAGATCAGGCGTTGGCCTGTGCAGCAGCAACAGCGCAGGCAACGGTAGCGCCGACCATGGGGTTGTTGCCCATGCCGATCAGGCCCATCATCTCAACGTGTGCGGGCACGGAGGAGGAACCTGCGAACTGAGCATCACCATGGACGCGGCCCAGAGAGTCGGTCAGGCCATAGCTTGCGGGGCCTGCAGCCACGTTATCGGGGTGCAGGGTACGGCCCGTGCCGCCGCCGGAAGCGACGGAGAAGTACTTCTTGCCGTTCTCGATGGCCCACTTCTTATAGGTACCTGCAACCAGGTGCTGGAAGCGGACGGGGTTGGTGGAGTTGCCGGTGATGGAGCACTGAACGTCCTCCTTCTTCATAATGGCAACGCCTTCCATCACGTCGTTTGCGCCGTAGCACTTGACAGCAGCGCGCTCACCCTCGGAGAAGGGGATCTCCTTGACGACCTTCAGGGTCTGGGTGGGGATATCGTACTCGGTCTGCACATAGGTGAAGCCGTTGATACGGGAAATGATGTAAGCGGCATCCTTGCCCAGGCCGTTCAGGATAACACGCAGGGGGGTCTTGCGGACCTTGTTTGCAGTGCGGGCAATGCCAATGGCGCCCTCAGCAGCAGCAAAGGACTCGTGGCCTGCCAGGAAAGCGAAGCAGGTGGTGTCCTCGCTCAGCAGACGAGCGCCCAGGTTGCCGTGGCCCAGACCGACCTGACGCTGCTCAGCAACAGAGCCGGGGATGGTGAATGCTTCCAGACCTTCGCCGATGGCAGCAGCGCACTCGGCAGCGTCGGTCAGGCCGCGCTTGACGGCAATGGCGGTGCCCAGGGTGTATGCCCAGACAGCGTTATCAAAGCAGATGGGCTGCACGCCGCGCACGATCTTGTCGCAGTCGATGCCCTTAGCGAGGAGCATCTCGTTGCAAGCGTCCAGAGACTCCAGGCCGTTGGCCTTCAGGCATGCCTCGATTTTCGGCATACGGCGATCCATAGATTCAAAAGTTGCCATGAGTTGTTCCTCCTCTCTTATTCCTCACGCGGGTCAATGTACTTGACAGCGCCCTGCTCCTTGCTGAAGCGGCCGTAAGTACCCACGTTCTTCTCGTAAGCCTCGTTGGGGGTCTTGCCGTGACGGATATCCTCCATCATCTTGCCCAGCTTGACGAACTGATAGCCGATGACCTCATCGTTGGCATCCAGAGCCAGCTTGTTGATGTAGCCCTCGGTCAGCTCCAGGTAACGGACACCCTTGGCCTTGGTGGAGAAGATGGTGCCGGTCATGGAGCGCAGGCCCTTGCCCAGGTCATCCAGACCTGCGCCGATGGGCAGACCGTCCTCAGAGAAAGCGGTCTGGCTGCGGCCGTAGACGATCTGCAGGAACAGCTCGCGCATTGCCACGTTGATGGCATCGCACACCAGGTCGGTGTTCAGAGCTTCCAGAATGGTCTTGCCGGGCAGGATCTCGCCAGCCATAGCAGCAGAGTGGGTCATGCCGGAGCAGCCGATGGTCTCCACCAGAGCCTCCTCGATGACGCCGTTCTTGATGTTCAGAGACAGCTTGCAGGTGCCCTGCTGGGGTGCACACCAGCCCACACCATGGGTGTAGCCGCTGATGTCCTTGATCTCATAGGCCTTGACCCATGCGCCCTCTTCGGGGATGGGAGCCGGACCATGCTTAGGACCTTTGGTGATCGGGCACATATTCTGTACTTGCTGCGAATAGGTCATAATCATACTCTCCTTTTGACAAATTGATGCCATTGGCAGGGGGTGTCCTGCCGTTTGCATTGACCGGCCACGCCGGTACTACCACGCATAGTTTTATTATAGAGAACCTTGGCGGAATTTGCAAGACGTTTTGCGGATTTTTTCACAAGCATTTTTAACGGTTATTCGTAGCTAACTAGCACTTTCACCGCTTTCACTGCCCAGTTCGTCACATTTCTATCATATTTGTCAAAAGGAATATCTTGCGCTGTCCGGTTCAGTTTTTTCTGGGCGGCTGTTGGGCCCTGACAGGCCGGAGCGCCCAGATACACACAAAGCCCGCCGCCGCGCCTGCCATGGCCAGCCAGTGCCGTCCGGTGGCAAGGCCCCAGAGGTTCGCCGCAAAGGGAAAGGCAAGGCTGCCCACGCTCTGTCCCAGCGCCAGAAAGCCGTAGTTCACCCCGGCGTGGGGCAGGCCGAACAGGTCGGTGGAGAGGGAAGGCAGCACCGCCGCCAGCGCCGAATAACAGAAGGTGAGCCCTGCGTACACAGCCACAACGAGCCAGCCCTGTGCAAACAGGAAGGCCGCTGAAAGCCCCAGCGACACGCCGAACAGGATCAGGTCAGTGGGGCGGCGGCCGATCCGGTCGCTGAGCAGGGGCATCAGCAAGCGGCCCGCCGCGCTGCCCACGCTGCCCAGCACCACACTCCACAGGGCAGCGCCCTCGTCCAGGCCCCGCTCCATGCCCAGCTTTAAGATGATGGGGCTGAACAGCAGCACCGCCGGGGTGGAACAGCAGACCGCTCCGGCGCATAGCCAGTACTGTTTTGTTCTGAGCATCTGCAGCGGGGCAAGGTCGAGGGACGGGGTGCCCTTTCCCCTGCCCTGCTCCTCGGGCTTCTGCTTTGCCGGGGGCGGGTCGGTGAGCAGGGCACTGCCCATAAGGCAGACCGGCAGCGTGAGTGCCCCCAGCGCCCAGAACGCCCCCCGAATCCCCTGCACCGGACCAAAGCCCTTCAGCGCCGTGCGGACGAATCCGGTCAGGAATGCGCCGCTCAGGCCCACCGCGCCGCCAATGACCCCCGTGGCAAGGCCCTTGCGCCCGGCGTACCATTTCTGGGCGCAGGACTGGATGGACGGGTAGAGAAACGCCGTGCCCAGCCCCGCCGGAATGCTGAACACTGCCCAGAACCATGCCCCCTTTTCCCCGGGCAGGAGGGCCGCCGCAAAGAACCCGCCGCAGAGCAGGCCGGTGCCCCACAGCGCCGCGCAGCGCGGGCCTTTTTTATCCTGCAAAAAACCACCGATGACGCAGCCCACCCCGAACGCTGCGATCAGGATGCCAAACGCATAGCCCGCGCCGTCCTCGGTCAGGCTGAACTCGTCCATCACCGGCTGCTGGAACACGCCCCACGCCGCAGGCAGGCCCGTCAGGATCTGAATGGCCGCCCCCGCCGCCAGGATCGCCCAGGGGTGGCGCGCTGTAAACTGCTTCATCTGTTTTATCACCTCGTTCTGTCAGTGTGCCCTTTTTCATTGACAAAACGGCATGATTCTTTATAATTAAAGAGATTCAAATTAAAATAGCTTCACCCTCTCCGTCAGTGCTGACGCACTGCCACCTCCCCCGAAGGGGGAGGCTCTGGCGGTTCTTTGAAAGGCCTCATCTGGGATTGCCCTTGGCTCTCCCTTTGGGAGAGCTGTCGAGCGAATGCGAGACTGAGAGGGTGAGGATGCTGAGAAAGAGGAACCAACTATGAAATCACAGGCATTGAAGGGTATGCGCGACCTGCTGCCCGCTGAGCAGACCCTGCGTGACTACATCCAGGGCAAGATCCTGGAGACCTACCGTGCTTCCGGCTTTGAGCGCATCTCCACCCCCATGCTGGAGGATATGGAGAACCTGGACAAATCCGACGGCGGCGACAACCTGAACCTCATCTTCAAGGTGATGAAGCGCGGAGACAAGCTGACCAGCGCGCTGGGATCCGGCGACCCCAAGCAGCTCTCCGACATGGGCCTGCGCTATGATCTGACCCTGCCCCTGAGCCGTTTCTACGCTGCCAACAAGGACAAGCTCCCCCACCCCTTCAAGGTCATCCAGACCGACCGCGTGTTCCGCGCCGAGCGCCCCCAGAAGGGCCGCCTGCGCGAGTTTGTCCAGTGCGACATCGACATTCTGGGCGACGAGAGCCCCAACGCAGAGGTGGAGCTGATCGACGTGACCGCCCGTGCCCTGCTGGGCATCGGCTTTACCGGCTTCACCGTGAACATCAATGACCGCCGCATCCTGCGCGGAATGCTGGAGAGCATGGGCTTTGCCGCCGACACACTGGACTCTGTCTGCATCACCTTTGACAAGATGGATAAGATCGGTGCCGAGGGCGTGAAGGCCGAGCTGACCGAGAAGCAGCTGCCCGATGCTGCCATCAACGCACTGGCCGATTTCATTGCCGCCGGTGATGTGACACTGGAGTCCGTAGCTTCCCGCTGTGCCGACCCCGCCATTGCCGATGACCTGAAGTATGTGCTGGCCACCGCAAAGGCCATGGCCAACGGCCGCTTCGATGTGGCCTACTGCCCCAGCCTGGTGCGCGGCCAGGGCTACTACACCGGCATGGTGTTTGAGATCACCTGCCCGCAGTTCAGCGGTGCAGTGGCTGGCGGCGGCCGCTACGACAACATGATCGGCAAGTTCCTGGGCACCAAGGTGCCCGCCGTGGGCTTCTCCATCGGCTTCGAGCGCGTCTGCGGCATCCTGCTGGAGCAGGGTTATCAGATCCCCGGTGCCAAGCAGAAGATCGCCCTGCTCTACAACAGCGATGTGGACTTCCCCGCCGTGCTGGCCAAAGCCGCACAGCTGCGCGCCACCTACAATGTCACCGTTCTGCCTCAGGCCAAGAAGCTGGGCAAGCAGCTGGGCCAGCTGGAAGCTTCCGGTTTCGCCGGTGCCGCCTTTATGGACAAGGATGAGGTAAAGATCTTCGCACAGCAGTAACAGACGGGCGGCGGGAAGTTTCCCAAAGCAAGTGTCCGCTGGGGTGGGACCCTGTTGCCGCAGGCAATAGGGCGGGCGATGGAATGGCCCGTTTCACTTGCGCGGGAAAGCTTCCCGCCGCCCTTTGCCACAGCATATATAGCAAAGCCCTCTCGGTCGATTGGCCGGGAGGGCTTTGTTTTGTGCGGGTCAATTACAGGTTGTACAGTTCCGTATACTTTTTGGTCAGATAATCCAGATAGTAGTGTGCGTCAAAGGTGCCGCAGGCATTTCTGACGACTTCGGCAGGCTCCAGCAGGTGGCCGTACTGGTGCACCTTTTCCCGCAGCCAGCCGGTGACGGCGGAGAGATCCCCGTGGGCCACGCCGCCGTACACATCGAATTCCTGCTCCATATTGTGGAGCATCTGGGCACCGTAGGCATTGCCCAGAGCGTAAGACGGGAAGTAGCCGAAGGAACCGCCCGACCAGTGGCTGTCCTGCAGGCAGCCCTCGCGGTCATTGGGAACCTCCACGCCCAGATACTCCTTGTACAGCTCTGCCCACGCAGCAGGGACTTCCTTTGCCGTCAGGGTGCCCGCAATGAGCTGCTTCTCGATCTCGTACCGCACCATAACGTGCAGGCAGTAGGTCAGCTCATCGGACTCGGTGCGGATGAGGCTGGGCTCCACCTTGTTCACAGCGCGGTAGAACTGCTCCGCAGTCACATTTCCCAGCTGTGCGGGGAAGAATTCCTGCACCTTGGGATAGATGGCCCCGATAAAGGCGCGGGAACGGCCGATGAGGTTCTCGTAGAAGCGGGACTGGCTCTCGTGCACGCCCATGGACACACCGCCGGTCAGGCAGGTGTACTGCAGGTCATCCCGGATGCCCAGCTCATACAGGGCATGGCCGCCCTCGTGGAGAACGGAATACATCGAGGAGGCCACATTGTGCAGGTCGTAGTTGGTGGTGATGCGGACATCCTTGTTATTGAACTCCAGCGTAAAGGGGTGTTCGGTCTCACCCAGACCGCAGTGGCCCCGGTCCAGACCCATGACCTCCATGAGATAGTCCGCAAACGCCTTCTGCTGCTCGACCGGATATTCCAGATGCAGGAAGCTGTCATCGATCTGGGGCTTCTCGCCGATGGCCCGGATGAGAGGCACCAGCCCCTTGCGCAGGGTGTCAAAGAACACGTCCAGCTGTTGAGTGTCCACGCCCCGCTCATACTCGTTCAGCAGGGCATCATAGGGCGCTTTTTCCGCATCATAATAGCCCGCGAACTTCCGGTTATACTCCACCAGCTCCTGCAGGATGGGGCAGAAGGAGGCAAAGTCGTTTTCTTCCTTTGCCTTGTGCCAGACATCACTGGCGCGGTTGGTCAGCTCGCTGTATGCCATATACTCCTCGGCGGGGATGCGGGTGAGCTGCCGACAGCTGCGGCGCAGCTCCTCCACCTCGCGGCGGTGGAGGGTGTCCAGCGTCTCCCGCCGGGCATAGAGCTCCTCCACCAGTGCAAGGGTCTCGGGGGCGGTCATCAGCTTCTGCAGCTCACCGGCCAGAATGCTCAGAGCCACACCCCGGCCCTCGGCCGTGTTCTTGGGGGCCACGGTCACAGCGTCCAGATACAGGCTGTTGGAGGCGCAGTTGTAGGCGTACAGCTTCTTCTGCAGGGTCTCCAACGCCCGCAGCTTCTCATTTTGTTCCATTGGGTGTTTCTCCTTTTTCAGTTTTTGGTGGGAAATGCCGGATCATTCCAGAAAAAGCGCTTCCGGGCCACCGGGTCCGGGTCCGGGATCTCAAACGTATAGCGCTCCGTTGCATTGATGACCGTGGTCTGGCCGTGGGTGCACACCCGGGGCAGGTTGGCATCATAGTTCAGGTGGACATGCCCGTGCACGAACCACTTGGGCTGGTACTCCTCCAGCAGGTCGTTGAAGCAGGCAAAGCCCTTGTGGGCCCGGTCGTCGCCATCGTTCAGGCCAGCCGCCGGGGAATGGGTCAGCAGCAGGTCGATGCCGCCCGCCCGGTGGGCCTTGAACCAGAGCCGCCGCACCCGGCGGCGCATTTCCTGCTCCGTGTACTGGAAGGTCTCCTCGCAGTTGTAGCGGATGCTGCCGCCCAGCCCCATGATGCGCAGCCCTTTCCAGACATACACCTGATCGTCCACACAGATGCAGCCGCCCGGCTCGCCCTCCGTGCGGTAGCGGCCATCGTGGTTGCCGTGGACATACAAAATGGGGGCCGCTGTAAAATTTGTCAGATATTCGAGGTATTTTTTTGGCAGATCCCCGCAGGAGAGGATCAGATCGACCCCGGCCAGGCGTTCCCGGGAGCAATAGTCCCACAGCGCCTTGGAGGGGGTATCGGAAATTGCAAGTATCTTCACGTCCGCAACACTCCGTTCTGTTGAGCTTTTTACAGCGTCGTCTCTTTCAGGCTGCTCAGGCCGTTGATCTCCAGCAGGCCCAGCGTTCTGACATCCAGCTGATCGTACCGGGGCAGGCTGCCCTCCACGCACTCGCCCAGCCAGTCCATCTCCATCAGTTCCTTGGGGGTGTAGGTGTCCGCGGTGGGTGCCTTGGGGATATGCCCCTGCGCAAAGATGCCCGCAGGGAAGATGGGGAACTCGTTGGCCGCAAGGTTCTTTTCCAGCAGATCGAGCAGCTGCTGCGTGCCCTTGGGCAGGGTCTCGTAGTAATCCAGCCGCTCTGCATCGCTGTGGAAGCCCCACCAGTAGTTGATGGCCTTGCCGCTGGAACCGCTGTCCCAGGTGCCCTCGAAGATGGAGCGGATGATGCCGATATAGAACACTTCCCACTTCCAGACCGGCAGCGCCACCGGCTGGATGCTGCCATCCGGCATCCGGCGGCACAGGCCGTATTCCCTGGCGCTGCCGGTGGGCTCAAAGGGGCTGCAGGCGTAGAACAGCTCGATATCCGGGCAGTCGGAGAAATCCAGCGGCTTTCCCGGCTCCTGCAGGCAGGCCCAGCGCAGCAGGATATGGCTGTTGGGCCGCACGGTGCGCAGGCCCCGGGCAAAAGCGTTGACGGCCGCAGGCACACCGTAAACGGGGTTGGCCGCCACATAGCCCACCCGGTCGGTCAGATTCAGGATACCCGCCAGCATTCCCAGCAGGTAGTTGGCCTCATAGGTGCGGGGGTAATAGGTGCGCACCAGCGGATGGGGCGCGTTCAGGCAGCAGTTCAGGAACCGGGTCTTGGGGTGCTGGGCCGCCACCTTGAGGCAGGCGGGCCGCATCCGGATGCTGGTGGTGAACACCACGTCCGCGTTGTCGTGGGCCACCTCTTCCATGATCTGCTCCGCGTCCACCTCGGGGGAGACATTTTCCCGGTTGGTGATGATGAGCCGGTCCGGGAATGCCTTTTTCAGGGCCTCGATCCCCTTTTCGTGGCCCCGCACCCAGGCGCTGTTCTTGGCATCGTACTCGTGCAGGAACACCACCTTGAGCTGGCTGGGCTTGCTGAAGATGTTCAGCTTGTTCAGCAGCGGCTCACTGCCGGGCTTTGGCTCCAGCGAAAGCTCCACGGCGTGGGGCTCCGTCAGGATCTTGATCTCATCCCACAGCTTGGCCAGGTTTTCCCGCACCTGGCTGGGGGTGGACTGGCAGGCATCCGAATACCGGTAGACCGAGAGGTACACCAGCAGCGCGTCGCCCGGGGTCAGCCCCAGAGCAGAGCCGCCCAGCGCATAGAACTGCTGGCTGAACATGGTATACAGGGCCGAGAAGTTCAGCCGGTCATCATCCGACCATACCTCGCTGGCGGCCTTGCAGACCAGTGTCTGCAGCTTTGCATAGCCGCCCAGCCGGGAGAACTGGACATTGTTGATCTTGCTCAGCTTATAAAAATCAAGAAACTCGTAGTAGATCTTGTTTTCCAGCGTGTCGTTCCGGGCCGGAACAAGCCGGGTGACCGTGCCCGGAATGGTGACCGCCTCGTAGTATTTGAGGACAGACACCCGCTTGTTGCCCTCCTGCACATAGAACTTGTTCAGGTATTCGTAGGCAATGATGGGGGTGTGGATGCCCTCTTCCAGATGGGCCGCGCAGAGATTCGACCACTTGACGGCAAACTCGGTGTCCTCTTCCAGCAGGGGCATAAAGTTGGCCGCAAAGGCTGTGTGCCGTCCGCTGGTCTTGGTGCCCACAATGCTCTCGGCGGGGATGTCCACCAGCCCCAGCGGCTCCTGGGCAACGATGTTCACCCCGTTCAGGATATCATCCAGCACCGCAAGGTACGGCGACTGGCCGCGCGCCACACAGGCACGGTAGGCACGCTGGCCCGCGCGCAGGGCGCTTCTATAATCTTCTATCATGGCCATAGCAGAACTCCCTTCTTCAATGGCTCCTGTTTTCCTTTCCCGGCCCGTGCCGCCGTGTTTGCGGCACAGGTCTAAGGACAGTATAACATGAAATTCGGATTTATGGGAGACTTTCTCCGGCAAAGGTGTTGATTTACAGAATTTTTTCAGGTACGATAAATAGGAAACCATATTTGTGAGGTACATTTTCATGCAGACTGAACAGCTGCCCCGCCTGGAAGCGGGGGAATACCCCGGCGGCATCTGGTACTACGAGCCCCACACCTACCTGCCCTACCGCTATGTGCTGGGCCGGGTGGGCAGGCACCCGCTGGTGTGCATCGGCATCAACCCCAGCACCGCCCAGCCCGGCGCGCTGGACCCCACCTTAAAGAGTGTGGAGCGGCTGGCCAACGCCAACGGCTTTGACAGCTGGATCATGTTCAACGTATATCCCCAGCGCGCCACCGACCCCAACGACATGGACCGGGTGCCGGACCGCGCCCTCTGCGATGAGAACCTGCGCTGGCTGCGGGCCGTTCTGGCCGAGACCGAGCCCACCATGTGGGCCGCATGGGGCACCCTGATCGAAAAGCGGGACTACCTGCCCGGCCTGATGCGGGAGATGGTGGCCCTGACAAGGGAGCGGGACATCCCGTGGGTCACCTTTGGCAAGCGGAGCAAAAAGGGCCACCCCCATCACCCGCTCTACCTGCGCAAAGATTCCACACCCGAGCTGTTTGATGTTGAAAACTATCTGGACACCTGTTTTTGAGGGAGGGATACCATGACCCCGGAACGCTACCAGGCCCTGCTGCGCTGGCTGGAGGCCCGCCCCGCCCTGAAAAAGCTGGTGATCGCCCTGAACCGCTGGCTGCCTGCCGTGCCCTTTGCCTGCTACCCTTTGCTGCTGGTGCTGCTGAATGTCCGGTGGTTCCGGCTGCTCTCCGCAAACCGCGCCGCCGCTCTGGATTTTATGCAGCTCATCGCCCGGGCAGTCTTTGTGCCGGCCTTCGTCTTTCTGGGCGGCACGCTCCTGCGGGCCAGGCTGAACTTTCCCCGCCCGTATGAGCAGCCCGGCTTCACGCCGCTGGTGCCCAAGGAGACCCACGGCCAGTCCTTCCCCTCCCGCCACGCCCTGAGCGCCGCCGTGCTGGCCGCCGTGTGGTGCTACTTCTACCCCGCCGCCGGGGCCTGCATGGTGGTGGTGGCCCTGCTCATCTGCGCCCTGCGGGTGCTTGCCGGGGCGCACTATGTCCGGGATGTGGCCGCCGGTGCTCTGCTCGGCTTTGCCCTTGGGGCCGCCGGAATGTGGCTGCTGTGACCCCAAAATGCCCCCTGCGCCGGAAAATCCAAAAAAATTTGAAATTCTGCTTGACAGAAGCCTATGCGTATGGTATTATACTTCTCGCAGCGTGTGCCGAACGCACACTGCCGCCAGATAAGTACCCCATGGGATAACAACGTGCGCCCGTAGCTCAGGTGGATAGAGCAACTGCCTTCTAAGCAGTGGGCCGGGGGTTCGAGTCCCTTCGGGCGCATATTATGTGGTGCCTTTAGCGTAGTCGGTTAACGCGCCAGATTGTGGATCTGGAGACCGTGGGTTCGAGTCCCACAAGGCACCCTGCTAGAGATTGGACCGGAAGCCGAAAGGTTTCCGGTCTGATTTTTTGCTTTTCCGCCCCGTTTTATAGCGAATTTCCGTTATTTTTTATTTTCTGCCGAAAAGTACAACTTTTTTTGAAATTGTGCTTGACAATTCCGGATTCCATGGTATAATAACTAACGTTCCGAGCCGAACGGCCCACGAACAAAACAGAATATGCGGATATGGCGGAATTGGCAGACGCGTTAGATTCAGGTTCTAATCGGGGCAACTCGGTGGAGGTTCAAGTCCTCTTATCCGCACCACATCAACAAAATCCGAACTTTTTTCCGATAGGAGAAGGGTTCGGATCTTTTATTTTAGGCGGCGTGCCCCGCCGCACAACAAAAGCATCCGCAGCGCATGGCCGGGCTGTTTCAGCTCAGGCGCAGTGCGCTGCGGATGCTTATTTTTTAGGTCGCGCCCCCTCTCCCAAAGGGAGAGGTCACACTGCGCCTGGGTTTTGGTTTTCGCAAAACCTGATCAAAAGGCCGCTATGAGCTCCCCCTTCGGGGGAGCTGGCATTGCGAAGCAATGACTGAGAGGGTTTGTTTTGTTACCCCACCAGCTGCTGATAGGCATTCAGGGTCTTGTAGGCCGGGTCGGAGTTGTCGGGGGCAAAGCGGCCGCCCAGCTTCTGGTCCATCAGGCCGTGCTCCACGCACCACTGGGCCGCCTTGGCGGTGTCCGGGTCTGCAACGTCCTTAAAGGCCGGGGCTTCGGCAGGCTCAGGACGGCCTGCGGTGTTCCACAGCAGCAGGGCAGTCTGGGCACGGTTCTCCGGCATGGCCACGCCCTCCGGCAGCAGGGCTTTCAGCTGCTGCTCGGACACATAGCTGTACACGCCGTAACCCACCAGACCGGCCACGGCTGCGCCGCCCACCAGCAGGATGGCCGCGCCGCCGCCTCCACCGCCGTCGTCGCCACCGGTGGAGACACCGGCGCTCTTGGACATGGCGCGGGCAGAGACATTTTCATTGGGCATCGTAAAGGTTGCGGTCCGCTGATACTGGCCCGTCAGGGTGTTGGAAACAGACCCATAGGGGGTGATCTCCCACCAGCCAAACTCCTCGTTCTCCGGGAACTTGGTGGTGTCTGCCGTCAGGGTCACCGTATCGCCGGGCTTCACGTTCAGCACATCACGGGTGATGCCGTTCACCGTGGCAACACCGTCGGTCACTGTCAGCTGGTACTTGCCCGCCTCCGGGGGAATCGTGGTGCCGCCACCAGTGGAGCCGCCGCCAGTGGAGCCGTCCGGGACGACCTTCACGTTCAGGGTAAAAGTCTCATTGCAGCCCTTGCCGCAGTCGTAGGTGTAGGTCACTTCGGTCGCGCCCTCATTCACCGTCAGAGTGTTGCCGCTCACAGTGCCGCCGTTCCAGTTGGTGGCCCTGCTCACGTCAAACCCAGGGAGGGTGCTCAAATCAAAGGTGCGGTTGCTTTCCACCTCAATGGGATGGGCATTGCCCTGTGCATAAAGTTCTGAAAGGAAAACGGCGGGGTCGCCAACGTTCGTATACTCCACATTCAAGTTGGTCAGCTGATTGTTCTTGCAATCCAGGTACTTCAATGTTGCATTCTTGCTCACATCCAGGCTGGTCAAATTGTTTTTATCACAATGCAGGGGTAAAATTACTCATAGGCATTCCATCCTTTCGTTGGCGTTACGGAAAAACAATGTGGTCAATTTGACCACATTGTTTTCTGGTAACTGAGGAATCAACGTTTAGCCGTTCTCCCTGCATGGATTTCCTGCCCCCTTCCGGCGGCGTTTTCCGGCTCTCCCACTTGGGGGTCATCGCCGGGTATCCCATGCAGACGGTCATGCGGTTTT
>ERZ1023974.91-NODE-91-length-45446-cov-54.200260_pt1 | contig 45446 bp, 43 predicted proteins | sample MGYA00380432_ERZ1023974 | MGnify/ENA primary metagenome ERZ1023974 (study PRJEB33179, sample SAMN07449058) | human gut metagenome | biome: Human-gut; feature: Human associated habitat; material: Faeces | host: Homo sapiens | place: India:Kasaragod | collected...
CAAGCCTGATACTTCTGACGACCTCGACAAGCCTGATACTTCTGACGACCTCGACCATCTCGATAACTTTGATGCTTCTGGTAAGCCTACTAAATTCGAAACATACTTGCACAATGAACGTCTTAAAACGAAGCGGCGTACTATTGATCAGGTGTGTAATCAAATGGCGAAGGAGCCTTATTGGCAGTCGCTGAACGAAGAACAGCAATCTATCGTTAAGGGTAAGCTTAAAACATTAGTATATACTCTACTTGATGTCCACTTCCACGATGATAGGTTTACTTGTTCTCGTGAGGATAAGATGCAGACGATAGCTGAGGACAAAGTCCAACAACTAGAGACATCACTACGTAAATCGGGCGTTTCAAAGAAACTTAGTAAGTCTATTGGTGATGAGATTCGTGAAACTGCACGTCAGATCATGTGCGATGAAATAGGAATATTTTTTCGTGCTAGAGACTCATGGCTTAAAATGATGATCGACAAGCATGTCTTGGAGCCCGTGAACGATGACAATATAAATGTACCTGTTGATTGGTGGTGCTGGGCTTTGACGGGAGGCGGAGTAACAGAGGCCAAACTGTATAAGCGTTTGCATTTACATCTAGATGCGGCTGGCTCATTGGCTACAAAAATTGTCAATGGCAAGCCAGAACCTTGTGTAACTACAGATACTTATGTAGCAAACCGCGATCTAGAGTTGCCGCCATTTTGTGGCGCTGCTTCGGTAACAGTTTATGCTAAGCCTAATGTAAAGGTATCGCAATATGGTCATTCGCATAACAAGGTTATTTGCCGTAGGCAGATACCAGAAGATTTACCGTTTTTGCGAGGCGATATAGCGGAAGGAGTTCGTGTAAAGAATAAGGAGGCTGGCGATATAATTGACCGTGCCGCTAAGATTGAAGGAATCCTTGATCAGGTTTGTGATACACTAAGACAGCTGGAAAAAATTGTCGATTATAACTCTCGTGTGTATGAAGATATTATGGCCGACCTTGGTTGGAAGGTTGCGCATGACCGACTTCGACAAGGAGTCTTTCATATGATATAGCGTCCACTCTGATCCTGACATAATAACTGGCCAATGCCGTTGTGTGTTGGCCAGTTTTACTTTCTACGGGAATTATTTTAACATTGGCTAATCTGCTATAATAGCCCTATGAGGCGGTTTAGAGAGGGTTTTGATTACGGCTTTGCGACAGCGCGAGCACGTGCGCAACGCCGACGTCACTATGGCGGTTTTCGTGTTTGGTTTAATATCATAACGATTATTTTTCTAGCTATTGTATTGTTCGCATCACGGCGCGAGTTGGTGCGAGCTTGGCACTTGTTAGATCAGGCGAATATTTGGCTGATACTACTGCTAATTCCACTACAATTTGCATCGTACTATGCTAATACAGAAATCTTTTTCTCTTACCTACGGGCGCGGGGTCAATTGAAGCAGGTAACATCTATGCAGGCGACAGGTATGTCGCTAGAATTTACTTTCGTAAATCATGTATTTCCTTCGGCTGGCGTGGCGGGTGCTGGTTACATGGTATGGCGGCTAGGGCGTTGTGGTGTGTCGGCTGGGCAGGCGACGATGACGCAAGTGATGCGTATCATTGTGCAATTTGGCACATTCATGTGTCTGATGGTGGCGGCACTGATTTGGGCGACGATCGAGGACCGTACGGCTAGTTGGGTGGTCGTAGCAACAACTGTGGCAGTTACGGTTCTGGTATTTTTGGTGGCATTTGGCAACTATGTGTTTGGTAGTAAAGAGCGCATAGTGAGCTTTAGTCATTGGTTGAGCAGATGGGTCAATCTAATTGTGGCAAAGGTAACATTTGGTCGCCGTAAAAACATATTAGCAGTAGACGCGTTAGACGAGTTCTTCTTCGACTTTTATGAAGATCTAGTCACTCTTAAAGCCAATAGATCTCTATTAAAGCACCCGATTATATGGAGCTTTATCTTTAATATACTGGACGTATCGCTGTTCTTTGTGACGTTCTTAGCACTGGGCACCTTTGTTAATCCGGCAGTTCTATTGATAGCATATGGGGCTGCGACGATTGGTGGTGGAATCATGATTACCCCTGGCGGCATTGGCGCGTATGAGGCGGTGATGGTTTCGATTTTAATCGCTGGTAACGTTCCGGCGGCAGCTGCTTTAGCAGGGGTAATTCTGGCGCGTATGCTACTGATGACGGGTACTATCAGTGTGGGATTCTTTGTCTATCAGCACGCTATTCATAAGTATGGAAAACCTGTGGATAAGTCATGCAAAAATGTTGATAAGTCTGTGGATAAACCTGCGGAAAAGTCTGTTGATAAGCCTGTGAAAAAGAAGGGGATAAAGCGTGGATAAACGAGATAATTTACCGGGTACACCGCCGGAATTTACCGTATCACAAGCAGTAGCTGTGCTAAATCAGGTGCTGGCGACCGCGCTACCTTATATTGATATAGTAGGCGAGGTGGCGAACTACAAGGTGAATCAGGGTAAATGGGTGTTCTTTGACCTGAAAGACAAAGACTGTATATTGAATTGTTTTATGTCGGTATATAATCTGCGTGTAGCATTAGAAGATGGCATGAAGGTGAAGGTGCGGGCGCGTCCTAGTCTGACCAAGTGGGGGCGCTTTAGTATGACGGTGCAGCTAATAAAGCCAGTAGGCGAAGGATCAATCAAGAAGTCTTTCGAGCTTTTGAAGAAGAAGCTGACGGCTGAAGGCCTGTTTGATCAACGTCGCAAACGGCTGCTACCTAAACTACCACAACATATCGGGGTAATATCGTCGGTACAAGCGGCGGGCTATGCTGACTTTATAAAAATTCTCGGCGCGCGTATGTCTGGTCTGACGATTGATGTTATTTCAGTTCAAGTGCAGGGCGATGTGGCGGCAGACCAAATCATTAGTGCAATTCACCAGATGAACGAATTGCCTGATCCGCCTGAAGTGTTAGCCATTTTACGTGGTGGTGGTTCGCGTGATGATTTAGCGGTGTTTGATGACGAAAAATTGGTGCGTGCTATTGCGGCGTCGCGCATTCCCACCGTTACAGGTATAGGCCACGAAATCGACACGACACTCGCTGACTTAGCGTCAGACTTGCGAGCCAGTACGCCATCCAATGCGGCAGAGCTATTAGTACCTGATCGTCGCGAGCTGTTGGCGGCAACCACGGATAAACTGTATGGTATGGTGCAGACGTTGGAATTGCAGACTAAGAATCAACACAATGAAATGATGCGCATCTTGGATCGAATTAGCCAGCTAACAGACCGTTGTCTGCGTGATAGCAAGGCGCATTTTGCGGCGACTGCTAGTGCGCTAAATGCTTATAACCCACGAGCAGCTTTAAAGCGTGGCTATGCGCTAGTCTGGGCGGGCGAACACATACTAAAAGCCACGCCTGCTAATGGTGATCGATTAACAATTGAAACAGCAACTAATTTAATTGAAACGGAGGTAAAGAATGTCAGAGCAAAGTAAGGAAACGGTAGACTTGAACCAGTTAATGGCACAGCTGGACGAGATTGTGGCTTGGTTTAACGCTGGCAATGTTGATATCGAACAGGCTGCTAAGAAATTTGATGAAGGTGTTAAACTAGCGGAACAGATTAAACAGCGTCTAGCGGAAACCGAAAACAAGGTTAACCAAATCAAACTAAAGCTAGAGAAATTTGAAGACCAATAGCTCTTATGCTAAAATTAAGTCATGAAACATGACGAGCGGGGTGCGGTTAATCCACTGTTGATAGCAACTATATTGCTAGCGGTGTTTTTAGTAGCGGCAGCTGGCGCCTTTGTCTGGGCGTATTCTGGTATGGTGGACTGGCAGAAGAATGGTCAGACTAAAGTCGATAGTGCAGTAGCTGACGCAAAAGAGCAGCAGCAAAAGGACGATCAGGCGAAATTCAACGAAGAGCAGAAGAAGCCGAATCTGACTTACCAAGGCCCGTCAGAGATGGGCTCGGTTCGCTTTGACTATCCTAAAACTTGGTCTGGCTACACTGCCGAAAGCAGCAACAATGATTTGCAGGTGTATTTCTATCCATCGATGGTACCAAAGGTTAACCCCGATGTAACGCCTTATGCATTGCGCGTCAGTGTAACTAACGATACTTATTCGGATGTCATAAAGAGTTATGAAAGTCTAGTAGAAAACGGCAAGGCGACGGCAAATCCAACGGTTATTGGCGCCAAGGAAGGCTTTGCGGGATACTCGGGCATGCGTGTTGACGGTCAGCTGAGTGATACGATTAACGGTTCCGTTGTGATATTCAAGGTGCGCGATAAAACATTGCGTATGTATGTGGATCGCTCGGACTTTGTAAATGACTTTAATAATACGATTCTAAGAACTCTGCAGTTCCAGCCATAGTGCAGATGTGGCTAAAAATACTGGTAGCATAAGCACCATCAATCTACGGATTTTGCTATACTAGTTGTAGATATGAAGTGGCAGGAGGTGGATTTAGGTGCTTTATCAGTAGCCGCGGCGTCACGTGATTTGCGGGCTCCGTTGGTTCGTCTCCGCCAGCTTTCTTTTGAGCTATCAGACACCAAAGGTCAAAATCAAGTAGCATTAGATCAAATGCAACTAACTCTGGATGAAATGCTCAGACTAGTGGGTCAACTGGCGCAGGTAACTAAGCCGCTGAACAACGAATTAGAGCTTGAGCCAATTCAGTTAGACGGGCTAATTCAGGAAGTTAGTTGCAGCTTGAAACCACTGAGCCACAGTCTAAAGCGTGATTTTGTCTGTGAGTTGCCGACGCGTAAGCGACTGATTGCGGTAGGTAATTATCAGACGCTCAGTAGTATATTGACGCGCTTTATGTCGGACGCCTTGCACTACAATGTAGAGCAGCGACCAGTCGAGCTATCCGTTCAAGCTTCACGCGATGATCAGGTAAAGGTGGCGATTTGCGACTATGGCTCGGCATTTGACGATCGGCGTGATCAATCATTACTAACCACTAGCAATTTAGTGGGTAATTTAGATCCAATTCACACGCGTCCGCTAATGAGTAGTTTGAACCTGCTGTTAGCGAGTAAGCTAGCGCAGGCTATGCATGGTCATATTGAGCTGCACCGCCACCGAAAAGGTGGGGTAACTATCGAGACTTATTTACCGCTGAGCCATCAGCTGAGCTTATTGGGGGTGCAGTGAATATCTTGATTCTAGAGGACGACCAGTGGTTTGCGGCTAGTCTTGGTCGAACGCTGGCGGTGCATGGCTATGATACGAAAATAGTCAACGACCCAGATAGAGTGTTTGAACTGTTAAACCAAGCAAAATACGGGGCGATTATTATGGATGTACATCTTGGGCGGTTTAATGCTATTACATTATTAAATGAAATGGCAACTTACGACGACACACTAGCTCTGCCAAAAATTATTTTATCGGCGTCGGGACACGATATCGCATTAGACGACGTACGACAGTTCGGTGTGATAGCAGTGCTAGATAAAGCGACATATCAGATGGATGACATTTTGAAGGCTCTTCCACAGAGAAAGCTAACGTCTACCGGTGTAGTAGGAAAATTGAAGAAGAGGGGTAGCTAATGGCACAGAATCTCAAGACCAACGCCGTCATCCTGCGACGCACCAATTATCGTGAGGCCGACCGTATTTTAACCGTCTTAACACCACATAATGGGCAGATTGCCGTCATTGCTAAGGGAGTTCGACGTGAACAATCGAGACTGGCTGGCGGCATTGAGCTGTTTGCGGAATGTGAATTAAATTTAGTGCGGAGTAGTATGAATATTGACGGTATGTGGACACTGACTGGCTCGCGCATTGTTAGTTTCTACGACCAAATCATGACCGATTACGACCGATTGCAGTTCGGTTATGAAGCAATAAAGAAAGTTGCTGACCTTTCAAACGTCATCGACTCGCCTGAGCTATACCAGATTATACTGAGCGTAATTCGGTTGTTAAATAATCAGACAATCGATTTGCGCTTGATTAAAGCTTGGTTCTATTTGCGTGTAGCACGTCTTAGTGGCAGTGAATTGAACTTATTTACTGATATTAGTGGCATGAAATTAGTAGAGGGTGCTAGCTATAATTTTGATTTAGCTAACAATGCTTTTGTTTACAGCGACCAAGGTCAATATCAATCGAATACAATTAAGCTGCTGCGATTGATGATGGCGAATGATGCGGCGCTACTAGCGCGTTTGCGTGGCTTAGACGATAAGGCTATTTCTGATGCATTCTACCTTTCGCAGGTAGCAGCAGGAAAATAGCAGATTTTGTGGTGTATAATAGGCGTATGGAAGATATTATTTCGCTATGTAAGCGTCGAGGGTTTATATTTCAAGGTTCGGCTGTTTATGACGGACTGGCTGGAACGTGGGACTGGGGTCCACTAGGCGTTGAGCTGAAGCGTCGTGTCATGGATTTGTGGTGGCAATTCTGGGTTGACCGCCGTCCAGAAATTTATGGTGTAGACGCGGCTATAATCATGAATCCTAAGGTTTGGCAGGCTAGTGGCCACGTAGCCACGTTTGCTGATCCGTTGGTTGAGGACACTGTAAATCATCGTCGCTATCGTGCTGATCACCTGCTAAAGGATAAGGGTATAGAGGCGGAAGGTCTCACTAACGATGAAATCACGAAGCTAATCCGCGAGCATGACATCAAGTCGCCTGATGGCAATCCGCTATCTGATGTGCGTAGCTTTAACATGATGTTCAAGACTACAGTTGGCCCAGTCGACACGGCAGAAGCAGTGGCTTACCTGCGACCTGAGACCGCGCAGGGCATCTTTACTAATTATCGCAATGTGGTTGATACGCTGTATCCGAATTTGCCATTTGGTTTGGCGCAGCAGGGCAAGGCGTTTCGTAACGAGATAAGCCCGCGCGACTTTATTTTCCGCTCACGCGAGTTCGAGCAAATGGAAATTGAATACTTTGTGAAGCCAGATCAGTGGGATAAGGAATTTACGATGCTGCTGGGTCTAATTCATGAGTTTCTAGAGCAAGTGATTGGCTTGCCGGCGGATAAAATTCATGAGTATGAAGTACCAGAGAACGATCGTGCGCACTATAGCAAGCGCACAATTGATATCGAGTTCGATTATCCAATCGGCCGTGAAGAGCTGATGGGTCTAGCATATCGTACAGATTTCGATCTGCAGAATATTCAACGTGTAGCAAAGAAATCTATGGAATATCGTCCTAAGGATGGTAGCGAGCCATTCGTACCGCACGTGATTGAGCCGTCATTCGGTGTTGAGCGATTGGTTATGGCGATTCTCTGCGCATTTTATCAGACTGACGAGGTGGGCGATAGCAAGCGCAACGTGTTGCGTCTACCACATCAGCTGGCGCCAATTATGGTAACAGTGTCGCCATTACTGAAGAACAAACCAGAGCTAGTCAAGAAGGCGCAGGAAGTCTATGCTATGCTAAACAATGCAATGCCAGGACGGGTAAACTGGGACGATAGCGGCAATATTGGTAAGCGCTATCGCAAAGCCGATGAAATCGGTGTGCCGCACTGCGTGGTCATCGACTTTGATTCATTGGAAAATGATGATGTTACTGTGCGCGATCGCGATACCACAGAGCAGAAACGCGTGAAGACTGCGGAACTGGTTAAGGCTCTTGACTAAACGTTAGCGTTGCCGTATAATAAGCTCATTATGAAAGGAAGTCGTCAGGAGTGTGTCGGCTCACCCGACAAACAAACACCTCATAGCAGTATTAATGCGGCTGCTAACTATAATGTGACAGAAGATGCTAACGAACGTGAACTAGGCGACAACGACCAAGAGCTGAAGCAAGCGCTTGGTCGCTTTGTGATTCATGGCCCTGATCGCCATACGCTAGCTGATGAATCAAATAGGCCAATTGCTGATCGTCGTGCTAACGTGTTTTTTGGCGCATACAGCGATGCGCAAGGAAATCAGCAACAGCTGCGCGGAATTGTTGACACTTGGCATCAGGATGAACTTGTGCAAAGTGGTGTAGGCCACTTTGCGAAAGCTGCGGCTGATCCACGCCAACTGAACCGACACCGCGTGTTCGACCGAGGCGAAATGAGCTTTGTTTCGCGCCTGGGCGCTACGGTAGTACGAATTGCTGTGCAACGTTACGATTACTATAATTGTGAAGCCGCTATGAATGACGAAGAATATGATGAAGATGGCAATATAGTACCCGTCAAAGACAATATTACTATAACGCCGTTAGACCCAACCACACCGCATTACATGGAGTATTTAAAGCGTTTTAGCGATGAAGATGAAAGATTGGCTAAAATTACAGCAGAAGACAAGAGGGAGTGCGAGGCCATAGCAGAACAACGAGAAGCGACACAACTAGCCGAAAAGGCGTACAGGGATAATGCTGTTGACAATATGTCGAACGGTAATAAAGCAGAGGCTGCGTCGAGCGACTATGCGCTTACTTAAGGTTGTGAGCCTTGACATTATTTGTGTAAAGTGCTAATGTTAATATTGGCTTAAGATTTGAAATAAAAAGGAGAATAAATGGCAAATTTAAAAATGCTAGAACAGATGAAGCACGGCAAAGGCTTTATTGCAGCTCTCGACCAGAGCGGTGGTAGCACGCCCAAAGCACTAAAGGCTTATGGTATCGATGAGTCGCAATACCATAACGAAGATGAAATGTTTGATATGGTGCACCAGATGCGCGCCCGTATTATTACAAGCCCTGAATTTACGAGCGAACATATATTGGGTGCAATTTTGTTTGAAAAGACTATGCTAAGCCAGATTGACGGCAAATATACTGCTGAATATCTATGGCAAAACAAACATGTTGTACCGTTTTTGAAAGTCGACAGTGGTCTAGCCGAGCAGGCCGATGGCGTACAGCTGATGAAACCAATTCCAGAGCTAGCGAACCGTTTGGCTGAGGCTAATCAACATGGCGTATTTGGCACTAAAATGCGTAGTGTTATCCACGAGCTAAACCACGATGGTATTAAGGCTATTATTGATCAACAGTTTGCGATAGCAAAGACGATTTGCAATGCTGGTCTAGTGCCGATTATCGAGCCAGAGGTAGACATTCATGCTGCACAGAAGGATGAGATCGAGCATGCAATGAAGGCGGAAATTGCACGACATCTGGACAGCTGGGATGCAAACGATCTGATTATGTTCAAATTTAGTATTCCTACTACACCTGATTTATACGCTGATCTATATAGATATGACGCCGTGGTGCGAATTGTTGCATTATCGGGTGGCTATAGTGTTGACGAAGCTTGTGCAAAGTTAGCCCAGAACCACAATATGCCAGCTAGCTTTAGTCGTGCTTTACTGCAGAACCTACGTGTCCAGCAGAGTGACGAAGAGTTTAACGAGACTTTGAAGCAGGCGATCGAGCAAATCTACCAGGCATCAGTTAATTAGATTCTCTTGCAACACCTCCCTTTCACAAAGAGAGAAGGTAGGATGTGGTCTAGACTGGCGCTAAATTACAACACCTCCCTTTCACAAAAGGGAGAAGGCAGGACAACTCTCGAACCCACCGGCTCGGCTAGCGCCGACCCACCTCCCTTTGCGAAAGGGAGGTGTTATAACAACTTTCAAACCCACACCGACGCCAACAACCCAGCCGCCCGCTTTACACAAAAGGGAAATGCACGACGTAACCGTGATTGATGCTAAGCTATATACCTCCCTTTGCGAAAGGGAGGTATTTGCTATATAATAAGTCTAGCTTTTCGGGGCGTAGCGCAGATGGTAGCGCGCAGCGTTCGGGACGCTGAGGTCGCCCGTTCGAATCGGGTCGCCCCGACCAAGCTATTTATCTAGGTTAAGCTTGAGTAAACCAATAAAACATGCTATATTAATACATGTATTTGCTTAACAATATGTGTCCGTAGCTCAGCTGGATAGAGCGTCAGTTTGCGGAACTGAAGGTCACACGTTCGAATCGTGCCGGACACACCATGAAATTATTAAACATCTAAATAACCCTCCTACAGGAGGGTTATTTAAGTTGCAGTACATGAACGCTTTGGTGTTAGGTTCAAGTTAGCCTTCCTACAGGAGGGCTATTTAGATTGCAGTACAAACGGTTGGTTTACTAGGCGGCTGCAGTGTCGGCTAGCGATAGCTAATTAAACCAATATACGCTGTCCTCGCCGGTTTACTAGGTAGCTACAGTGTTAGCTAGCAGTAGTTTATCTGTTATCTGGGTCGCGGTAATCCCAGTACTCATTGGGCAGAAGCTTGGCTTCATTGCGGGTTCCAACAAAGTCTTGGGCAGGGTCAACAATCATGTCGTGACGAGGGTTGTCATCATAGTGGTAGACCGCCCACATGTGGCCACCTGCCCGCCCGTCGCCATAGTGTACATCATTGCGATTGACGGTTACGTAGCCTTGCAATAATCGGTTCTGCTGTAGTTTTTCGATTAAGCTAGCAGCTAATAAGGCTTGATGTCGGCAAACACCAGTTCTATTGTCAATAAAACTACTTAGCTTCATTACTTGATAATCGCAAAATGGCTCACATAGCTCATCTGTTGCTGCTAAATTGTAGGGGATAGCGTTGGCGGTATTGTCGCTAACTATTCTTAGAATATTGCGGATATTGTAACTATTCGATGGGTCTGTTGGATTAGTTATCTCTCGTTCAATGTTTTGATATACTTGACGTATTTGCGTTGAGTCTGCGTCCACTAGGATGGCTTCACCGTAAGGTACGCTAGGTGAGATGGCGCCATTAAAATGGCGTGTATGACGATTAATAATCTTGCGACCATTGTACATAGTGTCGTAATGTTGATGCGCGTTGTCTTGAGCGAATGAAACAGTGTAATTCGCCTCAACCAGGTTGGCGGGCCGAAAATGTCCGTGCACAGTAGTAGGGTTGAGAGGATGTAGATTTATCAGCTGAACGCCGTGCTCGTCATAGAAGAGTTCAAAGTGATCATAGGAAACGGTATCTGGGTAAGTAAAACGACCCTTTAGGCGATTTTGTCCAACAACTAGGGGGTGATTGTATTGCAACCCCTTGAAGCCGCTAGTGTAACTACGGATGGAATCCATGTCTTCGGGGCTAATTAGCGCAAAATCGCGGTTGATCAGATTGCGACGATGGTTCTCGCGGGTATCGATTAGGAAGAATGGCTTTTCGGCAGCTATAATTTTAGCAAGAACTGGTGCATCTAGGGCCTCTGGTGGGCGATTGCATATTTCGCTTGACGACGAGTAGAGCGGTATATCTAAGTTAAAACGCACTCGATCCTCTGGTGCAAGCTCTTTAATGCTTGCTGGTGGTAGCGGTGGTTTGTCTGGGTTAAAACGCACAGCTGGTGGTAGCGGTGGTTTGTCTGCAGCAAATGTCGCGGCAGTATGGCCAACTTCTTGGCGTTCGCGCCGTCTTATGCTAATCTGCTCGGCTGAAGGCGGAAAGGCCGGTGGCTGGTCGCTATCTTTGCTAGTGGGTATGTAGTCAATGTGTAATTTCGTCATATAATTGTTGAGCATATTAACACAAATTAAGCATAATGTCAATGTAAGCAGAAGGCTTGTGACATCTGGTAAAACAAGAAAATACCCCACAGTTAAGCGGGGTAGAAGGATATAAAGCACAAAAAGAAAGATCAGTTTTACTGAGCTATCTCGTTTATGCCAGGGCTAAGGGTAAAATTAGGTGAGTATCCAGCTGCTAAACTACCATCATCATTGAAAACAGAATGAATCTCGTTGCCATTGCTGTTTAGCTCACCCAAGGAAACTGATACAAACCTATTGTTTTCCCGTAGACATAGCCACACGCCAATAATATAACCGTAATTATCATAGGCAATGCGAACGTTAGTACCATTGCAAGTTTTGATATCATGCAGGCTGGGCTTTGTGATGGAATGATCAGTGATTTTCTCACGTGGATCAGAGTTTGAGCCAAAACTAGTTTCATAGGTTCTCCAACTGTACCTCATGGCGTCCTTGTCACCTCTGTTAAGGTAAGACCAGGCGTCTTCCAGCAGGTATTTTGCTTCCTCGTCTCTATACATGCGAATCAGGTCAACAATTGTGACTATCCGACAAAATTTAGCCATGATGATTCCTCCTTAGTAAGAACTACCTCTAATGAGTGGTCAAATATGATAATACAATAAATACAGACAAATTTCCAGTGCCGTTCGCAAAGGCGAAATTCTCTGTGATTCAACGGAAGACCTTCGCAAAATTGTGAATTGGATTATGTCTGCGTACCTACGGCCGAATAAGCCGACTGATTTGAGCTGAGGCTTAAATTAGTAAATTATTCACCCCGCCTTAATAAGGCGGGGAATTCTTTTAGCAAAAATAATAGTATAATGGGCGTATGATTTCATATTTTACTGACGGTAGTGCTAGTCCAAATCCAGGTCCGGGTGGATTTGCAGTGATTCGCGAAGGTCGACCATATTTAGTTGGTAGCGAGGATGTTGATTCGCCAGTTTCAAATCGACAGACCACTAATATCCGCATGGAAGCGCTGGCGCTAATGGCGGCAATGCGAGATGCCGCAGGAGAGCCGTGTCAAATTACGACAGACAGTGAGTTCTGGATTAATGTTTTGACTAAGTGGGCGCCCAGTTGGGAGCGTAATGGCTGGAAGAAGAAAACTGGTCCAATCAAAAACCTCGACATCGTCAAACCTTTGTTTGCGTTATATAAAGAGTCGCGGGTAAAGCTAGTTTGGACGCGTGGACACGTAGGCACAGAGTTGAATGAAATGGCGGATGAGTGGGCTAATAAAGCGCGTAGTGCAGCAGTTCACGGTGTTGTGTCAGCCGAGCAGGTGAAAGACTATAGCCGCTAGTGTGACTAGTCGTATTATGTCTAACAAAGCTTTGATTTAGTGCTCTTGTAATGCTTATGGTATCATGAACATATGATTAGCATAGGCGACTCCTTTGGCTGTGCATTGGCCAAAATATCTCGACATAAAGCTACTTTTTCCACTGTAGTTATAGTCTCTAGTATTATTTTTGGTGTTACTCTGGCTTTAAGTATATTAGGACTGTATACGCTTAATTCCTTTAAAGGGGCTATAGACGGCAAGGTGGCTAGTAAGTATATAGTTAGGATAACACCATCTGTCAGTCCAGCAGAAGATGATGGTAACTTACCTGAAGTATATACTGCGAAGCAGCGTGCTTTAGAAGGCAATTTGCGTAAACGAGAAGGCGTTACCGTTTACAACGGGCAATTATTGACATTTAATGGAATAAGCATGTCTTATAAGGACGGCAAAAATATAGTTAGCGTCAACAGGGCTAAAATATTACCAAGAAATCTGCTAAAAGATTACATAGTAAATGACAACAACTCAATCTCAAATAACTCATCAGATAGTTCTGTGCCTGTAATTTTATCGTATAGTGACGCCGAGGCTATATTAGGATACAGTAAATTAAAGTACAACGACTCCTACGATAAAAAGATAAAGAGAATACAGAGGGTATATTCGGATATAACGTCTACTAAAATAGAAACTAATATATTAGGTTCCGACGGAACTAAGATTAGCTTTCGACCTGTGGGTATATTTCCTAATCATTATCCATTTAGCGGAGGCCCAACGATAGCGGATAATCTTGTGGACAGGTACTTTCGGACAGACCTTGGCTCGGGTGCAATGTATATAGAAGAGGAAAGCTTCTCTAGGCTGCCGAGTAGTATAAAGAATACAATAACATCTTCACTGACGGCTGGTGATGGTTTTGAGTCGATTACCGGTGAAATAACCTATGCGGAGTTTAAAGATAGGCAAGCTCTGGATGCGTTTTACCGCGATAGTAGCTGTCCTAACTATGTATATGGTGGTGTATGTACTATTGGCGATAGTCAATATGATGTTTCCGCGATTACTGACGTATCGTCATTGCAGACTGCACAGTATTACTTGGTAGATAAAACGCTGTCGCGCATAGTGCCGATTCTAGTAGTAGCATATATGCTGATTATGGTAATATCATTGATTTACATCATTAAGAGCGGGTCATCAGGGGTGTCAGCTCGCAGTTTATCTAGAGCTAAACGGCTAGATATAATGTTGATATATGTAATGTATGGAATTATTTCAGCTGTCTGTGTATGCTTACTGTCTGTGTGTATCGGTGTCTTAGTGTTGGCGGTGCTTAAGTGTTTATTTGAGGGTAGAATAACGAGTCTAGTGGCGTTGTTAACGGCTAGCCCACTCGGTGTTAGCGGGGTAAAGGTATCTATCTGGAATCCTGCAGTGGTATCTGTCGGCGCAATTATTATCGTTGTTGGGGCGATTAGTGGAGCTATTGCCGCGTGTGTCACGCGAAAAAGTTGGTGGGCTAAGAGTAGCAAGACGAGCGCAATAAAATAAGCGCTCTACGTATGTATAGCCGCTAGAATATTAGCTTAGTGATATAATAAAGCTAATGCTAAAAATGTCTGAAAAGCCGAAGGATCTGCGTCCGCGCGAAAAACTGCAGACCAAGGGTGCTGTGGCATTGAGTGACTATGAGCTGATCATGGCGATTATCGGCAGTGGTAGTGCGGCGGCCGATGTTACTAAATTGGCACGCGACGTGCAAAAGTTACTGAAGGACAACGGCGAGCTGACTTATGCGGATTTACTAAAGATTAGAGGTCTGGGTGCAGCTAAGGCAACTAACTTGATGGCTAGTTATGAACTATGGCGACGGCAGTTCGAGAAACCGCAACAGCCTATTATCCGCAGCAACGAAGATGTGCTGGCGCAGCTAGCGGACATCCGCAATAAGAAGCAGGAATATCTGATCTGTATTACTTTGGACGGGGCGAACCGAGTGATTAATCGTCGGGTGATTAGTATTGGTACGGTGAATTTTAGTGTGGTGCACCCACGTGAAGTCTATGCCGACGCTATTGCTGATCGGGCGGCAAGTATTATCGTGGCGCACAACCATCCAGGTGGAACCCTAACGCCTAGCGATCCAGATATTCGGGCGACCAAGCGGTTGCGCGACGCAGCGGATTTATTGGGAATTATATTTTACGATCACTTTATCGTAACAGCGACTGGATATTGTTCAATCTTGAACTCGTCCGAGTGGCTGATGGCAAACGATCTAGAATACTAAGAACTTTTGCGTCTGATTTGCGAAATGAGCCAGTGGTGTGCGCCGACTCAACTTGGCGTCTACTTGGCATAAAACAACCTTTCTTGATATATTTTTTATTTAACTACTACTTGTCCACTCATCAGCATCGGTAGCAGCCAGTCGCGGAGCTGAGCAAGTTGTTGAGACTCAAGCTGATTGTTTATGTATAGTTGATATATTGGATTAACAATATCTTGGTACTTCTGAATAGAGGTCTTGTTATATGGAATTGCAAGATCTTTAATGACGCCACCGGCATGCGCCAGTGATGATCCGCGCCCGCTTACAAACTGTAGCATCTGATCTTGTATTCGCTGTGACTGGAATAGCTGCCATATAAATGCACTGGATATTCTCTCACTGGGGTCATATATATGCCTAATCCCGCCTGATATTGCACCATCTATGCAAGTTGAAATGCGTCCAATAGTTGCGTCGAATGATACTAATACATCACTCGGTTTAACTCTATACAACTTATAGATACTGCCATCGATCCAGGTGGTGCAGTTGCCTAGCATATCGCCAACTCTATGAAACTTAATGCAGCTTTCGCTGGTCTTATTGCTTAAATAAGCTTTTGATCCTGGCTCGGTACCACGTTGGAATGTGAGTATCTTATCTAGATGCTCCACTGTCCATCCTGCGGGTATTTTGCGCTTGAGGAGGTCGCTATAGACCATCTTGCCGCCGCCGGCACGGTAGGGGTGGCCGTGCTCGTCGGGGAAATCAAATTGCACGAACCAATAATCATAAATTAGCCTAGCTAACTCATTCAGCTTTTGGTTGATTTTGTCGTTCAACTCAATCTTGTCGTCAAGCGCAGATAAAACACCGGCTATTTTATGCTGAGTCTTCATGCTCGGAATTGGTAGCGTTATGTTTCGCATGACAGACCCCGGGATTTCTTTAAAGGTTGCACCTGATCCATATGAAGCAATATTAGTTGCCGTGGACTTTAGTAGGTAATATAGAAAATCTGAGGCGACTTTGTCATTCGGTATTATGCTCTTAAAACCTTGGTTTGTACATAGCTCATTCTTTGCAATAGCAACGTAGCCTATTGGTGCTCTCGATGTGAATAGTACTGACCCGGCAGGGAGCATTTTTGCGGATATGCTTGACGCACCGGCTAGAGATATGTCGCGTTCTCCTCGTGAGATGTATCTTGAGTTATGGTTTGATAAGTCATAGGGTGTTATCCACGGTACTCCATGCTTGCAATAGTTGTTAAGATCTTTTGTCGATGGTGTAGACCCGCCAACGACTTCCCCTATATCTGATATCTTATAAGATGTATAGCTCATAGCTTAGTTTTCTTTCTGGTAATTAATAATTGACTTGCACCTTTGTAAAACGTGGTCATACGTTAATACTGTTATGTTAGATAACCCGTCGTTTAGTATCCTAAATTCGCTTCGCTCCCTATCACTCCAACCTATGGACCTGCCGATTATAAGAGTTGCGCGCGGTTTAATTACCTCGCAATTAAGATCCTTTATTTTATCGACATTGTTCGATTTTGTTTCTGCTGTTTTAATGTAGCGCATGCACTGCATCAAGGCTTTGCTTAAATCGCTAGTAGGAGCACAGCTGCTAGTCCATATGGATGCTTTCGGCTGTTTGAGTTCGACTATGTCCATGTAGCCATCAAGTGATTTTACCGGTATATCCATAATGTTTTTCTCGTCTAGATTGCGCTCGCTGAGTATGCTAATTGTATCTGAGCCGAGTGTCCATTTATTGTTTTCAAAAAAGTGTTGCCAAACCTGTTCTGGTTTTGTGATGTTATATTTCTGCTTATATAGAGATTCGGCGTTAGGGTCGTTCAAGAGTTTCTCCATTTGGGTAACAGAATTCTTTTTTCTAGATATGCTATTTAGGGCTCCAGGTTCTATATCGTCTAGGTTTTTTATAAACTCATGAAGGATTTCCCTTCCGTTTTCGTCGGAATTTACCGTTAGCAAGAATTTCTCGAGATCCTGGGGGCTGTTGACTATAGACGAATCAATTATTAAATTACTTTTTGCCAATGACTTTAGGTCTATAGATAGTATAGATACTAGGTGCGAGATAAGTTTTTGTATGTCAACCGTAGATAGTGTGAGTTCTTGCAGTGCACCGTCATTTTTTCCGATTTTGGTTAATTTTATACCTATAATATCATTTTTCTTGTTTATGTATGTTAGTCTAAGCGAGATTGTTTTTGTAATGCCGTGAAGCTCAACATCGTAGCCGGATTTAAAACTGTTTGTTATGTACTTTCCTTCTCCACTGTGAAAGTCTGATATAAGTATCTTTCCATCTGCATTTCTTGCCATGCGCTCTTCAGTTGTAAGAAATGGTATATGTAGGGTCATTTATTTACCTCCAATCTTTCTAGCTCACCAGCTACTTTGGTTGATAACTCGGTGGATTTTGTAAGTAGAGAAGACAGGAGAGCACGGCTCTCCGTAATCCTTTTATTGAATTCTTCTTCTGTAATATCTACGTATGGGATTTTGATGTCGAAGTATTGGCCGGCGGAGAGGCTGTAATTTTTCTCTTTAATCTCATCATAGGTTACGGTGACACTAAAGTCCTCAACTGCTTCGACGTTATTAAAGGTATCAACAATCTTGCGTTCATCTTCTGGGCTTAATACGGTACGTTGTTTTTTGTTGTCGGCCTTTATATCGGTACCGAGTTTACTAGCGTCGACCAGTACTACTTTGTTATCGGTATTCAGTTTATCAATAAAGATTACTGAAACGCTAGTTCCGGTATTCGCGAAAATGGTGGAGGGCATAGAGATCGCACCCTTTAGCCAGCGCTGTTCGACTAGCTTCTGGCGAATCCGTTTTTCGATGCCGGCTTGGGCGGTGATAAACCCGGTTGGTACTACGACGGCGGCGCGACCGTTGGGCGCTAGGTTGTATAGGATATGCTGTAGGAACAGTAGATAGATTGACATCTTGTCCTTGGCTTTGTTTGGAATCTTTGGCACACCAGCAAAGAAGCGCTCGCTAGCGTCAGGCTCGTTGGCAACTTGGTCACGCCAGCTACTAAAATCTAGGTTGAAGGGCGGATTAGATACGATGTAGTCAAATTTATCCTCGGGTCGCGTTCCGACGTTTTTCGGTGACAGGATTGTATTACCTTGGACAACGTTTTTGATGGATGGCGCTAGGTTGTTTAGAATGTAGTTTAAACGCAGCATTTGCGACGACTTCTGGGATATATCTTGGCTATAGGTGCTACACTTATCCTCGCCCACGATGTGGGCCAGGTTAATGAGTAGGGTGCCAGAGCCAGCAGCGGGGTCGTAGATGCGTACACTCTTGGTCTTAACGGGATGCTGAGTTAGGATCTTGGAAATAATTTTAGCAACGGAGTGTGGAGTGTAATACTCGGCGTAAACGCCACCGCCATTGGCATTGTAGTCTTTGATTAGATATTCAAAGATAGTAGAGAAGAAGTCGAAGCCTTGGCTAAAGGCATTGGTGAAATCTAGCTTATCGGTGGCTAGTACGTTAATGATGGCGCGGGCAAACGGGTCGCGCTTACCACTATCACTAATAATCCAGACAAATAGATTAGCGTCGAATAGAGGGATGGGTGCTCCTTCGTCGGTGTGAACCGAGAACACACCAGTGTTATTCTGAGCGATGTCAGCTAGAGTGTCGTCGAACAACTTGGCGAATTCAGGCTCGGTTTGGCGATTGTATAGATAGGAAATTAAGTGGTTGGGCTGCAATCTGACGCCGCTACCGCCAAAGCTATCTAGAAAGTCCTGATAGTCATCGTCGTTTTGGGATAGTTGATCAAGGAAGCTGGTGATATCAGCGGTAGTGTGTAGCTCGGGATGTTTAGCGCTGACGCCATGTAAGAATTTATCGTTTAGGAATTTGTATAGGAAAGTCTGGACGATAACCTTGTATTCGTCGCCGCCGTTTCCGAGACCATAGCTATTGCATATAGCCTTTAGCTGGTCGATTAAACTTTTTGTTTTTTGTATATAATCCTTGGTTTCCACTATTCCTCTCCTACATATTCTCTCTGATATTCATCGCGTATCTGCTGCGCCGCATATTGGCGAATGGGTCGTGCAATGTTTAAGTTATCGGCAGCTGACGTAGCGTTAAGGGATTGCATTATATTGCCCATAAAGAATGCGTCGTTGTCGACAATGTCACGGTTGTTGATAACCTGCTGATCCAGGTCGGCCTTAACGCCGGATAAGAAATTTTTTAGTGGCGGCGTTGCGCCAACGGGCGATTCGCCAACTGCACTAGCGGTTGGGTCGCTGATCGCATTATCTACCTGTTGCCGCTGTTTTAGCTCGTGCTCTACGAATTCGCGTGTATGCTTTTCGACACGAGCGAATTTAGGGTCATCGTTGTATTGTCTAGCGATCTTCTGGTTATATTGATTAAGTTTTATGATACGGTCATAGATACTTTGTAGCTGCATGGTCATTCTATCCAGGTTGTCGAGACTAGTTTGATTTTGGTCAATATTGGCAGACTGCATTAGCTTGCCAAACTCTTGACGCAGTGTGGTAAATTTAGGATCCTGCTGGTCGATGTTGACAGCCATGTTCTGACGGATATCGCGTACTAATGTTTTGGCTTTGCTGATCGGCTCAGATAAATCCAGCTCTTCCTGGCCAATTTTCTGGAAATTAAATACTACGTCTTCTAGGGCGAGGTCTAACAGCTTGCGACTATCAATATCGCCGGTGCTAGATAGGGCATCTTGGGCGTTAATCATTTTGATACGCCGGTCGACTTCATTTAGTTCATCGTTGATTTTTGTTATATCAATTTGCGCTAGCAGGTCATTGTGGCCAAGTAGGCGGATGATATTATATGTACCTTTGGTGTCAGATAGAGACTTACTGACGCGCGATAGTTCAGATTTGTCCTTAGTCTGATTTAGCTGATTTGTAAATTCTTCGGCATTGGCTAGATTGTAGTCTTTTAGACTATTTTGAATTTGTTTAATACGTTGTTCCAGCTCGCCGCGACTAATAAACAGCGAGCCAAAGATGTCGTCGCTACTGTCGGATGAATCAACGCCGCTGCTATATTCGTCCTTCAGTTCCTCTAGGTAATGCTCGTTAGTAACGGCAAACTCGTCGCGAATATCGGCAAAGTCGACGACATAGCCCATTTGGAAATTATGATATGGTCGATTGACTCGCGTTAGGGTCTGCAATAGGTTATGCGCCCGGATGATACGACATAGGTAGAGTCGTTTTAGTCGCGGTGCATCAAAACCGGTTAATAGCATATTAAAGACAACCAGCAAGTCAATTTTGCCGGCCTTAAATTCGTCGACGTGCCGCTTGCGAATCTCCTTGGTATCGCTGTCGTGTAGTATTAAAGCGACAGATAATTCGGGGTGTGACTCCTGCAGTTGCTTAAATACTTCGCGGGCTTGTCTGGACGAATTACAAACTATCATGCCACCAATAGTAGAGTCATTCATAATTTGACGACCAACGGCAAAGTCGCGTGTAATGTAATCGACTAGTGCAGCGGCGTAGCGAGGATGAGCGTAAAGGTCGGATTTATGTAGTACACCCGATTGTACCTGGATGCTACTAAGTATGTTTTTGAGTTCTTCGCGATATGACGTATCAATGTCCTCGCGTAGTAGACGCAAGGTGTAGCCATCCCTGATTGAATCTGTGTAATAGTATTTATGAATATAGTGACCGAATATGCCAACAGTTGTTTTGCGGTCAATTTTATCTGACAACACTTCATCCTCGCTATCAACCTCATGATTTTTGTATAGAATTAGCGGTGTACCGGTGAGGGCAATCTTAATAGAGTCGTGATCGGAGTTGTATAGATTAGCTAAATAGCTACCGCGTGGATCATAGCTGCGGTGCGCCTCGTCGATAAAGTAGATACGTTGAATGTTTAAATTGTCGTAGCCACTGCTGTTGATGGCTTCAGTGTCGTCGCGGAACTTCTGGATATTGATAACGCAGACCTCGTTATTTCCTGACGTAGTGACGTTGGCGCTAGCAAACTCGGCTTTTAACTGGTCTTTATTCTGAACCGTGCGCGTTTTTAGTCCGCGCTTGGTGAACTCTTGAACGGCTTGGTTAAGTAAATCTATACGGTCTACGATAAAGTAGAACTTAGTAATTTTGTTTTGCTTAGCAAAGTAATCGGTTAGATATTTGACGTTGTAATAGGCTAGGGCGGTTTTGCCTGAGCCTTGAGTATGCCAAATAACACCTTTCTTTATACCGTTGTCTAATGTGTCGGAAATTGCCATAGTGGCAAATAACTGCGGATAGCGCATGATGTGCTTTTGGGGATATTGTATATTTGGAACGTCGACGTAGGCAAAGGCGTATTGCAAAATAAATTTCAAGCGCGGTTGACAGAGTAGGCTAGTGATGATTTTGTTGGTCGGTGTATCGGGGTGTAAGTTGGTTTGGTATTCGTCGGAGTTTTTGATGACCGGCAGGTTGTTGTCGATGAGAATTCTGTTCTCTATGGCACCGTCCTTGTCGTGTATCTGATCAATAACTTTTGAATAGCGTTGCTCTCGGAAGTGGTTGAACTTAATGCTTACACGTTTGCCCATGGCGGGTGCGGCATAAAAGGCACCGGCGAGCGAGTTGATCGACTGGTCGTCATAGTCCATGTTATTACTGAAGATCATGAACTGAGTTAGATTGATAAACTTCTTGAACTTGCGATTAGAGAAACGTTCATTGATACGATCGCGCTCGGCCTTGATGCCGTCAGTATTGTTGGGCTTCTTGACCTCTATGAATACTAGCGGCATGCCATTAACTAGGCAAATAATATCTGGACGAAACTCGTCGCCCTCGTTTTTATACGTCAATTCAGTTACAACGTTAAATGTGTTGTTGCTGAAGTTATTCCAGTCAATTAAATTGATACCGTTGATGCCGTGCAATAGCGCATCGTAGAAGGACTTTCCGGTATCGTCGGAATCGAGCAGTACATTCTTGATTCGTGCATAGGCACTATTAATTTGCGAATCTAGATCCGAGCTTGCGGGGGGGGGTATTTACTTGATTGATTTTGCGGAGACTATCGTTAAAAACATCGCGAAAAATATTGGTAGATGGGTCGATCTGGGATTTAATGTCAGGGTCTTTAATAGACAGATATTTATATCCTAGCCGCGTCAGATGGACTATGGCTGGTATCTTTACCCTGGAATTTTCATTAAAGCCTCGACTCATGATATTTATATTCTACCACAGGATTATAGGAATCGTAGTTATGCTATAATCAAATCATGAAAGCTAGCCCTAAATCCGCTAAAACTGCCGATGGATTCGGTAACAGCCATGTCGCTGAGCCAGCAGTGGTGATTGCGCCCACAAGGAAAGCGATTAGTAATACTGATCCGCTGGATTGTAGTGATGGTGAAGGTGATGACTCTTGGATGGACACACCTGATGGACGCGAAGCATTGTGTCAGTGGCTGAAAGAGGGGCTAGAGTATGACAAGAAGCACCCAGAAACCTATACGACAGAGGAGTTGATGAAAAACGTACGCAAGTATCTAGTTGAGTTGAAGCTGGATTAGTCGCATGATAGGTGATGTATACAGACTGGTGTACTTAGCTGAGTTCAATCGAGACATATTGCAGATATCAGAATATATCGCCAAGGAAAGCCGGAATAGCGAGTTTGCCTACTTGTTTATTGGCAAACTCACAAAAGAAGCAGATAAATTATCGTATCTAGCGACGGCTGCTCGCCCACCATTTATGACCCTCAACGGTATTAAACTTATATCGCTACAACATCAAGCACTACGCCGTATTCTACACGATTGACGGCGATACTGTATATGTTCGCCGAATCATACATAGCTCACGCGATCTGCGAAAAGCCCTGCGCCGTTCCACTGTCATACGGTGTCTATAGCTTACTGAATAATGCGCCGACGAACGGTCGATCGCTGATTGGAATTGCTACAGTGTTCATGGTCGTGGCTATAGTACCAGCTATACTCATAAAGGTACGTGTAAGTTGGTGGTTGCTCCTTCTGTAATATTGCTATGGTCATTTATTGTATACGCAACAGCTCTAGGTAATGGTCTGTCTAGTCAAAAGGATTATGGGATAAACAAGGGAATATATGCGTTAAGCTTAGCCCTCTAACTACGAGCGTTTGGCGCTAGCCGCTTTTGCATGGTGTATAATAGAACCAATGAGTGTTAGTAAAGATGATGTGCGCCATCTGGCGAAGCTGAGCCAAATATATGTGACGGATCAGCAGGCGGACAGCCTAACTGGGCAGCTAGATAAGATTGTTGATTATATTAACATGTTGGACGAGCTAGATACTGATGGTGTCGAGCCTACATTTCAGGTCACAGGGCTACAGAATGTGTGGCGCGATGATACAATTCAGCCGCAGCTACCACGCGAAGAGCTATTAAAGCTGGCGCCCGATCAAGAAGCTGGTCAAGTTAAAGTACCGAAGGTGTTATAGGAGATACGGATGGATAGTGAGATTTTACGAATTACCGAGGACATCAAATCTGGCAAGACTACGGCGCGTGCGGAGGTTGAAAAGGCGATTGCGCGCGCAAAGGAAACTGCGGATCTGCACGCTTTGCTAGAGCTATTTGAAGATGAGGCGTTAAAGCGGGCGGACGAAATCGACGCCAAGGTAAGGGCGGGTGAAAAATTAGGCAAGTTAGTCGGTGTGCCATATGTTGCCAAGGATAACTTTTTGACTAAGTTGGGTCATACGACTGCCGCCGCCAAGATCCTAGAAAGCTTCCAGTCGCCAATTGATGCTACGGCGGTTGAAAAGCTGGACGCTGAGGATGCGATTTTAATCGGCAAGGCTAACATGGACGCTTTTGCGCATGGCGGCTCGACGGAGAATAGCTATTTTGGACCAACGCATAACGCAGTAGACTTTGAACGCGTAGCGGGTGGCTCATCCGGTGGTTCAGCGGTGATTGTCGCGGCTGGCGTAGTGCCGTTTGCGCTGGGCTCAGATACTGGTGGATCGATTCGTCAGCCAGCTAGCTTTAACGGTGTAGTGGGGTTAAAGCCAACCTATGGGATGATTAGCCGTTATGGTGTAGTGGCAATGGCTAGCTCGACCGACGTTGTTGGACCGCTAACGCGTACTGTTAAGGATGCTGAAATCGTTTGCGATGTACTAGCCGGCCAGGATAAGAAGGATAGCAACGTTCATCCACGTTATTACGAAATGCCAGCTGACGCGCCGAAGCATCTCAAGATTGGTTTGATTCGTGAATTTGTTGGCGACGGTGTAGACAAAGAAGTCGCTGAACAGACTAAGAAGACGGCCGATCGCTTGCGCAACATGGGTCATACCGTCGAAGAAGTCGATTTGCCAATGGCGAAATATGCGTTGGCTATGTACTACATTGTGGTACCAGCCGAGATTACCTCGAACTTGGGTCGCTACGACGGCGTTCGTTATGGCTATCGTTCACCAGATGCTAAATCGCTGGACGATATTTATGGCATGAGCCGCAGTGAAGGTTTCATGGATGAAAACAAGCGCCGTATCTTGATTGGTTCGTACGTGCTGTCTAGTGGTTACTTTGACGCATATTATCTGAAGGCACAGAAGGCGCGAACTCTGTTGATCAATAACTTTAACAAGCTATTCAACCAATACGATTTCTTGATTTGTCCAGTTGCGCCAACTCCGGCGTATAAGTTGGGTGAAAACATAGGTGATCCATTAAAGATGTATTTGGCTGACGCCATGACTGTGCCAGCTAGTATGGCAGGCTTACCAGCAATTTCGGTGCCGAATGGTACGACTAATGAAGGTTTGCCGATTGGCTTGCAAGTGATTGGCAAGATGAAGGATGATGCTCGCATGCTAGCATTCGCATCAGAAATCGAGAAAGAGGATAAATAATGGGTGACTCGCTCTTGCCGACTTTGATGATGTTGCTAGCTATAGTCGTAGTCGGCGTTGTATTGCTAGCTATTCTTGTCACCACGCGCGGTAAGGGTAAGACTTTGGATAAGGAAGCGTACCGTACTGAGTGGCTAAAGATTGAGAATAATCTAGACAAAGCGAACGACGCTACTTATCAATTTTCAATTCTGTCGGCGGATAAGTTGCTGGATCGGGCGTTAAGAGAGTTGGGTGTGCCGGGCAAGGATATGGGTGAACGACTGAAGAAATCTGATGGTCGCTTCAAAAATATTGATGCCGTTTGGGCGGCACATAAAATCCGCAACAAGATTGCCCACGAAGTTGACGCCAAGATTGACCGTAAGGTATTAAGACGTATGTTAGCAGTATATAAAAATGCCCTTAAGGAATTGGGCGCGATATAGGAGGATGGATAGATGAGTTTGGGAAATGCAGGTGAACACGGTACGCATATCGACGGTGATGCTAATAAATACCTAGTTAAAGGTTATTTGCCGACTATCGGTATTGAGTGTCATGTGCAGCTAAATAGTGCTACAAAGCTATTCAGCGCGACAGATAATGACGCGCGCGATGCCGAGCCGAACACTAAGGTCAGCGTGATTGACTACGCTTTGCCAGGTATGTTGCCAGTACTGAACCACGAAGCTATTCGTTTGGCGGCACGAGCGGGCAAAGCGCTGAACAGCGAGATTGCACACGTTAGTCGTTTTGACCGTAAACATTATTTCTATCCGGATTTGCCGAAGGGTTACCAGATTTCACAGATGTATGCGCCGTTAATTATTGGCGGTCATGTGGATTTGCCGAGTGGCGAGACGGTGCGTATTCACCACGCCCACGTCGAAGAGGATGCTGGTAAACTGACCCACTTTAGCGACCACTCGCTGGTTGATCTAAACCGTGCCGGTACACCACTAGTCGAGATTGTATCAGAGCCAGATATGCATTCGGCCAAGATGGCGCGGGCTTACGCCGAAGAGCTACACCTACTGATGACCTTTGCTAAGGTGACGATTGGTGATTTATACCATGGCAACATGCGCTTTGACGTGAATATCTCAGTGGCGAAGCCAGGCGACAAATTGGGCACTCGTACTGAGCTAAAGAACCTAAACTCGTTCCGCGCAGTAGAGCGGGCGACTGAATACGAGATTAATCGTCAGATTGAGCTACTAGAGGACGGTGGCGAAGTTGAACAGCAGACTCGTGGTTGGGACGAGGGCAAACAACAGACCTTCAAACAGCGTGGCAAGGAAAACGCGCAGGATTATCGCTATATGCCAGACGCGGATATCCCGCCAGTAGTGCTGACTGATGCAGATATTGCTGAAATGCAAGCGGACTTCCCGGTGATGCCGGCGCAGTATCGGGCAAAATTTGCGACTATGAATGTTGATGATTCGGTTGTTCAGGTGCTATTGAATACTGAAATTGTGGCAGAGCTGGTAAGTAAAATCATTGATCAGGCTGGCGCTGATGTAGCACGCCGTATCGCTAATATGTTTGCATCGGCATTACCTGCCGAAGACGACACTGATGCTGCGAAGAAGGAGCTAAACCTGCCAAGTGCAGAGCATCTAATTAAGCTAGCGCAGATGCTAGCAGACAAGAAGGTCTCGTCAACTGCGGGTAAGGAAATCTTTGCAGAACTACTAAACAACGATCAGGACCCAGAAGAGATCGCAAAGAGTAAGAACCTATTGCAGGTTAGTGATACTGGTGCAATCGAGAAGATTGTTGATGATGTATTAGCTGCACCGCAGTGCGCTAAAGCTGTTGCAGATTTCAAGGCTGGCAATGAAAAGGTGATTGGATTCTTGGTGGGTCAGGTTATGAAAGCGTCTAAGGGCAAGGCTAATCCATCGCTTGCTCAAGAAATCTTGCGTAAAAAGCTAGCCTAGATACAGTTGCTACTGCTGGTTGCGGCATTGTTCTCGTTAAAGTGATGGAACCTCTGTTTTCTGTGGTATAATACTAATAATTTGATATTAGCCATATCTGATAACTTTGGTTAATATCAATCGAACATTCCAGGTTAGGAGGAAACATGTTGGCAGTAAAAGATCAAGTTGTCGCAGAACGACAGACAAAGAAGCCTGCATGTAAATTATGTACGGACTTTGCGATTCTACTTTCAGGTGGCTTTGGCGGACGAGCTGGTCAGACGGCTGGTCTACTGGGGTCAAAGGACGCTCTAGATCTGGTAGAAGGTGAACCAATCATCGTTAAGCGCGTACAGGAAAAGCTGGATGCTGGCTTTAAGCGAGTTAAGCTGGTAGCACGCAAGGGCAAGGCGATTCAGCGTTATCGTGAAATCTTTAAGGAGATTGACCCAGAATATCTGGATTACCTTGAGAGTGGTAACGAATACAAGAAGAGTTTGGCTAAGCGTCTGCGCGAAATTCAGTCTTATCCTGTTGACATAATTGAGCAAGATCCAAAGCTGCCGTACGGCAATTTCTCGCCACTCTATACGTTGTATCAGATGGGAGAGCTCCATCCGGGGTGCTCTTATCTGGTGTCGTATGCTGACGATGGCGTGCTGGGCGAGAATCCTTCTGCGCGCTTGCGTCAGACCTATTCGCAAGGGCAGGCTGATGTTGTAATGATGGCTCAGGAAGTACCGGACGAAGAGGTGTCGAAATTTGGCACCTTTGACTTTGTTCCTGGGGCATGTGAATATGGCAATGTTGATGGCAATATCCGCTTTTTGCAGGGTATGGTGCGTCGACTGGCAGAGAAGAAGCCAATAGGCGAAGCTCCGTCTGATATTGCATCACTGGGTCGCATGATTTTGCCATACGACATCTTTGAATATGCACTCAACGCTGGTTACGACCCGGATGGGCCGAAATCAGCTAAAGAAGAAGGTTTTCGCGAGTTCAATACAGTGGACGCGATCAACGCTATGGCCGATTACGGTTATAGGGTGATGGCGCTCGGTGTCGCTAAGGGCCTATGGCTGACAACAGGAGATGTGCAGAGCTTGAACTATGCACGTTTTGTTTATTGGGTTAACGAACATCCCGGGGAGACATGTGCTCGCATTTTGCGCTATCTGCTGTCGAACCCCAAGACACGCCATATTGTCTCGGAAGAAGTGGCGCGCGCGATGCCCAGTCGCTGATTTTACTCCTACCGTTCTCTATGTCTAGGGGAGCTTGCTTCGGCGAGCTCCCTATTAATTATGCTATAATATCACCTATGAATGAGGATGATACAGAGAAGAAACTGCAGGCCGATGAGGAATCTACAGCTGTGACTGATACCAACGACGACGAACCCGTCGAGCGCGATATTGAAATGGAGATAGCGCGCAAGCAAGAGGAAGCGACCGTTGACACAACCGCTGTGGTGCATCATGCGCCCGAGCGCCCAGAAGAGCTAACCCGAGTCAACAGCTTTGATATCTTTGCTTGGGCTAATAATATTAGTCGAATTAAAAATGACCTTGATGTTGAGTTATTCTTGGTTAACAGGCACTATACGGTTTTTCAGCTGCCCATTGCTAAAGAGCTAATGCCGCAGGTTGCACCAGTCTTTATCTTGGAAATCTTAAACGAGATCGAGAAGGGTGCTGGGCTAGGTATGGAAGTGCGGGCTTTCGAAAAGTCCGAGGCTGAGCCTGGTGTATTGCTATATTCTACGCAGAAGCAGGTGGCGAATGCTAACCATGTGTTGACTGTAATCGAACACGAGCGCGAAACCATCGAGACCTTTGATGAGTATAACCATGAGTTTAAGACTATTAAGATGGTCGTGGCACGCTTTACGCACAAGGATATCGAACCATTTTATGTTTGCAAGCAGATTGCGGGCAGTTCATCCTTGAATGAGCACACGGCTTGGCAGATTGACGAGGATGGCAGGCTGGATAGCTTTAAACCAGTTAGCGCTTTTAAAGTACCAACAGACAATCAGGTGCTAATCTGTGGTAATGCCGCCGAAGAAGATAGTAGCGACAAGAACCTGCGTATCTTTGCATTCGCGCCGAAGAAGTTTGAGGCAATGTTCGGCTATGCCTACAAGAAGCAGGCTATTACTGACAAGAAGGTCGAGCAAATTATGTCGCATTACAGATTGAACTTCCCAGAGGGTCAAGACCTGAACACTATGATTGCTGGTCGGCCGAAGATTATCAATAAACTGCAGAGTGTGGAACTAGGCACGAAGCCGCAGGATGACTTAATTAAGTACGCCGAGGACATGGCGCTAGATCTAATGACTACTGACGATGGTGCAATTATCATTATGGACAAGAAAGACGTTGATACATTTGTTGGGCTACTGAATGACGATTACATGACGTCTGAGCTGACCGGCTTGCGTTATGAAATCAAGGGTAAGAAACTCCTCGGCGGCGAAGAAGAGTAGCAGGGTATAATATGCTGGATTTGTTATCGGATAAGTGTGGCAGTGCATACGAAATGTATGAAAATTATCTATATATCTACTCACCCAAAGAGATCGTATTGTCTAACGTGGCTGAGCTAGGAAAGTTTATCGAGTTTGGCAAGAGGATATGCCAGAGACAGTGGCGAGACATGCGCGATGAATTTAGGGGTACAGAGCAGGAGACGTAAAGGTGGATTTCTCGGCATTCGATAAACGTATAACCTCGCGGGACTTTAGCAAGCAGCAGCTGAAGGATGCGGGCATTGATATGTGGCTTGATCAGAAGGTGTCGTACACAGGTGCTCAATACACCTTGCTGCAGTTTGCCTTGGATAACAATCTGGCTTATTTTAGTGTACTTAAGGACTACGACTGGCTCTATAATAACATCGATAGCACCTTGCTTAACGTAATGAATGGCGGTGGCTTTGCAAGTACAGGTGGTAGCATGCTTGATGCAATGGTAAGCGTCGGCTATTCCGTCATTCGGCCAGGATCGACAGTTGCGCTATCGCGGACAGAGCATATGGGGTACGTGAAGATCTATAGGGCTAAACGTAGAGATGTGTCATGTGGTGTGTTGGCGTTCAGGCTATGTCGTTCCGCGCCGGCGCTTTCGATTATTCCCAAGCGGTATGGCTTTCCGACGGCGCCTAAGTGGTACAGCTTTCCGATGGAGTTGCCACACATTACAGAGTTGCAACTAGAGGGAAATGCAATTGGTCCCGACTATAAAGTCCTAGCACCGCACGACTACCACGTCGATACTCTGCAGATTCTAACGCCTGATACTATATCGTCTCTATCTAGGCTGGCTAAACGTTCGCTGCCTGTGGAATTGAGGGGCGACTGCTTATATATCTATTATGATATCAGTCTCTTTCAATCGGCAAACAGCGTTCGCGAGTTGCTGCATGACGGAAGAGAGCTATATAAAGAGATTGACCACCAGCTACGTAACTATCGCGATACACATGTCGAAGATACTAAGAGACCTAAGAGTGAAATCGCCAGGAAAGGTAAGACTCTAGGTAGGCCTAGTGCTCTTAGGACAATATTGGCCGGCATCGCCCTTGCCGCACTGCTTAGTGTTGGCCTGTCTTTACTGTATCGTCTTGTGAACTACCTATTGTCTCTCGTTGCCTGACGAGCGTCTAGATTGGACTAATGGTATAATAGGCGGCGCATTAACTGCCGTACTGGTTTAATCCTGACTCGACCCAGTGGATGGAGTTTGGCCAATATGAAACCTTGTATAAAGTGGCTATGCTGCAGCTAAATTCACTAGCCAGCATATGGCTAGGTGTGAGCGAATTTACGGCGACACCGCTATTGGGCATAATGGTGATGGCGGGCGAGGGATTGATTAGCTTTAATTCTGCATAGGGATAGACTCTAGCTAAACGACCTTTTGTGCCGTAGATTCCTAGCTCGCCTGCAATAAAGTCATTTGAAATAACACCGGGCTCGTCAAGCAGCTCAACTGTCCATCCTCTACTCCTCTCCTTTATGTATAGTGCGGTATCGGCAAAGTGCTGCCGTAGCTGTTCTGACCCCGCTCCTGGCTAACATGGATATATGTTATCACGACTCGGACGTTTATTGCCAAATCTTTGAGCCATCAAGGGCTAGTCTGAGTATTTTGGTAGTATAATATAACCTAATGAGTAAAATTGCGGGAACTAAGATTGTAGTGATCGGTGGCGGCACAGGATCATTCGTAGTGCTGTCGGGTCTGAAAAAATACGCGCGGGATATTTCGGCGTTAGTTAACATGGCTGACGATGGCGGCTCAACTGGGCAACTAAGGGATGAATATGGTGTGTTGCCATCGGGTGACGTACGACAGTGTTTGGTGGCGCTGAGCTCTAGTCCACGGGTGCGCGAGCTGTTCAATTATCGTTTTGACGAGGGAAGATTTGCGGGACATGCCTTTGGTAATCTATTTCTAACGGCACTCGAGAAGATGACGGGCAGCTTTGCTGAGGGTGTAAAACTAGCCGAACAGGTGTTGCGCGTGGACGGTGAAGTCATTCCTGTAACATTAGACAGTGCAACATTAGTGGCGAAAGATGGTCGACGGGTGATTCGGGGCGAAGATGTCTTGACTGAGTCGAAACTAACGGCTCGACACCCGCGTATTACAGTAGAAAAACGTGACGGCCGTGGACGTGTACATTTGAATCCGGCTGCCGCGGAGGCAATTAAGACTGCGGATATGATTGTGATTGCACCGGGTAATTTGTATAGCTCTCTGGCACCTAGCCTAGCAATTTCAGGTATGGGTAAATTGTTGATGTCTGCGCCAGCCAAGAAAGTATATATAACGAATTTGATTAACAAGCCTGGTCAGACTGATGGCTTCGCAGTGCATAATTATGCGGCCGAGCTAGAGCGTATTGCGGGCGCAAAGTTCTTGGACTACGTGATATATAACATTAAACAACCGTCAGATGAGCTGCTAGAAAAGTATGCTAAGGCAGGCGAGTTGCCGGTGGCGATTGATCAGGAGGCGTTAAGGGAGGCGCACTACAAGGTGATCGGCGCTAAATTGTTAGCTGATCAGGTTTGGCAGAACAAGTCTAAGAAAGACCCACTAGCGGCGCAGCGTTCCTTAATTCGCCATGATCCTGATGCGGTGGCGCGGGCGATTATGAAGCTATTCTTTAGCTAATGTAATATCTATGCTCATATCCCCAGCGTGGCTAACGCCACTGCTTGCCCCTTTTTTACCAAAAAGAGGCTAATATAAAATACCAAAATGCAAAGCCTCCCTTTGGTAAAGGGAGGCAGATTTGACGCCGTTAGGCGGCAAGTCGGAGAGATTGATACCTGTCTAGTCGTGGTCGTGTAGGCGCCTGAAGCGCCGGTCGCGCTCGCGGTAAACTGCAGCCTTGACACTATTGCAGCCATCGCGCTCCATGTCGGTCAATTGCTGGTCGGTCAGGTAGCCCGAACGGACTGCGGCTGCGCGCACAGCTGGTTCAGCATCGCGGCGCATGGCCATGATGCGCTCGGTCGGCAGTCGGTCGGATTCGATCGTTGCGGAGCGTACGTAGGGGTTTCTATCTTCAGACATGTCGTAGATGCGACTGTCTGGCAACAGCCCGAATAGTACCGTGGCCTGGCGCACTCGAGCTGATTTGTGATAGCTCAACTCAAAGATGTCGTCAGGGAATAGCTTCTCACTGCGAATAACGGCTATGACGACACCGACGCTGTCGTCGGTCATTGCTATATCGTGGAGCCGTTTGTAGCTGAGTTGTCCTGAACGGACACAAGCGCCACGGACGATGGCGCGATCGCAATAGCTAAGTATCTCGACGACCTGTGAGCTAAGCTGTCCGGACATTGCCGCTGCTGCAATGATGAAGGAGTCCTTAGACTGAAGCATCCTGCTGAGCGTACTTTGGTCAGCGCCAAAGATGGCGACGCATAGCGCTTGTTCAAGTGGGCCAAGCGTGGCTTTGTCTTGCTTCTTTGTGGTCTCAACCATAAGGTGCAATCCTTTCTAATTGGTATACACCATGTGGTGCATAATGGTTTGGATAACATAAGTATATTAATATAAATGATACATGCGGTCAAGCTAGAGTAAAATGACTAGAGTAACAGGGGTAGAGCTGTGTATGCGATGATATAAACTGGACAAAAAATCAAAAAACTGTGATGGGGCTTGACATAATAAAGTGCTTGTGCTAGTATTAATAATGTTATGACAAAGACAAATAAATCAATCAAAAATACCGTAAAGTCGAATTGCAAGTCACAGGAGACTGAGGCGGATAATCAGTGTAACGAAGTTAGTGCTGCATTGGTTCAGGATATGACTAACGAGAACGTTAAAAATAGTGTATTGATTACTTCGATCGTAGCAAACTTATTTGTTATTACAGCGTTTTTCCTAGCGGTTAGTGATGCGCCATCTGCACATGCACTAGGTCAGTTAATTTATAGTCTGTAATAGATACGATTAGAAGATAAGATAGAAGATAGATAAAAGATAGATTTATATAAGAGGTAGTCCAATTGGACTACCTCTTTAATTGTCTAGCGGTGACGTCTTGTGACATCGTGGGAAAATTTACAATATACAGGTATTGCGGTGGGTAGTAGTGGGTAGTATAATTTAGGCAGTGGTAAGAATAAGCGCCACGAACGTCAAAATTAATTAGTTATTCGCCCATATGGGCGGTAATTTTTACTGGTTGACGGCGAAGGATTAAGTATTACTAATGAGCAAGGTTGATTACTTTGAGCGAAAGCTAGATGACAAGCACCGCTTGACCATTCCGGTCGAGCTGCGCGATGAGTTTGCTGACGGCGTAGTAATCACGCGCGGTTTTGGTAAATATTTACATCTGTACGCTAAGTCGGTCTGGGACAATGATATGGAGACTGCACTGACTGGTGATATTTTGGATGAGCGGGTTGCAGACTTGAATGTGAAGTTTCGCACCGGTAAATCCGAGGTAACGCTAGATCGCAAGCAGGGTCGCATCGTTCTAGAGCAGCACTTGTTAGACTATGCTGGCATCGACCGTGAGGTCGTAGCCGTGCGAGCGGGTAAGTACTGGCGGTTAACAGCAAAATAGCGACAACACTAGCTGTGGTGTAGGGCGGACTAAATACTACACAAGTAAAAATTACACCAAAATAGTTTTGACAAATACACCAAGCACCTGCTAATATATGAAGCATACAGATAAGCACAAGCGAATCGCCTTAACAACACAAAACAGAAATTTGACGAAAATGCAAAGACTAAAATCTGTAGCTTGAAGTATAAATAAAAATATGGTTCTAATGCCCGAACAGGGCAGAGGAATCAAAGGAAAAGTACCTTAACACAGAGGACACATACGCGGCAACCAGCCAGAAGATGGCCGCTGGACTAAAGAGCCGTTGCACCGAGGGTATTCATACCTTCTAAAATCCACCTCACACATAAGTCTCTCATTATGCTTTAGAGCCGTAAAATCACATCTTGCGGTAGCAAAGTATAAATTCACTTAAACAAAAACAAACAATCAAACAAAAACTGATTGTCGCATATGTGTCCTCCGTAACAAAGAGTAATGAACACACCACAACAACTCCATATACCTGTGCTTTTTGAAGACACCATCAGATTGTTGGATCCGAAAAAAGGCGAAACATACCTTGATTTGACAGCCGGTTACGGTGGTCATGCGAAAGGTATTATTGCTCGAATTGGATCGGCAAGCCTCGCAACACTTTGTGATCGCGATCAGTTTGCAATAGATAATCTAATGGGGCTGAAAGAGCAGGGAGCTACTCTTATTCATAGCGATTACCTGTCGGCGGTCAAGCAATTGGCGGCGGATGGCAAAGCTTTTGATATGATTTTGTTGGACTTGGGCGTCAGCTCTGTGCAACTGGATCGTGCTGATCGTGGTTTTTCGTTTATACACGATGGACCGTTGGATATGCGGATGGATCAGGAACAGGAATTAACTGCTGCTGATATAGTAAACAAATATCCTGAACGCGAAATCATTCGTATCTTCGAGAACTACGGCGAGATGAGTGTAAAGGAGAGTGCAAAGGTGGCGCGTAGCATTGTGATACGCCGTAAGAAGCAGCCATTTCATGACACGCTAGACTTATCAGAAGTCATTCGGGTGTCGATTGGCGAGCTAGACCACGGTAAGTACCACAAAGTTCACCCGGCAACGCGAGCCTTTCAGGCGTTGCGCATTGCAGTTAACGATGAGCTAGGGCAATTGCAACAAACTTTGTCTCTGTTGAATCGTGTGCTGAATCCGGGTGGGCGTTTGGCAATTATCTCTTTCCATAGTCTAGAAGACCGTATAGTCAAAAACTACATGAGGGATAATTCCGATGCACTGGATGTGCCGTATATTACTCTTACTAAGAAGCCTATTTCCGGTGATATTAACGATGTTTCCAATCCGCGTGCTCGTAGTGCAAAACTGCGTGCCGTATTGAAAAAATAAAAACAACAGAAAGGAGTGATTATGCCAATCAAAGTTAGCGGTCGTAGTTACACCCACAACATTAAGGTTCGTGTTGCTAAATAGTACAATTTTGGCATGACGAATAAGGAGTTGATCCTTGCGCTAGTCGTAGATCAACTCCTAGCTCCATGAGTTATTGGGGCAAACAAAAACAAAAACTAAAATAAACATAATTTTGCGTGTAGGGCTATGGCAACCAATCGATTTACTGGTTGGTGTGGTTCTGCATGTAAATGCGAGAAAACAGAAAGGGCAATTAATTATATGGTATCATCACGACGACAATTTGTATCAGCTAGAACGCCGGTACAATCAACGAGACGGGGTGGTGCGATGGTGACAGCGGCAAATTGGGGCAGAAATCAGAACTTAGTTCAGTTCAAATCAGGCGGTAAGCTTGGCACCGTGGCTAACGTAGTTATAGTGTTGTTGCTGGTTGCTTTGATGTTTCTAATTTATCTAATGCAAATTGCTAAGACTGGATCATTTAGTTATCAATTAAACGACGTAAACGAACAGAAGTCAGAACTAGCAGCGGAGCAGGACAATTTAAAGGTAGAGAATGCGCGGTTGCAGTCATTGAGCGCCGTGAAGAGCAGTGATGTCGCAGCTGCTATGACTACGCCAGCTAGCACTGATTATTCAGAATAAGATTCGGTTTATGACGGCTGCTTGAATGAATCGGGTTGGTTGTATAAACGGTGACAAAATAAATAGGCGAAGAGCGGAATGCTCTTCGCCGTTACTACATTAAAGTGCTAGGAGTTTAGCCTGAGTAGTCTTATGTTAGTGTTTCCACTTGTTGGTGTCCGAGGATTTTTTCTTCATCCCGGTAGGCTTGCGCCCAGAGAGGCTGCATTTGCGAGTCTGATTACCATGGTTGGACCAACGCTTGGACATAATACTCCTTTGTTGTAGAGCTGGATCTTCGTTGCATAGTGTATGCGACTGTCCAGATGGTTAACTATTTTAATATATAAATACACTAAATGCAAGCCTTTAGTAATTAATAGCCGCCAGCTGATGCGTGATATAATAATAAGCAGTATGGCAAAAAGGCAGGGTAAGACTACTCGGGCGACCTTTGTAATGTGGGGACTATTTGGGTTGCTCGCATTATTTTCACTACAGCTCTTTCGCATCCAGGTGATTGACCACAAGAAATATATGGCCAAAGCCGATAATATGCAAACGGATAGCCAGGTGATAAATCCTGCACGTGGACAAATTTATGTTCGCGATACTGATGGTAACGTGGCGCCTCTCGTGCTAAACCGTACAGTCTATACACTGTTTGCTGATCCAACTGCTGTGAAAGATTTAGACAAAGCAAAATCTCTGGTGCAGCGTGTTGTGGGCAGTCAATTATTGGATGGCTCGCTAGATAAACTAGGTGACAAGAAACGACAATATGTAGTACTGGCTAAGCAAATCGATCAAGAACAGGCTGAATTGATTAAAAAAGAGAATTTGGCAGGTCTAGGCCTGCAGGCGACGACGCAGCGTGTTTACCCTGAAGGCGTGCTAGCTGCACAGACTTTGGGCTTTGTTAACGCTGACGGAGAAGGCCAGTACGGTGTAGAGCAATTTTTAAATAAACGCCTAAAGGGTACTCCTGGACTACTAAAGACTGTAACTGATGTGCGCAAGGTGCCACTAACTATTGGCGCTAATGATGTCAGTATACCTGCCAAAGATGGCGAGAATATAGTGTTAAGCATTGACCGTAACGTTCAGTCACAGGCCGAAGAAGTGTTGGCTGCAGGACTAAAGAACGCCAAGGCTACCAGTGGTAGTATGGTGGTAACCGATCCGCAGACGGGGCGAGTTCTAGCAATGGCAAATTATCCAACATATGATCCATCTAACTATCGCAAAGTAGAGTCGGCTAGTGTATATCAGAACAATGTAACAATGAACGCATACGAGCCGGGGTCGGTGATGAAATTGTTTACAGTCGGTGCAGGGCTAGATAGTGGCACAATTACACCAAATTCAACCTTCTATAATGCAGGCTGCGTGCAAGTGGATGATGCGAAAATGTGTAACGTAGAACGTAACATTGACGGTCAGATGATGACGCCAATGAACTTGCTGGAATATTCATTAAATACTGGTGCTGTGTGGGTGCTACAACAGATGGGCGGTGGCGAGATTAGTCTAGCTGCTCGCCAAAAGTACTATAACTATTTAGTAAACAACTTCCGCTTTAATGCCCCCACTGGCGTTCAAGTTGCTAACGAAGCAGATAGCGTGATTTATAAACCAAACATGAAGCGCGGCCCACGTGTGCTATACGCAAATATGACTTTTGGTCAGGGTGAACAGCTAACGATGATTCAGGTAATATCCGCCTTTAATGCGATGATTAACGGTGGTAAATACTACCAGCCGTCAGTTGTCTTGGGTACTTATGATGAGGAATCGGGTAAGGTCAAAGAGGAAACGCCAAAGGTGGTAGGCCAGGCAATTAATGCGACTGCTAGCGAACAGCTAAAGGATATGTTACAACAGGCGCGCTATCTGGGCGCCAAGGGCAAGATTAGGGATAATGGCTATTATGTGGGTGGTAAGTCTGGTACAGCACAGAAGATTGACGCGTCTACGGGCGCATATTCAGACACGTTGACCACTGGTACATATATTGGTTTTGGCGCAGATAACACGAAAACGCCAAAATATGCAATAATGGTACGTGTAGACGATGCACATAATGGCGGATATTCTGGTTCGGCGGCAGCTCAGCCAATATTCGATATTATGAGCAATTTTATGATTCAATATGAAGGAGTTTCGAAATAATGAGCGAGGCATTACAAGAATTAATTCCCTGGGTAACCAAGATATTTGAGCTAGGTCTAGGGTCATTTCTGCTGGCAATGGTTTTGACACCAGTGTTTACTTATTTTGCGTATAAATATAAGTTTTGGAAACAGATGCGCCATGAGGCGATGTCGGGCGGTGAGGCAAAAGTTTACGAAAGACTACACGCCGCCAAACACAAGCGTCATATTCCGACCATGGCAGGCTTGATATTTGTTATTGCAACTACAGTTATTACTGTGGTATTCAATCTAAGCCGTGAAAACACTTGGCTACCGCTAGCTGCAATGTTGCTGGCTGGCGCGGTAGGTCTCGTAGATGACATTATGAACCTACGTTCACATGGCAAGGGTATTGCAGGTATGCGTGCGCCGGTGAAGTTTACTCTGATTACCCTAATTGGTCTAGTGCTTGGTTGGTTCTTCTACTCAAAGCTAGGCATTGATACAATTCACGTGCCGTTTATCGGTACCTGGGAGGTAGGTATATGGATTGTGCCAATCTTTGCCTTTGCCGTAGTTGCAACTGGTAACGCAGTGAATATATCGGATGGTCTAGATGGTCTGGCCGGTGGTCTTGCGGCAATTGGTTTTGCTGGTTATGCCATCATTTCGCTACTTGATCATCAGTTTGGTCTAGCGGGATTCTGTGTAACTATTCTAGGCGCATTAGTTAGCTACTTGTGGTACAACATTTACCCAGCACGCTTCTTTATGGGCGATGTGGGCTCGTTTGCGCTGGGTTGTTCACTTGCAGTAGTAGCCATGCTAACTGATACACTATTTATTCTGCCGTTCATTGTCATTATTTGTGTGGCTGAGGTAGTGTCTGTGATTATCCAGCTGACTAGCAAGAAACTACGTCATGGCAAGAAGGTATTTCTATCTGCACCGTTCCACCATCACCTAGAGGCGATTGGCTGGCCTGAAACCAAGGTAACTATGCGTCTATGGTTGATTGCAATAGTGTTCTGCTTTATTGGTTTGGTGTTGGCGTTGGCAGGGGGTAATATTAAGTAATGTATCCTGAACGCGGTGGGCATAAACGTTATCACTTGACGGGCGACAATACAGGCCGCCCGTCCAACTATAGTCAGATGGCCGGAGATAACTTTTCGGCGTACGCTAAACAGGTGGTATCGGGTCTAAAGTCACTAGCTAAGAGTGCGTGGGCGGGTATACGCCAAGCACTGAAACTGGATACAAAGCCAATTGAGCTGCCACGTCGTCATCAGCCGGATTATCTGATACCAGTTTTGATGCTAACTTTAGCAGCTATTGGCTTTATTACATTGTTCTCGATTGTTCCTGCTATCACTAGGGGTGATGATGGTGAGTCAAGTGACTATATGTTTAAGCAATTTGTTTTGCTATTGGTCAGCTTAGTGGCTTTTGCGACAGCCAACCGCATACCGCTCGACATTTATCGGCGAGCGAGCTTCGGCGTGTTTATTGTCGGTGTTGTGCTGTGTTTTGCCTTGCCGATTCTGGGTCGTATGGGTGTACCTGGTACGCTATGTACATTAGGTGCCTGCCGCTGGTACGTCATCGGTATTGGTACGTTTCAGCCGGCAGAGTTACTGAAACTTGGTTCGGTACTATTTATGGCGGGGCTGTTTGCGACGCAGGCGGCGCACGGCCGAATTGATACTTGGGATACGGTGTGGCGATTTCTAGCTGTTATAGTGATTGACCTTGTGATTGTGGCGGGTATGCAAAAGGATTTAGGCTCTGGTATTGCTCTGGTGGCCATCTTGTCCTTGCAGCTATTTGTTTCAGGAATCGGCAGGCGAAAGCTGTATGTAGTAGGGGCGATTGTACTGGCTATGGGTGTACTGGCTATTGTTGTGGCGCCGCACCGCATGCAGCGCATAATGACTTTTATTGGTGGTGGTACTGAGAAAACGGATTATCACATCAATCAAGCCATGGTGGCGCTGGGTTCGGGTGGATTAACTGGTCGCGGTTTGGGTCAGTCGGTGCAGGCTTTTGGTTGGTTACCCGAGGCTGTTAACGACTCAATTTTTGCGATTTATGGCGAAATGTTGGGCTGGCTAGGTGTAATGCTGCTGATCATGCTATTCGGCGCTTTGCTATATGCGATTATTAGTAAATTTGATTATACCAAGAGCTACTTCTTGCGCATGGTAGTTGCAGGGGTGTTTGGCTGGCTAGCGGCGCATGTATTGATGAACATTGGTGCTATGACTCACATGATCCCACTGACGGGTATAACTTTACCGTTAGTTAGCCTAGGTGGTACGTCAATGGCCTTCGTGATGTTTGCGCTAGGTATGGTATTTTCAATATCGCATTACACGACATATCGTCGAGTTGATGATAAAATAAGTACAGGAGAAAATGATGAGAGTTCTATGTGTAGGCGGCGGCAGCGGCGGCCACATAACACCAATCGTCGCGGTAATTAAAGAAATTAAACAGCGTGTACCAAGCGCAGAAGTACGAGTTTGGTGTGATCGCAAGTTTGGTGTTCAGGCAAAGAATTTATTAGCTGGAGCAGGTGAAGATGATGTGCGAGTAAGCATCATCCCAGCGGGCAAATTGCGTCGTTATGCCAATCTGCTATGGTGGTATCGCTGGTTTAGTCTTTATCACATTGTTCATACTCACATTCCTAACTTGATTGATTTATTTAAGATCGCGGGCGGCTTTATCGTCAGTCTAGTTAAGTTGTTGATATGGCGTCCTGACGTGGTCTTCTGTAAGGGTGGCTACGTCTGTTTGCCTGTGGGCATCGTGGCGCGCTTGTACAGGATTCCACTAGTTGTTCATGATAGTGATACAGTGCCCGGCCTAACTAATCGAGTATTGGCGCGCTTTGCTAGTAAAATTGGCACTGGCGCACCGGTTGATAATTATCCCTGCTATCCGAAAGCTAAAACCCAGTTTGTCGGCATTCCAGTGCGTGATGAAATTAAGCCTGCAACCGCTAAGGAGCGTGCAGTCTTAAAACGCAAATTAGGCTTCTCGGCTAAAAGGCCACTTATCATGGCTATGGGCGGTGGCCTAGGTGCAGTGGAAATAAATAATGCTGTAGCAGCGGTTGCTGGCGAGCTGATCGACAAGGGCGCAGATATTATGTTGCTATGTGGTCGTAATCGTTCGGTATCGTTGGATCTGACGGATGAACAATTAGACCATATTAAAGTACAAGAATTTAGCTCTGAAATTGCCGACAGTATGCGCGCCTGTGATTTGATGATCACTAGGGCGGGCGCAACAACCATGGCAGAGCTCGCCGCCATTAAAGTACCGACCATTATTGTGCCTTCTCCGTATTTAGCAGGCGACCACCAAACTAAAAATGCCATGGTGTATCAGAAGGCGGGTGCTGCTGTGGTTGTCAATCAGTTCAAGCTAAAAAAGCAGCCGCAATTGCTTAATCGTGCAATTAACCGGATTTTGGGTGATCCCACAAAGGCTAAACAGATGGCGCAGAACCTTGGCAAGTTCGCTCGCCCAAATGCGCTCAATGATATGGTTGATATGATACTCGATGCTATAAAATAATAGTATAATATAAAGAGTTTATGCTAAAATCTGGTAAATTAAAACAAAATAACGCCAAAGGGCGCTCGCGTAATACTGACGACGCTAACTTTGATATGTCCAGCTATCGGCGGGGTACGACGCTAGCGACATTTCAATCTGATAAATCTGAGCAGTCGCAGCGGTTGCGCCTGCACCGCCTGCGGCAGCTGCGCCGTAGAATCTTGGCGCTACTAGCGGTGCTTGTTGGTGTGACAATGCTTGGAATTGGCTTGCTGATGCAGTACACCGGCAGTATTTCTAGTGTTAAGACTGGTGACGGGATCAAATTGACCGAGGCGGATCAGCAGAGGTATATCGACATACTTAACAAATATTATGATGAAAATAGGTTTGACCGTTTTAGCTTTGTTAGACGAAACAGTGTTCTAAATGCATTTGTAAAGCAAAATGCGCCCGAGGTTGCAGAGATTAGGGTTCGCCCGTCTGGCATCATGAGTAGCTATATAGGTATCAAATTCCGTAAACCAGTAGCGCAGTGGAAGAGCGACAACAAGACGAATTTTGTTGATGAATCTGGTGTAGTATTTGAACGTAACTATTTCACAGAGCCAGCCTTGTCGATTGAGGATGCTAGTGGTGCAAAGGGTGTCGATGGTATGGCAACATCAGCGAACTTTCTGAGCTTCGTGGGTCAGACTGCTGTTGCTCTGCAGAAGCAGCAATTAGCGGTACAGCGCGTAGTAATTCCACGTGGAGCGGCGCGCTACGTAGAGTTCTATCTGTCTGGTCGCGACTACCCGTTCAAAGCCCAAATTACGCGCAATGCTACTTCGCAGGCGTCTGATATTGCTGTGATGGCGCGTTATGTTGATGCACGTGGTATTAAACCATCCTATATCGACTGTCGGGTGGTGGGTAAGGCTTTTTGGCGGTAATGCTGTGGCTACTATTGACAATACTATAGAAAGTGATATAGTGAATATATGGCTGAATATTGCAGTGTTACTGTGGTACTTGGCTAGTAATTTAAATCGTCTATCCGAAAGGAATATAGCTATTATGATCGATTGTCAGGCACTTATGGGTAAGTCTAAAGCGAAGTGTCCAATGCATGGCTGTGTCCAACACATCTTCGTATGGGCTAAGAATAAGAATACCGGTAAAATTGAAGAGCGGGATGTTTCTCTGTGCTATTACCACTATAAGGCACTCATCGATGATAGGGTACAACCAATAACAAAGATATGTGGATTGGCTGGCGTTAGCGATGAAGAGTTTGAAAACTGGAAGTCGCAGCATCAGAAGAAGCATGAACATATATTTGACGGTAAGGGCGACCTTAACCAGTGGGGACCTAATCCGCAATTTACCAATAGTAGCTTAGGATTTGACTCGAAGGGCGGAGATGATTCAACAGATATCTCTCAGCTCGAGAGGATGATGAGCACCTCCGTGTGATGGTCGCTAACTAGACTTAAGCCTAGGTCTAATAAATAGTAAGTAATGTATTCCGTAAGGAAAACGCGTCTTGAGGGCGGCCGAATTCGGTCGCCCTCTTTAATCTTTCTGGGCTAATTAAATTATAAATATTATTTTACTGGACTATTTGCGTATTGTTACGTATGTGTGCGCGGTGAGTATAGATGGGATAAAGCAGGGTGGTAGGCTAAGAAGAACAACCTATATAACAACATAAAAATATAACAAGTCAAATGTGTAAAGAGTGAAGTCTTGACGTCAAGCTGGTAGAGCAGTGGGTGTGGAAATATATTAAAACATAAAAGCGCATAATTGCAAATACTTGATTATGGGTTGTAGGTGCTGTGCTATTTGCTACGATTGACTGACTGTCTGTTGTATAAGCACACAAACTGGCAGCGTCTAATATATCAGGCGTGAGTGGCACGTACGTATGAGCCGGTCGTTGTTTAAGACGCTGCAAATCATAGAATTCTAGAAATGCATTAATAAGTAGTTTTTATTTTTTAATTTTTCGGGGGCTTGTGAATATTAATTATAAATTAATTTAAATAATATTTTTTAGATAATTATCATTTAAAGTATTGCGGGCAGCGTTAAGCTCCCCGTATTTTATTTACTGCGATTTCTTAATTTTCTGATAATAATTTGCAATAAATGCCGCAATGCCTAAATTTTGCTGATTTTGGTCTAAATCGCAGTTTAACCCCTTAGCGGTTCGTAAAAGATATATTGTACGACGTTACGACTGTGACGCTATCCGGCTACTCCACGCTTATATACACATCCAGACTAGCGACCATGGCGAAATCTGAAATTGTTATTTGGCATTTCGGCAAATACTGATGAGTACCGATGAGCTTTGTGAGATGTCGCTATTGTACCAATAGTTTTTATTAGTTGTATTCGCGCTAATTATAGAATATGCATGAAGCCCCCTGTTCAGTTAAAGTCCCCTATATGTAACTGGCCTAGAGCTATTTGTCGTTAGCAATTGACTAGTAGCAATTGGCTGGTAGCTGTGTCGCAAAACTCAGTTCTATCTATATAGCTTCTGAGTTTGCCTATCATAATCATGTATTGGTAGCGTTGCTGATTCATAAGTCTATGTGTAGCTGTCGGTGGCGGCAACTAATCGACGCGATAAATTGTGCGACATTAAGATTGACGTATAACTATACGTCTAGTGGCTAAAAAGGAAATTAAAATAGCCTCGAAATAATCGAGGCTATACGCTTGATAATTGAGTATGTTAGATGCCTAGGAGGTTTTCTATTCTCATAGACAGTGCTACGGCCGTGTCGGTTTCGAGTGGAAAACAAATGAATGCCACGCCTCCCAGCTGGGCTAGTTTTGTTTGCCATCGATCCAACATGCCATTGCGAGTAATTGATGGCGCTAGCCAAGTGTTATGCCAGCTATCGTGTGCTACATAGAACCATTTACCGTCGCGCGAGACACCGCAGGTGGTACTTACTCTATCTATTGCTCTATCTAGAGGAAAATCAAGATCCAGGTAGTTAGTACTCCTTTTTCCGATTAGGCTGTGCGCACGATACTGTATCCTGATAGTATAACCATTGCGATCTAGACTAATTGGCCCAACTATGAATTCTAACCGATGTAGCGAGAACAAAACGTGACTCCAGGCAATGCTGAGCGGCCAAGTCAACGCCTCTAGGTCTGGGTTAAACCTACCGGTATAATAGGTATATGTGTAGCGTATCAGTAATAATAGGGCAACTACCGCCAGTAGGAAAATGGCTATAAAAAGACCACTTTCAGTAGTTAGGGGCTCTTTTATATGGATGTTGAAATAGTATAGACAATATATCACTGCGGTAGCGCATGCGATGGTGGCAATGACTAGCGAACAGCGCACTTTGACATTGCATGCTGTACGCAAGATATTCAGCCAGTGCCAGCGGCTAACTGTAAATTGAATACCTATGGCTTGTTTTACCATGTTACTCCTTCTCAATCGAAGATACTTCCCCAACTTCTAATAGTAGGGGACTTGCTTATTATAAAATATGACAGCTATTCTGTCTATAGACTGCCCTGCTCTGACTACGACCCCTTCTTTCTTGAGGCGCGAAGCGCTAACAATATTTTGTGTCCATCGTAGATGTGGTACAAAATATAGTTATAGCTCCCTGACAAATCAGATAATGGTATAAT
>ERZ1023974.100-NODE-100-length-41290-cov-47.861380_pt1 | contig 41290 bp, 40 predicted proteins | sample MGYA00380432_ERZ1023974 | MGnify/ENA primary metagenome ERZ1023974 (study PRJEB33179, sample SAMN07449058) | human gut metagenome | biome: Human-gut; feature: Human associated habitat; material: Faeces | host: Homo sapiens | place: India:Kasaragod | collected...
TTTAGCGTCTTTAGCGTCTTTAGCGTCTTTAGCGTCTTTAGCGTCTTTAGCGTCTACGACTTTGTCCTCAACTGGTTCAGCCGCCTTACTCTTAACTTCATCAGACATCACTATTCCTCCTAATTATCCCGTGAAATACGTTAAACGTTCTATCTATATTTTAGCACGAACGCTATAGATTACCTGAAATTTTTGTCTAACCGCTTTATCTCACGTGCCGTATCGCGCTTTTTAATCGATTCGCGCTTGTCATACTGCTTTTTACCCTTACCCAGCATGATCACTAGTTTAATATATCGACCACCTGTTAGCAGTTTTGTTGGCACAATAGTTAAGCCGGACTGTCTGGCCTCGTTAAAGCGATCGATCTCCCGACGGTGCGCCAGGATTCGTCGAGCCGTTGTGTCCACTGTAGTCGTCGGCTGACCACTGCCCTTAGGTGCGTTATTATTTAACGTAAATGAGGCGTTAATTAAGAATAATTCAGTTTTACCAGTCTGCGGATTGATTTTTGGTGTTACATAGGCGCCCTTTAAATTTACCCTGTTAGTACGCGCCGCTTTCACCTCTAAACCCGTCAACTCTAGCCCAACAATCAAGCTATCTGATAGATTGTAATCAAAGCCGGCGCGGCGATTCAAAATCACCGTCGAAGTTTGCGCTCTTTTGCTAGTTTTATGTCCGCGTCGAGTTACTGACTTTGCCATACACCTATTATATACCACACTGTGCTATAATCTAGGCATATGAAACGACTGACTGTTAACCTGGTTTCAGAGAGCGAGTTCACGGTCCAGGGACACGGCGTCCATACGGCATATATCGAAATGCGCAATGGACTCAAAGCACGACCAGACATTAACTTGATAGTCAACTCGAAGCCCCTCGACAATATTGATATCACCCATATCCATACTGTAGGCTCATTCTCCTTTCGTAGATTGATCTCGCGTAAGGGCGGCAAGAAAGTCGTCAGCGCCCACATTGTACCCGAATCACTAGTCGGATCAATCATTGGTGCTAGATGGTGGTCACACATTTTCAAGTACTATCTGCGCTGGTTCTATAACCGCGCCGATATGGTTCTAGCCGTATCTCCTGCGACGAAGGAAAATCTAGTCAGAATGGGTGTTCGTAAGCCAATTGAAATATTAGAGAACTCTATTGATACATCACAGTATCAAACAAGCGACGAGCAAAAACACAAAATCCGCGAGACACTAGACTTACCCCAGGATAAATTCATTGTTGTCGGCAACGGACAAATTCAGCCACGCAAGCGTTTCGATACCTTTATTAAAGTTGCACAGCAGCTGCCCGACATACAATTCGTCTGGGTGGGTGGTATTCCTTTTAAGGCAATGGGCGCCGACTTTATTGAGCTTAACCACCTAATGAAACACCACCCGAAGAATATGCTTGTTACCGACGTCATCCCGTTAGCAGAATCTCGTCTATACACTCGTGCCGCTGATGCAATGTTTATGCCATCAGTCCAAGAAACATTTGGCATGTCAATCATAGAGGGTGCAGCATCGGGGCTGCCGATTGTTGCACGCGATATTCATGACTACGATGCAACGTTTGGCGACTCTATTATTCGCACAGATGAAAAAGGCTTTGCTAAAGCTGTTAAGGAGCTATATAACAACAGCGATTATTATGCTAAATGGCAGAAGAAGTCACTCGCATTAGCCAAAAAATACGACACCAAGGCCGCTACTACTAAATTAGTCAAAATCTATCGCAATCTAATAGAGCTATAGTATAATTAACTATATGCGAATCGGATTATTTACCGATACTTATCGACCCGCCCAAAACGGCGTTGTTTTAGTAGTCGATGTAACTAGACGCGAGCTCGAAGCTATGGGGCACGAAGTCTATGTGTTTGCCCCTAGCGCCAATCTGCGCAACCAAGTTTCAGAGCTAGACGCAGAAGACGATCATTTAATACACTTTCCAACTATTCGTGGCGTGGGCTTCAAAGAAGGTCAAATATCTCTATTCCTTCCTAATCACTTAGTTGAGAAAATCAGCGAGCTAAAACTAGACATTTTGCATTTCTTTACCGCCGGTCAGATGTCAATGTTTTGTTGTTACGCCGCCCGCAAAACCGGCGCAGCCTTAATTGGCCAACACTGCACTGATACGTACGAGTATTCCGACAGTTATCACTTGCTGAAGGTCGGCTATGCTGCCTTGGCCACTGCAATGCCGTTAGTCGTGCCAATGAGCCCACGACAACGGCTAGCTTTCGCCAAGCGTGTGGCGATGGGTAAGACTGATGATAATTGGGGTAAGCGATTAGTTGGAAATATGTTAGCGCTATGGTATCAAGCTTGCGACGAAGTTGTAGCAGTCAGCGAGAAATCCGCCAATCAGCTGCGTCAAATCGCTAGCGAGAATGATTGCTCGATTAACTTGTCCGTTGTGCCAACCGGCGTTAATCCACCATGCACTCCGACGGATGCCGAGATCAACGAGTTCTGCACAAACTTTGATATAGATAGGGATGCTGATAACGTAATCTATTTTGGACGGCTAGGACAAGAGAAAAACTTAGCTATGCTAATCCAAGTAATTGAACGTGTTGTCGAGCGTAACCCGAAAGCCAATCTAATTTTTGGTGGCGATTGGGAGTATCGCGCCACACTAGAAAAGCTAGCACTAGATAGCCCCGCTCGCGATCACATTATATTTACTGGCCGCTACAATCACGAAGACGTCGGTCTATTAACTGCAGTTAGTAAAGTTTACCTGTTTCCGTCACTTACAGACACGCAGGGTTTGGCGGTTACAGAAGCAGCTTATGGTGGATTGCCTATCGTGCTATGCGATCCACTTGCGCCAGCTTGCTTCATTGATGGCCAGAATGGCTATGTCGCTAAGAACGACCCTGCTGATTTCGCCGATAAAATAGTCCAGATTTTATCTAACGCAGAGTTGTATAAAAAGTTTAGTGCCAAATCGCGCGAGCTTGCCGCCGATCTAACTGAGCGCAAACAGACCAAAAAACTAGTCGAGCTATATCGCAAAGCACTCAGAAAATAGCTACTAGCGTCGCTAGTTTAACGCGCATTAGTTACCCCTCGCATAGCAAGGGGTTTCTGACTAAATGTATCCATTTGCCTTGAGCTGTTGATCGATTGTAGGACGGTCAAAGCCTAGAATAATGTTACCCGCAATGTCAATCACAGGCACACCACGAAAATTCCCACCAATCTTTTGCATCAGCTCGTCGTGTGCAGCTGGATCTTCCTCAATATTCTTCTCGTCTACAGGCACGTTCTTACTTGCCATATACTGCCGTGCCATTTTGCAATACGCACACCAATTAGTGCTATAAATTATCACTGGAGATTTCTCTTCACCCATTGATCCTCCTTATTTACGCTTATCTTTATTATAACATAGTATGGCTGGTTAAATGCCAGCCGCCGCAGAATGAACAGTGATAAACCTTCAGCTTTAGCTGTCTGGTCAAGTCTCGCAACTCGACTTCACGCGCCACTAACTCCGCCTCCTCCTCTGATTCATAGCGATTCTTACCGCATGAACGTTTAGGTGGCATGGGCAACATAAAGCGTTGCTTGTGTCGCGCCACTACGCCTCACCTCGCAAATATGATCGAATATTAAAGACCGCCGACGCACCCTCGCCACTCGCAGTTACAATCTGCTTGGTTGACCCCGCGCGGACATCACCAGCTGCAAATACACTTGGCAAATTAGTCTGCATGTTGTCATTCGTTATAACGCAGCCTGATTCATCTAGCTTCACGCCTGAGTCAGCCAAATAGCCCGTATTTGGCACCGACCCTGCAAAGATAAAGATACCGTCCGCCTTGATGCTTTGTTGCTCTGCTTCGCCATCAGTCTTGTAAACCGCTAAACCCGTGACATTGCGACTGTCGTCAACTAAGATTTCATCAGGAGTCCAGCCTTCCATTAGAGTAATCTTCTTGTCTTCTACCGCCTGTTGCAACTGCACCTTTAGTACATCACTCGCCTTTATATAACTGCGCACCACCATCGTTAGATGTTTAGCGAACTTAGTTAAATATAAGGCTTCTTGTACAGCCGAATTAGCACCACCAATCACAACGATCTCGCGGTCACGATACAAGGCACCATCGCAAGTAGCACAATAATGCACACCATGACCAGTCAATTTATCCTCTAGTGGCAAGCCTAATCGCCGATATTGCGCACCACTAGCAATCAGACAAGATTTAGCTAGGTACGCTTCGCCTTCGCGTGTTTCAATCTTTACTTTGTCGTCTACACGCTCTAGACGCGTTACGTCATTAAAGCGAATCTCCGCACCAAAGCGCTCAGCTTGATCCTGATAATCCTGCGCCAAGGTTAGCCCCTCAACGCCATCGCTAAAGCCAGGGTAATTATCCACCCGGTCAATCGTCGCCATTACACCACCGATCACAGCGCGCTCTAATACTACTGTTTTAATGCCCTCACGACTAGCATAAATTGCTGCAGTCAGCGCTGCAGGACCACCGCCAACAATTACTAAATCATAGTCCGTTATCATGGCTATATTATACGCTTAGTGTATTTGACCTGCCAAATACCCAGCGCCATTAAGATAGCGCCGACTACCATGACCGAAATCTGCCATGCCTGCACTGCGTTGTCCACCGCTGCAAAGCGAGCCTTAGCAGGCTCTGATGCTTTATAGTAGACCTTAACTACGTCACCCGGACCATACTCCTGATCAGTACGATGTTCGGCAGTGTAGCGATACTGTTGTCCACCTACCATATAGGCTACGGTCGGCTGATAATAAACCTTCGAAGTACATTCGTTCTTGCTATTGCACGAATAGTCGTCTTTGCTACCAGAATCGACTACAATAGCGTCATCAACCGATTTCCAGCCGAGTCCGCTCACTGTCACACATGTGGCTATCGCCCCAATTACCAATAAAATTGCACCGACAATCATTGCTACCTTGCCGATTGTATCGTTAGTCCGAAGACTTTGTGCCACTTTGTTCTTAGCCATCGTCCACCTTTCTAGTTATGCTTTACTTAATATTAACACACCATATGGAGATAAAGTAACAGTCTGACTAGCATTCACCTTATCTAACTGTGTATTCATAAAGTCTGATGAATAACCCTTCCACGACGAATTAAAGCGTACTTGCCAGTCGCCATATGGCAGATATAGTTTGTAGTTAGCCCATTTTATACCGCTAAAGTTAACCACAACAATCACTGGCTGGTTATTATTATCGCCCCGTTGGTACATTAGCACGCGGCAGTTTTCATCCTGCATTAGAACTTTGATATAGCCAGATTGCAAGCCCGCGGTATCACCGTACTTATTGGTACGCAGAGCAATTAGATCATGGTGTGCCGCTACAATACCGCTAAACTTTTGCGTATTCTGCCAGTCTAGCGAGTTCCAGTCATTAAAATCACCGCCCTGCAGGAACTCTGAGCCAGCTAAGAGCATTGGTATACCAGGTGCAGTCAAGGCGATAGCTGACGACAATACCGCAATTCTGCGTGCATTAACACTGTGCGTATCACGTTGTGCAACCGCCACCACGCGCGCACCACCATTAGCAGCTGTATCATGACTGTCTGCAAAGACAACTCTTTGACGCCAATCACCGTTAAAATTCTGCATTAACACATTAGCTAGATTTTGCAATCCCGGCTGTTCCATCCCGACATGTAGCGCTCCACGAATCACGTGCGGTAGACCTAGATCCCATTGTGCGTCAAAGCCCGCGCCGCCTCGATCAGTTGCCGTTGTAATCATACCGTTGCCCGAACAGTCCTCTGCAATCATCAGAGCGTCTGGCTTGATTTTGTGTGTCAAATTATTAATGTCCATCATCAGACGCCAAGCATCTGGAATATCATTGGCTGGATCGTTGTTTTGACCTGCTGTGTTGCGCAGATAAATCGTACTATCAACCCGAAAGCCATCCACGTGATATTCATTCAGCCACATCGAAACGTTATCTAGAATAAAGCTACGCACCTCTGGGCGACCATAATCTGGCCGACCGCCCCATGGTGTATCGCCACGCGCATCATTATAAAAATAAATGCCACCACGGTTATTCTCGCTCCAACCATCAAACTGCCAGAGATCAGTCGACGGGAAGAAGTGGTTGTACACCACATCTAACACCACCGCCAGTCCACGTTGATGCGCCTCTTTGACAAATGTCTTCATGCCATACGCACCGCCGTATAGACTCTCTACAGAGTATATCGCACTCGGCGCATAGCCCCAGCCAAAGCTCTGAGCCATCGAAGTTACCGGCATCAACTCAATAGTTGTTACACCTAAGTCTTTTAGATAGTCCAGACGCTCTACTGCCGAAGCAAATGTTCCGGGTGTTGCAGGGTCCGGGCGATTAAACGTACCGACATGCAATTCATATATAACTTGCTGCTCGCGCGACGGCATTGTTACAGTTTCGTAGCCCGACCAGTCAAAACGACCATCTGTCACCACTGATTTACCATCATCACTATCAGTCAGCACGCGCGCACGCGGATCATTCTTGGTATGCACTAAGTGGTCGTAGCCCTTGATTTGATATTTATAAGCGTTGCCCGGCTGGACGCCTTTAATCCGCACCGACCAAATATTCGCATCATCTTTAGTCATCTGAATCGGCTGCCAATTCGAAAAGTCCCCCATAACCGAAATTGCTTCAGCAAATGGCGACCACACACGAAATATTGCATAGCTGTCGTGCAGCTCAACCCCTAACTTACTCATCTTTATCTATTTTAGCACAAGCTTAATCATTCTGCCGCATCGACAAAATATGTTTCACTGCATAATGACAATCATGGGTGTCTAGCAAGTAAAACTTACTAAAATAAAACAGCCCATAATATATGAGCTGTTTTATGTAGGTTATAATAATTTCATGGCTGGGGATGAGGGATTCGAACCCCCGATCACGGGACCAGAACCCGTTGCCTTACCGCTTGGCCAATCCCCAAGACAATTAACATTATATAGCCATCGCAGAATAAATGCAAGAAAAATCCCCTCGCCCATAAGAACGAGGGGGTAGGTGGAGTGGTCTAATTACTTGACGTAAGACCCATTGGACATGAATGTTATCTCGTCATCATGTTCATATTTGCCAAAGTATGCCTTATGAATAGCCATCGCAGCATCAAAGAAATACCAGATAACCGTAGCCAACATACACAAATTCATTGCATTGCTGACAACAGTATAGAAAGCAGTTACATACGAGAATCCCAAAACCGTCAGAAGTATCTTAAGGATAAACGCAGCTACGAAGATACCCAGCTTCCACGAGCCGATACTCTTTTGACCACGAGCAAAACGGTCTACGCCAAGGAAGCCGACTCCTGTACTAACAACAAAGAGAAGTTTGTTGATAGACTTAGCTATCTGAGGTTCCTGGGCTGAAGCCTTTGAACTCGAATCATTTGACATTCCTCGAGTTGAATCACCTTGCCCGTTTGCCATCTGGGTACTGGCATAGTTAATATTCGGGGTTTGTTGTGAATTAGTCATAATACACCACCTTTGTAAGGTACGAATAATTACTTTCTTAGTATGTACTACTTTAGCATTTTTGTCAACGCTGATAATTGTTAAAGTTTCACTTACATAAATATACTCACAGGATAATTTACACTATAGCTTAAACCACTGCACCCATATTGACTTTTTATAAAAGTGTTTTACCATGGATAATGAATAATCGTACCTTACCAGATTGGAGGTGATGAAGTTGTACATGCATCGTGTCAACTTCAGAAATTCGTGGAAACGCATCATAGATACCGGTGGTCTGCGTGTTTTTCTAAACGAAAAAGATTCCATCATCAGGATTCGTTACCACTGGGGCAAAAATAAACGAGACACAAGTATGATCCAAATAGACAGCAAAGACCCAGAATCGCCACGAATTAGCAATGTGTGGTATAAGGGTAACTCTAGAGAAAGCCCCGGCCGCTACATAAGTATCGATCATACTAGCACTAAAGCTTTGCCATATTTTAAAGTTGTCATCAAAGACGTAGATGATCCTTCTAAAGATGGCAATATCGACATATACTGGGGTGGCAAAATTGCAGATATGGATAAGTGGTCGAATGACAAAACTCATGGACACATTAATATGCAAAGTAATTGTGTTCTTAAATATCTCCGTGAACCAGCAACTGAGAATAACAAACGCGGCACTGTTATATATGACGAATCGCAGTGCCAACAATACTCGCAGTCCGAGAATCATTTTGTCTGTACATCAAATTACTTGCAAGCTGGTACAGAATCGCCCGACAACAGCACGCAATAATTTCGTCATCCCTGATCAATAAGCACCAGCTTTATAGCTGGTGCTTTTAATATACAGACATAGACTGCTACTCAACGCCAATTTGTACAAGCTCTCCACCTAGCTTCTTACGAAAATAGTTATCATGGCTAATATAGATTATAGCGCCGCGATAGTTTGTCAACGCTTGCTCTAGCTCCTCAATACTAGGTAAATCCAAGTGACTAGTTGGCTCGTCGAGAATAACCAGATTTGGCTCGTTTGCTAGCATGCTAATAATTTGCAAACGGGCTTTTTGCCCACCCGATAGATTACGCACCAGCATATTTCGGTCACCCTCAGTAAACAGATAGTTGTTCAGTAATTGGCGCACCTTGGTATCGCCCACCGGTAAATCGCGATCCAGATAGATACGCTCAATTGCATCGCTCAATTTCATATCAAAAAATTTATCACTCACCTCTTGCTCGTAAATACCTAGTCGCACCTGCGAATCCAGCTTGGTCGAGCCAGCATAGATAGTCACGCCAGGCTTACCTAATAATGTTTTAATTAGTGTAGACTTACCCGCACCGTTGCGACCATGAATTTCCAAGCGATCGCCACTGCGCACCTCGAAGTTAATCCCCTCAAATAGCGGACAATTGTAACCAACTGATAAATCATGCGCCGCCGCCAACACACGTTGACTACGCGAGGCTGTCGAATGCATATTAACTTGGATGTTACGAGCCTTATACTTCTCGTAGCGATCAGCTTCTTTGTACCCCACCTGCTCTAGCGATTCTTTATCAATCCAGAAACTTGGTCGTTCTTGGCTCTGCAACTCAGCCAGCTCTACCCGCGCCTTTTCTTCTAGCCGTTTAAATTGATGTACAGTCTTAGGATTGCGTGCTTTCTCCTTCATCCGCTGATAATCCAAAACGTTCTGCCGCAGATTCTTCATTCGTTTCTCAACTAGTTCATAGTCCTGCATTGCAGTCGCTGTGCCACGTAAATTCTGACGAATATAATCGTCGTAATTTCCCTTATAGCTAATTACACCACCATCCTTGATCTCAATAATCCTATCTACGTTCTGCAGGACATCACGATCATGCGTAATCACCAAGATCGCCTCCTCGGCTTTAGTCATCCAATCTATAAACTGCGCCTTGGCCACATAATCCATAAAGTTAGTTGGCTCATCAACAAGCACCAAATGAGCGTTGCTATGCATTATCTTTATCACTTCAGACAAGCGCTTCTGTCCACCCGACAGGTCTGCGAAGCGACTATCAGCGTATTTATCTAACTGGAAGTTCTTTAGCTCTTCCTCTACCTGTCCCTGCACATTATAATAGCCACGATCACCAAATTCCTCTAACGCATCACTATATTCATTCAGCTGGCGATTAGTCGGCTTGGTTAGCGTCGGAAATTCTCTTAAGGTTTTAGATAATTTAGCATAGTGCGGTAAACCCGACAGAATATATTCAGTAACAGTGCGGTCGCCTGCATTATGATATTCCTGACTAGTCGCCACCACCGTCGCTCCTTTGCGAATAATGACATTGCCAGTATAGTCATGATCTTTGCCTTCGATAATACCAAACAAGGTTGACTTCCCAATGCCATTGCGGCCAATAATGCCCACTTTTTCGTGATCATCAACCTCGAACTTCAGGCGACTAAAAATAGTCTTTGTTCCAAATGATTTTTCCGTAACCTCAACTTGTAACAACATCGCTAATATTTTACCATATAGCAAATAGCGCCAAAAGACACATAGACAAATACCCCACCTAGATATAAAGCTATCTATCAATATGGTGTATAATGTAGTTATTAGCCACCCATACTTCGGTCACTAGGTGAGCATCATAAATAACATCCTTCAATGCGCCTGATTTGAACGGATTCAGTGCGACTTGGATAATAAATATAACCGTTCCTTTATTCGAAGGAGTTGTTTATGAATCCTATTGTCAAAATTAACGAAACTATCGACGTCAATGTCACGTTCTATCAAACACAGAACCACCAGACCAAAGTTCTACCACGCACCTTCCGCTGGCGCGGTCGCGAGATTGTCATACATCAGCTTGGTCTACACCACATAATCCACCGCAATGGCGATCTAGTTCATGTGTTTGATGTATCAGATAGTGCAAATGATTATCGCCTAGAATTTAATGCCCGTCGGCTTACTTGGTTGTTGGTTTCTATGCTGGATGGAGGATGTCTATGAATTTTAATCACGCTAGCCCTAACATCATGTGGATTGATCTAAATTCCGCCTTTGCTACTACCGAGCAACAGGCTCATCCTCATCTGCGGCATCGTCCAATTGGCATTACCAATCGCATTAGTCCTGAATGCTGCATTATCACTAGCAGTTACGAGGCACGTGCCTTCGGTGTAAAAACCGGCATGCGGCGCTCTGAAGCCCTGCGACTCTGCCCGGAATTAGTTCTACTAGAATCCGATCCGCCCAAATATCGTACGGTTTACGCTAAATTATTAAACATCATGCAGAGCTACTCTGACCGAACTGAGATGCATTCGATTGACGAAGGCTTAATTGACCTTAACCGCACACCTTATGCTAACAATCTAGATAAATTAGTCGCGCTAGGTTATACCATCAAACAGCGCGTTCGCCAGGAAATCGGCGATCATATAACTATTAATGTCGGTCTTGGGCCAAATAGATTTTTAGCTAAGCTAGCTGCTGGACTGCACAAGCCCGATGGACTGGACGCTATTACAGCAGATAATTTAGTTGAAACCTATGCGCAACTAAAGCTAACCAAGCTAACCGGCATCGCCGATCGTTACGCTAAGCGGCTTAGGCTTTCTGGTATTAAGACACCACTAGAATTTTTGCTAACCGATGAAGCTAAATTGGTCGAGATATTTCATGGCGTAGTAGGATCACAGTGGTACCGGCGCTTACGTGGTTACGAAGTTGATAACCGCCCCACTAACATAACAACAATAGGACGGCAGTGGATGGTCGATCATCCAACCAATGACCCAGAGTTCATTAACTCCTGCCTGCACCATCTAGCCGAAGCAGTCGGTATCAAGTTGCGCCATAAACACTGTAGTGCACGTGGCGTTGGTATCTATCTGGCCTATCAAATCGGCGGAGTTTACAAGCGCAAGATCCTAGCCGACCAGCCCATTCGCACAGATGCTGATATTTGGCGACTGCTTAAATCTATCGCAGATGAACGCAACCAAGCGCTTAGCCTACGCATGCTGAACGTATACTTATACAACATTATCCCAACCGAACAAGAACAATTAATTCTAGCCGATCAGCCGCTCAGACCACATCAGCTAACACACGCCATTGATCATATTAATGCTCGCTATGGTACTAAAACTATTCACTCAGCCGAATCAACCGTCGGTGCAGCTCGGATCCAACAGAAGGTGCCATTCGGGTCGATTTTGTCAAGATAGAAAAAGGAAATGTCACAAACAATTTTCAATTTAGAAATTGTCCGTTTTCACATCATCACACATCAATCGCTTCATCTTGTCCTCCAAGGTGTCCTTGCTCTCTTTGCTGAAATGAACGCCGATAACATAGGTGGTGTTGCCCATTCTCATATAGAACGAGCCTGCCGGATTAGGTCTTGTGTTTTTACAGTTGCGGTGTTCTGTGTCATGCGATACCTCCTTGAAATGGAAAAAGCCAGACAGGGTGTGAGGGTCGGCAACGAAGTCCGGCAACGGGCTTCAAAAAACCTCGAACATAGTCCTATCTGGCTCTTATATTATTTTTACTTTTTTCTTTGATTTCTCCGTTGCTTTCGTTGCCGGAGAAGAAAACTCCTTGTAAATAAAAGGGTTTTAAGGGATTAGCCCTGCAACGGGGTCGGCAACGGGATTGCAACTGGCTCGGCAACACGGTCAGTTTTTCAGAATGGAAGTTCCATCTGTCGGGCTTCTTCCTCGGTCAGCTCACGAAAACCGTCCGGCAGATTTGAGCCTGTTGCCGATAGCTCGTTGCCGGACGGTGGGGTGCGTTCCCATCCTCGCTGTCTGCCGTACTTGGCAAAGATTCGAGGATTGGAAAACGATGTCCATCCCTCAATGCTGTTGTTCATTATCTCGTTGATTTCTCGGATTTCCCATTGCTTCGGCTCGTCAAAGGGATGGTTCAGAGCTTCTGCATAGATCAGCTTGGAGCAGACCTGTGTGCCGTTGTAATTATCAAAGAAAGACTGTATCAGTCCTGCCTTGGTGTCCTCCGGCATGAATTGCTTTTGCAGTTCTCGCAGCTCCCTGTCCATATCCTTTGATAAGGTCAGCTTCACAGGGAAATTATGATAGATGAACATGGCTTCTGCCCACATCATATCAACAAACGCTCTGGATGCTGCTTCATTTTCCAGAATGTGAACTTCGGCTTTCTCGGGGTGTACCATGATGGGCAGGAACCTACGGTTGCCGCTTCGGTCAAGCGGTAGAAAGTCCATCGTATTGGAGGAACCGCCGAACACGCATTGTCGCAGTCGGTCTGCCGGATGGGTTTCATACGGCACTTTATAGGTTTCTTTCGCCCTGCTGATAAAGGACTTGATTTCCTCGATACTCTTGGCATTGGCTGTGGCAATCATTTCCGACATTTCGATTATCCAATGTCCCTGCATTTTGCGGTAAACATTGTCATCGTCAATCTTTTTCAGGTCATCGGAAAACCATTCGTCTTTGACAGCAAGCAGTCGGAAGAAAGTGGACTTTCCTGCACCTTACCCACCAACAAGACAGAGCATGACTTCAAATTTACATCCGGGCTTGAACACTCTGCTGATAGCTCCCAACATGAACAGTCGCAAGCATTGATAAGTGTACTCACTTTCATCTGCACCGAGGAAACGGGTCAGAACATAGCGGATGCGCTCTGTGCCGTCCCATTCCAGACTGTTCAGATAATCACGGATGGGGTGATACTGATTGCAGTCAGCGATAATGGAGATGGCTTTCTGGATTTTTTCTCGCTGGTCAGTCCGTACTTATCTTCCAGATAGAGCATGAGATAATTCAAGTCTGTATCATTCAAGGTCGCTGTCTGCTTGCTCCACCAAAGTGGCTTTACAATGTCGATACGCTCCGTGAGAATGTTGTACCTGACAGCACCTTGCAGATACGGGTCATTCTGAAAGACTGTCAGACAGTTCCTTATGCTGTTTTTGATGGCTCCGCTATCGGTCAAGTCCAGACTTCCTCTGACTTCTTCCACGCTCATGGTCGGCTGTGGGTTCTGCAAATCGCTGTTCAAGTTTCATCACCTCTTTTCTTTGCTCGGCAACCAGAGCTTTCTTTTCTTCGGGAGTGCCGTACAAGAGAATATCAAGCAGATATTCGATATAGCTTTCTCTTTGCAGGGCTTCCACGAACAGGGGATGCCATTCATCCTCCGGCTGTTTCGGTGCGTACTGCTGTTTCCATTCTCGGAGAAGATGGAAGTAATCGGTCAGCACCTTGTAGCAATGGTTTTCTTCCTGTTGGTATCTCTGCTCTGGGGTAGGCTCTCTTATCTTAGGTCTGACGGATGGCTTCTGTCTGCTGTCATAGCAGATACCAAAATCATCTGCCAGTTTCGTAGCTGCTTCTTTGCTCGGTAATCCGAACAGTCGGGAGACAAAATCAACTGCATCGCCGTCCGCCTGGCAAGCGAAGCAATGGAAACGCTTATCTACTTTCATGCTCGGATTTCGGTCATTGTGAAATAGGCAGACTGCCATGCCATGACGGTTGACACGGATGCCGTACAGCTCTGCCGCCTGTCGGGTAGTAACGGTCTGCTTAACCGCTTCAAATACATTCATTACATCTTCCTTTCGGGAAACAAAAAAAGCACTCGACATTTTCAAAGAGAAAACGGCAAGTGCCTGTTAAAGTTCCATATTCTGTTTTTCTGATTCGGAGTTTTCTGCTCCTGTTTCTTTTTGCTTTCTGCCTGCTCATACTGCAAGCGTTCTTTGAGGGAGTGTTTCGGTTCGGGCTTCTTCTGGGGTTCAGTCTGTTCCGGCATGAGGACTTTGCCAATCCAGTAGCGAATATCTTTCATCGGCTGTAATTCCTCTTTGACGATAGCAAGCTGTCCGGCAAGCTCGGTGTGGGATGCTTTCAGCTTATCGTATTCAGCTTGCAGAGCATCCAGATTGACATTCAAATCAACACCCTGTTTTTGAGATAACGGAACGCTTTGTTGTAGCTGTCCAGTTCGTCCTTGTGGCTTTCTGCGTAAGCCGCCTGTCGGACTTTCCACCCGATTTTGATATACTTGTCAGGACTGCCTTGTGGGTCTGGCAGTCTGACACGGCATTCTGTATGCCGGTAATGACTTTCATTCGGGCAGATGCTTTCTTCATATCGGCGTTGATGGCTCCGGCTTTTTCATTCATACCTTGCAGGGCTGTGTCCAAATCTTTCAGAGCAAAAAGCTCATGCTCTTTCAGATAGATCATGGCATAAGAAACAGCTTTCAGATCATCGGCTGTGCCTTTCTGCTGTCCGTATCTCGACCAGTCGCTGCGCTCAGCCTTACGCAGATTCATATAATCACGGAGCAGAGTGGAGAGGTCAGGCGAAGCATTTTTCTTTTCTGCTTCCATTTCCGCAAAGGCTTCTTTGGTGGCTTCCAGAATATCCGCAATCCAGTTCCGCAGATTCTTGATAGTGCTGCGGATGGCGTTCATCATGCGATTGGCGGATTTAATGTCCCGGTTCAGATTTCCGATATTGGTTTCGATGCCCTTGCGCTCCAGCGCACAGACAGCGGCTCCCATGTGAACAGTCGGGATAATATCAAGTCCCTGTCTTTCGTAGGAACGCATATCCACACGCTCGGCACTTCCGGCAAGCTCCAGATATTTATTCTGAATGACTTCCCATCCGTGTCTCCATTCCTCGGCGTGGTACTGCTCGTTCCAGTCAACGGTATCTTCCTTATGGCTTTTCCATCTGCCAGAGGGGAGCTTGATGCGTTCGCCGTTCTCGTCAAGGTCATAAACCTTTCGGCTCTTGGGCATCCACTTTCCGTTTTCATCAATGGCTCGCATGGTCAGCATGATGTGGCAATGGGGATTGTGCCCCGGAGGATCTGGGTCATGGATTGCAAAATCACAACACATTCCCTTGGACACAAAATGCTTACGGCAATATTCCTGCAACATCTGCGGACACATTTCAAGCGGCACTTCTCTGGGCAGGGCAACAACAAATCGCCTTGCAATCTGTGAGTTCCATTGCTTCTCCACTTCCTCAGCAGAGTTCCAGAGCGTTGCTCGGTCTGCATATTCCGGCGGTGCATGGGATGGGAGCATGATTTCCGTGTAAACAACCTCATGCTGTTTTCGTCGGTGGTCTTTCGATTTCTGGTCATACTCGGAAAACAGTTTTTCTCCGGCTTGGTAGGCTGCTCCGGCAACGGCAGAACTGCCTTTGCTTCGCTGAACAATTCATATTTCCAGATGGGGTACGGGCATTTTGTTTGAACCTCCTTTCTCGGTGCAATAAAAAATGACCGATACTTTTCAGCAGCGGTCAGATGGGAAAAGTATAAAACTTGCTGATGATGAATGATTGCTTGCAATCGTTCATCGGTGGCAAGTCCACAAAGGGGTAGCTGGCAAAGCCAGCGCAGGGGAAGTGTAGCTTCCTCTGGATGATTGGAGCAAAGAACCTTTGCGAAAATCATCCAGCCCCCTGCAAGGGGCTTTCGGCAGAACGCAATCACCATCTTTAGGTGGTGTATAATTGCGCCCTGTTTTACAACAGGGTTTTCAGCTCCCGTTCGGTTGCTCCATTTCTTTTCGGTTCTCAATCAGCAGATTCAGCTTCTTTTGAACCGCTTCGCTGTGGAAGATGAAAGTCAAAAGCTCCATCACATCATCATCGGTTAGGACAGTCGGCTCCTTCAAAAAGGTTTCCAACATTCCGGCACGGGTGCAAAGGCGGTGAGTTCGCTCGCTTCGGGTAAGCTGCTTGATTTCACTTTCCAGTCTTTTCTCCCTGTGCTTGGCTGCGGTCAGCTTTCGCTCTGCAACATACTGTTCGTGTTTCAGCTTTTCCAATTTCTCGTTGGGCATAGGGTCAGCTCCTTTCGCAATAATGGGTAAAACAAAAGCGACCAACTTTTTACGGTTGATCGCCTTTGGCTTGTCCACTATATTCAGTTTTCGTATCTACTATCTTTGAACTGGCTTTTATCAACGTACAAGTCAAATGCCAGAACAGTTAATTCTATATCCACATTCATGTCCTGCCGATGATATTTACACTTCCAGACATTCGCTTGCGGCTGAATGTAGGAAACCGCATTTGTATCAACCCAATTCTTGATTTTGGACAGAACCCCTTGGAAAGACTGGTTTTCTTTATTGAAGATTATTACCGAAACTTTCAAATCTCTCCATGTGGAATAGTTGATAACCTGTTGGATTGCACTTTGGAACAGTCTCTCGCCATGCCATATTTTGCATTCACCGATGAAAGCCGCTTTGTTTTCAAACTCAATATGAATATCTGTTTTTCCAATTTTGCGGAAAGTTTCTCCCGTTACAGCTTCATAATGCGTATTGAGTGTTGCTAACAAATGGTCTCTGAGTTCTTCTTCGGTATTGGCAAAATATGTCCTCGCAGTTTTTTCCATTGCAGTTCCGCACATCGTAATGATGTTGTTGATATTCGCATAATCAACATCACTAATGCATGGCTCAGGTGTTGCCGGAGCAACCGTGGGCTTCACTGACGGTTGACGAACAATTCGTTTCAGTTGTATCGGCTTGGTATTGGGAGCGTTCTTGTTTACTGTCAATGGAATCTGCAAGGCAGTACTAATGGCAGAAAAAGAATCTGCTTTCTTTTTTCGCTCCTCTAACAACCGGAGTGCTGCTGTCGTTAAGTTGTTATTGTATGACACTACCTCAGCATTTACATAGCCGATCATTTTTTTATAACTTTCGAACTCACGCTCAAATTGATTCTGAACATATTCAGCCATAGCTTCGCCTTTATCTTGAAGTTCCTGCTTTGTATATTCAAAATCCAGCGTAAAACTTCCACATTCTTCATCATGGGGGCTTACAAAACTTTGTGTTGCAAATCTTGATAGAATACGGCTGCCTGGTTGTAGCTCAAACAAGTCTGGCTCTCCGTCAAACGAAATTTTGAATGTCACTCGAACTCCGTCTATCTCAAAGAAATCTCTTTCATAAGGATGTCCACGGAAAGGATTTGCCCTTTTGACTTTTGTTTCAGAAAGTGTTTTCTCAATATTTGTTTCAAAAATCGAAATGGGGACAACGGAATACCTTGTTGTAAGATAATCCGCCCATTCTTCAAAATCACAGGAGACAATTTCCGCATCACTCATTTGCTCTACTTCTGTTTTCATTTTACTGTAAAATGCAGCAAAATAGTTTCGTGCATCAGTCCCACTAAAAAACTCTTTGCTATATCCCGATCCGGTTCTGTAATACATTTTCCCCACCTCTTTCTTCACGCTAAAATGACCAACTTTATACTGTTAATCGCTTTTGGCTTAGTCGCTATTCATTTTTATAGTTCAAGATACATTTCGTCTGAAATGAGAAAATCCATAACCTGCATTATAATTTCGTTCTCATAATCAGAGGATTTGATCATCCGTTTTATAGTGCATTCTCACACAACCAGTTGCCTTATTTTTTGAGAGTAAAGCTCCTGTCGGACAGTATTGTTACGCTGTATGTTGCTTTCAAATTTCTTTTCCCAGAAATCAACACGACTTTTGGGTTTGTAAGCATACTTACAATCTGCATGACGATGCCAAAAGCAGCCGTTTACAAAAATTGCAGTATTGTACTTTGCCAGGTATATGTCCGGATGTCCGATAACCTTTTCTGAATTCTTTCTATATCTCAATCCTTTAGAAAAGAGCTTCTTCCTGAAATAAACCTCCGGCTTGGTATCCCTGCTCTTTATTGCAGACATATTTTTGCTTCGTTCAGTTGTGCTCAATCTGTCAGCCATTATATGCGTTCCGTCTCCCTAACAAACTGAACAAATTTCCCAACCGTCCAAATACGCTCCTGCCTGTCTTTGGGGTATGTCTGAATATACGGCTTGGGAACAACAAGAACAACCTGTTCGGATTCCATCTCATCCATTTGTGCGGCTGAAATTCCCTGCTGAAGTGTACAGAGAAATTTCCTTCTTCCACGCAAACGATCAGCTTCGTTAATGACCTGACGCCATCTATCCTTACAGGTGGTTTTTGCCGCCAGGGAAATCAACCTGTCGGTTGGGAAAGCTGCGTCATGATATGCCGCCTGTGATGGGAATAGAAAATCTGGCTTTTTATTTCCTTCTGTAACCGCCTGCGATTGATATGTGATATTATTTCCGTCAAAAATAGCAGCCAGGTGATGCTCCAGACTTTTTCCGGCTCTACTTTTGCGCCGGTTAAGCACTTGGTTAGCAGTAGCAATAAAATCTTCAACGGTTGAAAAGCCACGGGTAATCATTTCCCCGTATCGTGCATATTCCAATGCCCGGAACAGTCTGTATTCGACCTCAGTCCAATCCAACAGTTTGCGATCCGGATTTGTACATATAAATTCCTGATGATCGAAAACTGTATCTTGAATGCGCCTTGCAGCAGCAGACATCAATTCAGAACTTGGGAAGTCCACTTCAAGCTCAGAAATGAATTTATCAAATTCCAGTTTTTCGTGAAGCTCTGGGGCGACCAAGTGGGTATCAATTAATCTGTTTGTTTCCGTAGGACTGATTCCAAAAGCATCAAGAAACTGGTTGATTTCATCTTCCGTGTTCAATACAAAGCCCTGATAGTCATCTGAAGAGTCCTGCACAAAAATAAACAACGCTCCGGTATATTCTGGTTTTAAGAAAGGGAAACCTCGTCCAAAGTTTGTTATACGGTATTCATTCCGAGTGCCCTGACCGTAATAAATGAATCGTGTATCAGTTTCAAAATCATCCTGCCATTTGACCTTAACCCATTTTTCCTTGTTCTGCCCCTTTTCGCCCGGTTCATCAAATAAAATCGGGATAGATGGTTTTGAGATATAGATGCCTGCCTGGTGTCCGCCTGTAAGTCCTGTATCATTTGCAGACAAAAACTTGCAAAATACTTTTTGCCCATGCAATGCTGCCTGAATAGCCGACATTGAATAATTCTCCATCATATCACCTCCGCTATTTTATTTGTTGTGGACGATTTTTCCATTTCGTCTATTTTCTGTGCTATCAGCTTTGCTACATTAGCCATCAATGGAACAACAACCGAATTTCCAAATTGCTTATATGCCTGCGTGTCCGAAACAGGTATTTTAAAAGAATCAGGAAAGCCCTGCAATCTTGCACATTCTCTCGGCGTTAATTTTCGTGGGTTTTTCCCATCCTGCTCGATAAGAATTTCGGAACCATCCTTGTAATAACGGGCGCTCAGAGTTCTTGAAACTCCATCAAGCGGTGCAATGCCATATCCAAACCCATTGCCTGCTGCTTTGTGTTTTGCCGCATAGTTCTGAAGGTACTGCCATAGCTTATCAGATAAAGTATATTTTTCATCAACTCCCGACTCAAGAATATCTCTGATAACAGGTTTCGGATAGACCGGCGTAATATCAAAATCGAAATGAATATCTGAACCAAAATGCTTTCTATCGAAGCCTACTATCAGAATACGCTCACGATGCTGCGGGACAAAATTCTGACCGTCAATAACCTGATAAAAAACCTCATAATCAAGCTCGTCAAGCGATTCTAATATTACCTTAAAGGTACGCCCCCGATCATGACTGCGTAGATTTTTTACATTCTCAAGCATAAATGCCTTGGGGCGTTTTTCTTTCAGTATTCTACACACATCAAAGAACAGCGTTCCCTGTGTCTTATCTTCAAATCCAGTCGCTCTTCCCAAGCTTTGCTTTTTGGACACACCTGCAATCGAAAACGGCTGGCAAGGAAATCCTGCAACAAGAATATCATGGTCTGGAATGCTGCCTGCATCAACTTTGGTAATATCGCCATCCGGCTGTTCCCCAAAATTTGCAAAATATGTCTGCTGACTGTACTTATTCCATTCATTTGAGTAGACGCAATGACCGCCGGCTTTTTCAAACGCAATTCGCATACCGCCAATCCCTGCGAACAAGTCTATGAATGTAAAAGGAGCATCTGGAGCTACAGTTAGACTGTTCTGTTTATTTAGCATTTGCATGACCGCCCCAGAAACACAATCCTGTACCGTCTGTCCTGATGTTTCCGTATATGCGGAAAGGGCTTCATATAGTGTATCCTCTAATCGGATGTGTATCTGTTTTGCCATTTCATTACCTCCGGGAAAAATCTTATACCCATACTAACCCATTATATCATGTAGATGCGAATTTTTCAATTACTCTGGGTAAATAAAGGTATAAAATTATTCCCCAGTACAGCATCTGTTCTGAACTGTAATTCAAAATAGTAAGCAGAATGATACTTTGTATTCCCATATGTCATTGCGGTCTAAACATCGGATGCAGACCCGACATTTTGACCGCATATCAACCCTAAACGCTACATTATTCCGTCTGGCTGTTGAAACCGTTTTGCCTGGCGTTCTCGCTTGCTTTTCGTCTGCGTTCCTCGCTGTACGGCGGTTGCAGACGGATGGACAGTCGGGATTTGTCCAGAACATAGGACACGCCGCCTTGCTCGTATGACTTTTCCAGTCGGCAGAGGTCGGGGTACTTCTTGGAGAACGCCGCCAGTCTGTTCCTCAGTCCGGCATTGTAGGTCTGCGCTGCTTCGTCTTGAAGTTCTCGCAGATGGACTTGCCCAACACGGTATGACCGAGGTATTCCTGCCTGTCAAGGATATAGCCAACGGTGGTTGCGTTCTAGCGGTAGGGGTCTTTCACACTTTTGTGCCTGCAATTCTTCGGATTGTGCAGGGCGGCATACGCTGCCGGTATCAACACTTGCTCCGCTGTCAGAATTTCCGCAATGACTGTGGTACTGTTGCCCTGGCAAGCCAAACGGAAGATTTTCCTGACAATCTCTGCGGCTGGCTCGTCCACGATAAGGGTCTGCTTATCGTCCGGCTTTCTCTTGTAGCCATAGGGGATAGAACCGCTACACCTCATTCCGTCTTTCATTCTGGACTTGAATATCGCCTTGATTTTGTTACTCGTGTCCTTGGCGTACCACTCGTTCATAATATTCAAAAACGGTGTGAAGTCATTGTCCTGCGGAGTAGCACTATCTACATTGTTGTTGACGGCTATGAAACGAACGCCCCTTTTCGGAAAGAGGATTTCCGTGTAGTAGCCGACTTGCAGATAATTACGACCAAAGCGGCTGAGATCCTTTACCACAAGGGTTTCAACTCGTCCGGCTTCGATTTCTTCAAGCAGGGCGGCAAAACCGGGACGGTTGAAATTCGTACCAGAATAGCCGTCGTCATAAAAGTGCCGGATATTTCTCAACCCTTTCTGTCGGGCATATTCTTCGAGATATTTTTTCTGATTCTGGATGGAATTTGATTCTCCGGCCTGTTCATCGTCTCTCGACAGACGCTCATACAGAGCAGTTATTTTGATTTCTTCTTTCTTTTCCACGGTTTTAACCTCCCCTCTGTATGCAATCTGCGTTTTGTGAAACGCTACCTTTTTCTATCCTCTTATAGTTTAACCGTTTGGCAGCACGCGCTATTTTGACTTATTATAAAAAACTAGACGCCAACGGTATCATTGGCGTCTAGGTGTGATATTTTTAGCTATTACGACATTACAAACATTACGTAGAAAGCCGAAAATAGTATAAACAGCGTCATCGGCGCCAACACACCGATAACATCTAATTTACCAGGCCGAATCGTCTTAAGTGCTAACGAGTTTAGCACCACTGCAACCGACGACAGCGCCATAATTAGACCAGCTAGCTCGGGACGCAAATGGATACCGAACGAACTTAGTACGCCAGCCGCCAGCGGAATACTGATTATGTTGTAGAACATCGAGAAAAACAGGTTCTGGTAAATCTTGTGTACCGTAGCGTGCGACAGACTAAGCGCACGGCAGATATCATAGGGGTCGCCCGACACTAACACCACGTCGCCCGCCTCAATAGCAACATCAGTACCCGTACCAATTGCCACACCCACATTAGCTGTAGCAATAGCCGGTGCATCGTTAATGCCATCACCTACCATCGCCACCACCTGACCTTCGGATTGAAGTTTAGCAACTGCAGCGACCTTCTCGTTTGGCGCTACATCAGGTATAACATGCTTAATGCCAAGGCGGCTCGCCATAGCTTTTGCCGTTGCAGCATTATCACCAGATAGCAAATACGTCTCGATTTTCATTTTGTGCAGAGCGCGAATTGTCCGTGCTGCCGATGGCTTTGGTCGGTCAGCCACTGCAATCACAGCAATAACCCCATCCTCGTCGAATAAATAACTAATAGATTTACTAGCGCGACGCAGCTTGGCAGTATCAGGCAAGTCAACTTTTACGTATTCTTTGACGAATCGTTCATTTCCTACACGATAGGTTTTGTCGCGAACTATACCGCTAATTCCCCGACCGGGAACCGCTGCGAAATTTGATACTGCCGATAGCGCCAGATGTTTACGTTTAGCATACGACAGAACAGCACGTGCCATTGAATGCTCGCTTTGCTTTTCCAAACTAGCAGTAATCGCCATCACATCTTTAGCATTGCCACGAATCGGCAACACATCTGTGACTACTGGCTTACCTACTGTTAGCGTACCAGTTTTATCGAATACCACCGCGCTTACTTTGTGTAAATTCTGCAAAGCTAGACCGCCCTTAATCAAAATACCGTGCTTAGAGCCCTGCCCAATACCTACTGTAACAGCAGTTGGTGTAGCCAAGCCAAAGGCGCATGGACAGGCAATCATAACTACAGCCACGAAATACATCATAGCGGTAGACATGTCTACGCCAATAACGTAGTACCACACAAACAAGGTAATTAGTGCCACTGTGATCACGAATGGCACAAAAACTGCTGCTATTCGATCTGACAAATCTTCAATCGGTGCTCTGTTGTTTTGCGCAGTCTTGATCATCCGAATAATTCGCGACAATACAGTACCGCGTTCGTCCGACGTTGCCACTATTTCAACAGCACCATGACCATTGATCGTACCCCCAATAACTTTATCGCCAGAATGTTTGTCGATCGCAACACTCTCTCCAGTCACCATAGACTCATCAGTATTGGTGCTACCACTAAACACCGTACCATCGATCGGAATAGTCTCACCTGGCTTAACTAATAGATGATCGCCAACTTTGACATGCTTGGTCGGAATATCTACGACATGGCCACCGTTCACCAAGTGTGCGCGATGCGGACGAAGCTTCAGAAGGCTCCGAACACTTTGGCCGGTTTGATCGGTGGCTTTTGCCTCTAAGTATTTGCCCAAAATTACAAACAGGAATAGAAAGACAACTGTTTCAAAATACAGATGCGGCGTCGTAAAGGAGTAATCCATCGTAACACTCTTATGCGCCAAAATATATATCAGGTAAGACACCCACGAGTACACATAGGCCGTAGTAGTACCGATGGTAATTAGACTATCCATATTAAACATACGGTCGCGCAATCCCGCAACCGTACTACGAAAGAAGCTAGACCCTAAAAATAACATAGCTGCTGTTGCCACTAGGAAGGATAATGGCGCCATGTATGGCTGCAGCACGCTTTTGAACGGCATTCGATCACCCAGTACGTCTGCCAACATGTAATAGAGCATCGGCAGTGCTAGGACAATAGCTACCACCAGACGACGACGCCACAAGCCAACACTAATCATACGCATATGATGAGCACCCATGTGCATATGATCAACATCAGCCTTCATCTTGCTCATATTGTGCATGTTGTGCGCACGAGCAGACGCTTCACTACTAGCCTTGCCCATAATGCTCTTTTACTTAACTGACCTTACCTTAGCCTCAACAGCCTTAGCGGAACGACTGCGCTTCTTCTTGGCGTCAGTTTTAAACAGCTCTTTAATATTGTTACGGATACGGAATGCGTAAATTTCGATAATGATACCGTGCACCAATATATACGCGCCAATTAGCCAGACAGTCGCCTGCGCAGCCAGCTGTGGCTGTAGCAGAACCACAAAACCTGCTAGTAAGCCAGCTATACCGAGAAACACCGTAACAGTCTTGTCGGTAGACGCCTCGGCATAACTAGCCATTATTAGATCTAGTAGTGCTTGCATAAAGATAAACACCGCTAGCAAAATACCTAGGAAATTATGCATTAGCGTCGGATTGAACATAATATAAACACCTATACTAATGCCACACAGAGACAATAGCGACGACAGCCACCACAGCGGGTCAAGTCGCACATTAGTTATTGACTGCGCTAGAGCCACCAAGGACATTACAATGGCAAATGCTGCAAATGCGTAGACAAACAGATTCAACACTACATCGGGACTCAGCAAACTAGCAACACCAAATAGAATGCCAATCGCCCCACTAATTACCACTGCCCACCACATACTACTAGCAACATGCTTTGTTCTAATTATCAAGTCTTCCATTTATAGTTCTCCGTTAATGCTTACTTATTCTCAATTTTATCACAATTCCATAATAACCACTTCGTACGGTTGCAATATTCCATCGTCAAATTCCGTTTGCCCATCGTACGAGTTAGCAATGATGTGACCATGCAACTCAGTAATCGGACGTACGTTCTTGTCTGATAAATTCGCTACGACCAGTATTTTTTGTTGTCCGAACTGCCTCAGGTAAGACATGATCGGCTTTTTGTCGTCGTAAAACTTGATCGTTCCGTCTTGTAATGCCAAGGAGCTTTTTCGCAGTCCAATCATCCGACGATAGAAGCTAAGTACTGACGACTCATCACCTTCTTGCTGCTCCACCGAAATCGTTTCACAGTTACGATTAACCGGCAGCCACGGCTGATGGCTACTAAACCCCGCATATTTATCGCTGCTCCACTGCATAGGCGTGCGTGCTACATCACGGCCTTCACTTAGTGCAATTTTCCTCGCTAGGCCGTTTGGCACGTGCTTATCTCGTAGGGTCTGGTATAGCATATTAACCACCATATCCTTACTCTGATCGAATTTAATATTCGTATTAGTCATACCGATCTCTTGCCCCTGATAAACAAAGGCTGTACCACGCAAGGTAAACTCAATAGCCGCCAACATCTTGGCAATCTCATCGTGGTATTTAGCGGCATTTTTGCCGCCGTAAACCGAAACCGCACGCTCTTGATCGTGATTCTCGAAAAATATCGTGTTCCAGCTTAGCCCCTTCTGCCATTTTGTTAAACCGTTTTTCAGGCGTTCAGTCATCGACCCCCTAACCATGCCGTGCTTAACATGATCAAAGCTAAATACGGTATCCAGCTCACGACCTTTAGTAAAACGCTTTGCCTGCTCTAATGTTCCCTGATACAACTCGCCCACCGTATAGGCTCCGTACTGCGCCAGCACATCTTCATGCAGCCGCTGTAGCACGCGATGCGTGCCTTTAGTCGAGACAAAGTACTCTGAGCCCGTGCCCGATATTTGCGGTTCACCATCATCATATGATTCGTCATATAGCAGGTTAATGACGTCGCAGCGAAAGCCAGCGATACCCTTGTCTAGCCAGAACCGCAATACATTCTCGATTTCTTGAATCACGTTCTCGTTGCGGTAGTTTAGATCCGGTTGATACTCGGTAAATAAATGCAGGTAAAACTGCCCCGAACGCTTATCGAATTTCCACGCTGGCCCCGTAAATATCGAAGTCCAGTTATTTGGCGGTAATGGCCGACCGTTCTTATATCCGCTCGGATCACGCCAGACGTAATAATCGTGATATTTCGAATTAGGATTACGCGCCGCTTGGAACCATTTATGCTGGTTAGAAGTGTGATTAATGACTAAATCCATGATGATTCGTAAATGTCGTTTCTTTGCCTCATTAATCAGTCGATCCATATCACGCATCGTACCGTATTCAGGATTAATTTTGGTATAGTCGGCAATGTCATAACCATAATCACGATTAGGTGACAGATAGACTGGCGATAGCCAAATTGCATCCACGCCTAAGCTAGCAATATAGTCCAGTTTATCAATTATTCCTGGAATGTCACCGATACCATCGTCATTCGAATCATAGAAGCTGCGCGGATAAACCTGATAAATCACCGCATGTCGCCACCACGGAATGGATTTTACAGTACCGCTATTCTGCGTTGTGCTCATGTTAATATTTTAGCACAGCTCGGAGGCCAACATTACTAAGCTATCTTTAGCGTTGTAAAATACACAAAGTACCTTGCATGGGTAATGCGGTCGTGCTAATATAATAACAAGCAAAAGTTCAAACAAAAACTTAAAAACAAACAAATTGAGTTCGAGAGCGAATTTTTGCTTTTGTCTCCACCACACACCTCTTTGGGGTCGGTTCTCTACCGGCCCCGTTTTTTGTTTTGTAATCAAACTACTATAGTATAATAGACTTAATGAAGAGATTTTTAGTGATTACACTATTCCCCGAGATGTTTGATGGTGTCATGAATAGCAGCATGATGTGGAAAGCACAGAAGGACGGCCAGCTAGAGTTCGACACACTCAATCTGCGCGACTTTGGCATTGGACCACGCCATCAAGTTGATGATAAGCCATTTGGCGGTGGCGCAGGTATGCTACTAATGATCGAGCCTTTAACCAATGCGATCAACGAAGCTAAGAGGCGCCTTCCAAACGCTCGCGTGCTACTGATGACGCCAACCGATAATATTTGGAACCAGACCAAAGCACAGGAGTTTGCATCCTCTAACGATGATTATATTATCGTATGCGGTCGCTACGAAGGTTTTGATGCTCGTGTTTATGATTTGATTGACGAGAAGATTTCTATTGGCCGCTACGTCTTAACTGGCGGCGAATTACCAGCTATGTCAATTATCGATTCAGTTGTACGGTTACTACCAGGCGTTCTGGGCGGTGGCGCCGAGGCAACCGCACTAGAAAGCTATTCCGATGAGGCTGAGATCGAATATCCTCAATATACCCGTCCTGAAGAGTTTAATGGCCAGTCTGTGCCATCGGTACTATTATCTGGCGACCACGCCAAGGTTCACGAATGGCGCAAACAGCACGAAATTAAATAGTTGTGCGTAATTACAATCACACTAATTAACAATTACACTAAGCTCTAGAACCCGAAAACCGTCCTCTCGCAGGACGGTTTTTAGGCACAAACAAATCTCGCATTTATTTTTTAATTAGTTCTTCATTGTAGCGCACAACTTGAACTGCTTATGATTATATATCAAGATCGTCGTCTTCTGCAAGCCCCTCACGTAACTTTTTTACGCGATCAGAGATTTGGCTATCAGAGGTGTGCTCGTAATTATCCACAGCGTTATCAGTAGTACTAGTGCTGGGTGTTGTGGATTTAACCGACGCAGCATTTGGCTCACTATCAGTATCAACAATTCGTAAATTATAACGCGCTTCGTTTTTCATACCCAATGCACGTAGCAGTGTTCGCAAACTCTGTGCTGTTGCACCACGACGACCAATAACTCGCCCTAGATCACCCGGATCAACCGACAGCTTTAGCAGGACGCCTTTCTCGTCTTCGGTACGCTCAACCTTCACGGCTTCAGGCTTGTCAACTAATTGCTTAACCACATATTCAGTGAACTGTTGCTCGATCATTGGTCACTCCATCCTCTCTATTAATATCTGTAACTATAATAGCATAAAAGCAAACACCTGCCCATACGGCAGGTGTTTGCTATCTAATTCCGATAGCGCGACTAAGCTTCAGCAGCTTCTTCTTTTGGTTGATTCTTGCGTAGCTTTTCAGGATTGCGAACAGTCTTATGCTGGTTGCCATCGAACTTCTTTACCCACTTAGGCAAAGCAACGCCTTCCTTTTCTAGCAAAGCAGCGACACGAGTTGTCGGCTGTGCGCCGTTAGTTAGATACTTGGTTGTGGCATCTTTGTCTAGCTCTACAGCCTTGGTATGTGGGTTGTACGAGCCTAAGTATGCTACTACCTTGCCACTTGATGGATGGCGATGCGAATCCTGCACCACGACACGATACATGGCATAATGAGTTTTACCTAGACGTTGCAAACGAATTGTAAGCATTATTCTCCTTACACAATTAAAAATTTACTTTTGACGGTTACATAATATATTACTAAATTTTTCTAACAAATTCAAGATTTCCGACCTTTGTAGGCAGCAATTGCCTTGTGTGCTGCAGCCTGTTGAGCAGCCTGCTTGCTACCACCAGTGCCACGACCCATCTCGATATTGTTTACGAATACCGCAACGGTAAAAATCTTGTCATGATCGGGGCCTTGTTCGTCAATTACACGATAGCTAGGTGTAACATCGTCGACTCGTTGCGATATTTCCTGTAGATACGACTTTGAGTCGCGCCAACTGCCATCTTCTAGGATCGAATCCATATTCTTCAAGATATGCTTTTCAATAATCTGTTGTGCGGCCGCATAACCCTTATCTAGATACACTGCACCCAATGTAGCTTCGAAACAATTAGCGACAATGTGCAGTTTGGATTGCTCGGTACCCTGCTGTTCGCCGCGGCTCATTCGAACCAAGGGTGCATAGCCCAGCTCCTCGCCCGCATCGCGAATCGATTCCGTCCTCACTAATGCCGATCGCCACGACGTTAAGATACCTTCTGGCATGTCAAAATTATGAAACAGGTAATCAGTCGTTGCTAGCTCTAGCACTGCATCGCCTAGATATTCCAGCCGCTCGTTATGTGCTTTAGCGGTTTTTCGGTGCTCGTTAACGTAACTACGATGCGTCAAGGCTGTCACAATTAAGGATGGGTTGTCAAAGGTAAAACCCAGTGCATTTTTAGCCCATTCCTGATATGGTGCGAAGTCAACACCCTCAACAATTGGTACTATCGGCTCATCAGCAGCACGACGATCAAAGCCTGCAAACAGGGCTCGCTTTTGTCTAGTATTCTTCGTCCGACTCATCTAATTCAATAATTCCTCTCTGCGCCAAACGACGCTTACCCATGCGCATCAATTTTGCGATATCACGGTACGCAATAATGTCGACTGCTTCGTCGTAATCAAACCATCTAATTCCATTCATCCAGTCCTCTTTTTGAATGTCATTAGTATCACCCAACGCTTCAAATAAATAGATTTGCGTACTCATCAAAACTAGTACGTTCTCACGGCGGTAACGAAAGTGAATCTTACCCAACCAGCAAATAGGCTCTAGCGAATGCACGCCTGCTTCTTCACCAATCTCGCGAATTGCCGTCTCTTGGGCTGTTTCACCCTTTTCGATGTGACCCTTTGGAATAGTCCAGCGGTCAAAATGGTCAGCAACCAGCAAAACCTGCAATCTACCGTCTTCGTTAATCCGGTAAATTACACCACCTGCTGTTGCTTCGCGCGATATTTCACTGATCTCTGGACGAGTTCGATGCGGCTTTAGGATGCGATTAAGTGGGCGACTGATATTATTCTTGGACAGTGGCTTTTGCTGTGCAACAAGACGCGCCTTTTTGCGTAAATGACTGTCAGAACCTTTAACAGAGCACACCTTGTTGCTGCGCTGTTCACTACGTCGTCGCTCGACAGCTGCTTTATGCTGAGCCTTTAGTATGTGCTGCTTGCGAAGTTTATTCTGGTTGCTTGCTTTGCTCACTCTTCTCCCCTTCTTGCATCTGACGCCAGATAGTACCTAAAACGCCATTAACAAAACGCGAGGAGTTTTCAGAACCAAAAGCCTTTGCCAGTTCTACAGCCTCATTAATCGCCACCTTTGGTGGAACCATACCATGGAACTCTGATAATTCAAATACAGCCATCCTCAAAACATCGCGATCAATAATAGCGATCTGATTTAGCGGCCAATCTGGTGCTACTGGGGCAATCACTGCATCTAGCTGACGATTAGCACGATTTACGCCAATCGTCAGACGACGTACGAAATCCTTATCGTCAATCTTGTCGCTATAGCGCTCCAGATTACGATCTAAGATTTCTTCAATATTAGCCGTAGCGTCACCGAGACGCTCACGGAAATCGTATTCATATAACGATTGTAGTGCGATAATCCTACCTAGATGCCGATTACTTGCCATTTATAAACTCCTCCGTTTTAAAGTTCGAATATTTTTGTTTGCTATTTAACCAGCATCTTCTTGCCAGTGTCGTTCTTGCTAGTAAAAGCCTTAACCGGTGACTTTGCATTTACCTTGCGTGCTAGTTTGATAATTAACTGACTGCGGCGATTGCCAGTCCGACGTGGGCTGGTTTGCTTCTTTGGCTTACCCATAATTAATAATTCTCCTTCTTACTTAAATTAATAGTATTTTAGCAGTTTAGCCCGCTAAAATCAAACATGGTCAGCTAACATATTATCATAATATTGACATTTTATCACGCTTGTGTTAGTATCAATACGTTATGAAGAACAAATTTGAATCTACGAATACAAACACTCACGAACACTACAGCATGCTACACCCTAATCAAGATCCATTATATGTAGAACGGCGCAAAAAGGTCGCTAAAATCGCCAAGGGGATTGCGATTGTGGCTTTAGCCTCCGCTGCAGCTATCGACGGAGGACACGCCTTATATGATTACGCAACCAGCACACCATACGAGAAGTTAGGCGCTGATAGTTCAGAGGAGTACACCGTCCGCCAAGGTGACACGATTTTTGACATCGCCACACACTTACAGCAAACCGAGAAGTCGCTATCTGATAATAGTATTGACGAGATAGCCACTGCAATAACTGATGTCAATTACGACGAAGACGGCGTCTTGCAGCCTGGTCAGACGCTAAAGCTACCTGCCGACAACGATTCAGAAAAGTAGCATACTACAAACCGCATAATTACAGCAAAACAGCCCCGAAGGGCTGTTTTTATATAGTCGTACCGTTGCGCTCTTAGATCAGTTACTTAACTACTATATTTACAATTTTACCTGGCACATAAATAACACGAGTAGGCGTTTTACCACCAATGAAGTGTGCAACATTCTCTACCGCCATAGCTGCCGCCTTGACATTATCCTCGGTAGCCTCCTTGTCTACCTCGACAGTACCACGTAGCCTGCCGTTAACTTGAACTGCGATATTCACAGTATCAGTTGTCAGATACTTTTCGTCCCATTTTGGCCAATCAATCTGCTCCATTCGCGCATCATCGCCGTTTAGTTCACATAGCATCTCACTACTAACGTGCGGAGCAAATGGTGCAAGTAGTTGCGTTAAGACAATTAGCGCATCATGCCATAGGTTTTTGTCAAAGCCTGCTTCCTTTAGTTTACTTAAACCATTTAAGTATTCCATCATCATGGCTACAGCGGTATTAAACTGCGCGCTATATAGGTCAGTTGTCACTTTCTTCACGGTGCTATGACGCAGGCGTAGCAGCGCATTTTTAGTTTGATCCGATAACACAGCTGATTTATCTGAATCAACATACTCCTGCACTAAGTTCCAGCACCGATTCATAAAACGATATACACCGCCGATTGAGTTGGTATTCCACATTGCGTCCAGATTATATGGCCCAATAAACATTTCGTAAGTCCTAAGAGTATCTGCACCATAACCACTATCAATCACATCCAGCGGATCAATTACATTACCCTTGCTCTTACTCATCTTGCGACCATCTGGCGCATTAATGTAGCCGTTATATAGTAGCCGCTTGACAGGCTCACGGAAGTTAATCCAGCCTTGGTCGGCAAAGAATTTAGTCCAGAAGCGAATATACAGCAGGTGTGCCACCGCGTGGTCACCACCGACGTAGAAATCTAGTGGACTCCAATAATTAACTTTCTCAGGATCCCAAGCACGTTCGTTATTGTTGGCGTCACAATAGCGCAATAGATACCAAGACGAACAAGCATAGCCGTCCATTGTATCTGTCTCGCGCTTAGCGTCAGCACCGCACTGTGGGCATTTCGTGTTTACCCACTCAGTTTCGCTAGCTAGTGGCGACTGGCCATCACCCGACGGAGTGATTTCTTTGATTTCAGGTAGTAATACCGGCAAATCACTCTCAGGTACTGCGACATTACCGCACTTCGGACAGTGAATAATCGGGATTGGGCACCCCCAATAACGTTGGCGCGAAATTAACCAATCACGCATCTTGTATGTCGTTTTCTGGCAGCCAAGTTTCTCTTGCTCTAACCATGCTACAATCTGCTCGCGTGCTTCAGCAGTCGCGATGCCGTTAAAGTCACCACTGTTGATTAATTTGCCTTCACCCGCATAACAATCCACAACATCATCGTCATCAATATCTTCAGTTGGGTCGATTACCTTAATGATAGGCAGATCAAACTTGTGTGCAAACTCATTGTCGCGCGTATCATGTGCCGGCACCGCCATCACTGCACCTTCGCCATAGCCACCTAGTACATAGTCTGCTATCCAAATTGGAATCTTTTTGCCGTTAGCAGGATTGATTGCATAGCTACCAGTAAACACACCTGTTTTCTCTTTGTTTTCTTGGCGATCAATTTCACTCTTACGAATTGCCACACGCACATATGATTCCACGACATCTTTACGATCATCTGTCGTCAGCTGTTCAATCAGTCTATGTTCGGGCGCTAGAACTAGGAACGTTGCACCGAACAGTGTATCTGGCCGTGTAGTAAAGACCTTGATCGAGTCATTACATCCATCAACCTTGAACTCGACTTCAGCGCCGCGACTACGACCGATCCAATTTCGCTGCATCGTCTTAATCTTATCAGGCCAATCAATGTCATCTAGCCCTGACAGTAGTTCGTCGGCATAGGCAGTGATTTTAAAGAACCATTGCTTCATCAGCTTCTTCTCGACCTCGTTGCCACAACGCCAACACTTACCACCTTCGACTTGCTCGTTCGCTAGAACGGTTTTGTCTACTGGGCACCACCATTGATAGCTCTCTTTTTGGTAAGCCAAGCCATGTTTAAATAATTGCGTGAAAATCCACTGCGTCCAGTGATAGTATTTTGGATCAGACGTATTAATCTCACGCGTCCAGTCTACACCCATGCCCAAACGGTGATACTGCTTCTTAAAGTTCTCGATATTAGTATGTGTCACATCCTTAGGCGACATATGCATCTTTAGTGCGTAGTTCTCAGCCGGCAAGCCAAATGTATCCCAACCAATTGGCCTCAGTACATTAAAGCCCTGTTGGCGATAAAACCGCGACAGCACATCAACAATCGTGAAGTTTCGCACATGTCCAACATGCAAGCCTGCTCCTGACGGGTAAGGGAACATTTCCGCAGCATATATTTTGTTACGAGTTGTGTCATTGTCCTTAGCAGCAAACGGCTTCTCGTCCAGCCAGATTTTCTGCCACTTGGCTTCAACTTTTAATGGTTCGTATCGTTTCATAGTTCTATTTTACCACCAATAACCTAAACATAGCCAAGTAGCAAAATTAACGAATGCTTCATACACATTCGTTAATAGGCTCGCTAGCTAGTAGAAAATGCTTAGCAGTGTTATTCTTCATCATTTTGCTGAATATGGCGAATCTCTTCGAACCACTTATTCTTCTTCTCCATCCATTCATCGCTCTGACGTACTAGCTTGTCGCGATCATCGATGTTGCGTAGCAGATTCTTGGTCGCCTCCTCGGCATAGACACCGTTTTGCGAGCCTTTGACTAAAATAGCTGCATGTGGCTTTAGCTGTTGCTTGGCAAATGTTGCTGCCATTATTGGACCAGGAAAACTTGCCACCTGACATCCTCGCTTCATCGCCGCCGGTGCTAAATAGCGAGCCGCTTCATCACCAATCGTAATCACAAAGTCTAGCATCATCGGATCGCAAGCCGCACCTACCTGCTGATGTGCTTGCGCTGAATACTGTCCCAGTTCATTCATGCTACCTAGAATCGCAATGCGCTGTGGTGCATCAATTTGATATAGCGTATTAAGCGCCGCAACGGCTGCTTCGGGTGAAGAATTATATGTATCGTCAATAATCACCGAATCTTCCATGCCAGGCAAAGGATTCATGCGCCCTGCCACCGGATGTAATTGCGCTAGCCCAGACGTAATGTCTTGCGGTGTCATACCTAGCTTAGCTGCCACAGCAGCCGCTGCTACGGCAGATCTGACATTATGCTCACCCAAGTAATGGATAGTTGCCGGAATTGCCGAAGCGTCAGACTCCATATTAGGGTTTTCTGCGCTAGCACCACCGAACTCAGGCGCAAAGAAGCGGACATTGTACCCAGTCAATGGATCGCCGTCCATGATGTCTATACGATATTCGCCACCTTCGATACCATAGGTCGTAATGTTACTAGTCTCAGCATAGGCCGCATAAGCCACATCTACATCATCGTGATTTACGATAGTTAGTTTGGAATACTTAGCGATCGCGAGCTCCTCGCGTGCCACATCAGACAAACCATTCGGGAAGTTTTCCATGTGCTCTGGTGCAACCGCCGTTACTACGGCAATATCAGGCGAAAGATATTTGCCAAATGCATCAATATCGCCCGGCTTGTCGGTTGCTAGCTCTTGAATTATCACATCCACACCCTGCTCAGATTTAATACGCACCTTCATCGCCTTAAAAATACGATGCCAAGTACTATACTTACGTAACAGCGCTAGTGGTGGATACTTGATTCCTAAAATAGCTAGCGGTACCGACATCTCACTATTTAGATTTCCAGGCTCCATCTGTACACGAAAGCGATTCGATAGCACGGTGGCAATAGCTGTCTTTGTAGTGGTTTTACCTACAGACCCAACTACAGCAATTAATGTAGGATGATGTACTTTAAAATATTTCTTTACGTAGCGTTCCAAGCGCCAACGGATATATTTCTTAAACATAATCGTATTATATCACGTATGTATTTAACTACACTGGTTACTCTGGTGTGTCACGAACAATTGAACCATTAACACTGAGCAAACGCCCAATGCACTCGACACTAGAACTGTCGGCAGCGTAGATAAATCAAAGCTATATTCTAGATTGCCCGATGTTAGCGGAATAAATAGCAGAGCTACAAATAATAGAGAGCATCCTGCAATCAGCGCCAGCTTCCAGCCTTTAATCGGCCGCGACAGCACCACTAGAACTGCCATACCGATCAACATAGCAACCATCGACACGCTGGTACCAGCAGTGGCTAGCGACATGCCATGCCGGTTAACAAGGTAGTACGTCACCATCATTGCAATTGCTTCAACCATACCCACAGGTATAGCAAAACGCAACACGCGCACGAGGAACCCTGGACGATAAATTCGCTTATTCGGCGCTAGCGCTAAGAAGAATGCTGGCATACCGATACTTAGCGTGCTGATGACTGTCATCTGTGCCGGCAATAGCGGATAGGTCAGACCTAACACTGTCACAGCTAGTGCCATCACCATTGAATAAACGTTCTTTATTACAAATAGGTTTGAAACTCGCTCAATGTTGGCGATGACCCGACGACCTTCACCTAACACAGCCGGCAAGTGCGAAAACTTATTGTCCATCAGAACTACCTCAGCAACTGCTTTGGTTGCACTACTTCCGCTATCCATTGCAATCCCCAAATCGGCTTTCTTAAGCGCCAAGGCATCATTAACACCGTCTCCAGTCATTGCCACAACTCGCCCCTGCTGCTGTAAGACGTCGGCGATCTGGCGCTTCTGTCTAGGCTGAACGCGACCAAAGACATTGTGACTGCTAACAATCTCTAGAAATTCCTGTTTCTTCTTGTGCGATTTCTCGGGATCAGGCAAATCGCGGGCATCGAATATCTTAGCATCAATACCAACTGAATTAGCCACTGCGCCCACTGTTACTGGCGAATCGCCCGAAATAACTTTAATATCTACGCCTTGCTCTGCAAAGTACGTTAGAGTTTTTGCAGCATCAGAACGCACTCTTTCGGTTAGCACAACCAAGCAAAGTTGTTTGGTCTTAATCTTGCTAATTACAGCATGCTCGTCTGGCCACTTTTCCGACTCGGTCAGCACCAACACTCGTTTACCTTGCGCAGCCAGGCTTTGCGCCTGCTTTAAGACTTTAGATTTCGCATTTAGAACAACCTCTGGCGCACCAAATATATATCGATGGCCATCGATCTCGATAGCACTCCATTTACGGGCGCTACTAAACGGCACTTCGTTGGCGAACTCTGCAATCGACTGATTATGATACGCAGCAGCAATAGCATTGTTGGTCGGCGACTGGGCGCGCGATGCAATTGTTGCTAAAACTCGGCTAATTTTTGACTCATTAACATCGTCAGATAGATAGATAGCATCGTCTAACTTCATGCTACCCTCGGTAATCGTACCAGTTTTATCTAGAAGCAACGTATCGACACGTGCCAAAGTCTCCACGGCTGGCAACTGTTGAATTAATACATGCTGCCGCGCTAGCTTAACCGCAGCCAGCATGAAAGCAGCGCTGGTTAGTAGCACTAGTCCTTCTGGAATCATGCCCACTAATGCTGCTACGCCATGCACTACTGCAGTCTGCCAAGTCTGCCCATCCAAACGTAGCTGACCCCAAACTAGCAGTGGCGCTACAACTAACATTAGCCACGAAATCCACTTGAGCAGCTGATTTGTACCAGCTACTAACTCTGATGACGCACGCTTAAACTGCTTAGCCTCAGCGGAAAGCTTTGACGAATATGATTCAGTACCGACCTTAGTTGCACACATTACACCCTGCCCTGCGACTATAATAGAGCCCGACAACAATTTATCACCAGGATTTTTGACGACTGGTTCAGATTCGCCAGTTAGCAAGCTCTCGTCAACCTCCAGACCATTGCTCTGTATCACTTTACCATCAACAACAATCTGATCACCCAAGGTTAGAAAAACTAAATCGTCTTGTACGACTTTATTAGTCGCAATTTCTGTTTTCTCGCCATCACGAATTACCGTTACTTTAGGCTTAGCTAAAATCGATAGTCTATCCAGCGTTCGCTTTGCAATTAGCTCTTGTACTACGCCAATTATAATATTGAGCAACATGGCAAAGAAGAATAGTGCGTTTAAGACACTACGATCCGCCACTACTACAATAATAGCCAGTACTAAAATTAACGCATTAAAGCGCGTGCAGATATTAGCGCGCAATATATCCAAAATCGAGCGTGAACTACTATCTGGCATAGCGTTGACGGCTCCACGTTTAACGCGCTCTTCAACTTCTTTCGATGTCAATCCAATCATACGTATATCATACCGCATAAAAGTTTCTCTTAGCTGAAGAGAAAACTAATGAATAATATCTGGTGGAGTAGATCGGACTTGAACCGACCACCTCAGCAATGCGAATGCTGCGCTCTAGCCAGATGAGCTACTACCCCATGACTTCATATAGTATATCGTAAATCACACAAAATTAAAACCCGCCGGAGAAGCACGCGGGTTAAGTCATTTTAGCTGTTGCGCGCCCACCCTGGGGCTATCACGTGTTTGTTTTTGTTGTGTTCAGACGGTCTAACCCCGTCTGCGCACCAGCTACTATTTATATTACCATTAGCTATTTAATATATCAAGTAATTCAGACTCAGATATAATTTTGGTGCCATACTTTTCCGCAGCAGCCAGCTTGCTCTTACCAACCTTGCCACCAGCTACCAAATATTTAGTGGACTTGCCAACTGAAGTCTGAAATTCACCACCCATACTACGAATCTTATTTGCCATATCGTCGCGCGACATGCTCGCCAATGTACCAGTAATCACAAACGATAAGCCCGTCAGCTTGTCGCCTATCTGCGCTTTTATTGGTCGAACACCTAAATCATAGAACTTTTCAGTCAGTTTAATGTTATCGTCGTCCGAGAACCACGCCATAATTGACTCTGCCACTACTTCACCAATTCCTGGTACATTAGATAACTCATCAAACGTTGCCTCACTAAACGCGCTCCACGAGCCAAAATGATTCGCTAAATCTAACGCTGTTTTAGCACCTACGTGACGGATACCCAAGCCATAAATAAAACGGTCGAGCGGCGGATTCTTCTTAGCCTGAATCGCCGAAACTAGGTTAGTCGCCGAAACTTCAGCAAAGTGTTCCATTTTTGCTACATCCGCAATCTTTAGCGTATAAATATCCGCCATGTCGCGAACCAAGCCTGATTTTACTAGCAACTCAACATTGCGCTGACCCAAGCCCTCGATTTCTAGTGCTTGACGGCTAGCAAAGTGCTTAATTGATTGTACTAACACTGCTGTTGCGTCACTGAGATTTTTAACACGCCAGACTACCTCGCCATCTGGCCGTTCGAACTCTAGCTCAGGATACTGTCGCTTCAATTCCGCCGCAAAGTCAAAAGGCTTACTATTAGCTGGACGCGCCTCCATCAGTACACGTTCAACCTTCGGTATGATCTCACCAGCCTTGTAAATCACTGCCGTATCACCAATTCGGACGTCCAGACGCTTGATCTCGTCCTCGTTATGTAACGTTGCATGTTGTACAGTTGTGCCTGCTAGCTGCACTGGTTCGAACACCGCCACTGGTGTTACTGCACCGGTACGCCCTAAACTCAACACAATATCCTGCACCTTAGTCGCCGCTGTCTCTGCTGGATATTTATAAGCCAAAACCGCTCGTGGCCACTTACCTACAAAACCTAAGTCATCATACAACTGCCGGTTATTAATTTTTATCACCAAACCATCAGTATTAAATGGTAGGTTTGGTTGAATATCCTTGCGGAATTTATGTGCATAGTCGATCGCTGACGCAAATCCCTGCACTAAATGCGCCTCGGGATTAAGTTTAAAACCTAAATCATGTAGCTTCTGATAAGCGAATTCGTTAGTTGGGATTTCCGCTGGGTCATCGCGCAGTAAATCATAGGCATGGAACTCCAGTGGTCGCGATGCCGCAACTCTCGGATCTAGCTGTCGAATAGTACCAGCCGCTAAGTTGCGCGGATTGGCAAAGGGCTTTTCGCCCGCCTTTACTAATGCTTCATTGATTTTCTCGAAATCCTTCCGCATCATAATCAGCTCACCTCGCACCTCGGTCTCGCCGCGTGCGAATACTGAGTCATCATTCAGCCGCAATGGCACAGTCGAAATAGTCCGAACATTGCTAGTTACCACTTCGCCCACAAAACCATCGCCCCGCGTTACCGCTCGTACTAGCAGTCCATCTACGTAATGCAGTGAACATGCTAGACCATCCATTTTGTCATCTAACCAAAAAACTTGTTTTGCGAATTCTGCTTGATCAGCTAGCGAAAGATTCTTCATCGTATAGCTCTTCGCTCGACCAAACCAAGCCCAAGCTTCCTCATCCGAGAAAGTGTCCTGGATGGAGATCATCCGACGCTTATGAGTGTATTTCTCGAACTTATCCAGTGGACGTGGTGCAACGCGTTGCGTCGGCGAATCGGTTGTAATTAGATCCGAGTATTTTGCTTCAATTTTCTTTAACTCTGAAAATAGCGAATCGTAAATCGAATCGTCCACAGACGGATTGTCTTGGACGTAATATTCATACGCATACTTATTTAGTAGCTGCCGCAACTCAGCAGCACGCTTCTTGGCTTGCTCTCTGTTCATCGTTTAAACCCTCATTTCTCGATAAGCTTCTTGCAGTACATTTAGCATAGCACTGTAATTACTAGGGTTAGCCTGACGATTTTTCGTATACATGTATAGCATATTATCGGCCACTTCAATATTAATTTCAAATGGCGCAGACACTAGCTTTTCCATAAATGTCGGGTTTAACAATTCAAAACTAGTAGCCTTTTCGGTCGATGAAGCAAATACCTCAAATTTATCATTGAATTGCCCCCATTCCGTCTCCAGTTTTGTTAAATTACGTGGCTTTGCGCTAAATAGCTTCTTTCTTCGCACTAGAATGTCACCATAATCGCGATCCACTGCCACCTGGGCAACTAGATAACTGATCGCCTGGTCGTTATATGTGACGTTAGGATTAGGTGTATAGGTATACAGCTGGAAAATCGTTTCATCTGGTTTGAAACTGCTATTAGTCGACTCTAGTCGACCAATTACATGGTTATTGATGTCACTAGTGCCAAATTTGCCCTTACCAAATAGCTGTCCTGCCTGTGGCAATAACAACCAGCCCCAATCCAACGAATAGAAGTAACCGTTTTGGTTGGCAAACTGCTCTAAGCTACCCTCGTACGTCCAGCCAGCTGCAGTGGAGTTGTCAATGCCATCTAGGTAATACTTACCGTCACTACCCTTAACAAATTTATAGTACTGGGTCATCCGGACATTTTGTGTAAACAATGGCTGCCTTAGCCCGCCGTCACGCATATCATTAGTAATATCAGTAGCTGAAATATTCAGTGCAGCAGTGTAGCCTGTACTATAATCTTGTTTCTTGAGTACAGAACAATATCTAACATTAATATCATCAACCTGATTTTGCCTTTTAGCCAGTCGCATCGCTCCCATCATTAGCTCATTATGCTGATAATAATGATCGGTCATGTATGTACGCATGTTAGCCAAATTAAACGCCGACCAGTCTTTCTGATATTGGATAAATATATTTTTAGCATAGTTAGCTAACGGTGCCGTTATTGGATTATTATCTAAAGCTTTATACGACTTAAGCGTTTTCTTCGAAGCTGAGTATATTACTGAGTATATTACTAAGCATATCCCCCAAAATACAATTACACTAAGCCCGAAAGCACAGAACGCAGAAAAAAAGTCACTCAATGGCGTCCCATCAGAGCCGCCATCAGAGCCCGAGCTAGAATAGCTACTCGAGCTAGAAAAAGAGCTACCACCACCACCGCCGCCGCCGCCACTAGACGAGCCTCCACAGCCCGCCAGTGCTATCCGACCTTGCCCTAGATTCTGCGTATTGTAATTAGTTTCTTCTAGGTAACACAGATGTCA
>ERZ1023974.101-NODE-101-length-40723-cov-57.698928_pt1 | contig 40723 bp, 40 predicted proteins | sample MGYA00380432_ERZ1023974 | MGnify/ENA primary metagenome ERZ1023974 (study PRJEB33179, sample SAMN07449058) | human gut metagenome | biome: Human-gut; feature: Human associated habitat; material: Faeces | host: Homo sapiens | place: India:Kasaragod | collected...
TAATTTCTGGTCGGGATGACAAGGCTCGAACTTGCGACCTCACGGCCCCCAGCCGTACGCGCTACCAACTGCGCCACACCCCGAATTAATCTGGCGGAGGGATGGGGATTCGAACCCCAGATGACAGTTGCCCGCCATACGCACTTTCCAGGCGCGCTCCTTCAACCACTCGGACACCCCTCCGTACAGACTTATTTTATCACATTAACTCTTAGTAACCGCAATAATTGCCTTTAAGGCGTAGGCGGTATCTTGCCATCTAGTCACCGTCAGCGTATCAATGCCCATCTGCATAACTGGATAATCATTGCCACCAGGCTGCGTCATATCGCCAAAGTATAGAATGTCTGACTTTTTCAAATTTAGATACTCCATCAGCTGACGCATACCAAAAGTTTTATTCATGCCCGGTAGAAAAATGTTGATACTAGTAGTACCACCAATTTCGTAATCAAATTCAGGCGCCAACTCGCGAGCACGCTTAACGATTGCTTCACGCTTCTTGTGGTCTGGGTCCCACTTATATTTGTCCTCAGGCGCAGCAGCTTGACCGAGTGCGCTAAAGGTTACTTGTGAAATTCGGTTTTCGTTAACTTCGCCCACTGGGTGTTCACACCAATAGCCAAGCTCCCTCGTAGCCTGCTCAACTGATCTATCAATTTTTTGTACTTGTTCAGTTGTCAGTGGATAAGAATAGACTTGACGCCAATTTTTAGGATTCATTGGGTCATTGCTTTCTAGTCCTGACCAAGTGTAGTACTGGGTGCCCTGCGCCACCATCAAATGTAGGTTGCGCAGCCGTTCGACCGTCGCATGCTCGTGCATTGGCTCGATGATTTGCCGAAGGAATTGTTCAAATTTCTGACCCGATATTACGCACACAGCGTAATAATCTAGTAAATGCGCAAATATTAAGCCCATCTCTTCTGTCATCGGGGTCTTTGCAACATTTAATGTATCGTCAATATCAAATGCCATTAATTTTTTCATATTTATTTCCTTACTTACTCATCGATGCTTTAAGTACGTCAATGGATATATAAACACAGCGCCTAAAATGTATTAGTCATCGTAGAAATTTTACCCTATATATCTTTCTACTTTGTTTGTTTTAATTAGATTTAACGTTATTTAGACTAGCACAAGCACAATATTTTGTCAAGTTTACAGGGGTATGTCGCATTTCACGCCATACTCATGCCGCACCTAGAGTTTTAGAAATCAAAATCCGCCATTAAGGCGGACTTTTTTAATCTTTTCTACTTTTTACTATTTTTTAATAATCTTTTTCTCGACAAGCTCGTCGTGTAGTTTTTTAGCTTCATCAGAATCACTCTTATCCATCGCCTTTAGGATGGCATAGCGTGTAACCAAGGTTTCACTCCATGGCTCATCGGCATTGGCTCTGGCAATTGTCTTTTCATGGCCCTTACCCATCAAGATAACCATATCGCCTTTATTGGCTAATTCCATTGCCTTTTCGATTGCAGCTACGCGATTGTCGATGAATAATAAATTCTTATCATCCTTTTTGCCGGCCTTACGAGCACCCTTAGCCAATTTCTCACTCTGTGCACGCACGTTACCACGCGGATCGTCCTCTGTTAATATTACGATGTCCGAATGTTTTGCTGCGATCTCACCCATTAGTGGTAATTTTTCTTGATCACGCTCACCCGCACCACCAAACAAAGTAATTACCTTGCCCTTAGCTAACTTGGTTAGTCCTGGCAATAATTTTTCGTAAGCATCGGGCGTATGCGCAAAGTCTAGAATTACGTCAAAGTCTTGTCCTTCGTCGATACGATTCATGCGACCTTCGACACCAGATAATGAATAAATTCCGTCCTCAATTTGCTTCTTGTCCAGACCTAGCTGAATACCGACCGTTGCCGCAGCTAGCGAATTATAGACGTTAAACTCGCCCGGAATCTGCGTCTTGATGTGATACGAAGTCTTGTCGTATTTTACATAATATTCGACACCCTTGGCTGTTAATTTGACACGACGCGCCTGCATCTTGCCGCCCTTAACACCATAAGTAATCGGCGTAGGTATTTCTTTTATAAAGTACCCTGCTGACGGATCATCCGCATTAATCACACCGACACCGCGACCACCACGCTTAGCCTGACTAGCACACAGCTTGAATAGTTTCATCTTCGCCTCACGATAACGCTTGAAAGTTCGATGATAATCTAGATGCTCTTCTGTTACATTCGTTTCAACTACAATGTCAAACGGGATGCCGAACACTCTATGCTGAGCTAAGGCATGGCTTGACACCTCAATAACCAAATACTGCACACCCGCGTCGCGCATCTTGGCTAGACGCCTGTTCATTGTACCGGCATCAGCTGTAGTCATGTGTGCTGACTGCGCTGTCATTTGATCACCGATAGCATTCGCAACAGTAGACATTAAGCCAACCTTGTAGCCCGCCTTTAGCAACATGTTATAGATCATAAAGCTAGTAGTTGTCTTGCCATTCGTTCCTGTTACGCCAATCACCGTCATTGAGCTAGCAGGATAATCAAATTTATTCGCCTCAAAAAAAGCACGCACCGTATGCACCGGCACCATCACCGAGTTGCGAATATCCGTTAGGTTCAGTTTCATACCTTGTATTATACCACTAATCAGCACTCGACAGAGTGATTACCTGTGTCGGTCGAACATGTTCAACAAAATCCCGATCATGCGAGACAAATAGTATCCCGCCACCGAATCCATTAATGGCAGTTTCCAGCGCCTCAACTGACGGAATATCTAGATTGTTAGTCGGCTCATCCATAATTAGCAGATTAGAGTTATTGGCCGCCACGCCCGCTAGTAATATTTTGGCGCGTTCACCACCACTCAGCTCGCCACCCAGCGCGCCCTGAATCACCTCTTTCTTCATATTAAATCTTAGTAGCAAATTAATTGCATCATGCAGCTCTAGCTGTGGCACTAGGTATCTAATATTATCCAGCGCCGATTTATTAGGTAGCGGCAATGATTGATTCTGGTCAATATAGACCATACCTGCTTTGTGATTTAGGTAGACATCGCCCGACACCCTGTCCTCGCCGCTGACAATGGCGTTAATTATCGAGGTTTTGCCAGATCCGTTTTCGCCCTTTAGTAGTATGCGCTCACCATTCCTGATACTTAATGATACTGGGCCAATGACACAGCTATTACCGTGTTTAACTTCGACATCCCTAACATCTAATAAAGTCGCTTTCTTCTTACTGTCGGCCTTGAACAAAAATTTTAACGAGGCATCTTCTGTTGGACGCTCCGGTTCCTCTAGTCGACCCAGTCGCGACGCCATTCCCATCGCAGCACTAGCTAGATTGTTAGATGCTTTCTCTTTACGAAAGTGCGTGGTCAGCTTATCGCCATCACTTGACATCCGTTTAGAACTAGCGGCGCTAGCTCTAGCCTTCACCGCTTTGGCTGCCCGTACTAATCGCTTTTTCTCTTGCTCGTACTGATTACACTCATCAATCGTCGCCTGTTTTGCCTTATGGCGCGCCTCAACATATTCATCATAACCAAGTCTATACTGCTTGACACCGCCACCCACCAGCTCAATGATTCTACTAGTGGCATTTCTTAGAAATAGTCGGTCATGCGAGACTATCACAAAGGCAGCATCCAAGTCAGCTATAAATTTCTCCAATAGGACAACGCCCCGCTCATCCAAATTATTGGTCGGCTCATCGAGCAGCATTACATCATAACGCGAAGCCAGAATTGCTACGAGAGCGATTCGCGTTCGTTGGCCACCCGAGAAGCTTCCAATGCTTTTGCTAGTATCGATATGCGACAGGTCAGCCTGCTCTAGCGCCTTATCTAGGTTAGCATCGAACGACGCCACACCGTACCTCTCATATCGCTCCAGTGCTTTAGTGTATTGCCGCAGCGTCTCTTCACTGGTATCATGGCCCAAGTTAGCACACTGCTTATCGAATTCCTCACGCGCCGCTTTTACACCAGTTGCCTCTTCGACAAATTGGTAGACACTATAATCTAGCCATCCGCGTAAATCTTGCGGCAGCAGACCTATCTCCACGCCATTGGTTGCGAGTTTGCCAGAAGTCGGCTGTAGCTTGCCATAAATTAGATTTAGCAAGGTCGTTTTACCAACCCCGTTCGGACCCACTAAGCCAATCTTATCGCGGCCATTAATAGCAAACGACACATCACTCAGTATCGTCCTGTCGTCCACTGCATAAGAGATATTGTTTAGGCTAATCATAGTTATGTCAATTATACACTGAGCAAATCATCAAACTCACATGCCTGCATTGGTATACATAAGCAATGCAACCGCCTCGCTAAGAGACCTACTGGGATGTAAATTTATTGACTGGGAGTTGATTTCTGACACATGCGACCAGCGTGAGTATGCTTTATCTACTGGCAGTAGCAATGCAAGAATCAATAAATCCCTGTTTGATCCCATAATCAGCAGGATACAAGCTCGCTGCGGCATCAACACTACACAAATGATTGACGAGCTAGATTAATCAGTTCTACGCCGCTGTGCTAGAATATAGGTAATGAATGTGTTAGGTATCGAAAGCTCGTGCGACGAGACGGCAGCTGCAGTTGTTCGAGATGGACGTGGGATTATTAGTAATGTTGTCAATACGCAGATTGATATCCATAAAGTTTATGGTGGCGTAGTACCCGAAGTAGCAGCCCGCTCGCACCTAGAAGTCGTAATACCAGTGATTGACCAAGCTGTACGCGACGCAGGTGGTTGGGATCAGGTTGATGCTGTTGCTGCCACGATGATGCCAGGTCTAATTGGCTCACTGCTGATCGGCTCACTATCAGCCCGTACCATAGCGCTAATGAAACATAAACCCTTCTACCCCGTTCACCACGTTGAAGGTCACGTCTACGCCAACTTCTTAATGGATAACCCACCCGAATTCCCGTTCCTAGCGCTCATTGTCAGCGGTGGACACTCACAGATTGTATTATTCCGCAATCACGGTAATTACGAGCTACTCGGTCAAACTGCTGACGACGCAGTTGGCGAAGCATTCGATAAAGTAGCGAAAATTATTGGCCTACCCTACCCTGGCGGTCCGTCGATTGCCCAAGCGGCATTAAGTGGCGATCCACACAAATATCACTTACCCAAAGCACACATGCACGGCAAATACGACTTCAGTTTTAGTGGGCTAAAGACCGCTGTACTGCGTGCAATTCAAGACGCCGTAGGTGTCGATCATACCTTTCCATCACATCTTTTAGCTAGTAAATTAACACCCCAGCAAGTTGCTGATTTTGCTGCTAGTTTTCAGTACACTGCCGTCGAAACGTTGGTAGAGAAGTTAGTCAAAGCTACATACGAATATCAACCAAAGTCAGTTGTCATTGCAGGTGGTGTAGCAGCCAACCAAGAATTGCGACGTCAGCTAAAGGAGAAATTGCCAATTCCAATCAACTTCCCTTCCCCAGCACTATGTACCGACAATGGCGCCATGATTGCCACGCTCGGCTACTATAAAGCTCAGATTTTACAGCCCACAGATCCTCGTCGTCTAGATGTCATTCCATCTATTAGCATGACTAAAACCGCCTGGAACTTACGGTAAGTTGAACTTATTAACTCTGCGAATTTTATACACCCGAAAAGCAAGCTCAATATGGCGTAATCGGTATTCGCATCGAACTGATTTAATATTCAAATACAAGCTGCCAAAGAAGAAAGCCCGAGAATAATCTCGGGCTTTAGAGTCAAAGCAGGCACACCTACGCGTTGAAGAAAACTTCAGTAGTATCAGGTCGATACAAGCCAGGTTTGCGACCAGTTTCAACCCAGCCATAGCGATCAATGATGCGCTGAAACGTAGCCACCTTGCTTTCCGACATAGTGATTACCGGCTTCATCGTACCAAGGTATCCAAACGACAGCTCTAGGAGTCTAGTGACAACGCCTTGCCGCCGATACTTCTTTGCGACAAACAAAGTGCAAATTTTGCACTCTTCGTCGGTTCGCTTCAGAATAGCCAGACCAGCAACTTCCTTATTTGACTTACAAACGAGAACCTCTCGATCTCCATTTATAAGCCCAGGAATAACCTTTTGCCAGAACCACTCAAAATAATGTGGATAATCATAGCAAATCCTGTCTGTCGCGACATAGACCTCGGCAACACACACCAAACAGCTTACGATTGGATAATGCAATCCTTGAGAGCTTCATATACCTTAGCCGGTCACCCATAGTCGAAGCATTTTCAACTCTTTACCGCCTTTCAGCTGCTCAAAGTACTCCCGCTTATTCTCCATAGATGACTTGTAAACATGCCCCCCCCTAAACGAACAAGCACAATTTATGCTATGACACATATTATAACATAATATCGAATATTTTCATAGTTACTCATACACGCAATCGCCTGTGCTAAAATAGAGGTATGTTTAGTGAGGAAAAGAGTCTTTTACAGAGCTCTATTTGGGGTGATTTTCAAAAGTCAATTAAAAATAACGTTGTACACAAGACAACGACTAATTATTCCTATATGGGCGTTGTCGAGCGTGGTCAAATGAGCAATCGTCTATATTGTCCATTTGGCCCTGTTGTCAAAGATTTTAATAGCCTACGCGATGCTACCGACAACCTCTGTAAAGTCGCCAAACAGCGGAAGCTTGATTTTATCCGCATCGAGCCCACCTGCCCTACCATTACCGCAGAAGACTTAAAGGGATTGGGCTATCGCCATAGTCACCGCGAAGTTCAACCGCCCGCCACTGTTGTTAATGATGTATCAGTTGACGAAGACAAATTAATGGCCGAACTATCACAAACTGCTCGTCGCTACGCCAGAAAATGCGACAAAGCCGGTATTACTTACAGCGTCAGCTACGAGCCGACCGATATTAAGTACTTTATTGAGATGATTCATGAAGTAGCCAAACGCACCGGTATGCGCCCGCATGATGATTTCTATTTCCAACAGCTCGCTGCATTTCTCTTCCCCAAGAAGGCAGCCGGCCTAATGTTCGCAGAGTTAGATGGTGTGAAAATCGCCAGTATAATCTTCTATACCGATGGCACAACAATGAGCTATGCTCATGCCGCTAACCGCACAGAGTATCGCAAATACTCCCCTGCTACCGGCCTAGGTCTATTTGCTCTTAAATACGCACATCAACAAGGTTGCCACTGGTTTGATTGGTACGGTATTGCGCCAGAACATGATGCAGACAATCCCCGCTATCAACATTGGAAAGGCTTTACTCAGTTCAAGCTTTCTTTCGGTGGTCAACGGGTTGAACGACTTGGCACCTGGGAGAAACCACTTCACCCTGTACGTTATCAACTATATCGATTGCTGCTAAAGGTAACTGGTCGATAACATCCGCACTGCTTACCGCACAAGCATCCATATCAGTCGCATTTGATTCAAAAAATAGGGTCATTATGGCTGGTTTTATGATACAATAGAAGTAACACAAAAATGAGGTCAAGAAAAACGGTTTTGATGCTTAGAACTGTATAATATTTCACATTTTATATGTGGTATATTGTTGTAGTTATTAACTTCGAGACATTAGTATTAGGGTGGACTCGAGAGACGATTCGAGAGTTTTAGAGTGGCTTCATTTCACGTTCACAACAGATAACATAGCAAAGGTTTTTATTTATGAATTTACCAAAAACTTATATTCCAAATGATTACGAAACACCGATCTATGCGATGTGGGAAACTAGCGGGGCATTTGCACCAAGCGGCAAGGGTGATCCTTATACAATCGTTATGCCACCACCGAATGCAAACGGCAACTTACACGTTGGTCATGCCTATATGCTGCCGATTGAAGATATCCTGATTCGCTATTACCGCATGCAGGGCAGGGACACCATCTGGATTCCAGGTGCAGACCACGCCGGGTTCGAAACATGGGTGGTATTTGAGCGCGCTCTCAATAAAGAGGGTAAATCACGTTTTGATTTTAGTCGCGAAGAACTATATCGTCAGACTTGGGACTTCGTCGAGCGAAACCGCGGCAACATGGAGTTACAGGTTAGGGCATTAGGCGCCAGTTGCGACTGGTCATCCACTGTCTTTACACTTGATCAAAAGGTAATAAACACGGTTTATGCTACCTTTAAGAAATTATGGGATGATGGCTTAATTTATCGGGGTAATCGCATTGTCAACTATTGCCCAAAACATCAAACTTCTTTTGCTGATATTGAAGTAGAGTTCAAGACCGAACAGTCACATCTTTGGCATATTGTTTACAAGACACCGGACGGCAAGGATAGTATCGAGGTAGCAACTACACGACCTGAAACTATGCTAGGCGATACCGCTATTGCCGTGCACCCAGATGATCCAAAGTACAAAAACTTAGTCGGTAAAACTGTTATAGTACCACTGGTAGGGCGTGAGATTCCGATTGTTGCCGACGAAGGTGTCGAACTTGGATTTGGTACTGGTGCTGTAAAAATTACACCAGCTCACGATCCACTCGACTTTGAAATCGGACAGCGCCACAATCTGCCAATGATTCAGGTTATTGGTACAAATGGCAAAATAACTGATCAGGTACCTGAAAAATATCGCAATATGGAAGTCGACGAGGCTCGCGACGCCGTAGTCGAGGATCTGAAAGCCTGTGGAGCACTAGTAAAAATCGAGGACTTTAGCCACGATGTACCACATTGCTATAAGTGTGGCACAACTATCCAACCGCTACTGATGAAACAATGGTTTATCAAGGTGCAGCCGCTAGCTCAGCGGGCTAAGAAAGCGGTTGAGTCAGGTGCAATTCGTTTTGTACCAGAACAGAAGGGCAGGGAGCTAGCCCGCTACTATGATGAGTTACGCGACTGGAATATTAGCCGTCAGATTCCTTGGGGTATTCCTATTCCAGCCTTCCACGCAGCCGACGATCCTGACGATTGGATTTTTGATACTAGAGTCGATCAAACCGAGATTGAAGTTAACGGCAAGTCTTATATTCGCGACGAAGATACTTTCGACACTTGGTTCAGTAGTGGTCAATGGCCATACGTGACTACTGATTACACTACAGGTGGCAGACTGAGTCGCTTCTACCCTAACTCAGTCATGGAAACTGGTGTTGACATCTTGCGCGCCTGGGTTAGCCGCATGATTATGCTAGGTCTATATGTCACAGACAAGGTGCCATTTAAAGACGTCTTCCTACACGGCTTGATTCTTGATCAGCACGGTCAGAAGATGAGCAAGAGCAAGGGTAATGTGGTCAATCCCATGGACATCATTGCCAAATATGGTAGCGACGCATTGCGCATGGGCATTGTAATGAATCGTTCAGCCGGCCAGGCTCAGGCCTTCTCGGAGGCATCAGTGGTAGCAGGGCGCAACTTCTGTAATAAATTATGGAATATTGCTCGCTTTATCGAGGCCAAAGCCGATGAGGCTGGAGTAACCGATGAAATGGCCGATCATGCCAAACCTGAAACAATTGCAGATCATTGGATCTACAGCAAGCTAGAACAGGCGAGAGTGGAACTGGATAGTCATATCAAGGACTACCGTTTCGCTGAGGCGATGGAAACTGTCTATCATGTTATCTGGGACGAGCTAGCTGACTGGTATATAGAGGCCAGTAAGACTGGCAGCAATCCAGCCTTTATGCGCCACGTACTGAATATTTCACTACGCTTAGCACATCCATTTGCGCCATTTGTCACCGAGACTATTTGGACAACATTGCGTAACGACAACACACTATTAATTCTTCAAAAATGGCCGAAAAAGCTAGACTTCTCGGTGCGCAAAGCCGCTGAATTCGATAAGATTATCGAGCTAGTGACTACTGTTCGCAATATCACTGCACAATTGCCGAACGGTAAATATAATCTGATCTATTCGGATGACGATTTGATAGCAGAGCAGGGGAGCTTAATTAAATCGCTAGCAAAGCTCGGTAAGGTTAAGCACGACAGCACACCACACGGTTTACGTATTGCTGGTCAACCACTAGAAGCTTGGCTAGAACTTAATGACCAGCAGATCGCCGAATACAAGCAACATCTGGTAAAACAGCTAAAACAAGCAAAGAACGAGATCGACAATCTAGAACGACGCTTAGCCAATAAGGGGTACGTCGATAAGGCGCCTGCCAAGCTTGTTGCCGAAACCCGCAAAGATTTAACAGCAAAGAAGCAGCAAGCTACCCACTTAGCCGACGCAATCAGCTCAATTAGCTAATTGTCAACCAATCTAGAATAGACTCCGATTATGGAGTCTATTTTTATTGCTCATTTTATGAGTATATATAGAATTTACCTAGCTAAGCATAAAAAATAAGCCTCACATTGGAGACTTATTTTATTGTTCGGTTGCTTTAGAGGGTTTGATTGTAGCCACTATAATCATCTAGTAATGATGGCTCCGAGTTCATCTGATATTGTTGTCGCCCTAAGCTTTGCTGTAATTGCTGTTGCTGCAGAGTCTGTATGTACGTAGTCGCGTATTGCTGTAATACATTTGTAATCGGTGTAGCGCCTTTCGGTAACTCAATGTTTGGCTTTTTACCTGTACTTTTAGCTGTAAAGTCCATATTAACGGTAGCGTCGCCAGACTGCGTAGCCATTGATAGAGCAGCCTTTGTAGGTTGATGACCCCAAGTAGTTACCCAGAATGTTAGTTTCGGCTTAGCCTCGTCAATAAGCTCCTTCAATGAGTCAGCTGTTTCGTCTACCGACTTATCTATGTCGCTATTAGATATTTCTTGGCCAGTTGCTTTAGCTAGCTTAGTTGTGCAGTCATTAGTCAACTTGGCATACTGTGATTTTTGTACGTTTTTAACTAGTGTTTTAATCTTACTAGAGTCTAAGGTTATAACAAACTTCTGACCATTACTGTCCTTAGAGCGTTCAATTTTGAAAGCTTTGGCATCCTGAATAGCCTTCAACAGATCACTGCGCACAGCCTTATCGTTCTGCAGCTTCTTGTTGTTATTTAATAGACATTTTTGGTAATCTTTGATAGCCTCAATCTGTTTATTACTGTCGTCAGCCGTAATTGTCATCTGCTTGTACATGTCAGTTAGATCACTGATTTTAAATGACAGCCATTTATCTGTTAATTGCTGCGTCAAAGCTTTTGCCATACCTGATTGATCGGACTGTGCAATCATCTGGTCAATTGCCTCAGGTGTACGAACACGAAAGTACAACTCACTGCCATCAGCTTTAGCTGCCAAATCTAAGCCAGCTTTTAGCGATAGACCGCCGCCCTCAACTTGGCCATCAAGCGTCGTCATAGCTTTATCGCTATCATACTTCGAAAAGCCCTTAATACTACCTTTACTACTATCGCTATCCGAGGTAATAGTGCCGTTGAACTCGATATTATCAGCTGTGCGCGTAGCTATATTATGAAAGGCGTCACGCATCACGACGCCATTGCTGTTGTAATAAGCAAAGAACCAGACAGCAAAGCCAATTCCTGCTAGTAAGATGATGCCCAAGATTACTAGCGCGATATTCAGACTTGTGTGCTTTTGCTTTGGTGTCTGATAAGGATTAGGCGCTACTACTGGTGCGGCTACTGGTGCGGTTGTAGCCGAAGCAGCTGAACTAGGAGACATCGGTGTAGCAACCGGGGTGGGTTGCGTGTTTAACACAGGCTTGACGTCGTCCATGGCGTTGCCACCGCTATTAGCGAACGGATTTACTTTTGGATTCTGGTCCATTAACACCTCACTTTCAGTTTATATTTACTATTATATGCTAATGTTTATATATTTGCTAACTTGTCGAGCGCATAATACCTTTTAGCATTCGTAGTGAGCGTGAATCAGCCACAATATTGTCGCCTGGCGTACCATTATCAGAGTGAGTATGTAAATCAGAATGAACCTTAGCGCTAAATTCGCCAGACGACAAGGTGTGGTCAGTGGGGTAGAAAGCACCGTGCGTAGCAGTCAAAACAGCACCCACGCTCGCCAATACAAAAACTAGCTGAGCCAGCCGTTCTCGGTACCTAGACACAGACCCAATACTAGATTCATTAATATTGCAGGAAGGTAATTTTTGACTTTCTGTTTTAATTTTCATAATGTCATTATACTAGCATAAGCTTGATTATTTGTCAACTCTATTACAACATTAGATCGTTTGACGCCAGTAACTGTCCGCCAAATAAAATTAGCCTATTAAACCACTTATTCGTGGTGATATGGGTGGTGATTAGCGATAGCTTGCGCACGATAAATTTGTTCAATTAGCACCAAGCGCACTATCTGATGTGGCATGACCATCTTAGACAACGATAGCACTATATTTGCACGACGACGCAATTCATCATTTACGCCATACGCCCCACCAATAATTATGGTGACAGAGTCTTTCTGTAGCTCAGCCGAAAATTCTACGCTGGTCATTTGTCTGCCACGCTCATCCAGCAAAATCACTTTTTCGCTATTTGATATATGCCGCATAATTGCCGCCGACTCTTCGTCGCGCGCCCGATCGCCTTCATGGGCAGAGTAGGGTAGTAGTAGCCACTGTACGCCAAACGGCGGGCGCAGTCTTTGCTGATAACGCTCTACCATATTAATCAAATCTTTATCGTGCTTCTTGCCAATAGCTATTATTCTAATCATACGTCTTTAATTAATGAAATTGGTTTAGCTATGCTATCACTCAGAGCAGGGCTCAGCTGTTAAAACTTCAATTTAGCAGCTATTTCTTGCATGTTCTCAGGTGAGTTATTGACTGGATAGCCATGATGAAGGCGCAAAACTTCACCATCGTACATCGGCACTACATGAACATGAGCGTGCGGTACTTCTAAACCTTCGACGACGATACCAGCTCGAACACCTAGAACTTCCTCTATGCGCTTTGCCACTTTCTTTACAGTAGTAAATAGTGCCGCATAGTCTTCGTCAGATAGATCATAGAATTTGTCTACCTGGTGCTTAGTAGTCACTAGAACGTGACCGTCGCTCAACGGGTTTATGTCTAGAAACGCAAAAGTTTTGTCATCTTCGTATACTTTATAGCAGGGGATATCACCACGTATAATTTTTGTAAAAATACTATCTTTCATAAAAATAGTATACAATAGAATTAATGAGAAAGTGGTGGGTAACACTCTTATCCATATTGCTGTTGGTGGCTGGGTATATTTCGTATACCCTAGTCCGCAATGTTAATGTTAATGCGCCTAAAATAGCGGTGGCTACCAGTATCTCGCCTAAAGAGCTATCGTCGACCAAGCTTAACATACCGCGCAGTGCCATAGGCTACATTGATCCCTCAACTGATCAGATTAAGTGTCGCAATGTCGGCGAAGCCAAATACAACGATCAACCCGTTGCAACTGCTAGCATAGCTAAAACTATTACTGTTCAAGTGGTGCTAGATAAATATCCATTAGCAAAAGATACGTCGGGACCCATGATTACACTAGGGAATCAGGATGTAGCCAATTACCAGAAGGCCGTCATCGAAGGAGGCAGTAGATTGCAAGTAGTCGCCGGAGAACAGTTGACTGAGCGCCAAATGATCGAAGGAATTATGATGCGTAGTGCCAATAATTTAGCCGACTCGCTGGCTACATGGGCATTTGGCTCACACGAGAATTATAAGGCTGCCGCTACTAAGTGGCTTAAGAACCATCAACTAAATCGCACAACCATAGGCAGTGATGCTAGCGGCTTTAGTCCAGATACCACATCTACACCAATTGACCTCTGTAAAATTATGCTATTAGCTACTCAGAATAAAACCTTATCGGATATTCTATCTACAGCCGAAACTGATCTACCGGTAGTTGGGCATATTAAGTCGACTAACCGTTTACTGGGGCAATATGGCGTTTTTGCCGGAAAAACTGGTTATAACAACGAGGCAGGCCGAGGGGTAATATTAGCGAGAAAGCTCGATATTAATGGCGAGAGTATTACTACTGCTATCGCGTCACTCAGTCGTGATAGCTACGATAGCGCCTTTCAAACTGCCACGGAATTATTACAGGCCTTGCCAAACGACATTCAACTATACAAAATACAGCGTGGCAAAGAAGTAGGTATAGTAACTAGCAAGTGGGGCAATAGTAGCCGCTTAATTACCAATCGCAGCGCCATTGTGCCATACTTCGCTGACCAACCACCGGTGTTCAAACTAAAACTCTTAGATCAGCCAAGAAGCAGCATCGCAGCTCAATCTATAATCGGCAACCTAACCGTCGACAACCAAACTATAGATATTACTGCTAAGACTGATGTTAGTGCGCCGCGTCTAGGTTGGCGACTCAGCCACCCGTTTTGAGGTTGATTACCAAACAAAATAACACCGCCGTAGCGGTGTTATTTATATAATTTCCTGGCGGAGGAGGGGAGATTCGAACTCCCGCGCCAGCTCGCGCCGACCTAACGATTTAGCAAACCGTCCCCTTCAGCCACTTGGGTACTCCTCCAGGCTGATATCTATAATACCAGATTATAAAAAAATATGCTATAATTTATTATGGAAAGGTGACCGAGTGGTTTAAGGAGCCGGTCTTGAAAACCGGTGTGGAGCAATCCACCGAGGGTTCGAATCCCTCTCTTTCCGCCAAGCTAGAATTTAACTGAATAAAGTTAGCACTCGCAGGTTGCAAGTGCTAACTTTTTGCGTTACACTATTATTGTAATTAAGGAGGATATCAATGAGTAATGTTCCACTAATGCCGCTAGGTGACCGCATCGTTGCCGAACGCGAGGAAGCAGCTGCCAAGACAGCCGCTGGACTATATCTACCAGATAACGCCAAGGAAAAGTCACAGATTGCCAAAGTACTAGCCACTGGCAAAGATTGTAAAGAAATTAAAGACGGCGACCGCATTGTAGTGCGCGAATATAGCACCACCGATGTCAAGGTAGACGGTAAGAAGTATTTTATTGTTAAGGAAGAGGACGTGCTAGCCAAGCTAGCCGCCTAATAAGGAGTAAAGAATGGCAAAGAAAGTATTTTACGCAGACGAAGCTCGCGACAAAGTATTAGCAGGCGCCAAGACCCTAGCCGACGCTGTACGCACCACCATGGGACCTAAGGGTCGCAATGTAGTAATCAGCAAGAGCTATGGCGCGCCAACTGTTACACACGACGGTGTAACAGTTGCTGAGTCAGTCGATTTACCCGAAACTGACGAGTGCCTAGGCGAGAAGGTCGGCGCAGAACTAATCAAGTCAGCAGCCAAAAAGATGAACAAAGTTGCTGGTGATGGTACAACAACCGTAACCGTCTTGACCTACGAAATCTTACGCGAAGCTAATCGCCTAATCGCTGCTGGACACAATCCCATGGAGCTACGTAAGGGCGTTGAAAAGGCTGGGCAAGAAGCTTTAGCTGAGCTGGACAAGATTGCCGAACCAGTCAACGGCAAGAATGATCTAGTAGCCGAGGTTGCTAGCATTTCCGCTGGTGACACAGAAATTGGCAAGCTAATTGCTAATGTAATGAGCAAAATCGGTCGTGATGGTGTAGTCAGCGTTGAGGCTGGGCAGGGCATGGACATGGAGTCTGAGATTGTCGAAGGCTTTACCTTTGACCGCGGTTACATTAGTCCATACATGGCTACCGACGCCACCCGCATGGAGGCAGCTTATGACAAGCCAGCTATTATCATCACTGATAAGAAGATTAGTAGTGCGCAAGAATTTCTACCACTACTAGAAAAGCTCGCTACTGCCGGCAAGAAGGACATCGTTCTAATTGCTGATGATGTTGACGGTGAAGCACTGGGTGTACTAATTCTAAACAAGCTGAAGGGTGTTCTAAATACTTTGGCTATTAAGGCACCGTCCTTTGGCGATCGTCGCAAGGAAGTCCTAAACGACATTGCTATTCTAACTGGCGCAACCGTCATTTCTGCCGATCAGGGCATGACCTTTGATAATGTTGGTCTAGAAGTTGTTGGTTCTGCTCGCAAAGTCATCACTACTAAAGACAACACTACTATCATTGAAGGCGCTGGCAATAAAGATCAGATTCATGACCGTATTGTTCAAATCAACGCCCAAGAGGAAACTGCGCCTAGTGACTATGACCGCGAGCAACTACAAAAGCGCGCAGCAGCCTTAAGTGGTAAAGTAGCTGTCATTAAGGTTGGTGGTGCAACCGAGACTGAAATCGACGAGAAGAAGTATCGTGTTGACGATGCCGTAGCCGCCGTAAAGGCCGCATTGGCTGGTGGTATTGTTCCTGGCGGTGGCGTTACACTAGTTAACCTATCTGCCAAGATCACTGAAACTGATGCTGGTGCAGAAATCTTAAAGAACGCCCTATTGATGCCGTTCCGCCAGATTACTGCCAATGCTGGTCTAAACAGCGAAGCACTACTAGCGCAAGTCCAAGCCGCTAAAGATGGCCAAGGTGTCAATATTATGAACTACGATGGCAAGCTAGTCGACCTAAAGAAATCCGGCGTAGTTGACCCAGCTCGCGTAACCCATGAAGCCATTCAAAATGCTGTCAGCATTGCTGCTACAGCTATGACAATGGGTGCCCTAGTGGTTGATATCCCAGAAGACAAGTCTGCAGCCGCACCAGCAGCTGGTATGGGCTACTAAATAAACCTACCCTAAATATATTGCCCTCCGCTCTTAGCGCGAGGGTAATATATTATTTGACAATTAAATAGTTAAATAATTAAGTAATTTAATTATTAGCATCAATCATTCGTAAGTTGCAGATACAAACTATAAATCGCCCTTGCATAAGAGGGTGATTTATTTTACCTATTTAACGATACTACGTGGATCTAGCTACGTTACAAAGTAACTATTTTTTACGATCAAAGAAGTCGATCTCTTTAATGACATCTAGTAGTGCCTGAGCACGACGAGTGTCATCGGCGATACTAGTAGCTGCACGATGCGCTTCTGGAATTAGTGAAGCATCGTCAGTGGTACGAATTAGTAGTAGCAGGGTATCAAACTTATCTTCGGCAGGTAAATTAAGCTTATTTACAAGAGGGCGCAACTCTAGAATAGCATTACGCTTAATCGATTCTAGATTGTCTATAGCTGGTACACTGAGCGGTTGCTCTTCAGGCATATCATTAGTCTGCACGGATTCAACAGGTGTTGGAACATTAGATACAATAGGGTTAGTAGATGTAGCCTGTTGTGGCACTATTGGTGAATTTTTTACCGTTGCCACTGGGCTGTTAGTCATAGTCGGAACCGCGTTATTAACTGGCGCAGTCGTTGGCATTGCCGTAGTGCTAGCGTTTTTAAGCCCTGCTATCATTTGCGTTAATTCGTCGTCATTAATCTGCGACGGAATTTTCTGTCCTTGATCCATTAAATCCACCCTTTCATTAAAATCTGCTACAATTATAACATAAGCATATTTATAAACAAAAGGAGAGTTAATGCAGTTAGATAGTCTAGCGGTAATTCGGCAACGCGACCGCGAAGATGCCCTTGGAGTCATTATACATTCGTATGAGCAATTATCTTTTGATGCAGTTATACATAACGATCATGCCAGTAAAATCACACCTCAAAACGTCGTACTGAGCGGCATGGGTGGGTCAGCGCTAGCTGGCTTGATGGCTATACGCTGGTTTCGCCATGACTACAACTTAGCTGTGCCATTTGAAGTTAGTCGTGAGTACACCGTACCTGAATATGTAAATAAACATAGCCTGGTTATTGTTTTTAGTGTCAGCGGCAACACCGAAGAGACGCTGTCATCACTAGATGACGCACTAGAAAAGGGCGCCCACATTATAGTTGTGACTAGTGGTGGCAAGCTACTTGAGCGCGCACAGAGAGACAATCTACCCTACATTCAACTAGATAAAATATCGCAGCCACGCTATGGCATTTTTATGCACCTAAGGGCAATTGCTAAAATTTTTGAAGATCACAAGCTACTATCAGGTGCATATGCAGAGTTAGCTAGCACTCAAGAATTCGTCGAAAATTTTGCTAGCAAATTAGCCGCTGTAGTACCCGCAAAGCGTAATACTGCAAAACAACTAGCTCTAAACTGCGCTGGCAAAACCGTATTAGTTTACTCAAGTTGTTGGTTCTATCCGCTAGCCTACAAATGGAAAACTTCTTTTAATGAAAACGCCAAGAACACAATCTGGTGCAACGAATTCCCTGAGTTCAATCACAATGAGTTTATCGGCTGGACATCTCATCCGATTGAAAAGCCGTTTGCAGTTATTAATTTACGCTCCAATCTAGACAGCGCTCGTGTCAACCAGCGTTTTGACCTAAGCGAACGTCTACTATCTGGCAACCGCCCTCACGCCAATAACGTTGATCTCGCAGGATCTAGCTTTATTCAGCAGATGATCTGTGGCGCTATCCTAGGCGACTGTAGCAGTATCTATCTAGGTATCTTGAACGGTGTTGACCCAACGCCTGTACCACTAGTTGAACGATTCAAGAAGGAGCTTGGGTAGGTCAGGACAAGTTGTTACTATCTATCACTGTCTATATGCTAAAATGTAGACAGTGAAACTTTTTGAGAGGCTAGGGGAGCGAACAAGGCAGCATGTCTTCATAGCAGCATCGTCTGTTATTATCGCAGTACTTGCTATCGTGTCAGTCAAATTATTACTACAGAATGACACATTTTATTCAATTGCAATTGGTAAGCATATTATGCGACACGGCGTCGACGGGATCGATCCGTTTTCTTATCACAACCTACCTTACACCTATCCGCATTGGCTATTTGACGTAGCAGTTTATTTGATCTATCACGCCTTCGGTGTTGTCGGTATTTATCTCGCCACCTGTATTCTAGCGGTTATTTTGGGGCTACTGATATACTACGTATGCAGCAAGCTTAGTCGCAACTATATCGCTGCCTTTGTCGTTACATTAGTCAGTCTCATTCTATTAAACGACTTTTTGACTGCACGCGCCCAGCTAGCAACCTACATCTTGCTGCTGCTAGCTGTATATTTTATTGAACAATTTCTACATACCGGACGTAGACGTTACGCCATCGGCTTAGTAGTAATTCCTGCAATTATTGCCAATGTACACGCTGCCGTGTATCCATTTTATTTTATTCTATTCTTACCTTACTTGGTGGCAGGTACAGTGGGGAACTGGTTCTACAAGTATCGTCAGACCGAATCAACCACGGTTATGAATAGACTAGAGATTACCAGACAACCTCGAACCAAATGGCTATTAGTAATTATGTTACTAGGCTTGATCGCTGGACTTGCAACGCCGCTAGGTTTTACACCATACACTTACTTTATTAAAACAATGCTGGGATCAACAACGCAATATATTTCCGAACATCAACCAGTCGTGCTAGCTTCAACTGTACTATTTACTGTTACATTAATTATCACTGGCCTAGTTTTGTTCTTTACTCGTTTCAAAGTCCGTCTATGTGATTTTTTGATGATAGGTGGGCTATTCCTAATGGCATTAAGCTCTAATCGACATATTGCACTACTAGCACTAATCGGCTCAATTCCCGCTACTCTTTACTTAGCTAGATTACTAGATAACAAACACGTTAAAGCCAACCAAATAATCCAGAAGTTTACTGTACCAACTGCTGGCCTAGCGATGGTAGTCGCCTTAGTCTGTGTTATTGTTGCAGCTGTAACTGCGCCAAAGCTACAAGCCAAAATAGTTGATAAGACCGTTTACCCGGTCGAAGCCACCAAATACATCAAAACGCACATAGATTATAAAAAAGAACATATTTATAACCCGTATTTTATCGGCAGCTATTTGCTATATAATGACATACCCGTGTTCATTGATTCGCGCGCCGACCTCTATGACCCTAAATTTAATGGCGATAACAATAAAAACATTTTTATAGACGAGCACTATATCAATACCCTGAATCATACTTATTATGAGGATATCTTTAAAAAGTATGGCATCAGTTACGCTATTGTCAATAAGAATTCATCAATAGACATACAGCTAGCCCATAACAAAAAATACCAGCGCATATATAAAGACGACAATTTTATAATTTACCAAAATAAATTATCGCAACATTAATACTTTAACAGGGCGTTGCGATCGCATAGCTACAATTTGACGTACGCCGTCCAAGGAAATATTATCGCCAGCCACGTTAGCCGTAATTGCCGATGGCCGTGCAAATGTTAATTCTTCTAGGGTAGAAGTTTCACCTGGGAATTTCAGTGTCCATAAGCCAGCCATGATAATCTTCTGTGCTAGATTCTTATCACCCGTGTTAGCGTGATGAAAATAAAAATTTGTACTAGTGTGTAAATAATTTTTCGACAGACGCAAGACATCATGCGCTGCACTAATCAAGAAAAACCCAATTGAGTCATCACTCATGATCGCACCGTCCCTCGTAAAATCAGGGAAATCCATTTGGTTAATTGCGCTAGAAATATCGCTTAAGCGTGCAAGTGGCACTGACATAGCAGGGGATAAAGCTTTTAGATGCTTACGACGCTTTCGCGAGCTAGTATCGTTTAAGTAGTCAACCAGTATCGTAGTCGCTCCAAAGGTAATGTAACTACACAGCGCAAATTGCTCGCGACCGTTAATATAGATATTAAGTGGGGCAAAATCAGTTTTCTCGGATTGTAAGATTACATTTGGGCTACGTTTACTACCATAGAAGGCTCGTGCCGTATCATTGCCGTTGCCTAGTGGAATAGTTGCAAATGTTACATCCTTTCCAGAGCGATACAACGCATCAAACGCCACTTGCGTCGTACCGTCGCCACCACAGGCAATTAGCAAATCGCCGTCCTTCAGTTCGTCGCCAATTAAATGTCTGGCATTGTAGTAAGGTGTATCTTCTAGTCTGATCTCTGTATAATCTGCGTGTGCATCATGCGCCAAGTCTATTAATTGCGGTCGAATTTTAATATACTTGTCTGCTCTGGTTGAGTTTGGTGAGAACACAGTAATAAAACGACGATACGACTGCATTATATACCCTTTCGCTGTGCCTGTGGGTTAGTAGTGATAAGCGACTGCTCAGTCTCTGATGCGATAATCTGAATCAGTACGTGGTTTTGTCCAGCAAAGAACAAACCTTGACCCACAGGAAAGTTTGAAAGTCGTTTTAATTCCTCTTCTGTCAGTTTGAATACTTGACCTAAAACATCCACTGCGGAAGGCGATTGCTTCAGTAACAGCTGAATAGAAGAGTTAGCCACAATAGCACGACCCATTGGTGAAGAAATAAAATCCTCCACGTCCTGAGTAATCGTAGTCAGTCCTAGATAATATTTACGAGCACGCTTAGCCAAGCTGAACATAAAGTTTGCACTATCCGGATACTTCATTAACTGCCAAGCCTCATCAACGATTAGCATGCGTTTACGTTGATCAGTGCGTACTCTATTCCAAATGTGATTCAGCACGATATACATTGCCACCGGTCGCAGTTCATCTTCTAGATCACGGATGTTAAAGACCACCATATGATTATCAATCTTTACATTTGACTGCTGCGAGAAAATGCCAGCAAAAGTACCTGTTGTGTACTGACGTAAACGTTGTGCGAGCGACGGACCATTACCACCCATGTGCGCCAGAGTATCATATAGATCAGACATCACAGGTGGAGTAGAATTGTGAGTCAAGGGATCAGAAGTAATACCAACACGAGCATAAGTATCAATTAATGCCTGGTCAAGATCGGCTTCTTCTGCTGGTGACAAGACATTGACCGTTGTGCCGTCGGCTGCCACCTGCGAAGCGCCCAACATCTGGCGCAATAGCCCATGCAGAGTAATTAGATTAGCTCTTAGAGCATCCGTATCCTGTCCATCATCACTATCAACAACGCGCGGCAAATCGAATGGATTAATACGTGTATCACTGTTCAAGCTCAAACGGATATACGAGCCACCAACTGCATCACATAGTTTCTGATACTCGTTTTCTGGATCGATAATCAGAATATCGGCACCCATCATCATTGAGCGCAAAGCCTCTAGTTTCACAGTAAACGATTTACCTGCACCAGACTTTGCAAACACTACCATATTGGCATTTTCCAAACTATACCGATCAAAAATTACTAGGCCATTATTGTGCAGATTAATTCCATATAAAATTCCGTCATCCTGAGTTAAGTCAGCTGAGGTAAAAGGGAAGGTAGTGGATAACGCACCAGTATCCATATTACGGCGAATTTTTAGCTCATCGCTAAATTGCGGGATAGTCGAATTCATTCCTTGCTCTTGCTGCGCCGAGGCAGCCTTGGTTAGCACCATCTGTTGACCTAATACCGTCTCGACCTTATGAGTAACAAACTTTAATTCGTCTTCGCTACCTGCCGACAGCGTTAAATACAGCCCGAAACGGAAGAACTTTTCTGAACCTAGCTGAAGTTTATCACGCAATTCCTCAGCATCCTGATAAGCAGCCTCTAACCCTGGGTCACGAATCTTGCCATGTTCCGCATTAACCTCCATTGAGGCTTCCAGCTGGGTTACCTTGCGTTGCAAGTTATTCATCACGACCTGCGAATCTACTGGGTAGATATACATCGAGATATCGATCACTTCATCCAAATTGATTACCGAAGACAGCCAGCCAGTATAAACTGAACGAGGATAGCCATACACATAGAGCGTACGACAGTAACGCGTGCCTAACATAAAATAGTTGCTCTTGAACTCTAGACTAGCCGGCGCCACAAGGTCGCGCATCGTAATCACGCCCTTATGATAAATGTCTGCAACATCAGCTGCCTCGCGTGCCTGCTGTTGCGCTAATTGTGATTGCTGATCTTTCTTATTTCGCTTCGCCATTACCACATTTCTCCTAACGGCTTAACAGTTGCCTGTCCTTGACCCTTAGTTACCATTAAGTGAGTGTAATTTTTAAAATCACCAATTGGCTGCCTAATCGCAGTGTCTGGGTTATAGATGTTATAGTATAGCTCACCCAATTCCTTAGTATTTAGACGTACCGAGCGAATACCTGCTTGGCTAAGACCATCGATCACTGCATTGACCCGATTATTAATTTCATCCTTTGCACGCTGATACTGTTCGGCGGGTACTTTAATTTTATTTTGCGAGCTACCAGAACCTGTAAACAGTGATGCCAAAATGCCTTTCTCGCTAGAACTAGCACCTGCTTTCATGCGCTCTTCGCCAATCATATAAGGGATCACTACAAAGAAACTCTTATCCATAATATTTGCCTCTTGCGACAGAGCGTTAATAAAGGCAATATAGTCATCCATTAGAACACCAAGTAGCATATTGTCCTGATTCATACGCAGATTTTGCAACTTGTTTAGATACGGTCCAATATCAACCTTTTCTGACTTAATATAGATCTGAATTGGAAAGGTGAGGGAATTCAAAAAGTCTTGATAGCTGAGCTCAATACCATCGCGCTCACGTGCACTCATCAAATCAAAGTTAATTGATTGCGCCGCCACTACCGCACGAAAATCACCATCCGCCATAATGACCATGTTGTCACGTAGCTCTGAGAAGCGCAGGGCATTCTGCGTAGATGTAGGATTTTTATGAGCGACTTGCTCAGGCGCAGTAGCCGCACTAGCTTGAGGCTGGCTGGCTGGTGACGCTCCTGTTGGCTGATTGGTTACTGGTCCTACGTTAGATTGCATTATCTGTTTTATCCTTAGTGAAATTTAATGTCAATAAAGCTACCATCAGATGCGCCTATAGTGGTTTGCCCATTAGGCTCATCTTTATTATTGTCTATTATAGCAGATTCATCGCCGTTGGGGTTAATTACTTTAGTATTACGGTCAATCTGTACATCATCATCGCGATGCATCGCAACTTTCCGCAACAGCTCGTCCGTAATTACGTTCTCGTCATCTGATTTAGATGCAGTAAAATTAGGCGACTGTTGAGGTGTCGTTGGTGGCATATACTGCACTGGTGCTGATGAAGGCTGCGCCGTCTGCCATGTAGTCTGTGGTATAGGCTGTTGGATGGGCTGTTGTACAGGCGCGATTGGTTGAGCTGGCGCTTGTGGAATATATTGAGGTTGGTAGCTAGCGGTATTCTGGTAAGCGTAATTTGGCAGTTGTGCGGTTTGCAAAGGAGTAGTCCAATAATCCGATGGCTCAGTGCTAGGTGTGCTTGCCAGCACACTTGACTGAACAGGTTGTGTATAAACCGGTGCAGTCTGTGGTGTAGCGTTAGTAAGCTGCGAGGCTTCGCGCATCTTGGCCATTGCCCGACTACGTACATCTTGTGCAGATTTAGTTAACATATTGTCAACCTGGACGGTATTACTATCGTCCATAACATCATAAGCATCTTGGGCGGCGCTAGCGTAGTCGTCATTTAAGTTAGTCTGATTCATACTGGCACTAAAACCCCTAGTAGACCAACCCTGCGTATCGGTAATATTTGCTAAGAAAGAGAGCCGACGCGATACTTCATCAGCAGCTAGCTCCTTGGTTTTCGGATCTTCCACGGTTTCAGGCGCGCTAATGGTAACATTAGGCTCTTCGCCATCTGCCGCCCAAATCCGCACTCGCGAACCACCAAAATAATATTTAATTAACGCCGCTAGATATACCTCCATCGGCTGATCCTTACGCAGGGGCAAAGCAAGTACACCAAAAAACAACACCATCGGTGCTGGTATGATTGCTAGCACAGGACTAGCCTGACTCAAGAAGAAAGCCATTACACACCCACCAAAGGCGATCATCAGATATATAAACTGCCTGAAACTAAATGGCCCAATTAGCTTGTCATCAGCTTCGACATCCTGAGGCACCTTATGCTCAGCCATATATCCATATTATAGCATAAGCAATTGCAAAGCTGACTAAAGCAGGTTATTATATATAACAATGAGTGGTGAGAAAAAAACAAAAGCCAATATTAGGAATGCTTACAGTAAACCAGCATCTGATCAGGGCGTTTTATTTGCGTCGCCTAATGATCCGATGCCAATTATTAAATTATCCCACATTTCAAAGCGGTTCGGCCTAACCGACCAGGCTACATGCGCATTGGACGATGTTGATCTAGAGATCCAGCGCGGCGAGTTTGTTGCCATTATGGGACCATCGGGCTGCGGCAAGACAACACTACTAAACACACTTGGACTATTAGAAAAACCCGATTCGGGTGAATACCTATTCAATGGCCGCAATGTCGAACGATTTAGCGAAAACCGCAAAGCTCGCATTCGCAATAGTAAAATCGGTTTTATTTTTCAGAACTTCAATCTGGTGTCTAATCTGACCGTCCTAGAGAATGTGGTGTTACCACTGTATTATCGTCGTGGTTGGAGCTACAAGAGCCTCGAACGTGCCAGTGAACTACTAAAGACCTTTGGCTTAGCCCTGCGTGAATACTACATGCCTAACCAGCTATCTGGTGGTCAAATGCAACGCGTCGCTATTGCGCGTGCTCTAATTAATGCACCACAGATCATTTTAGCCGACGAGCCAACTGGTAACCTTGATTCACGGAATAGCGACATTATTATGCAGGAACTTACTCGCTTACACCGCACTGGTAATACCATTCTGATGGTTACGCATAACCCTGATCTATTAAAGTATGCTAGTCGTGTTATTAACATGAAGGACGGTCGCATTGATCGCGATGAAGAACTAACCGAAACAGCCGCCTTCCGCGTAACCAAGCGCACTATATCAACGCACCGACGCGAGAAAAATCGTCGATACAAGCGTCGCATTAGGAGGACTAAATAATGTTATTATCTATTCATCTAGCGTCTGATAGCTTAAAGCAGCACAAGGCACGCTCTCTGTTGGCTGCCAGTGGAGTAATGCTAGGAGTATTTCTAGTTTCGTTAATTCTAATAATAGGCGACAGTGCTAAACACAGCCTACAAAAACAGTTACAAAGTCTACCCGACAAATCAATATTAATTAATGGCAACGATGGTAGTAGCTCTTTTATCCATAAACCAGCCGACACACTAAACAACAAAGACCTCGAGAGTATCAGTAAGATCGATGACGATATCAATCTAAGCAGTTCGTTGTTAATTAATAGCAGACTAAAAATCGAAGATCGTACACTGGACAACGTCAACGTTGCCGCGACCAGCACCAACTATCACAAAATATTCCAGCTAAAAATGCTTAGTGGCAGTTGGTTCAGTGCCGAAGATAGCGGCAAAAATTGGGTAATTCTAGGCTACAATCTAGCGCACAAGTTAATAGGCACCGAATCTCCCAAGAACGAGGTTGTTACCATTAAAGGGCAGAAGTTTACCGTTGTTGGCATCGTCGACAAGGTTCATCAACCACTACCGATTTTAGGCTATGATATAAATCAATCAGCATTTATATCATTAAGCAATGGCCAGGAATTAACAAAGTCAAACAAGATTAGCCAGATTGTTGCAACTAATCCACATAAAAATATTAGCGATACTCGTAAGGAAATCGCTACTACACTAAACCGCAAACATAGCGATAGCGGCGAATACACCATGTTTACTACCGCTGATATATCTAGTCAGCTAACCCAGCTAATATATACAATCAGTGTGGCTGCGGCGGTGTTTGCAGGTGTAGTACTATTAACTAGTATCATCGCCATTGCTAACGTTATGCTAGTAACCGTAACAGAGCGTCGGCGCGAAATCGGCATCCGCAAGGCTGTCGGCGCCACAACGCATGATATTTTAAGTCAATTTCTAGTGGAGTCACTAATCATTGCTTTACGTGGTGGTATTGTCGGACTAGTTTTTGCCTATTTGATAGCATTCGTTATAACATTTACGATGTCATTCGATATAGTCTTCAGCTGGTCAGCAATTTTAGCAGGCTTCCTGCTACCAGTAATTATTGGCACACTAGCCGGCATCTACCCAGCTTATCGCGCCGCCAGGGGCGACATTATCACAGCACTGCGTCAGCTAACTTAGCCAATCTCAATATGATGACACTGCGATCCACTATAAGTTAGTGTGGTCGCAATTGTATCTACCGTAAAACTACTGGTCGAATATAAATTATGGCGGTGCACCTCGTCTAGCTCCGAGTCAACATCATCCAACAGAACATAAGCTTGACCCAGACTTTCACGCACTGTGTCGACTATAACAGCCAACAAGGCAAACAATGTTGTACGGTTCTCGCCTCTTGAAGCGTTTAATTTAGAGTCCTTGCCGTTAAAAATAAACTTAAAATCATCTTTCTGTGCACCAACTGGTGTTACGCCGTCGTATGCTATCGTTAGTGCTTTTAGAATAGCAGACTGTGCAACTGGTGCGCCATTAATAAATTGCAGCTTTACCGCGTCATCTATACTGGCAATCTCGCGATATTTATCGTTGAGTGTCCTATTAAGTCTACTTACGAACCGCGATCGACGCTCTGATATACGACTAGATAGCTCTGCAAACTGAATATCCCAAACCAACAATTCATCAGCTCGCACTTCGTCTTGTTTAATTAGATTATTGCGTTGCCGCAGCACTCTCTCAAACTTGTTTACATCAGATTGATGATTAGGAATGATTACATTGATCATGCGGTCCAAAAAATCCCGACGGCGTTTGGGTGACCCATAAAGTAGCTGCATGTCATTTGGCTCGAATAGCACCACCGGTAACTTACGCTGAGACGACAGACGCTTGAAAGATTTGCTATCTATAATAAATTCTTTTTGTTGATGAATATATTTAACCGTGCGCAGTTCATTGTCCACAGTTAGATCAATTTTCCACCAGTTATCCACATCTGTAATAGGGCGGTGAATAATTTCGTCAAAATTCGATCGCCAACTCTTGCCAGTTAGCGTGATATAAATTGCCTCCAATATAGTGGTCTTACCACAACCATTCGGCCCAGTTATGATATTCATACCGGGCTGAAAATCTACGGCATAAGACCGACGGGAGCGAAAATTATACAGTGCTAAACGTTGAATCATTACGATTTAACCGGCATTACAATGTGCTTATATATATCATCGTCACCCATCAATAAGACAGGAGACATTTTACCGTTGTAACGTATTGTAATTTTTTCGCCCTTAATACAATTGAGTGCATCTAACAGGAACTTTGAGTTTACACTAACCATTGAATCACCGCCCTGGATATCTGCATCAATACTCGATATATTGTCACCCATCTGTGAGGTGATCGACCGCACAGCAAGTTCACTGGTATCTGCTTTGCTTTCTATTATTACTGTACCAGCCGACTCTCTAGCAAACAGCTCAGCTACTTTCACGATTTTTATAAATTCATCGCGATCGGTCTGTATCTTAAAGGTTGTATCAGTAGGAATTAGCTGACGATACGAAATATATTTACCGTCAATCAAACGTGAAGTTATCCTGGCCTCATCAGCAATGAAGCTGATCTGGTCGTCGCTGTATTTTACGGTTACTTCGTTGGCGTTTGCTGCAATTCGTATAACATCCTGCAGAGCATCTGCGGGTACAATCATATCAACTTCGTCTTCAAGCGCCATAACTCTACGCTCTGCTAAACGATAACCATCGGTTGCCGCTAAATACAGCACGCCATCAACCGTGTGAAAATATACACCCGTTAAAATTGGCCGCGTTGTATCTGCGCTGGTAACCAACACTGTTTCTGAAATAGCTGATCGCAGTAAATCACTAGAGACAGTGAACTGACTGTTCTCATTAGATTCTGGTATGGCAGGGTAATCATCAGCTTTTTGCGAATTTATGGTCGATTTGTAGCCACCAGCTGTAATCTTAATGCGATTTTCTTCTGTTTTGATATCTATGTTAGTCTTCGGCAAGTTGTTCACAAATTCTGTTAATAGTTTAGCTGGCACCGTAATGGCACCTTGCTCTTCGACCTTTGCACCAATAGTATCAACTATAACTACTTCTAAATTAGTAGCTGCTACAATCAACTTCGTATCGTCAGTACGCAGTAGTACATTTGCTAGAAGGGGTTGTCCTGGCTGAGCTTTAGCTGTACGTGAAACTGTGTTAAGTGCTTTAGATAGTTCATTCTGTGGAACAGTAAGTTTCATAAATCCTCCTTTATTATATAAATAATCGTAGTAATAATAAGTGCTGTGGAAACTGTGGATAAATCAGTGTATATATGGGGTGAATGATGCCTATTGGCTGTGGATTCTATGTGTTTAGTGATGTGGGTTAATTGTGCTTTTTTAGCAGGTTTTATACACCACTTCGGATGTACATCTAGTTTTACCCACATGTCATTAAAATAGCGCACAACTTTTCCCATAGTATAGCCACAAGTTGTGAACATGTTATGCACAGGTGCTACATCTGATAAGGTATTAGGCATAAAGATCTCCTTTAACAGATGATACTTCTTCGCGGATAATGGCGTCGAGCTTGATCTTGCCTTCGATTTTCTTGATAGCGTGCATAGCAGTAGTATGATCGCCACGGCCGAGCTCGCGAGCAATTTGTGGATAGCTAAGGTGAAGTTCGGTGCGTAGTAGATACATAGCAATTTGCCGCGGCAAAATAATATTGGCGCTGCGGCTAGCAGATTTAATCTCGGTTACTTTAAGGTCAAAGTGCTTAGCGGTTTTTTCGATAACTTGGCGGGCGGATAGGTGCTTAGTTTGGCTTGGGCGTGCACTTGTTAGAATTTGTGAAGTAAATTCTACCGTCGGTACGACATTCTGCATTTCGGCGTAGGCCATGATCTGGTTAAGTGCTCCTTCGAGCTCGCGCACATTAGTACGTACTTCGTTGGCGATGTATTCAGCAGTTTCGCGCGGTAATTCTACAGTACCGATTAAAGCAGCTTTGGTTTCAATAATAGCGACGCGCGTTTCGTAGTCTGGTAAACTAACGTCAATAGTCATGCCCATCTGAAAACGACTACGCATACGATCATCCAGAGTAGGAATTTCGGCGGGCGGTCGATCGGAGCTTAGAACAATCTGTTTGTTAGCTTGTTGCAAAGCATTGAACGTGTTAAAGAAGGCTTCCTGGTTGGCCTTTTTGCCTGCAATAAACTGGATATCATCAACGATTAGCGCATCGACTTCGCGATATTTTTTCGTGAACTCTTCTGGAGTCTTGTTGCGTAGATGCTTGACGAAGTCATTTACAAAATCTTCTGTTGTAGTATATAGAACCTTTTTGGTAGGGTAGTTTTTTAGAATACCGTTGCCAATAGCTTGAATTAGATGAGTCTTACCTAGACCTACGCCACCGTAAATAAATACTGGATTGTAGCGTTGTCCAGGATTCTTGGCAGCTGCCTGGGCGGTAGCGTAGGCTAAATCGTTGCAACGACCAACAATAAAATTGTCGAAAGTATAGTTAGGGTTTAGATGACTAAGAAATCTACCTGATTTGAACGGGTTGCTAGTTGATTTTGACTTTGTAGAAGCTGGTTCGTCGATTACTACAACATCGTCATCGTCGCTAATTACGTGCTGTGGTTTTCCTTTGTGGGTATTGAATTGCAGTTTAGGATCGGCAATCTCAGGATTAGCTGTTTTTAGCTGCTTGATTAAAATGTTATGAAACTTTGATTGGAACTGGCTTTTGACCATAAAGTTTTTGACTTCAAAGATATAGGTGTCGCCCTTAATGTCGATTAGGTTGATCGAGCTAGGGTCGCGCCACCACATAGTGAAGTTGCCGTCTGACACTATATTGTCTATTTGGACATTAGTCAGTATCTTTCGCCATAGTTCGTGACAAAATTCTGCCGAACCATGATTAAAATCTGCACCCTCACTTAACACACTCATTAATGTAAATAGTAGCACACTAGCGGAGTTTTCCACAAGCTAAACCACGATGCATAATTAAACTGTGGATAACTTATGTTTTCCACAGTCTGTATATACACTAAATAAACTGTGGAAAACTCATTAATGCGGTGTAAAATCATTGTTTACCCCTGTTGGAGCTTGAAAGTCTAGCATTTTATGATACAATGTTATTGATATGCCAAAGAGAACATACCAACCGAAGAAGAGGCATCATGCACGCGTGCATGGCTTCCGTGCACGTATGTCAACGAAAGCCGGACAGATTGTTCTAAAGCGCCGTCGTATTAAGCGCCGCGCTAAAGTAGCTATCTAAATGATGCCTAAAGCGTAATATAACGAGATGAGAGCATCTCGTTATATTTTTATATAGATATAAGGATATTATAATAGTAGATATGATAGAACAAAAGAATCGTTTTCATGGTCACGCTAGTCTAAAGTACGTTTTTGCTCACGGCGAATTAGCTCGTGGCAAAATCTTGTCTGTTAAGTACATACATAACCCTCGTCGCCGCAATTCGCGCGTCGCGGTAATTGTTAGTAAAAAAGTATTGCATGATGCAGTATTGCGTAACCGTGCACGCCGGCGAACTTACGAAATTATGCGAAACTATATACCGCGACTACCGTCAAGTGTTGACATTGCTGTAGTTATATACTCTCCTGAAATTTTGACTATTTCATCAGATAAATTATCGCATCAAGTCGATCAGCTGTTATCTAAATTGAATCTGATATAATAACTATCATGAGTTTATTTGATACGATTTTAACCCAGCCGATTTTTAACTTACTAGCGTTTATTTATAATTTTGTGGGTGATTTCGGTGTGGCAATTATTATCATGACAGTACTAGTGCGCTTAGCGCTATGGCCGCTAGTGAAGAGACAGCTACACCAAACTAAGGTAATGCGGGAAATCCAACCGGAACTGCAACGTATTCAGCGCAAGGCTCAATCTGGCAGTCAAGAAGAACGCATGGCGGCTAGCATTGCTATGATGAACTTGTATAAAGAGAAGGGTGTGAAGCCGTTCAGCTCATTCTTGGTGCTATTAATTCAGCTACCAATCTTAATCGCTATCTTCAATGTGATTCGGATATTTGCCCATGCTACAGTCAATGGTGCGGCGCCAGCTGACTTTATCTATCCCTTCCTAGTGCACTTCGGTCGAGTACCTGAGCTACTAGCAGCCAATCCTCATTTGGAATTGTTTGGCATTATCGACCTTACCAAGTCGGCTTCGGCCTATCTGCCAGCGCTAATTCTGGCTGCAGTTTCGGCAATTTTCCAGTTTATTCAGAGCAAGCAGACCATGCCGAGCGGCAAGGATAAGCGTGGTGTACGGGCGATACTAAAAGAGGCGGCAGCAGGCAAGGAAGTTGACCAAGCCGAGCTTAATGCGGCGGCAATGACCAAGATGATGTACTTTATGCCCATTATGACATTTATAATTTGTTTACCATTTCCAGGTGCGGTGGTGTTATACTACGCCACAACTTCACTGTTTGCTGTATTGCAGCAGCACTATATCTTAAACTACGATTCTAAAGAGCTAGAGACTGAGGCAGCTACTAAATTGCATCGTAAATCAAGCAAGCGAGAGCGAGATGCTGTTGAAGCAGAAGTAGTAACAATGAAGAAGTCAGAGCTAAAGCACGAGAAAAGCGCTACATCGTCAGCCGGTAGTGGTAAAACTGTGGTACGGCGAATTAAGACGAAGTAAGGAGGAGCTATGAATCGAGAAGAATCAATATCATTTGCAAAGAAGCACACAGAGGATTTATTGTCGTTTTTTGGTGTTAATGTAGATGTTTATACAAGTGCCGAGGAAGACGTCATAGAACTATCCGTGCCGGCAACTTACCTATCTAACCTGTTGATTGGCCGAGGTGGTGAAACTTTACGTAGTTTACAAACACTGATTCGAGCTACTCTAATACAGCATAAAGCAGAGCTAACGCGTGTAAACCTAGACATTGCTGATTACAAGAAACGCCATAATGAGCAGCTAGAACGCAAGGCTGAGGACTGGGCAAAACAAGTAATGTCAACAGGTGATACGATGTCGCTAGAGCCGATGAATCCAGCGGAGCGGCGTGTAATTCACCGAGTGCTAGCTGACTACGGCCAACTGTCGACTGCTAGCGAAGGCGAAGGACGTGATCGCCACATTGTTATCAAAAAGATTGATTAGAGATTGGCTAGATGCTAGTTAGTTATACAAAATTACCTGAGTAAACAGTATCAGGTAATTTTATTTCTGATCACTTGTGAATACGAAGCGGTTGTAAGTCAAATAATTCCAAGTTAGTGATGGAATACTAGCTAGACCTTTGGCAAAGATAGGGTAGAACCAGACAAGGCTACTAAATAAATCTTTCGGGACGATGTGTTCAATCAACCAGATACAGCCGTTTTGTATAATCCATAGACCAATTGCAGTAAAGACAAAGAATAAAACTACCTCACGTAGATAATTGCTACCGGCATTGCGGAATGTCCACTTCTTATTAAGGATAAAGCTTGACACCATCGAAATACCGGTTGACAAAAAATTGGCGCTAATCAGCGGCAGAAATAGTTGGAAAATATACATTAGCCCAAAATCTAATCCAGTGTTAAAAATGCCGACTAGCACAAATCTAGTGGGTTTGCTGGCTGAAGCTGTGTTGGCAAGTTTATCAGTATTATTATCGGTATTGTCGCTAGCATTCTTGGCTAAATTATTTGCTGGGCTTAGAGCTGGTTTTGACATCTTTTGCCTTAGCCTCCATTAGCTTATTTTGATGTACATTTTCGATCAAATAGAGTGGTCGACGCTTAGTCTCGACGAAGATGCGACCTACGTACTCGCCAATTACGCCAAGGGCAATTAATTGGACGCCACCTAGAAATAGAACGGCAATCAGCAAAGTATTGAAGCCACCAATGCGCGGTAAGCCCATGGCAGCCTGAATTAGAATGACAATAATGTATACTAACGAAATAAAACTAATAAATAGACCTGCAATCGAGATAAAGCGTAACGGTAGGGTAGTGAATGACGTGAATCCATCGATTGCTAAATTAATCAGTGAATTCTCTGTACTCAGAAAGCCGAACTTCCACTTGGACGAGCCAGCCATTCGCGGTGGCTGATCAAAGCGGATTTCCTTTTTCTTAAAGCCGATCCAGCTAAATAGTGCTTTATTTTGACGGCTAGCTTCACGGAATTGTTGTATTGCTTCGACGCATTTACGATCAAATAAGCGGAAGTCGCCAGTATCAATTTGAATTGGTATGCGAGTGGTCTTTTGCAGCGTACGATAATAGGTATGCGACATAAACTTGCGCACTTTACCGTCATTCTTCTTATTGCGTCGAGCGTAAATATCTTCGTAGCCTTTCTCCCACCATTTAATCATTTCAGGGATTAATTCTGGTGGTTCTTGGCCGTCGGCGTCCATTATAACTACGGCGTCGCCTTGAGCGTAATCAAGGCCAGCTGCTACGGCAATCTCTTTACCAAAATTGCGCGAAAAGTTCAAATAAGATATGCGACTATCTTTACTGGCCGCAGCCTGAAGTAACTCTAAAGTATGATCTTTCGATCCATCATTAACGAATAAAAACTCAAAGTTATAATCTTTGACTTGAGCTGCTAGGTCTTCTAGGCGTTTAGTAATTTTACTTAGATTCTCCTCTTCGTTGTAGGCCGGAATAATTACTGTAATTAATTTTTTCATAAATCTCCTATTGATTCTATTATAAACGACTTTTTAGCGCGCGCCATAGCTTGCTAGTTAAGTCACCATGCTTTAGCCAATTAGAAAAGTTAAGTAGTGCGCCTAGTAGTGCAGGTGAACGACGGACCAGATAGATTACGCATTCAACAAAGTATTTTTTATTGCCGATGATTTGGCGACCAGTTGGCTTAGTTAGAAAATTGGATAGCAAAGCAGAGCTATAGTGCTCGCGCTTTTGGCTTTTTACTAGATTACTACCCGATATAGCGAGAGCATAAGAATAAAACCAGTTATAACGAATCCAACACAGGTAGTCATCTAAAACAGCGTCGTCGCAGTTTCCTACAAAATCAACTAGATGTTGATAGTTGATTATTCGATTCTGCCACACTAGGGAAGATTTGCTGTATGTACCTCCTTGAATATTCATATTGTATTCATATAGGGGCTGATTGATAAATTTAATATTGCTAATGTAGCTAAAATAATCCAGATTGAATAGTAGGTCTTCGCCAAAGTTAAGTCCTTCGATAAAGCGAATGCCGTGCTTTTTAATAATGTCGGCGCGATAAATCTTGTTCCAAATTTGATACAAGCGCCCATCGATGCCGAGTAATTTGGTGATATATGTAGGCCAAGGCTCGCTTTTCGTATGACGTGGTAGTTGACTAATGCCAACTGATACCGAAGACACTAAATCATTGCCATTGTAAGTGTTGTAGATAGAGCCACAACATGCTAGATCTATCGTTGGATGTTTTATTGCTTTCACCATTTGATTGATCAGACTAGGGCTAATGTCGTCATCGGCGTCGAAAAACATTAGATATTCGCCACGCGCCCTATTGATGCCGCTGTTGCGAGCAGCACTGGCGCCACCATTACTGCGACGGTTAATGGTAATAATGCGAGCGTCATATTTAGCAAGGTCGCGAATTGCGCCGTAGCTATCATCGGTTGACTTATCGTTTACTAGAATTAATTCCCAATCGGTAAATTTTTGAGCCACAATGGATTCGACAATATTTGTAATCGAGCTCTCGGCGTTATATACAGGAATAATAATTGATAACACAGGTCTCTTCATCTACATAAATTATAGCAAAGGGCATGGGCGTTTGCTATAATGATTGTGATGCAAAAAATATTAGCCAAATATCGTTACTCGTTAATCTTGCTAAGAGAGCTAGTTAAGACTGACTTTAAGCTGCGTTACCAAGGTTCTATGCTAGGCATGGCATGGTCGGTATTAAAGCCACTGATGCTGTTTGCTATTATGTACGTAGTATTTATTCGTTTTCTAAAGTTTGGTGCTGGTATTCCACACTTTGCTGTCTCTCTACTATTAGCACAGACACTCTGGGCATTCTTCCAAGAAGCAACTTCGCAGGGCATGCAGGCGATTGTGGGGCGGGGCGATTTACTGCGTAAAATTAATTTTCCTAAGTACATCGTTGTAATTTCATCTACTGTGTCAGCATTTATTAATTTGGCAATTAGTTTAGTAGTTGTTTTGATCTTTATGGCTATCAACGGTGTGGAGTTCCGCTGGACTATGCTATTATTCCCATTGGTTATTATCGAGCTTTATGTGTTTGCCCTTGGTGTAGCGTTTCTATTAAGTACGATGTACGTGAAGTTCCGCGATATTGGGCATATCTGGGATGTGATTATGCAGATGTGGTTTTATGCTACACCGATTATCTATCCACTAACTATGGTTATTGGCTATGGTTGGGATCTGATCGCACGTATTATGCTGATGAATCCTATGGCGCAGATTATTCAGGATGCACGTTATCTGGTGGTAACACCGCAAACTGAAACAGTTTGGAATTTTATCGGTAACGGACCGTTTATGTTGATGAAATTAGTACCGTTCGTCATCGTGATAGGTGTGTTTGCGCTAGGTGTTTATGTGTTTAAGCGTTCATCCAAGATGTTTGCGGAGGAACTTTAGAATGAAAAAGCAGAATATAGAAGCAGACGTGGCTTTAAAGGTAACCCATGTAGCTAAAACCTTCAAGCTACCAACCGAACAGAGTAGCGGTATTAAACAAGCTTTTATCAACTGGACAAAGGGGATTAAGGGCTACAAAGAACAGCATGTATTGCGTGATATTTCATTGACAGTCAAGAAGGGTGATTTCGTTGGTATTGTTGGGCGTAATGGCTCAGGTAAATCGACACTATTAAAAATTATTTCTGGTATCTACACTCCAACTAAAGGTAGTGTCCAAGTTAATGGTTCTTTGGTGCCGTTTATTGAGCTAGGCGTCGGCTTTAATCCAGAGTTAACTGGTCGCGAGAATATTTATCTAAACGGTGCCATGCTAGGCTTTTCGACTAATCAGATTGATCATATGTACAAAGATATCGTCGATTTTGCAGAATTGCACGATTTTATGGATCAGAAGCTGAAGAACTATTCGTCGGGAATGCAGGTGCGCTTAGCTTTCAGTGTGGCTATCAAAGCACAAGGTGATATTTTGGTGCTAGACGAAGTACTAGCAGTGGGTGATGAAGCGTTTCAGCGTAAGTGTGACAACTTCTTCAAGGATGTTAAAAAGGATCCGACGAAGACAGTTATATTGGTGACACATGATATGTCAGCAGTGCGCCGTTACTGCAATAAGGCAATTATGATCGACAATGGTAAGGTAGTGGATGAAGGTGATCCAGATGACGTTGCTGACAGCTACTCACTAGAAAATATTTCATCGGATCCGAGTGCTAGAGCGGCGCTGAAACAGATGAAGAAGAATCGCGAATCATTTATTGAAGGTAAATTTATATCAGCACCTGTCTTAAAGTCTAAGGATACAGCTAAAATTGCAATTAAATATAAATCAACCACTGATCGGTCGGCCTATATTCGCGTCTGTGTGCAGGCGGGTGGTGTTAATTTAATGAGTTTATCTAGTAAAGATACTAAGATTAAAGTGTTGAGCGATAACAAGGTACACGAATTAACCTATACGCTGCCGCTTAAGCGTTTTAATGTCGGCGACTTGCGTTTGGTGGCCGAGCTGGTGGATAGCGATAGTGATTCTAATGTGGCAACCTATGGCTATAATGATGAAATGTTACTAAAAATTACCAGTGCAGACGTTCAGTCTAGCGGCATACTGGACAATGATGGCAAGCTGTCGGAGTAGGTGGACGAATAGTGAGCTTTTCTGATATACTAAGCATATGCAAGATTCAGAGGGGTCGAATTTTGAGATTAAGTGGTCGGCAACTGAGGCCGTTAATCACGACCACAACTCCAAGTGGTATTTGACGGTAGGTATTATATTTGCAGTTGTTGCAGTGGTGATTATTCTACTAACTATATTCAAGCTGTTTACCGTATTTACAGCTGTAGCAACTGGCGCAATGGCGATGGCGATGCTGGGAGCGATTATAGTATCATCTAAAAAGCCGTACCAAGAACTAGAATATAAGTTGACACCAGAGGGGCTATCAATACAAAATCAACTCCATCCATATGGCGAGTTTCGAGCCTTTGGTGTGAATCAGCTAGATAATGGCTTGTGGCAGCTATCACTAATACCAGTGAAGCGTTTTGGTATGACGGTTACAGCCTTTATTGGTGAAGATCAGGGTGAGCAGATTGTTGATATTCTAGGTGCACGTTTACCAATGGAAGAAATTCGCACAAGCTTTGCCGATAAATTAATTGAGCGATTTAAGCTTTAGCTATAGAATCATCGGATATTTTTTGCTAAAATAGCATACTAAGGAAGGGTGCAGGAGTGGTTGAACTGGCCGCTCTCGAAAAGCGGTAAGGCGTGTGAACGTCTTCGAGGGTTCGAATCCCTCCCCTTCCGCCAGGAAGATTATTTATAAGCGTCACTAGCGACGCTTATTTTTTATTAGAATGTTTTGGTTGAACGGCAATGACGGCCGCGTAAACATGCTCGACGCCTATTTTGCGAAGTAATGCTGCGGCTGTATTAAGTGTAGAACCAGTCGTCCAGATGTCGTCGACTAGCAACACGGAGCGGGGTGAGGTGTTGGTGTTATGAATTGCTAGTGAATGCTTGATTTTAGTTTTACGGTCAATATAATTGGCGCCGTGCTGCGTGTGGTTATTTGTGCGTACGAGCAATTGACTGATTGGCTTATGATAATATCGCGATAATTCATCAGCAACCAACTTCATGTGATCAAAACCGCGGGTGCGGATGTGATTGTCGATAGTCGGTATGTAGGCAATTTGCTGAAAATCCCAGGTAGAGGGGATTGCGCTCATCAAAAGGCCTGCTAAAATAGCGGCAGATTCACGCTCACTGTGAAACTTATAGTCGCCAATTAAGCGCTGTAGGGCGCCTGAGCGCTCGCCTACGGCGATTATATCGTCAAGTTGATTAATAGAGCGTTTGTGACATTTCTTGCAAACTGCGCTGCTAGGCGTACTGTAGTTGCAATATACACAATGTCGATAAGGTCGACGCAAAGTGTTATAAATACAACGTTCGCAGAGTGTTGAGCCTACAACGCCACAGCCCTTGCATATATGGGGTGCGACTATGGATAATGCGGTGTCTAATAGGCTGGTCATTGTATTTATTACAGCAAAAGTACTATTAATTATATTGTAGTTATAGGGGTTATTAGATATAATTATGTCATAAACGCTATATATTTGCGAGATAAAGGAGGAGAATGGCGAGAGGACAACAAGACGACTTGTTGATGGATAATTTAGATGATCTAACTAAGGATCTATTTCGTGATGATGATCAACCAGTCGAGCCTGTAGCACCCGTTGCAACACAGCAACCAATTGCTGATAAGACAGATGATGATACATATGACACCGTACCGGGTCAATTAGCAGTTGACGTATACGAGACTCAGGATAAATTGATTATTAAGGCACGTACAGCTGGCGTAAACCGTAATGACCTAGATGTCAGTATTGCTGATGGTGTGCTAACAATTAGTGGTACTTTGAATAGCGGTGATGACGCAGAGGCTACTCATTGGCACATCCAAGAATGTTATTGGGGCGAATTTAGTCGTACATTAGTACTGCCTGTAGCCGTCAAAGAGGATGAAGTGTCAGCTGTTCTAAAGGATGGTGTTTTAACTATTAGCTTTAATAAGGTAAAGCAGGAACAGGCACGCCGTATTCAGATTCAATAATTCTGAGATTGATAATAGGTAAACAGCAGGGCGAGAGTCCTGCTGTTTTTACTATAGCTAGATTAATATATTATTAATATTTGTGTTGCAGTTATGTTGTAATGACTAAATAAGAGCAGGCTAACTGCTCTAAATTGATATTGCTAACTTAATATATTCGTTATTAATAGCCCCACTGTGGAGCCGCTATCTGTAGCGCCGCTACCAACGATTTGGACAATCCAATTAACTATAGCGTAGCCTAGGATTGCGACTACTAGACCGACTATAGCGTACAAGATGGTATTCTTAGCATCCTTTACACGAGTGTTATCGCCACCAGATAGGACGTATCGAATGCCACCGTAAATCATCATGAAGATAGCTAGAACTCCAACTACAAATAGCATTAAGTTGATAGCCTTTGGGATGATTGCATTTGCACCACCAAATAAATCAGTTGGCTGACCTTCGCCTCGATAGGGTCCACTAAACACATCAGGCAAAGCGAGGGCACCTACGGGTGTGATGGTGAATAATGAACTTAGTAGACCTAAGCCAAAACCTAAGACAGATTTGGTTAGGACTGATTTTTTAGTTCTTGCCATCTTGACGTTCTCCTGATACTAACTCCACAGACCAACAACCCAGTTGACTACAGCGTAAGCGATGATTGCTACAACTAGACCAACAATGGAGTAAATCAGAGTGTTCTTAGCGCTCTCAACCTGGCTCTTGTCGCCATGAGCAGTGGCATAACGAATACCTGAGAAGATAATCATGATTACCGATAGAATACCTACGATAAATAGCATGGTGTTAATGACGGTATTGACAATGCTGTTGCTGTCGCCAAACAAGTTATTAGGTGTGCCGTTGCCTTTACCGCAGTTGACGCCAACGCCTAGATCCGGGTTGCTAGTGTCGCAGTTCGCAGCGTAGGTTGGTACAGTTGCAAAGCTAGCTACAGTCAGGGCTAGAGTTATTACAGCTAATGCCCCCATCTTGATACGATTGAATGTCTTTTTCATTGGATTCCTTTCCTATATTATATTATATATTATAACTAAAACTCTCGATATTTCAATGTTAGAAGCGACTCATTACCCAGTTAACTACAGCGTAGGCAACGATTGCTATAACTAGGCCAACAATTGAA
>ERZ1023974.116-NODE-116-length-35125-cov-51.377673_pt1 | contig 35125 bp, 30 predicted proteins | sample MGYA00380432_ERZ1023974 | MGnify/ENA primary metagenome ERZ1023974 (study PRJEB33179, sample SAMN07449058) | human gut metagenome | biome: Human-gut; feature: Human associated habitat; material: Faeces | host: Homo sapiens | place: India:Kasaragod | collected...
GTTATAGCTCCCTGACAAATCAGATAATGGTATAATACTTAGCTAAAAGCACCCCTGTTAAACGGGGTGCTTTTGCTTATAATTTAACTAATCTGAGGGCTAGTAATAATGCTATAACACTATTTAGGCTAAGCTATAGCTAAATAAATTTATGTAAAAATCTATAAAAGATCTATGACATGAACACGTGGACTAAAAGAAGGATAATTGCTCGCATCTACTAGCCTGCTCTTGCGCGGTCTTCTCGCCGACCAGTACTTTCATATTGGCATATTGATTTTCGGTAACCATTAGGAATCGTATAGATCCGGTATCGGGCGCAGCCTTGCGGCATCTGGTTAAATGTACATCTGCGTTGTCGCGGTTTGGGCAGAGTCGTGAATATACGCTGTACTGTAGCATGTCGTAGCCATCATTCAATAGGAAATTGCGAAATCGCGTGGCTTCGCGCCGATTTTGCTTCGTATACGTTGGTAAATCAAATAAAACCAAAACTCTCATGTAGCGATATGTCATAAATGTTATTAATATTATCAACTAAGAGATTTGTGGTAGCGATAGTAATTCGGCGTTATCTCGTTCGATTGCGTCAATTAAGCTGTCAACAACTATTTCAACCGATCGCCGTACCTCAAACTTCTTGTGATTAATAATAACACATTTATTTATAATGTCAAGTATAGCGTGGCGATCATTCATGGTTAGATTGGCGTCGCGCTCATCGCCAATATGACGTGCGTATACGGTGTCTAGTACGTGAATATCACAGGCAGCACGGAATGGTTCGATCAGGTCATCGGCTAGGTTAAAGCTATTGAGCTCGCTATGGTGAAATAACCCCTGTGATGGAATCAAGCCACGTGCAGCAATGCTACGTGCAACAATACTACGCACTATGGCATAGCAATAGTTAAGCGCCGAGTTATACCACATTGGTTTGCGGCGTGTGCTATCGTCTAGCAATTGAGCGAAATATATACGAGCGGCAATTGATTCGCGGTTGTCGGTGTCGCCACTTTTAACCTGGCGAGATAATGCGTCTAACTGGCTAGCGGCGTCGTTGTAGTCAAAATAACGCAAGGCGGTGGCTTGATTGGCAATCTTCTGTATGACAATACGTCGCCACAGTTGCTTGCGTAGGGTTGGACTCATTTCAATCTGCTGTTTCGTGATCTTTGCTTGGCGTGAATGCTGTGATAATGAAAGTAGTTCACCACAGGGTAAATGGTGTTTGTCGCATACGATCGTGGCAATGTTATTACTAGCAAGTTCGCTTAGCAGGTTTAACGTAGTTGTTACGGCGTAATTATCAAGAATTAGTGTATCGATATCTTCTAGGGGTATGCGCACTTCTTGATCCTGCCGGATAACTAATTTGCTGTCGGCTAGCGATAGCTTGGCGGAATTGCCAATGTATACTGAGCGCCATGCCATACCGCTCTACTCCCACCTATAGTTATCGCCCAAAACGTTGATGTCGAGACGCTGACATTTGACGGATGATCTAGGCGATATGCGTTTCATAGAATTTGGTTTCTCTTGACCTTTTTTGGGCAGCTCTTTGCTCGATGAAGTTTGAGGCAGTATACAAATTCTGCTGCTGGATATATCGTATTTAACGTAATATCCTTCTTCTGAATTTCCGTCTGCATACGTGAATTTCACATAATCATTCGGGAATAGCTCGCATACCTTGTCAAAGCTGTCGTCGATGAACTTTGGTCCTTTCTTAGGCTCTGGTAGAATGCGCTTTGATCCGGTCCTTGCCTGATGGGCGTAAATCGGTACAAAGAAGTGTTCGGTCTTACTCTTGGCATTAACTTTTTTATATACATCTAGGCGAATTGTGTCGCCGTTGTTAACATAGGCCTTGCCGCTGTTAACTAGGAATCCGCTAGTATCAGGGTTCTTGCTATAAACCTTGATGGCACTGACTGGTGATAGCGGCCGACCGTTCTTGTCAAAACGTTTGTCGTTCTTATATACGGGTTCGGCGAACGCTTTTGCTGGGTCGTTATTATTCTCTGTTAGTCGTTGCTTTAATTGCTCGTATAACGCGCGATCACTCTCGGGCAGTACAGAATCATCTAGTGCTTTTAGATTAACCTTGCTAAGGCTAGTGCGAACGGTGCGCATGCCGTCTTTGGACTTTGGCGAACGAATAGTCTCTTTATTAACTGAGCCGTCGCCACCGCGCTTTGGCATACGGCTGACGAAGATTGGATGAATCGAATTTCTGAACTCTTCGTCTTGGTCCTTGTAAACATCGCGGAACTGATCACGCCATTGCGCCAGGGTCTCACCTGCTTTCGGCTGGCTCTCGCGCCAACCTAGTTCATTAACAAAGTTTGGCCACGGCAGGATGTCTTTGGCTGATACGTATTCGACAACCTCGCCTGTCCTCTTGTCTACAGCGGTGCGAGTGTCCATGGGTAAGTACTTCGACACTTCGCGCCATTTGTTCAATTGAGCTAGACGTTGAATCGAACCTTGGGTAGTTAGTGTAATGATTGTAGCGTCGACGCTGTGGTGTAAGCAATCGGCATCGCGATCCTTGTGCGGTATACCCCAAGCACGGCGGAAAAAGGTGGTTATTTGGCCGGTCGGGGTAACGACATGTTGGCGATTCGCGCTGTCAGCGTCGTTGTCGTCGTACTTCGCGAACTTTAAGTGTCGGCGAAGGTATTGCGCTAAGAACTTTTCGACATAGCGCGTGTCGTTTAGTGCGCGTACATTCCAATCTTCTTTCGGTAGCGATTCGGCTAGTAGACGTTGCCGCTTACCTCGGGCTAATTTAGGGTTAGTGGTAATACGGGCACAGAAGTCGCGCCAACGTTCAGTATGCCCCCACGCTTCAAATGGCGTCATGTTGCGCTTGTCCTGGTTGCATTTGTTGTGTACCAGTGCCTTATTGGCGCGGCTATCATTACCACAGCGACTAAATGGAATTATGTGGTCAATCTCACCGTAGCTCTTGTCGCTAAATAGTTCGTTTAAGGAAAGTGCTTCGCCGCAGTACAGACATTTGGCATCTTGCTCTCGGTAAAACTTAAACTTAGAAATTTGTAGACCAGTGGGTGTCGGAATATGGAAATCATTCTGCAGTCGCTTGATAATATCTTCATTAACGGCAGCGTTATCGTCTTGATCGCGCTTAATCTTCATACGTTCTTTGAAATTCTTGGCTAATTCGCCAGCGCTCTCGACACCAATACGTACAGGTGCGCCATATTTACGGATGATGGCATTAATAACCTTGATAGTTTGGCTGATTGCGCGCTTGACGATTGGGTTGGTGATCTGATTCTGCTCGTCCTCATTCAGCGGCGGTAACTTGCTCTCTTCGCCGTGCAGCCGTTGATTGAAATCATAGCCAGCAAGGACTAAAGCTTTGTCGTAAGTGTTGCCTTCTAGAATAAATGGCGTGATTTTGCGGATAACCTTGGCGGATAGGTGGCCAAAGCCAGAATAGGATAGCTGCATCAGATTGGCGATTGATTGTTCGGATAGATTGACTGGTGCGCCATTGAATGTTGTTAGTTTGCGTAAATCTTCCTTGATTATGGAGTCGTCCTTGTTGACAGTTAAAACTTCGCCGATGTAGTCGAATAGATCTTTGTCGGCTTCGATCTTGCACCAATCGTCAGGCGAGTCCTTGGTTGCTTTCTTGATGTCATGATAGAATTTCAGCTCAGCGAAGGCATTCTTCTCTTTTGCGTTGTGGTCTTTCTCGAGTTCCTCGCGCTTCGGTTCTTTGCCACGGATATAGTCAAATGCGAAGTTATTGTCGTCTTTGTGACCTAGGACTTCGCGAATGGCACGATATGTTACTTTGCGAGTCGCCTTGCATTTGTCGATACAAGCTTGAACTTGCTCGGGCGTCAATTGAATCTTCTCCTTTAGTGCACCATCTGTATCGCGCAGGCTATAGGTTAGATGTGATAAGTCCTGAGCTAGACGAAACATTTCGAAGGTATAGCTGGCTTTTTGTAGACGTGGCTGGTCTTTCTCGTATGGACATTTGCCACGCATCTGGGCGATTAGTTCTTTGGTCATGAATGGCCGCTGATAGAACAGACCGTTTTTATTGCCCTGCTCTACGTCACCGAGCAATAATAGACGGATATTTTGGTCGGTTAATACGGGATAGAACTGTTGCTGTTTGGCTAAAATTGCTTTAATCTCGCGCTCAAAATTAGCTCGCACAAATGAGTTCTGATAGTTGTCGGCCTTGTTGCGACGATGCGCCTTAAACTTATCGTCATTTAGTAAGGCTGCGCCAACGGTCTGATAAGTATCTAATAGTTTGGCGTTCTCGCTAATAGCGGATAGTACCTTGCTGCCTTCGGGGTCTTTTTCTTCGACAGCCTTGCGGTTCGACTTGTAACCACGGCGCTTGGCGATGTGGTGCAAGGCGATGAACAGCTCTTCGGGTGATAGCCGCTCAGTTAAGCCTTTCTGGCGTAAGATATACGGGTCAAGCTGGCCGGCGTGTGGAGTAAGAAGCTGCTCGATCTGTGTACTAGATAATAGTTGATTGTCAATAAAAAATTGCTTTAGATAATTTAGACGCTGGCGACGGCGCTTCAGACGTCGGCGAGCGCTACGGGCGGTGCGTCGTGGCACAGCTAGCGACTTGCCGTCTTTGGGGTTTTCGGGCTTTTCAAAGATGCGGACGCCTAAATCTTCAATACGATTTTTATCTAAATTGATTACCGACCAACCAATCGATGTGGTTCCAAGGTCTAAACCTAAAGCGTATTTCATATATACATTATAGCAGAATGTAAATATCTAGAGACATAAAATATAGCCGGCCGTCGCCGACTATATTACTTTGTAAGTTTTCTAAACTCGTATTGCGGTTATAAAGATGACTAAGAGTCAGAGCTTTGCGTAGAACCGCAGACTACTTATTATAGAAACCTGTACAAATCAGATAATGGTACAATTCTTACTTAAGGAACTGCAGTATCATTGTATTGCACAGTGTGCTCGTGTGTCAATACGTAGACAAATGTGCGTATATAATGTCTCGTAATGTAGAACAGGACGAGGATAAAGGTATTGTATGCAAACTATATAATGCATATCCAATAGGTAAAGTTGATAAATTTGAAGCTTTAATTATTGCGCTTTTTGTGGTGTGCTACGTAGCCAGCGTATCGAATGTGTCGCTTAGGTACATCGTTATTCGGGCGACTATTTGTTCTCAGTAATGCACATATAAAGTCGAACTGTTCATGTGTAATAGGCATGTTATCGAGGCTGTTATATACCTCCATGAACTTTTGCTCGAAAGGTATTTTACGGGGTATTGTTATAATGTCGCGGTCAGTTAGATCGGTTATGTGATACTCGGCATCTCGCATATACATTACAACGGTATTCACCATTGGTATAATGCGAACCTGGTCTCTGATATCTGCTGGTAGCTGATTTCTTAGTACTTCGGCATGGTGATTAACTTGTAAGAATGGGTTGTACAGTTTGAACGACTTGCCAGACACGCTGTGTTGCCAATAGGTATCTTTAGCACTTCCAGATATTACCCCAGACAGAGTTTTTACTTCTAGTACGAAAATTGCATGTTTGGATGCTACAACCATATCAACTTCGCAGCTCCGTCCTTCTGCGTCGCGCAGATATACGTTACGAAAAACTTGTGATTTTGGAATGTGTAGATCTTCAATTAGTGTTCTATAGATGCACTGTTCGCCTGCTTTGCCAAAGGTACTGTATTCGTTGGAATTACGTGCGTAATCGACGTAGTATTTCAGGTCGTCGACAACCCGACGGAAAAGACTTGGCTTCTTCGTCGGGTTGGCTGAAGGCTGCTGTGGCGTATTAGGAAAGTTGTCCATATACTTAATAAGATTATATCATAACCGTATACAGGTGGAGTACGTAGTGCGCTCGTGTGTCAATGTGTGGACAAATGTGCGCTAATATGTTAATGTATAAATAATCCTATCTGTGACGATGGGCTCGTATATTCCAGCTAGTGAAAGGAAGCAAAGATGCTTTGCGAAAAAGTGCGTTCTGCGGAGATCGAGGATATGCGCGCCAGGCTACATAAGGCCTATCCAAGTAATATAATTGATCGGTACGAAGCTATCGTTCGTGACTTGGATAATGGTGGTCGCCAATTTTACATTATCGACCATTGGTGTGCTGAATCCCTAGTTGTATGCCGACTTAAAGCCGATGTCTGCAAGTTCTACTTTACGCCTATTCTCTGGTGTGATTGCCGTGAAGATACAACTTATGTTGAGCTTTGCACGGAAATCGTAGAAAATATGGACAAACAGAATAAAGACTGGCGTAAGCATCAAACGAACAACGCGATTTGTCTGCGCATTTGCGAAGGTGAATATAGCCCAACGGCTTATCCATTGATTCGTGCACTTATCTAGTGTCCCCGCCCTAGACTTGATCTAGGGCGGTTTTACTTACTGTATACAGTTACAGATATGGTATAATAAAAATATATGAGTGAGGATGCTAAGACGGCTGAAGTCGTGCGGGATTGTTCAACGAAGTTTTCGTCGCGCACGTTTGACGATTTTATATTGGCGGTGCGTGATTACGCTAGGGGTCTGAGAAATCTGGTCAAGCTAACGGATACTGATAATGCCGTGGAGTTGGCTATCCACCGCAGCAGCACGGACAAATATTATACCTGTTTTAGGTTTATGCGAGACGGACAGAGCTATCGCGATCGGCATTCTGTATACATTACTAGCGAGTATGGCGGTCGAGCTATTTATAATGTAGATACTTGGCATGATGGCAAGTGTGTAAAGTTGTTAAAGTATAACGATAGCCAGCGCTGTCTGCAGGTGGTATTTGATAAGATTGCCTATTATTTAGCTGTGGACTATGAGGTATCTAATCATTCGGCGGCTGATGGTCGGATTAACGAAGAGGATATCACAAAGCGCAAAGTTGATTTACTGTACAAGGTATCGAAGCAATTTGGCAAAAATGCTGAGCTGAGTGATATGGCTCCAGATGCACCGGACTTTCGTGATGCTTACAGAGACAACTATAAAAAAGCCGTTAACTACGAGATAAAGCATCGTATTAAATACCAAGATACACGCAGAGTGGTATTTGAGCGGCTGCAAAGCCTGATGGACGGAATTTCGTCGGAATATGGTGCATATGCTACAGGCCGTATTGACGCAACACTAGCTGAGTATCCCTATGATGATGCTAGTTTTGCTGAAGCGGATGTAGTTGACGAGATTCGTCGGTCGGTTAGTCGGATTTCTAATATCGCCACGATAGATAGTGAGCTGTTGTCTGTTAACGCCAGTGATGGTCGTGCTGTTCCCTATGTCTACTTTGCAGGTAGCGGCGCTAGCGGTAGCTATTTATTAGAAACGACGAATGGCGATGGTGATAAAACTGTGTATCGTCTATTGTATCGTGACCCAGGCGGCGTACGCGAAGTGCTGTCGACTAATAATCCCGATAAAGTTGTTTATACGATTTTCGATACGTTAAAGGCTGCTAAGTCGACTATTGCCGATGACTCGAATTATCAGGCGTTAATGGAAGAGCTACGACAGAATGTAGCAGTTGACTCATCGAAACTGATGTCGGGTGCTGACGAGTCAGAACAAATTGAGGCTGAGGAATCGGGCGATAATAGTGGTCTAGAATGTGAGCAGTCGGCGCGCGAGCTATCTTTTACTGAGAAAAAACAATTTGCCAAAGAGATTCGTGATGCGCAGGCCGATCTGGTTGCTTTGGCGCTTAATGCGTCCGGCGAAAGCAATCCTTCTGATATTTATATTTACCTGATGATGGAAGGCAGTTTGCTGTCTTATAACGTGTTTTATGTGTGCCAGAATAGAGTTGTCACTCTAAGTGATGCTGAGATAGATAAAGCCGCGCGTATGCGGTCGTTAAAGGCGGGCATTTCGAGTAGCAAGAAATTGCGTGCAGTTTACGTAAAGTGGGGTCAGCCGGTGCCAACGGAGGCTAAGATGCATTACAGTCTAGAGGCTAAGAAGCTTGATTGTACATATAGCTTTGATAATGTAACAGACGAGGCGAATGGCCGTACCGCAGCTACTTCGTTTGCTGATTGGCGCCGTAGTATTGCGCTGGCGTTATAACCGTAGCTCACCTACCCCTTTATGAAGACTTGGTGTGTCGTCGGCATTCCTACGTCTAGCTAGTAAAGATAAAAAGCCCTGGAGTTAACCAGGGCTTGGTTGCAGTGAAGCTAGTCTTCGTTATCTTGCTCATCACTGATGTCGCGATATGGCAGACTTTCCCAATATTCTAGTGCTTCATGAGCCGCATTCTTACGTGCCTGGCGAAGTTCTGTGTTGCTCCCAACTGTATAGAAGTACTCTCCAGTCATATGACTAGGCTTATCTTTGCTATAATAGTGTTTGCAGAAGTCGTCTGATAGCTGTTCAGGGTGACGTAATTCAGTATGAAACTGAATCATACCTTTATTGGTATGCGTCTCGTTATAGCGCTGGACTTTATCGGATAATGTGAACATAACCCAGGTAACAATGCGAGCTATGAATTGATTAGTCTTGCGACTGAGCCCTAAAATTAGTTGACTATGTTCACTGGCATCACAGACTGAAGTCTTACGCTTGTCAAATTGATACGGGCGTAACGCCCATCCTTTTGGTAGTGTGAAGGATATTTTGTCGGAATTGTCAATGTAATCAATATCGAGGTGAAGGTCTTCTAGGACGTCCAGTGCGGTCCCCCAATGATATTCATTTGGATGGTTAGGATCATCAAAGAACTCAACTTTGTTGGGCATTGTAATTCGACGGGTTTTCGGATCGTACTCGAATCCCATGGGATTTATCTCGAATTCGTTTGTAGTTGTCATGCTAGCTCCTATTGCTCTTTTGGAAGGTGCAAATTACTATTATATTATAATATATTTTATCGGATTAGTATAGTCGGTGGAAATTGGCATGCAAGTAAAATAACCCCGCGTAATATATGCGGGGTTATTGGTTAGAGTTTTCTGGCAGTTTTGGTAGTCGTAACAGTCTTCGCGTGAATGGGCTGACGTCGCTGCACGGGCGTATCATCGTCCGCGCCATGTAACTCAGCTAGCATTAATGGACTGATGGCGACACTTACTGTCATTATGGCTAACAGCAGTGCAATGCCTACAGAGATACCTCCGGCGGCAGCAATTATCTTGATAATCTTGACAGCGCGCCGTCGCCCTGCCCTATTCTCTAACAATTTGGAATTATGGCTCATAATGACCTACTTTCTATGGGATATGAACCGCATAAGCTATCAATTGTGATAGCTTACAAGTCGCATTATACTCTTTATGGCCTATTATGTCTAATTAGCGTGTTAATCCTTCACATAATAACCAAGTTTGGTGTATAATATTATTGTATTTGGGCATCGCCAAGTGGTAAGGCACTGGGTTTTGGTCCCAGCATTCGGGGGTTCGAATCCCTCTGCCCAAGCCAGAAATTATAAAATACAGCCTTTAACTTATTGAAGGCTGTATTTTTTTGCTTTAGCAATGTATTCATCTGCAGCCGCGATAATTTTAGTTGCAATGTCTTCAGGTGTAGGCTGCGGCTTATCTAATGGGTACATGTAATCGTTTAAGTATGTAAAAATCGGATCTAGTTTACCGCCCTTTTTGATTTTGCTGCTGTCTATATTTAGAGTTTTGGCGTAATCCTTGATATATTTCCAGACTAGCATATAGCCTTGGGTAAATATCAGCTGGTACTTACCGTTGTTGACGTCCAGTTTCGGAAGCACGGTTAGAATATGCTTTCTTAATGTCTCTTTGGCTTCGTTTATACTCATCTTCTTGTATTATACAGCAAATTTACCGCTGCATCGATTTATACTTATTATACCTAGCCAGACTTGTAGCACTAATTGATGACGGTGTTCTATCAATGACGCCTTTTAGTACACTCATGTCGATGAATGGCGCATTGCTGACAACGGCTAGCCTAGCCGCTTCTTCTACGATATAGGTGATATCTGCGCTAGCATATCCGTTTGTCGCATCAGCTAGCCCCCTGTAATCTATGCTGCCACTGGGCCTACCCCTTAATGCGAGCTTAAACATCTCAATGCGCGCCTCTACATCTGGCGGACCAACGTAAACTAGTCGGTCCATGCGCCCTGGCCTAATTAACGCAGGATCAATCAGGTCAGGCTGATTGGATGCACCTATAACCAAGACGCCATGCTTGCCTGCATTGTTAATCTGCATTAACAGCTCGTTGATCTCTTCATTCTTATAATTTGAATTTATACTCGCACGGTTCGGGGCTATTCCTTCTATCTCGTCAATGAACACTATAGACGGAGCCTTTATACGAGCGTGCTCGAATATAGTGCCGATATTCTCAACCGTCTCATGAGCCCACTTCGAGACAACATCTGAATGCTTTAGTTCAATAAAGTTATATCCAATCTCCTCTGCTAATTTTTGAACAATAAAGGTTTTGCCACACCCAGGCGGACCGAATAGTAACATACCATTTGGCAAGGAGAGCCTAAACTTTCGATATCGATCTGCATGGCGCAATGGCTCGATGATATCTCGGCGCAGAGTACGCTTCAATTCAGCCATGCCCGCCACCTCTTTGAAGCCTCCAGTCTGGCTCTCTATGTGGTCAGCCACCCCTACACTATTATCACTGTTCGAATGTACAATGTTACCTCTTTTTGGAGGCCGCTGTGTACCATAGGAATAACCGTACGTATGACCATTGAGCACAAGCGCCTTGCGGCCATCAGCTACCTGCCCAAATAGACGCAAGTGCTTACCGTTGTCCGTAAGGTATATCTCACACACACCGTTAGAACTTAGCCTGCGAATAACCTTTGCGTCGTCTACTACAAAGCCGGGGTATAATATCGGTCGCTCTATTCTATCCATACTAGTTCCTCTTGCATTCAATCCTTTCGTAATAGTATCCACCACTGCTACTGGTACACGTAGTGTTGTGCTTTGACTCGGCCTCCGAGCACTCAGAGCTGTCAATTCCGCTAGCTGAGCATACATCTAACGTCTTCTGTACTCCACCGGGATCGCTCATTAGATACCAAACTACAAGGGCTCCAATAGTAACTAGAATTTCAAGTATAGTCTTTAGAGGTCCGCTCAGAGAATGTTTACTAGAGTTCTTTGACGTGCTCTCCGGGCTATATGAACTGTTGGAGATGAATTTAGTACGGTTTTCTGCTATGTATGTTCGCGCTGCCTCCAAATCATTGCGCCATTTCTCTATTTTGATATTATCAATGTTGGCGTCAATAACTTCTAGTGCAGCTGTTGGCTTCCCCTGATTTAAATAATTACCAACTCGACTGCACACGGTGTAGTATACGCGCAATTCAGATACGGTTGACATACCTTCGTTTAAATGCTGCTTCTGCTGACCTGAGGCGGCTATCCTCTGTGAAACCTTGAGTATGTCAATGACCTGATAGTAGTCTTCGTCATTCTTGCCTTTAATTACATTAATCTTGATAGCAATACTCATCCCTAGCTCAAAAAGCGCCTCGGCAATCCTATCGCGGACAACCATACACCTAGGGGCACTCCATACTGATTCGCCCAAGTCTTTAACTTTATTGATTGATTCGTCGACTCTGTCTAGTAGTGATATAATTTCGTTGAACGATTCCTTACTTAACTTTTTCCAGTCTTTGTCGTCGTCGGAGTCTGGCTCGGCGTTCATGAGGTCTGGCTTATATGTGCCAATCTCGTCTGCTAGACTACTGATATTATCAAGTAGCCCTCCGACTGTTTCTGCTAGGAATTGGCTAGAACTGACGCTAATCTTGCTAGCAAACGCGGCATATACCGAGGGGTCGCTCATATCTTTGCTCATGCTGCCATAAAAGTCTGATAAGTGTCCAGGTAGCAGCTTTGCATAGAAATTATTAACAACTTGGCTATCAATATTGATTCCGTCTAAGCTAGAGAACACCTTTCCCAGCTGCTCGGCGACATTTGGTTTGGTTATTAATTTTGACCAGCTACTAATGGAGCTAGTTAAGTATTGCTTTTGTTTGGTAACACTGAAGGCTAGCGATTCGGCTACGGCTAGATTATGCAACGCAACAACATCGTTTGGACGTTGGCTAAACAGGCTGCGAAAAGTCTTGATGGCATCTGAGGTCTCTCTGTCGTGAAGGTGTTGCAGTGCTCTGGTACTTTGGTCGGTATTGTCGATGAACCAGAAGTTGAATTCCTTTAGTCGTTTAGTGTCGTCTAATAGGCTTTGTTGCGCTCGGTTGACGCTTGCAAGCGTGCGGATGGAACGGTCGAAAGTTAGGTCGTTGTCATAGGCTGGCACCTCACCAATCTTTAGCAGATTGGTAATCTCTTTGCTGCGGCGTATTATTTGCCTTTCCGTGGCATCGTAGCTTAACCCTAGCACGTTATAGGCATTACCAATGAATAGTAGTTTGCTCATATTCCGTCTACCTATTTTGTGATTCCGGCAATGTTGCCAAATTCGGCATCGTCGCGTTCGTCCTCAGGTATCAATTTCCATAGTTCGCGCACGTGTCGTTTTAGCTCCTCTAGATCGGTCTTGTCAATTGCCTCGTTAGCTTTGCTAATGTGGTAGTCGGCTAGCCTCTGGTCGCTCATTTGCGGCTTACGATCGATTGCCCTGCCTAACATATCCACCCAGAACCCAGGGTGCTCTTGAGCTACTCTAAACCATAGGCTTGTTACTTGATCAATTGCGCGCTTCAACAGTACTTCGTCTTTACTGTCGATCGCTTTCTTGGCGTCATTTTCAACTCGGCTGCACTCCTTAGTTAAGCGATTAATGTTCACGTCGGTAGGCATTTCAGAAACTAATGACTTTACGTCTGTGATTGCTCTGCTTAGCTGTCCGATTAAGTTGCCGGTTAGCCCCGACTGCTCTATACTGTCTAGTTTCTGGCCTAATGAGCGTAAATCGCGTTCCGCTTTCTGCTGTGAGTCGGTGTCGTTTGTGTCAAGATTACGTTCGATAGTCTTTAACTGATCTTCAATAGTCTTCTTTTCTTTGTTATCTGAAGATATCTTATCGGCGCGCTCCTTTTGCCGAGCCAAGCCTGATCTGAGCTCATTTACGTTGATAGACTGGGCATATTCGTCAACGCGAGCATCAACTAGTAGGTCTAGGTCGGGCAGATAAGCCTCGACCGTTACTTCGCGCGATTCATTAATCTTAATTGTGATATCGATATCTGAGCCAGCTGGTAGATCGTAATCTAGCTTATTGCCATCAATTGCTAGTGTTGTAATTGTACTGTTGTATGACGGGTTTGATGAATCGCCCTCGTAGACTTTGATGGGCAACGGATTCTCGGCATTCTTTTTTAGGTCGCGTGCCGTGCGATACGGCTTAGTGGCCTCTAGCGGCAGTATGGAGCCACGTTCAAAGAATTTGTCGCAAGCTTCGGTCATTTTAAAATCGTTGTCGAAATTCTTCTTGGCGTAGATGACACCAATATCATGCGGTATTGGCGCACCTTGAACCGAAAGGCCCTGCGTTATTGTAAAGGATTCTGGCGATACTGGTAGGCTATTTCCATTCTTATCAACTAGATAGATCCAATAGGTATTAGTTTTGCTGGGCTCAACGGCGACAGTATCAAAGAACTTACCATTCTTAATCTTGATATTGTTGCTGGTATAAAAGCCGCTATCGGAACTAATCTTGAGTGAGTATTCGCCATTGTCCGGTAGGCTGGCTGTACCTGTAATCATCTCCTCGTCGTCCGACGTCATTGGGTCGTAATTAATGGTCAGCTTAACTGTGTTGCTATCTAGCCTGCTTGTAGACTCTGTAATATTCTCAGGTATTCGCTCGCTTAATCCATATACACAGGCGCCACGTGCAACTGTAGTTAGTGGGTCGACTGACGTGTCAATTTGAATACCCAAGTCGTCTCCGGCTCGCTTGCGAATATATGGTATCTGTGTTGGCCCACCAACAAACACTATTTTTGATATAGCGGATTTGCTGATTTTTGACCGCTTAATTACGTCCTTGGTTATGTCGATTGTCTTATCAACTATAGGTCTAATTAAGTCATCGAACTCCTGTCGCGTGTAATCGAGCGATAGATATATTTCCCTTCCATCATCATCGCTGCCAACTTCATCAATCTCGATTGTTGTTTTGTTGTAGGATGATAGTTCAATCTTAGCCGTCTCTGCTATTGCCTTTAGCTTGGCGAATGTACTGCTATACTTAGGATTGCTAGCTGTAAAATCGGTAATATTGAAGCTGCTTAGGATAGCAGGTCGGATCACGTCATCAACCAATTTGTTATCAATGTCTTTTCCACCTAGGAAGTTGTCCCCGCCGTGCTCAACCACCTTTAAGATACCAGCGTTAGATGAAACTAGCGCAACATCAAACGTTCCGCCGCCCAGATCATAAACTATCCAGGATTGGTTTTTGTCGCTGCCGAAACCATAAGCCATGGCTGCTGCAATAGGTTCCTGTAGCAGAACTACATACTTGAATCCAGCGAGCTTGCCTGCTCTCTTAGTAGCTTCATTCTGCAGCGAATCGAAGTATGCGGGTACCGTAATGACGGCGGCAGTTGTCGGGAAGCTAGGACATTTGCGCGTTAAGTCAGCCTTAAGCGACTTTAGGATTTCGGCCGACACTTCCTCGGGTGTCATCTTGGCGTGTAGGCGTGGAAAGTTAATTGTCTGGTTTGTTCCCATTAGTCGCTTGACTTCAGCTTTGTTGTTGGCAAATTCGTCAGACGATGAGCTACGGAATAGCTTATTATACGCCTTCTTGCCGACAACTTTATTGCCCGCTTTATCAACGCCAAAAACAGATGGTGTATAGTCATCGCCAAGCAAGTTCTTTACTACCTCGACGCCGCTGCCAGTGTCCACGGCTATTTCTGAGTTGGTGGTGCCTAGGTCTATGCCGATCCTAATTACACTCTGATCAATCTTTTGTGCGCTCATTACTTATCCTCCTTCTTGGCGTTCTTATTCCTGTTGTTGGGTTTTCGCTTATCTGGGTTAGCTTTTTCTGTAACTACTGCAGGTTCGGCTACGATTACATCGGACCTTTGTCTAATAATGCCTGTGTAGGATATTTGTGGGCGACGCGTCTCAATTACGGTTGGCTTATCTATGTTCGCTTGCTTTTCTACGCTGATTAGGTTGACATTCATACCGTCGCTATATTGGCGACCTGTAAAATCTTGTACTTCAATGTCGTTGGCCTCTAGATATGTCTTAATTCGATTTAGTGAGTTGTATAGTCGCCTTCGCTCGCTGTCGTCAAGTTTACTGTCAATTCTTTCGACGTTATTCTGTAGGCGCCAATAGTCGCCAGCCAAGCCGACTAATTTATCAATTTGTGGGTCGAAGGGTACGTACTTCTCAACAATAATTCTTCTGATATTGTCGATGGCTTTTACTGCATATCCTACTAGTCGTGTGGTGGCAATTATAACAATAACTGCGCAAAGTAACACCGTTGTTGACATATATAACCATTCCATAGATTGTCCTTCTTTTGACTTACTACGGATGTACAAAAAAGGACACCCGTATATTCACAGATTCGTGACAATCTAGACATATGCATTAAGCCTATGTTGGAATACACTGGTGTCCAATTTATTGGCTTAATACACATACATATCTAGAGCTCAGTGAGCTCCGTCTAGATTGTCACATTTTTATTTTAGCATAAAATCAATGGGGTTTGTATTGCTGAACAATAGTAATGCGTATGGACTAGTGTGTTCTCTGGCGGGGCGGGACAAAAAGAAGCCTCCCTCTGGTAAAGGGAGGTGGGTCGGTGTTGACCGAGCCAGAGGAATTGAATATTTAGATACAATATCCCCAGCGCGACTGGCGCCACTGCTAGCCCCTTTGGGTAAAAAGGGGCTAAAGCTGTTTATAGCTGCTTAGCTTCTTTCTCGGCAGCTTCTTTGGCGGTCTTTGCCATGCGGCGCTTGGCAGCGTTGATGTCGCGGATTACATTCTCGGTTTCCTCGGCGATCATTAGCTCTTCGTTGGTGCGAACCATCATGATCTTTGGTGTGTCTTTAACAGAGATAACGCCATCGACGCCGTTACGGCCAACAATTTCGCGGTTGCGCTCTTCGTCGATGTCGTAACCAAATACAGTTAGGTGGTCACAAATTTGCTTACGCAGGACTGAACTGTTTTCACCGATGCCAGCTGTAAAGACGACGGCATCAACCTTTGGTAGTGCAATCATCATGCCAGCAATGTATTTGGCGATACTGTAAGCCATGACCTTCATAGCTAGCTTGGCACCCTTGTGACCCTGTTCGGCACCCTCTTCTAGTTCGCGCTGATCAGAGGTTAGTCCGCCTGATAAACCATAGACACCGCTCTGGTGGTTTAGTTCATCCAAAATTTCGTCAGCAGTCTTGTTTTGCTTGTCAGCCATGTACGATACAACTGCCGGGTCAATGTCACCGGAGCGTGTACCCATAACCAGACCCTGTAGTGGGGTGAAGCCCATTGAGGTGTCTACTGATTTGCCGTTATGAACAGCAGCCACCGATGCACCACCACCGATGTGGGCGATCACAAAATCACTCTCCTCTAGCGGGATGTTTAATAGTTCGGCTGCGCGGTGGCTAACGTACTTATAACTGATACCGTGGAAGCCATAGCGACGTACGCCGTACTTCTCGTACCAGCTATCTGGTACTGCGTAACGGTAGGCTTGTTCTGGCATGGTTTGGTGGAATGAAGTATCGAATACAGCAACCTGTGGCAGGCTAGGCATGACCTTCTGGATGGCGCGCATACCAGCAACTGCAGCAGGGTTGTGTAGTGGTGCAAATGGCTTTAGTGCTTCGATCTCGTCAATAATCTGATCCTCTAATAATACAGGCTCAGTAAATACGTTGGTGCCGTTTACCACGCGGTGGCCAACAGCCTTTACGGTCTTCTTTAGGCCGCGCTCTTCTAGCTCATCGAATAGACGCTGGATTGCATCGACATGCGTGCCCTTCCCGTCTAATTGATCCTTTTCCTTAGAGTCATTAGCCTCAATGGTGAATGTTGCACGACCACTATTTAGATGCTCAGCCTTACCGCTGGCAATTTCCTTGTAGCTGGCGGCGTCAAGTAGCTGAAATTTCAAACTCGAGCTGCCACTGTTAATAATTAGAATTGTCTTATCCATGACTATATTTTACCATAAATCAGCTGCTTTAGTCTGATAATATCTGTAGAAAGTAAAGTTGCCAACCGCGAGGATTAAAAATAGGCCGGATGACCGGCCTATGTGGATGGTTGGAGTGGATTCGTTAGCTAGTGCTGGCAATTGCGCCCTTGTCGTCGTGGTCTATGCTGTCTATTGAGCCAGCACTACCCGTGGGCGGAACTGAATCGGTAATGCCATACAGTTGAATCAAGTCGATTGACTTCATTGCCTCGGATATTGCGCCTAGCGCCTCGGTGCAATCGCTTAGTTGCTGCATAGCCATATTATATTTGGCTAATAGATCAGCGTTTTCGTAGCGATATTCCGAATTTTCGAGGGCTTGTTGGTCGATTCGAGCCTCTAGATCTTCGATTTTGCGCGCGTTTAGCTGCCTTTGCTCAAGAAAGGAGTCAGTCAATTGTCGTAGATCCTCCTCGTGTTTCTTTTGCTCTTCCTCGTAGTTTAATTTCGCGTAGGTTAACTCGGTCTGCAGGCGCGTAATCTCTTTCTTTAAATTTGCGTTTTCTTTTTGCAGATTTTCGATATTTGGCTCGGTCATGTCTACTCCTTAGGTTCGAAGTAGCGAGTGCTACTAACGTCTCTATTATATACCATTGACGGTGCTGCTGCTTATTCGAAACCAATAAGATGGAGGATTATAGTGAAACTGGCACTGCTATCGCGTAGACATTATCAAGTACTTAACTCTTTCTGATACTGTACTCCCCTGCTACTAATAGCGATAAAAACAAAATGAAGAGTCGATTCGTAAAGATATCAGCTCTTCATTATGGTGGGCGAGGAGGGACTTGAACCCTCACGGACAAAAGTCCACAAGATTTTGAGTCTAGCGCGTCTACCAATTCCGCCACTCGCCCATATGTTGTAAATGGAGGCACCTGTGGGAGTTGCACCCACCTACGCGGTTTTGCAGACCGCTGCGTAACTGCTCCGCCAAGGCGCCAATAGGCATATTATACTAAAGCTCAGCCAGTAGCGTCAAGCTATGCGGCTATCTACCTAGCGTATATCTTGGTTGCGGTTGATCTCCATCTGCTCGCTAATGTCATCAGCAGAGTTACTTATCCTAGCTACCCGCTTTGCCTTGCTGTAATATCGGTAAATCATAGCGACGATTAGACATGCAAATAACACAACCAATCCGATAGAAAAAATATTGACAAATATCGGCGTATTATCTTTTGTGTCCTGCGCCTTTTTGCAGTATTCTTCAGTGTAGTTTGCTTTAACACAGTTGTCATAGAAGGTGTTGGACTGGGGCTGACTTTCAACTTTTGACATGGTTATATTTTAGCATAAACAATAATTATCAGATTGTCGTCATTAACCACTCTGGGGTTGGTAAAATGTTAATATCAAAAAAGAGGTCAACAAAGACCTCTCATACTGAATAACAACAATGGTGCGGGTTAAGAGACTCTAACTCTCGACCTCATCCTTGGCAAGGATGCGCTCTAAACAACTGAGCTAAACCCGCATATCAATTCGTAAAGAACTATATAGAGTATAACAAAGCCTCGATGGCTTGTCAACAAAAACGACCCACGAAAGTGAGCCGTTCTTGTTTTGATAATATTAAATATAATGTGCACTCATGCCGCCGTGGTGGCTTCTCCCAGACTCGAACTGGGGACACAAGGCTCTTCAGGCCTCTGCTCTACCAACTGAGCTAAAAAGCCATCATAGCGCCACGAGTACTGTTATTATATACTAAACCATACTGATTTTGCAAATTAATCGATACTGATTTGTTTGGCAAAAGTATATTATAGGCTAACCGTTGATACTCCGTTTACCCATATAGCGTTCGAAACTGCCTACCTTAGCTACGTCTAAGTATATGCGCGATTTGTCGGTTAGCCTGTGTCGTGATAATCAACAACCAAAAACGGACGCACCGAATCCCGATTGTTGATATCAGAAGTAAGCACTTACGTTGCATACTTTGGAGTCGATGACGTCCGTTGTTATACGCAACGTAATAATGCAGTACATCCTGCATGCTTACTTCAATTAAACTGATATCAACGCTTTAATTATACTACAATTACGCACATCGCTGTAAACCTAGTTGTATAATATAAACATGAATGATGACGCGAGGCGGCCACTAGCAGAGCGAATGCGCCCGAAAACATTAGACGAGGTAATTGGCCAGGATAAGGCAATGGTACTGCTGCGGCAGATTGTTGCTAAGGGCGAGCCAATCTCGTTAATATTCTGGGGCCCACCTGGAACTGGCAAGACTACCCTGGCGCGTATTATCGCTAGTGAGGTTAAGGCAGACTTTATTGAAATTTCAGCAGTCAGTGCGAAGAAACAGGATGTTGAAAGCGTAATTGAACGAGCACGGCAAAACTGGAATTTGCGGATTCGTACTGTGCTGTTTGTGGATGAGATTCACCGCTTTAACAAAGCGCAACAAGACGCCTTCTTACCCCATGTTGAGTCTGGCTTGATATCCCTGATTGGTGCAACCACTGAGAACCCTTCGTTTGAGGTCATCAGTCCGCTGATTAGTCGTTCACGAGTGATTGTTCTGCAACAGTTAACTACGGATAATCTAAAGCAGATTTTAAAGCGTGCTATTGTAGCGGAACATCTAGAAGGCCGCATTACAGACGAGGCGATTGATACGATTGCCTTACTAGCCCACGGCGACGCTCGCTCGGCGCTAGGTAATTTAGAGGTTGCCGAGGGGCTAATTGGTGGCGATCAGAAAATTACGGCGCAGTTAGTCGAAGAGGCTGCGGGCAAAAAACTGCCCCGCTACGACAAGAAAGATGATAGCCATTATGATACGATTAGCGCCTTTATTAAATCTATGCGCGGTAGCGATGAAACAGCGGCGATGTATTATCTAGCGCGAATGGTGCAAGCCGGCGAGGATCCGAAATTTATTGCACGGCGTATGGTGATTTTTGCCAGCGAGGACATCGGTCTGGCTGGAAATGGCGCTCTAAACTTGGCAGTATCTTGTTTTAATGCGATTGAACGAGTTGGTATGCCTGAGGGTGGCATTATCCTGTCGCATGTGGTGGCAGTGTTGTGCCGGGCGCGCAAGTCGCGCGAGAGCTATAACGAGTGGAAAGCAGCTAAGCAACTGGCTAATCTATTCCCTGATTCGGCAATTCCGTTGCAGATTCGTAACGGCGAAACCAAACTAATGAAGGATCTTGGCTATGGCAAGGGGTACAAATGGGAAGCTGGCTTCCACGGTACAGCTGATTACCTACCCGATGATGTCCGAAAATATTTAAATCACAGTAAGCGCACGAAATAACCAGTATTTTACTGTGTGCCAGCCTAATCCATTAAGCCTATTTTGCAGTCTTTAGCACTAGCGCCGTTCGAGCGGGCAGATATAGCTTTAACTGCTTGCTGCTACCTGTGTAATATTCCATGGCTGTGTCGACGCGGTCATAACCGCCGAACTGCTGGTCGTCGGTAGATAGTACGATGCGGTATTGCCCAGGTTCAGCGTTGATAGCTAGATCGGTATAAGAATTATTAGAAAAGTTATAGACGAACAGGAGGTTATTTCGCATGTAAGAGACTAACTTGTTGTCCTCGTGGATTTTGACGTAGCTATATTCGGATGGCGTCAACTGTTTGATTACCTGAATCATGGCGCGATCAAAGTTATTAAGCCATTGGAATTTTAATTTAGGGTTATCTACTAAGGACCATTGGCGTCTAGCGTATTTATACGACCAGTTGTTGCCTTCGCGTGGAAAGTCAATCCATTCTGGATGGCCAAATTCGTTGCCCATAAAGTTTAGATAGCCTCCGGCGTTTGTGCTAGCTGTGATTAGCCGAATCATCTTGTGCAGTGCAATGCCTCGGTCAACAATTAAATTCTGATCAGATTTCTGCATGTGGTCATACATTTCTTTGTCTAGTAGGCGGAATATAATTGTCTTGTCGCCCACCATGGCCTGATCATGGCTCTCGGCGTAATTAATAGTATGCTCTTCTGGGCGATGTGAGGTGAGCTCGTGGAATAGTTTACCCATCTGCCAGTCTTCGTCGCGCTGGTCTTTTAGCATTTTGATCCATAGATCGGGTGCGCCCATGTTAAAGCGGTAGTCAAAGCCAATACCACCCTGCTCTAATGGCGCAGCCATGCCTGGTAGCGCTGACATGTCTTCAGCAATTGTAACGGCCTGTGGGTCTAATAGGTGAATTAACTCATTCGCTAGCGACAAATAGGTCAGCGCGTCTAGATCAGTGTTAGGCGTAAAATAGTCGTCATAGCTGGTAAAGGCCTGACCAAGACCGTGGTTATGGTAAATCATACTAGTGACGCCGTCGAAGCGGAATCCGTCAAAGTGGTATTCGTCCTGCCAAAAATGCAGATTAGACAGCAGAAAGTGCATGACCTGTGGCTTGCCGTAATCAAACAGACGCGAGTCCCATGCGCTGTGTAGTTCGGGCTTGAAATACTGACAACAATCACCTGCAAAATTGCCTAACCCCTCATTTTCATTTTTGACCGAATGTGAATGCACAACATCCATAATTACCCGTAGCCCCATCTGGTGAGCAGTGTCGATTAGGTGTTTTAAATCGTTGGGCGTACCAAAGCGACTACTCTCGGCGTAGAAATTTGATACCTGATAGCCAAAGCTACCGTAATACGGGTGCTCTTGAATGGCCATTAGTTGCACTGTGTTGTAGCCTAAGTCTTTGATGCGTGGTAAAACCTCCGTTTCGAATTGGCGGTAAGTCGACACTGCTTCACGGTCGCCCGACATGCCAATATGGGCTTCGTAGATTAATTGCTCGTCTGGGCGCTGTGGTGCCTTGCTCTGCCAGGTATATTCAGTATTTGGCGCCCATACTACCGCGTCAAAGATGTTAGTCTTGGGATCTTGCACGACGTAGGTCGCATATGAAGGTATGCGTTCGCCGTTGCCACCAGCCCAGTAAACGTGTAGCTTGTAATGGTCGAGGTGGTGGAGTTTGTCGGCGGGAATTTTGAGCTCCCAAGCTGATTCATCTGTCGTGCGATCCATTGCAAAATCTAATCTATCCTGCCAATCAGTAGCGTCGCAGATGAAATAAATCGCAATAGCATTAGGTGCCCACTCGCGAAAAATCCAGCCATCTGCCGTGCGATGTAACCCAAAATACAGATGGCCGAGGCTGAACTTGCGGACATCTTGGCTGCCAATAATCTCGTCAGTCTTACGTGTTATGTATTCGTCTCGACTAATTAACTGCTGTCTATACGGTTCTAGCCACGGATCAATATCAGCAATTGTTGCGGTGTGGTTTTTCCGTGTAAGTATCTTGCCCTGCCCCTTCATTGCTATCATTTTACCATATTAAAACCCTCTCTGGCTAAACTGCCAGAGAGGGTGATAGGAGCTTTATATTCTTTATTAAGCTTATTCTAGAAATCGCATTCGATCTCAGTTGTGTCCGCGTCTCCGTTGCTAGCATCCGGGAAGCCGGCTACCTTTGAATAAAGTATTTTCTGCAAACGCAGATTAAGATACTCTCCTAGATTATCTGGCTCTTCAAAAGCTGAACTATTCGTGTAGGCGTCGGCATCGTATTTGCGCATTTTATTAAACAGGGGCGGTCTCTTATAGACATCGTCGTTCTCGCTACCGCATATTTCGTAAAACTTATCGGCAATCAGTTTGGCTGCGCGATAAGCATGGAGATTATTCTCGATATTAGAGATGATTTCATTGTTAGAGGGATCATCGTAGCCATCTGGCGTCCATTGATCAGCAACACCGGCGATCACAGCAACGAAGATATCGCGTACAATTTCGTTGTTTGCAAAATATTTATCGGCGACATCGATTACATCACGTCGATTTTGATATGCGTGACTATGCTTTGCATAGCGACTGATTCCGTTGAGTTCCTCCAAAGCCTTGTCAAGTACAGGGGTATTTTGGTCATTGGCAACGTGTGTATTGTCGAGACTGTGGATAGCGCGAGAGAACTTGTCCTTACCGGCATTATTGGTAAGCTCGTTTTGTTCCATTTGAACTCCTATAGTTGAAGGTTCGGCCTAAGGCGGGTGCCTTAAACATCTCATATACTGTACTATAAAATACCAGTACAGTAAATACCCAGCCGTATATGGCTGGGTAAATAAATCTATTGTGGTGCGCGCGAAAGGACTTGAACCTTCACGAGCGTAAGCTCACTAGCACCTGAAGCTAGCGCGTCTACCAATTCCGCCACGCGCGCATGCATGACACATTAGAATTATAGCACACTATCCACGTGGATTAAACATACTGAAACGATTGGTGTTGTACTCTTTGCGCAGATAACGAACGAGGTCTTCTTGGTTGGTTAAGGTCTTAACGTCGGTATTCAGCGTGTTGAACGGGTCAAAAATCTTCTCGACCTTGGCAAATACCTCGGCGGTCTCTTTGTCGTATTTTGTTCGCGCGTATGGCGCCAGTAACCTACCCGCACCGTGACTGCCGGTAATCGAGCCTTCTAGTTGATTAGCAATCTCGGCCAGATTCTTTAGCGTGCGGAAGACGATTTGGCGATGACCTAGGTTGGCTAAGTTTAGAATTGGCTTAATACAGATGGTACCAGCGGCTAGATTACCCCAGATGCCTGCCTGTATGTTGTCGCGTGATAGCGCATGTCGAATTTTCTCAATAGCGTCAAAGACGTTTTCGGGTGCAACCGCTAGATCGGTAACTAATGGTAACGCGGCGTTGCCGTTGTGGCTATAATTATTAACGACAGCCGTTGAATCATATAGTGTAGCTAGTACTGCTTGGTCTTCGGGCGTCTGTGCAACCTTGGCATCGGCTACGGCCGCGGAATCAAGAATCTTGCCAGCCTGGCGCATGTGACGATTCTGATGTTTGTCGTCATATTCGATAAAGATTAGCGCCTTCGGAAGGCTCTTGGTAACCAGCTTCCAAGGCTCGCGTCCGCTGAGCTCTTTGATTAGTGCTAGTGTGTCACCGTCAATAAAGCTTAACCGACAAGGATTAGTATCGATTAGGCGATTGGTTAAATCAGATAAATTCTGTTCGTCGGTTACTGCGGCGACCAGCATTGAAGTTTCTTTGGGTGTTGGTGTCAGATTTAGCGACATTTCAGTAATAATGCCTAGTGTTCCCTGAGAGCCAACAAATAGCGGCGTTAGGTCGAAACTGCCGTCTTTACCTTTGACGCGGTCAAGCGCAAACCCGCCATTATCTAGTGTAGTGCCGGCGCTAATCATATCGATGGTTTCGGGGTTATCCTCGATTAGCGAATCGATAGAGCGATAAATCTCGCCTTCTAGTGTTTCAAGTCCCTTCTTCTCGCTCAATTCTCGACGGTTGAGACGACCAGTCTGAATGACTTCGCCGTTTGCTAACACAACTTCTAGGCGATCAACCCAGTCCAGTGCACTGCCGTATTCAGCAAAATTTTCACTGACCGCATTAGTACCCAAAACTCCACCAATAGTGTGTGCTTGATCATTGTCGGTCTTAATTGGAAAAGTTAAGCCGTGGGTGCCGACGGCTTCATTCAGTGTTGCAATGGTAATGCCAGGCTGCACCAAAATAAGATTAGATCGCAGGTCAAACTGCATGATGTGGTTCATATGTGGCAAAAATGATAGAACAACACCACTAGAAATTGCCCCGCCGGTTACGTCATTGCCGTAACCACGAGCGGTCAGTGGTAGCACTTGCCCACGTTCAGCTAACCGCCACGCAAAACGTGCTAGTTTGCGCACATCGTCTAGAACGCGCGGCATGACAATTAGATGTGGGGTGATTGATAGAATGCTACTATCTGTAGCGAAATTTAATCGCGAATTGCCATCCTCGATTACTTCGCCAACTAAATGTTGATCTAAATAATCCCCAATCTTGCTCATGTTAATTATTATAGCACATACTAGAAAGCAGCTTTAATTATGCAAAATATTTGTCTAGAATAGCGCGAACTTGGTCGGTGGTCGTGCAGTCGTATAGCTGGGCGCGTAAATCGGCAGCACCATCGAAATCCTTGATATAGATTTTAAAGAAGTGCTTCAGCGGATCAAATTTACGAGTAGCTCGATCGTTGATTATGCGATATTTGTCATATTGTTCCAACTGATAACGAAAGAGGTCTATATAGTCGGCGAGAGGATGCTTTGTCTGCCCCTGCTCGTGCGATATGTCGGCAATTGGCGAGGCGTTAGTCGAGTGGATGTCTGCCCCGGCTACTTTCTCGAAGCAGAATGGATTAGCAAATACACCACGGCCAATCATCAGGCCATCTACACCAGGGTGTTCGGCTTTTAAGTGTAGGCCGTGTGCTCTATCGCGGATGTCGCCATTGATAGTGATTTTGGTCTGCGGCGCCAGTTGATCGCGCAATGCGCAGATGTCGTCAATTAACTCGTAGTGCGCATGGACTTTGCTCATTTCTTTGCGTGTGCGTAGATGAATGGTTAGATTGGCGAGATTTTGTTGCAGCAAAAAGCTTAACCATGGTTGCCATTCATCAAGTCGACTTTTACCTAATCGAGTTTTAACTGAAACTGGTAGCCCTGCTTCTTGTGTGTCTGCGATAATTTGCCCAGCTAATTCGGTATTACCAATCATGCCAGAGCCAGCACCGATTTTATAAACATCCTTTGCGGGACAGCCCATATTAATATCGATTCCGCTAAACCCCTGCTCTTTTAGCCCGCGAGCCATAATGCGAAAATGCTCTGGGTCAGTGCCCCATATCTGAGCGACGATGGGGTTTTCGGTCGCGTCGTGCTTTAGGCGACCCTCGGTACTAAAACGGCCTTTGTCGCTACAGTAACTGGCAGCATTGGCGAATTCGGTAAAGAAAACATCTGGTCGACCAGCGCGTGCGATGGTCTTGCGAAATACAATATCCGTCACCTCTTCCATTGGCGCTAAAATAAAAAAAGGTTTCGGCAACTCATCCCAAAATGTCATGATAATAGTATAGCAAATTATTGTTGGAATCCTGATGTAATCCAGGCGTAATTTAGGTGTAAACTTGGTAGCTACTAATCGCCCAATGGCTACAATACCTAAAACAGCTCCCTACTGAGAGCTGTCTTAAAGTGGTTTTACTAATTAGCGCCTAGCATATTTGCGATAGCCAAATAGGGCTGTAGCTGACAAAATAACAGAGATAATGGCAATGCCTGCTATATTGTCATCGGTTTCTACACCAGTATTAGGAGCGGCTATTACTGCTGATTTGCCTGATTTGTCTTCGTCAATTGGCTTGGTTACCTCTATCTTGGTGTCGTTATCGTCTTTGGTGTCTGGCTTACATTGATGGTCAATGCTTGACATGTCACTATCACCATAGTTATTTGCGCTGCCGTTCATTACGGTGTTGCAGTCAACGGATAGCTTGCTGCCTTCGGTCATTCCGCCTTTAGCGACGTTTAGAACAGGCTTGCCATTGCTAGAGCTAAGTTTGGTTGAGCCTAGGATTCTAACATTTGTATTACCGGTTGGATAAGAATCTGACTTCTCGATGTTTATTGGTGTATTTCCGGCATTAATCGTGCTAGAGTTGATTGTAACATTGGAGTTGCCTCCATACAGATTGATTCCATTCCAGCGTGCACCAGAAATATTTAGATTATTGAACGTTGTATCATGGTTCTCTTGGTTGTACGACTCTCCGCCGCTCCATTTAGCATTTGCGCTCATAGTAATAGCGTTATCGTAGTGGCCTTTAATTGTCATATTGTTAACCGTGATATTCTTGTTTCCGCCGCCAAATACAACAACGTTCTTATCGGGTTTAGGTTCTGCATTGCTGCGAGTGTCGTCAATAGTAGTGTTATTTAGTACTGTGTCTTTGTTGTTCCACATCATTAATGCAGTGGTATTTCCAGCGTTCCACGAGTTGCCATTGTATTCAGCTGTTACATAAGATAACGCTTTAGGATCAAAGTTTCCGCGAATCTGTACGGTCTCTTGAAACTTATTGTTGGTAATACGAATTCCTTTGCTATCACGGTTTGATACTAAAAGGATGTCTTGGCTGGATGCGCTGCCTTTTACAAAATAATTACCTTCAATATTGAGGTTATTGAGCTGTCCGATCACCTTGCCATTTATTGTGCGCCAATTTTGCCCGTAGAAAATATTATCCTTAATAGTTACATTATCTAGAATGTCGCCATCTAGGCTGATAGGGGTTGGGACTTTTTTGTCGGATTGGAAGTCAATGTCACTAATCGACACACCAGCATGTTTAATGGTAAAGCTGCCACTTACCTTGGCGCGCGATGACTCTGCGCTCGTAATATCAATATCTTTTTCGATTGTGTAGTCACCATCGTAAGGTTTATCTGCGCTGAGCTCTAATACATCGCCATCTTTAGCGTTCTTCAGTTGGTCGACGATATTATCGGGCGTTACTGGTATTGTTTTTGCATTAGCAGTAGCCCCCCCTAATAACACCACTGCGCCAGCTAACACTGCTACACTGAGAGTCTTTAAAGCTGTAGAATATCTCGCATATTCCATCTATCTTCTCCTTCTTCTATTTCTTCTCGCATAGTATTTCTACTATGCAAATAGTATATTCAAGTGCATATTGCAAGTCAAGGTGCTTAAACTTACGTCGCTAGCCCCAAGTGTTTACGGGTTCTCTCTCAACCAGTTCTCGAAGGCTACGATGTCTCTGTATTTGTCGCTCTGTTTGACTTCAGGCAAATCTAGGTTAATTATGTGATTCCAGACGCTACGAACTAGTTGCTTGAATTCGGCCATGGCTACGGTGTCAGAATAATCAACCTCCGGGCGGAACAGATGACTGTCGTCGTGCGTGTCAGGCTCAATAAATTCCAAGGCGCCCGAGACTACGTGGAAACCGGCGTATTCGGCAGAATTCTCGATTAGCAGCTTGTAGAACATCAGCTGCTGCTGATTAACTTTTTCAGACCTAAATCCTTAAAATTATAAACAAAAAATTTCGTGAAGTTCGACCGCTCCGCTCCGCCGCCGTCAAATTCACATTCGCCATATGGTTATATTATACAACAAACGGCGAGCTACTCGTTATTGCTTGTTATGCTGACTGTCGTTCTTCGATTTGAAATTCTAAGCTAGCGAGGTCTAAGTCGCTGCTATCGTGTGCTAGCTCATTATGTCTAACCAGACTAAGGAGCTTATCGGACTGGCTGAGCTTAATAACCTCATCAAGGTCTTTCTGTAACTGCTCTTTTGTGTAGTCAGCTTTAGTTCTAAATGTATATATGAATCTATCGTTAGCTGTATTGTTATCGAGTGCATAAACGTATGGCTTGCGTAGGTATAGTGTGGCTAGGTAGTCAGCTATGACCTTAGCTGCGTCTGAGTGTATCGGCGCCTTAACAGTAAGCGTCCATTCCCTTGTAGCTAGCCCGTAGCGCAGTGGGCTGCGTTTTGGCTTATTGCTAATGTCTAACTCTGGATTACCGTCCTTCAGCCAGGGCTCAAACTTTAGCTTAGCGATAACATTGTTGACCTCGTTACAGATGTCGTCCAGGTTGCAATCACTAGCCATGGGGATGTTATCCTCGACTTCGATGCGGTAAATTTCCGCTAGTACATCGTCTTTTGCGCAGGGCTTTAGCGATTTTAAGGCGTCCGTAATGAACTCGGCTGTTTTGACGTTGTAGGTGGATAGGTCGTAGATAATTGCACTAGGCGTCGTCGTGGCATAGCAATCAAAGAACGGTAGGCCTATCCGATTGCCCTGCTCTATTAGCTGGCTAAGTATGCAATGCTCGGCTAAGTGTGCAATATTGTCCTCAACGTCATTTACTGCCGCCCAATATGTTGCTTCTAATAATTTCATAATTGTATTATACAAGAAAAGTGGGGAGGTCTAGTCTCCCCGTTGGTCAGATTACTTGCTTCGCCGCCGTCAAATTCGTATTCGCCATATGGTTATATTACACAACAAAAGTAATTAACGCTCCCCTGCCATGAACAGGATAACCCATCCGTCACGGCTACGCCGCGCCACCTTCCCTTGACGAGAAAGGACAGATTGGTTGCTATGTCCCGCCCTGTCAAGGGCGGGCAAGCTGGCGCGATAGCGCCGCTGGGTGGGTTAAGCTGAGATATAGCTATTTACCTTGAATTAAGTACTTTGCTGCGTACTGTGCCAATGCGGATAGTTTTGCCATGTAATACTGCTTATCAAAATGAACATCTATGGTTCCATCGTGGTCAGCAATGCCTCGCCCAATACTGTCGGTTAAATCGTCTTTATGCTCTAAAATTATATTAGCGCCAGGCAACTCTCCTCGCTCTGCGGCGTATAGATACTTAGACCAATGCCCTGATTCAAACGTTGCCATTAGTCCCACAAGCTGCCTCTTCTCGCTGTCATCTGCCCTGCCCCATCGCGCGTCAACGATTTTTGCTACCTCTACCGAGTTGCCTATATTGTCTATCATAGGTACTATTATATAGCAATTTTAAGACCGCCGCCCTGCAGGGCGGCGGTTGAATGGTGGAGTTAGCGCTTGTCGTGGCTTTCGAAGATGGTTTCGCCATCTTCTCCTAGTCCTATGTGGACATGGTCGCCAGTCTCTTTGTCTTGTACGATTATATCCGTAAAGACTTCTTCGTTGGTATCTCGATTGACATGCGGAGCTCGTCCTTCGTCATAGTCTTTCTCTGTCGGCGTATACACGCTTACGGAGACTTTGTCATTGTCGGTTTGTTTTGACCAGCCCATGGTTCACTCCCCTAGGGTACGTTGGCGCTGAGTCCGCCAAATACTAGAGTTGCGGAATTGCAAATCTATAAATAAGCATATGCCCCATTGTTAGTTAAGGTCAATATCCTCCCCTATTGCTTTGTAGGTGGCGGTCGCACCCCCCTAGTATACGAGTAGCTATGTCTCGCCCTGCTATAAACAAGATAACCCATCCGTCACGGCTACGCCGCGCCACCTTCCCTTGACGAGAAAGGACAGATTGGTTGCTATGTCCCGCCCTGCCAAGGGCGGGCAAGCAACGAGCTTGCTCGTGCTGGGTGGGTTAAATTAAGTTAGAATAACCATATGCAATATTACAATCATAACAACATCAAATTTGGCAATGAATTGCGCCGCAATATGACAAAAGAGGAGCGACACCTGTGGTTCGACTATCTGTCGACGTATAAGCCTCGCTTTTACAAACAGCGTCTAATCGGCAATTATATAGCTGATTTCTACTGCGCTAAGGCGAGGCTAGTGATCGAGTTGGATGGAGGACAGCATTATGATGAAGGCGATAATCAGTGTAATGATAGACTGCGTACGGAGTTCTTCGATAGTCGCAATATCGAAGTGATCCGCTTTAGTAACGTGGACATTTGGAATAACTTTGAGGGTGTATGCAGCAGAGTTGATGAGACTGTTCGTGGGAGGATTAACCCACCCGATTGCTGACGTAATCTGCCCTCCCTTGGCAGGGAGGGACAAATGTAGAATACCTAACCCACCCGATTGCTGACGTAATCTGCCTTCCCTTAACGAGAAAGGACAGATTGGTTGCTCGTGCTGGGTGGGTTAAATTGAGTTGCTGCGCTGTCTTTCGCGGATACTATTTCTCTACGCTGGATATGGCAAGTCTGGGGTCTTTTGATAGGTATATTTAAACCTCAGGTTGTCGGCTAACTGCTGTAAGGTATAGATATCCTCGGTATCTCGGCGCGTCAACGGTGATAAAGGGGTAGTATTCGACTTCTGCCATTTGGCTATATTATACAATACCAGTGCTATACTCATACTATGAGTAAAAATCCCGAAGGTACCAAGTCTGGCGAGCATACTGTAGATATAGAGAATATGACCAAGGGGCAATTTATTGAATATATCGATAATGTTGTCGACTCAATAGATTCATATGATGCTGGTGAAATATTTAGTGTAGCAAATCTCAACCCTGCTCTAGACGACAACGATATATGTGGCGCTATAATTGATTATTTGGGTTCAATGGAGGCTGAGTCGGGAGCGTATTTTGAGGCGGATAAGGCCGAGATTAAGAAACTGGTCGAGATTTATCGCAAAGAGAACAAACAACAATAGAAAAAGCGGCTCTACAATACGCAGAGCCGCCAGTCAATCATAGGTACTTGCCGTCGTCGAACACAAAGCATCCTTCCTATCCTGTTCTGTCCCGTCATATACATCACGAACGTGGTGTGTCTCGCCGTCGCTGTCCACGATGACATACGGAATTGCAAATCTACGGGCAATTTACGGGCAATTATACGCCCACTGTTTGTCTTATGCCAACGGATTTTGCGTGGATGCGGTTAAGCCTTCGTCTATGGGTTATCGCGGAGGTAGTCTTCAAAAGTGACGAGGTCTTTGTATTTTTCGCTCTGTTTGACTTCAGGCAAATCTAGGTTAATTATGTGATTCCAGACGCTACGAACTAGTTGCTTGAATTCGGCCATGGCTACGGTGTCAGAATAATCAACCTCCGGGCGGAACAGATGACTGTCGTCGTGCGTGTCAGGCTCAATAAATTCCAAGGCGCCCGAGACTACGTGGAAACCGGCGTATTCGGCAGAATTCTCGATTAGCAGCTTGTAGAACATCAGCTGTTGCTGATAACGGCGCGCCTTAGCCTTCTGATAGTCAGACCCTCGCTCAGTGAAATCGTCCATGCCTTTACCGGTTTTATAATCGATTACCTGGATTAGCTTGTTCTGACGATCAACTATCATAGCGTCTATTTTACCAGTCAGGCGAATGTCGCCGTCTAGGATGGCTTCTAGTTTTTGCTCGGCTACCTGCCCTGGCGCAAGGTACTGACCACGTTGATTCATGAACACAGTTAAAGCATGGTCGCCTTTGTCGCGGTAGAATTTGGCATCTTCGGCTGTTAATACGTAACTATTTTTATCGAAATCCTGATGATAGAAGTCCAATATTTCACCAATATTCATCAAACGATTACCAGCGGTGTTCATGACGTTATGAATTTGTTGCATGGTATGGTGAATGGCGTTGCCGAAAATCTGCGCACCAGAAGTACCCTGTGGCACATGTAGCAGATTGCATAGTAGGAAATGCTCTGGACCGCCATTCATGACATCTGTAAAAGTATTTAGGTCGGTGGCGGATAGATGGTAATTGGCTAGGCGATTAGCCAGTAAAGCATGCTGATCGGTGTCTCGTCGCACCATACGATCCATCATGGAGGTCTCTAGCTGCTTGATAGTGTCAACTGTATCGGGTTCTGGTAGCTCGTTGCGCTCAGGAAAACTCAGCAGGTATTCTAGCTCGTTTAGCTGCTTGCCGCCTGCGGTGCTGTGACTAGTGATGATTAGTTGTTGTTTGGCGCGCGTCATGGCGACGTACAGCAGTCGCCTACGTTCGTCATCATCACTACCCGAAGCTTGACCGTAAGGCATATTATGCGGCCAGCCAAGATTACAGTTGCGATTCTTGCACTTGGCGCCCCATTGCTCGCTCTCACCGTCGATAATAAACACGGTTTCAAACTCTAGCCCCTTCGCACCATGTGCACTCATCAGCTGGACATTGTGCTGGTCGCCATAGCTGGCTGAAGAGTAGATGGGGATGTTGAGCTCTTTCAAGCGGCTTAGGAAATTCAGAAAATCAACTAGCTTTAGTTCGCGGTCAGGCGCGTAGTCCTTGAGGTGGCGCAGTAATGTAGTCAGGTCGTTAAGGATGCTTAGGTACTGCAAAGTGTTCTCTTTGAACTTCGCGATATTAAAGTAGTAGTCAAAGAGCGGCGAACGGAAGGCGGCAGTATCGACTGTTTGTACTAGCTCGTCATCGCTGACTTCCGCTTCGACTACGCCAATTAATTCCAGTAAGACATTATTTAGTGGCGCGTTAACTGAACGTCTAGCGAGATCCTTCAGCCAGAGGACAAGGCTGCGTGTGGCGGGTCGAGCTTCTAGCTTCTCTAGCCAGCGAGTACCGCGCCCGTTGCATTCTAGGCTGATCTGATAAAAATCAGCACGCGACAGACCAAAGGCCTCGCTGGCTATTACTGGCGGCAGGTAGATGTTGATATTGTTGTCGTTGCCACGTGCCATGGCGTCGACTAGATGTGCTAAATTGACAACTAGCTGGACTAATGGCGATTCTAGAACATTGCGCTGACGTTCGTAGCTGACTTTGATGTTGTATTTAGCAAGGTATGGCGCGACGGCTTCGAGACTTTTGTGTTTGCGCCCGATGATAGCGATTTCACCTGGTGCGGCGCCGTCGTTGATTAAATCTTTGATAGTGCGTGCGACATAATCGAACTCATGCTCGGCGGTCGTAGCGACAACTAGCTGCTGCTTAGCTGTGCCGGGATGGTTGGCGATGAGCTGCTTAGGCGTGCCGTCGACATTTGTTAGGCGGCTTAGAATACCCTGGCTAACTAGCTCGCTGGACCGCAAAATACCGTCAGCGCTGCGGTAATTATGCTTTAAGTTGATCTGTGTTAGGTTGTGGAAACGCCGCGCAAATTGCTGAATGTTAGAAATGTCAGCACCCTGAAAACGGTAGATTGCCTGATCGTCATCGCCCACCACCATCAGATTTGGCGTGTCGTCGTAATCGGTCAGCTCGGATAATAGACGCATCTGAGCGTCGTTGGTATCCTGAAATTCATCCACCAATACGTACTGATATTGCTCTTGTAGATTGGCCTTTAAATCTGGATTGTTATGTATGGCGTTAATGACACTGATGATCATGTCACCGAAGTCATATAGATTGCGTGCATCCATCTGTACTAAGTACTGCTCGTAGACATCAGCGGCATATAATAACTTCTCGCTCTTCTTCTGGTCTTTTAGGATAAAAATACTCTCGCCATTTCGCGTCGCCTTATCTAGCCATTCACTTTTCCAGGCTGTGATAGGCTTGGTAGCACTGCGAGCATCTAGTTGTTCGGATTCGTCAAGCGCGGCTCGGAGCGAGCGTGCGACTAACTCGCCCAATTTGGGCTCGTCAGTAAACTGCAGTGAGGGCTGATTAGCCGCTATATTCTGGGCGACGCCAACTAGATCATAGACAGAATCGAGACGTTTAGCAGTCACTCGTCCAGTGAAGGTGGTGTTCAGTGCTTCATCAATCTGCGCGCAGAAATCAAGGTTTTGTTGTGCCATCTGGCGGAGTTCATCAGGGTTAATGGCGGCTTTCTTTAGATCGCCAATCATTTTTTGCAGATCACGCAGATAGGTAAATTCGTCTTTGTTGCGTGTGCGTAGTGGATTGTTGAAGGGCAATTTTTGCAGGATATCTTCGATAATCTCGGCCTGTGTTAATTCGTCGGCTGACTGATAGTTTGCTCCATTATAAAAATATTCGTTATAGCGACCGATTACCATAGAGCCAAATCCGTGAAAGGTATTGATGGTAACCTTGTAGGCGTCGGGTCCAATAATACGTGATAGGCGTTCGGTCATGTTGGTGGCTGCCGCCTCTGTAAAGGTTAAACACAGGATATTGTTTGGCAAGACATCGGTCTGGCGCAGAATATTGGCAACGCGCATAGACAGTAGCTCGGTTTTACCGGTGCCTGGTCCAGCCACTACCATCACAGGCCCATCAATTTGATCGACTGCCGCGCGCTGCTCGGCATTAAGTTTGTTATATCTTGACTCAAATACCCTGTTGTAATCCATAGGTATATTATAGCAAAAAGTTATTTATTGCTGTCCGCGGTGGCGTTGGCTAACTTAACCATTTCAGCCTCGGCGGCCTTTTGGGTCGGGCGGCGGCGATGGGTAGTTGGCTTCTTGGTGGTCTTCTTGGTTTCGAACCCACCGGCGCTTTGCGCCACCTCCCTTTGCGAAAGGGAGGTATTAGATGTATGCTTGGTCGTCTCCCTTTGCGAAAGGGAGGTATTAGATGTATGCTTGGTCGTCTCCCCTTGCGAAAGGGAG
>ERZ1023974.123-NODE-123-length-33495-cov-53.349462_pt1 | contig 33495 bp, 30 predicted proteins | sample MGYA00380432_ERZ1023974 | MGnify/ENA primary metagenome ERZ1023974 (study PRJEB33179, sample SAMN07449058) | human gut metagenome | biome: Human-gut; feature: Human associated habitat; material: Faeces | host: Homo sapiens | place: India:Kasaragod | collected...
TGGCACGTAGTGCCAAACCTGCTTGATCTTAGATGTTACGCTCATTGAATCTCCTATGATAAATATCCTAATTTGATTATTAATATACTAGCACTAAATTGCGTTTATGTCAATATTATTTCATAGACTAAGACCAAATAATAGCCCTACTTTATATGTAGAGCTATTATCTTTAGTTATTTATCTACCAGCCAGTCTCGCCAGGGCGATCATTGCCATTGTTGCCTGGTATATTGCCGTTACTGTCGCTTGGCTTTGATGTTTCAGCGCTTCCAGTATTACCAACTTGGCCTACATTACCATCCGGCTTAACATAGCTATTATCGGGGTTTGGTTGACCAGGTTCTTTATTGACTGGATTATTAATAGCGGGAGCATTATCAGTTTGATAGTGATTGCCTGCATTAACATTAGCATCCGCACCTGGAATCTTACTTGCAGGTGGTGGAGTAACCGGCGGGGTAACTGGTGGGGTAACTGGTGGGGTGACCGGCGGAGTAACTGGTGGGGTAGTTGTTGTCGTCGTATATGTATTGCCCGTGGTATATGTTGTAGCTGTATTAGTTACAACTGGTGGTACGTATACTTCGTAACCCGCTAGTAGCTGATCGCAATGTGGCGATACTGCAATGTATTTGCCATCACCTACACCATTGATGTTGGCTAGCTCAATCAAGTGGCCAGTATGCGTATCTGACTCTGTGACTGTTAAGCCATTGTCGTTGTTGATATCACCATACGAATAGACGTTTGCCGCATTAAAACCGTCAATCTGAACATTTGATTGCAATAGAATGTCGCGAATCTCGTTAAACTTCTGCTGTTGCAATTCTTTATTGCCCTTTAGATCGTGCGACAATTTTACTACGTTATCTTGTGGAGTGATGAATCCGTAGATGGTGCGCGAGGTATTAGCTTTGGCTTCGTCAACTGCACCTGCATACATCGCTAGTACGTCATCGTGCTGAGCAGCTAGATAAACCATGTTGTATTTAACCATATCAGGGTTATTTTCACTATCAACGAAGGCGTCGCCTACATTGCCCGGCTGCTCTAAATTATCCTGCAGATACTGCTCAGCATTGTCACCCATCAAGGTGTTATATGGTTGACCATAACCATCAGCCAATTTCTTCACTGCATCCTCTGGAATGTTCATATACTCGGCAGCGTTATGAATACTGCGGTAATCCTCCAAGTTAACCCCTAGAGTATTTGCCTTAATTTGATCACGGTGGTCTTCCGCCTTAGTGCGGACTTTAGCAATATTGTCCTTTACCTGATTGCGCTCAGCCTCGTCCTTTATCTGATCAGCAGCTTTGTCGGCATTGCCAAGACGCGACACCAAATCATCAGCTACAGCTGAATTGCCGTCATTTTGCTTGTCTTTCATTGCCTTAGCGACATCATCTACTTCATCCTGAACCGATTGAGCCTCGTCGGACATTTTTTGCTCATCTTTATTCTGCTCTTTGTCTTTGGCAGGTTTATTATCGACAGTTTGCGAGGTTGATGCTCTTTCGGTATTTTCAGCTCGATTAGCATTAGCTTGCGCCACAGTATACCAACCGAGACCGAGACTGGTAACAATAGCAAGTGCGCCCGCTGCCCATTTACGAGCTAGCTTATGGTCGCGTTCACCCTTAGTCTCTTCATTGTTATGTAGTCTATCTTTATGTAGTCTAGCTTTCAGCGAGCTCATGAAGCGAGCGAAGCGCGAAGGCTTTGGCTCGACCTGAAACTCTTCTAAGAATTTTTTCGGATCGTTGTCCTCAGAATTATTCTGTCCAAGGCCATTGTCAGATTCGACTGATGCAGCTGATGTAGCCGGTGCAGCCTGCTTAGAGCTACTATTAGGATTTCCTAGAATATCATTAAGAGCAGTCTCACCTAGTTTTTCCGCGATTACTTTTCTTAATTTATCGTTCTCTTCTTTTACTTTTTCCAATTCATCTAATTGACGCTGCAGATCAGCTATGCGATCATGTCCGCTTTCGCTACCCTGCCCCTCTGGCTTGGGTATCGGGCTTTCATTGTTCTTCACCATTACTATCTCCTTCCTCACAAACCTGCTATACAGGATATCTACGGTCTATACTCACCGTAAACTATAGTTATAATCTAGCACAAACACTTTTATTTGTCAATATATTTGCCGTGTTGTCAAACTAGACGTAAGCTTTATGTAGCTTTCCAACTAAAAGGTCTAGACAAAGCACATTATGTATGCTAGTATATTTAGTGTTCTAACAAGGGCCGGTAGCTCAGCTGGTTAGAGCAGGGGCCTCTTAAGCCTCGTGTCGAGGGTTCGAATCCCTCCCGGCTCACCATAAAATTATTCACACTCTCTAACGAGAGTGTTTTTGATATATAATAAATTTATGAAGGTTACTCGCCGATTATTATTACTAGCTGCAGCATCTTTGTCAGCCTATGCCGCATGGTGGCAGTGGTATAGCCTATGGCCAGCCAACACTAGCCTCAATTCACTGGTCACTCACGCTAGCTTTTTTGGAATTACGTTAAGCGTCGAGATATTCAATCAAATTTCATTAGCTCAAGCTATATTCGCTATAGCCTTTATTGTGTTGCTCGCTGCTGTTACTGGATTCAAATCTATTGCTTGGCTAAGTATTATCCTGCAGATTATTTTAATAGCATTCGTTACATATGCCACGGGCTCAACTATTGACACGCTAGCTAGCATTCATGCTGGTTATGGACCATGGATTACAATTGGCGCCGTGGCTTTGACAGTTGTCATCATCGTGTTTCCAAAGCACCGACCTAAAGAGGCCAAGAAATGACTGGCGCCGATTATCGCACAGCTATCGGCCGACTAGTTAGCCAATTGCGTCAGAATCACGGATTTACCCAAACTGATTTAGCCAAATTATTAGGAACCAGCCAGTCCGCTGTTAATCGGATTGAGCACGGAGTTCAAAATGTCAGTCTGGATATCTTAGCCAAACTATCCGACGCCTTAGACAGCGACCTCATATTGTTAGGCAACCCCAATCGCTTGAGTCTCAGGATTAACGGCGGTTTCCCATTGTCAGGTAAAGTTGACACGACATCACTAAGCAAGTATCAGATTCTAGCACTCGGTATTCTAAACTGTATCACCCACTCTGCTCTGGAATTTGATAACGCAACAGTCATAGACAGCTTAGAGTGGCGAGTCATTTCTAAGCAAGCTAAATTGGATGACGTCGAGCCTTATATAACGCCAATTAGCCATAGATTGCTTTCATTATTAGATTACCCATCTATCGCAAGCTTTTCAAAAATTTATTCAAGTCAAATCGCAGAATACAATTTAGCTAGCATTACCGCTATGCTAGCTAGACCTAGTGAATCTTACCTGATCGACACTGCCAATACTAATCGCCAATACAAGGATTTTTACACGCAACTAAAATATTGCGGCGCACAGATTGAAACTTATCACGAAATCTGATATTATAACAATTGACCATGGCGTCTGTAGCTCAGCTTGGTTAGAGCGTCTGTTTGTGGCACAGAAGGTCGCAGGTTCGAGTCCTGTTAGACGCCCCATGAAATCATTAAAATAGACCCATAAGGGTCTATTTTTGTTATCGGATTCTGGTACCTCAGGAGGGATTCGAACCCCCGACACGATGGATAGAAGCCACCTGCTCTAATCCCCTGAGCTACTGAGGCAAAATAAATTCTGGTGCGGGTGGAGAGAGTCGAACTCTCGTCGCAAGTTTGGAAAACTCGAATATTAACCGCTATACGACACCCGCGTATGATATATATTATATCATACTTATATTCACTATATATCCATAATCCATACCAAACTACATACCATTAGCTAGCGCATTCTGAATATCAGTTGCAGTCAAACGAATGCCACTGCCTGCAACTAATTCGCCCGACAGCATCTTGTTTGCCACAATGTTTTCAACTGTTCTCTGAACAATTCGCCGCATTGGACGAGCACCGAGGCGCGGATCGTACCCTGCATCTACTAGAAGCCTCTTTGCATCCTCGTCTACTGCCACTGCAATTTTTTGAACCGCCAAATTCTTGTTGACGCCCTTCAGTATTAGGTTAACTACTTGGACTAGCTCAGCCTTGGTTAGCGGACGGAATACTGCGACCTCATCAAAACGGTTCAGAAACTCTGGTCGGAACTCACCAGAGTTAATGATGGCATCCTGAATTTGACTAGCAAACTGCTCAATCTGGTAACCTGCATCAATATACTGACGTATTAGCTCGGCTCCTGCATTAGAAGTTGCAATTACAATGGTATCGCGAAAAGAGATTTCGCGATTATTAATATCGCGCAAGATTCCCTCGTCAAGCACCTGTAGCAAAGTCGTTAGCACATTAGGATGCGCCTTCTCTATCTCATCCAGCAATACAACACTAAATGGATTTTTCTGCACTTGCGCCGATAGCGAATTCATATCAGTCGCACCGTCAGCAATTAAGCGCGCTACGTCCTCTGCACGTACATACTCGTTTAAGTCTATCCGTACCATGTGGCCCTCGCCGCCAAAGTAAACATCTGCTAGCGCCTTAGCAAGCTCTGTTTTACCAACGCCAGTTGGGCCAAGGAACAGAAATGTTCCAATCGGTCGGTTCTCATTGCGCACACCGGCACGCGCCCGCCTTAGTGCTGATGCCACCGCTGTTACTGCCGATTTCTGGTTAATCATGCGTTCGTGGATTAGATTTTCTAGGTTTAGTAGGCGCTCGCGCTCAGCCTTATTATCACCATAGGCTAAATTACCACCTACCTTGATTCCTAATGTTTTTTCAATTGTTGCTGAAATTGATTGTGCTGTAACAAAACCGTTAGTAGCCTGCTGCACTGATTGCTCTAATAGCTGCACGGCGGCTCGCGGCTGAGCGACTGTCTGGATGTAACGATTGCTCAGACGAATTGCCTCGGTTAGCGCTTGGTACATAAACATACATTTGGATTGGTATTCCAATGTCAATACACGATCCTCTAAAATCAGCATAGTTTCATCAGCTGTCGCAGGTTTAACTTCTATTCGGTTCAACGAACTAGCCAAGGCTGGTTTAGCCTGCATGATCTGCAAGAATCGCTGCTCGTCCATCGCTAGAACCAACTTTAAGTTACCGCCCTCCAAGATCGGTTGTAGTAGATTACTGAGGTCTAGCGCGCCAGTGCCGTCTTCAAAGAACACATCAGCATTATCTAGAAACAGTACGATGTTCTTCGCCTGGTAAGCTTCAGCTAGCAAACGATTAATTAGGTATTCTACTTGTCCACGTCCGCCAGCATTAGCTACGATACTAGTCGCATCTAACGAAAACACCTGATTGAAGCGAAGACTGGCTGGCACATTCCGACTCGCATCCATTAAACAATCCGCCAATGACTCCACTACCGTAGATTTACCCGCACCCAGTGGACCAATCAGCGCCACATTACGTCGCCCTGGTGTTGCTAAATTAGTAATCATCGAGTCAACAATCGACTGGTCACTCTCGAGTTCAACATTTAGTGACCTGCTATTTGTATACTTCTGGCTGATATTAACGCCAAAGTGTTGCAATGTTGGTATATAGCCAAACGACCAATCGCGCGCAACGCCACCAGTATAACGTGGCTTGTTTATCATGCGCCTTAAGTAATTAATGTGCTCAAACCATTGCACCACCCGAACAACATCGTCATTATCCACATGATGAGTGCGCAATAAATCGTCGACGCCCGGCGTTGTCAGCATGATTGCAGCCATAACAATAGGCGCAGTAATCACGTTTGAACGGTCACCAATGCCTTGCCAGAGTTTTACTGACACCTGCCAAACGGCAGTGGCGTCAGACACACTATCAGAAATTAGTGGCAATATAAAATCACTAGCAATCCCAAGGCGGTTCATTACAAAGTATCCACCGTCTGCATGTTTAGCTGCCTCAAAAATCTGTTTCGGTGACGGATTTGCTGGTAATCGTCCCAATAAATCGCCTGCCAGTACAGCGTCGATTGTTTGACCACCTTTAGTCGGCGATAGTAATTTTAGATCGTACTTATTCCACAGAAACGGTATTAATACCCATAAGCCCAGAGAAACCACCAATAGTCCGCTAGACATTCCAGCCAACCACATCACCACACCTAGCAGAGACAGTACCGCACTAAACACTAGCGATAGTACGCCAAGCCATTTGCCAAAATGGACACCAAAACGCGCTCTACAGCTACGCTCGGAATTGTAATTTAAATTAGTTTCCACGGCGCCCCCACAGTTGACATTAATATCAGCCCTACAACAGGCATAACGGGCATCAAAGGCCACAAGGCAATTTGCAGTAATCCTAGTACTGCCTTTAGCGTTAATGCAATGATTCCAGCTAGAATCGTAAATGTCCTAGCAATAAACCCGATCGTACGACTAATTAGCTTGTCTAGAAGCATATTCATTTTGCCACCCGCTTCTCTTTGGGTTTCATTGGCACTAATCTGATGGAATGGCGCAAATAACGTGCGAATAAGCAGGCCAATACTAAAGGTATCCGCTGTTTTCCTCAGTGATAAACTCGATCGAGAAAGCTGACCAAGCCATCCGTCACTATACCACCACTTCAACATGCCGATTAAAACCATATAGCTATATTATAGCAGATTACGCATATGGTTTAGGCATTGGACAACTACCCCTATAATCTGGTATAATATCCTGGAATTTAAGGATAAACAAGGAGAAGAAATGTCCGGACATAGTAAATGGGAAACTACCAAGCGTCAGAAGGCCGCCGAAGACGCTAAACGCGGCGCTGCCTTTACAAAATTAAGCAATATGATCGCTATTGCAGCTCGTGGTGGTACTGACCCAACCATGAACCCGTCACTTGCCATGGCGATCGACAAAGCCAAGCATGCTAGTATGCCAGCCAGCACCATTCAACGTGCTATCGATCGTGGCGCCAGCAAGGACGCTGCTGCATTAGAAGAAATTGTTTACGAAGCCTATGGTCCAGCCGGCACTGGTATTATTATCGAGGCTGCGACCGATAATCGTAATCGTACCTTCCCTGATATTAAAACTACATTGAATAAGAACGGCGGGTCTATTGCTGCGCAGGGCTCAGTAATGTTCCAGTTTGATCACAAAGGTGTAGTCAATGTTAATGCCACAGGCGACGACAACTTGATGACTGTACTAGACGCTGGCGCCGAAGATGCCCGCGAAGAGGATGGCGAAATTGTTGCCTATACTGATATGAAAGATCTACATAAAGTACGCCAGGCTATCATTGATAGTGGCCTAGAAGTTTCTGATGCTGGTCTAAAATACGTACCAAAAGATCCTGTCGAAGTCAGCGATCCAGAGGTTGCCAAAAAGGTCATTAAGCTGTTAGATGCACTTGATGACATGGATGATGTGACAGAAGTTCACACAAATGCTGACATTACGTGCAATCTTTGATATAATAGTTTCCGTTGAGGGTAATCAACGGAAATATATCGGGGTGTAGCTCAGTTTGGCTAGAGCGCGCGCTTTGGGAGCGTGAGGTCGTCCGTTCGAGTCGGATCATCCCGACCAAGCAATTATTTAGGGGGCTAATTAGGTGGATAAGATCAAACAGCATATTGCGTTAGTTAAAAGTAAAAGAATTAGCGACTCTAACTGGCTATCCAGACACAAAGTTTCAACAATAGCTTTGTGCTGTGTATTAGTCCTATTTATTGGTGTAATAAGCTTTGTTGGTTATTACTATAGCGATAAAGCTGCACCTGGTACTACAATAGCGAATATTAATGTAAGCGGTAAAACTCAGAGTCAGATTAAAAACGAGCTAAAAAGCCTCTTGCAAAATACGCGCCTTAGCTTAACTTATAACGGCAAGTCTGCCACTGCAAGCGCCAGTGACCTGGGGCTAAATATTGATGTTGACAAGTTTGCTAGCAAAGCCGCCCAGACTGGACGTAGTACAGTATTAAATCCATTTTCACGTCATCATTTCGATCTCAGTGGTTCTTATAACAAAAATAAGGTCTTAGATTTTGTCACTTCTAATTTTCCCGAGCTTAGTTCTAACCCGGTTAACGCCACCGTGCAGTTTAACAAGGTGAAAAATACATTCGTTGCAGTTCCCGGCGCCGCTGGCCATTCAATCGAAACTAAGGGATTATTTGCCAAAATCGAGAGCCTATTAAAAGAGCCGAAAATTACCAACTATGAAGTCAGGATAGACAATGCACAGCCTGTTATTAGCGATCAATCTGCGTTAGATACAGCGAACTACATGAATCAGGTAATTCGTAATCGCATCAAAATTGTTAATAATGGCAAATTATTGGCTTATCCAGATCCTGCCGATATTGCAGGATGGACTAAGTTCACCATCAATAGTAATACCGGAAAATACGATATAACATACGATGACACTAAAATTAAAGGTTACGTCACAGATTTTATTGCAGGACGTCTAGCCAATAAACCAGTCAACGAAAAGGCTATCACCGATGCATCTGGTAACGTTCTACGCACTATAACACCGGGTAAAGCTGGGCAAGAATTGACTGATCCCGACACAATTGTTAGTGGTATCTCTAGTGCACTAGCCGCTGGCGGAGGCGGGAGTATTGAAGCGCAGACACACGACGCTCAATACAAAACTGACGGCTACCAAGCCAAGGATAATCACTGGGTTGAAGCTAACCTTAGCGACTATAGCGTAACATTATGGGACGGCAATAATCAGGCCTATCGCACAACTAGTACATCACACGGCAAACCATCGTCACCAACTATCACCGGATTATTTAAGGTAGTTCGCAAGGTGTACGAAAAATGCATGCCAAATCCGCCGTCCAAAGAACCTCTCTGCAACATTCACTATTCGACATTCTTTGAGTCTAGTGGCTACGCTTTTCACGAAGCTTGGTGGATGAGCGCTGAGAAGGGCAATATGAACAAGGGTATTAGTCATGGTTGCATTAATATGCTAAAGGAAGATGCTCGACGCGTTTACGATTGGTCTACCGTAGGAACTCCCGTCTGGATACACTATTAGTCGACTATATTATCGTCATAATAACTATGTTTAGTTGCGTATTTTAAGACCATAATTACTAGCAGCACTACGGCGTAATATACCACTATCTGCCCTGCTGTCATCTTAATATCGAGAGTACCACCAGGAATCTCGGCACCCCAAGACGCCACTGCCAACACAAAATCTAGCAACCCTTTAGCTGGTACGGCAATAACAGTCGCAACGCTAATTGGCGCAACCGCCGCGCCTAGTCCTGCGACAAATGTCAACAACATCGTGATAGGTAATAGCGGCAGCACAAAGACGTTAGTTAGCAGCCCCACAACAGATACATTACCCATAAATATTGCAATAATCGGAAGCGTAAAAAGTTGCGCACTGACTGTTTCAAATAGAACCTGACTCACCGTTTGCGGTAGCTTATGCAATCGTTCTCTAACACTTGCTAAGCCTTTTAATTCTACGCCCTTCCATTTACGTTTCTGCTCTGCCGCTATACGGTCAGCATAGAAGTAGTCTTGCAACAGCGGTGCCAATAGTATCACACCGGCAAATGAGCCGAACGACAAATACCAACCTGCATCACCCCAAGCCGACGTTGGATCGACAAATAACGACGCAGCCGCCACTAATGACAGTAAAATTACTGGATGAATATTACGACCGTAATACCATAGTACTAGGCTAAAGAGCGCCACCATACTAGCTCGCAGCATACTGGCGCTCATACCAGTTACGCCGACAAATGCCACTACTAGAATAGCAGCGATTATTAACGCCAACAACCGTGAATGCGCCGACAGCAGGCGGCGCGCAAACCGCACCAATACAGTCAAGTTATAGCCACTAGCAACCAGGATATGCGTCAACGCAGCCATAACAAACATTTCTTTCATGGCGTCCGACTGAGCCGACTTCTGCCCCGCCAAAATCCCCATACCTAGAGCCCATTCGTCATCGCTGGTAATCTTTTTTAAATTTTTGCCAAACCAATTACGCAAATCCCCCATCGGGTCGGCTATATCCGAATCTTCTACATATGAGACTTTAGCTGATTGCAATGTTGCAGCGTAGGCGCCAAAACCTTTCGACAATTTACCAAACAACACAATGTGATCACTACGTTCTAAACTTACCCGTGTACTCTTGCTGACTGAAGTCCATACCTTGCCTTTCATGTCTCGCCCATCAATAGTTACATTCGACAAGGTCAACGACCACTTATCTCGCAACGACGACGGATCGTCTGATATTATCGCCCCGATCGTTACGTTTCTATCTATATATTGCTGGTAATCCATCAATTGATACTGCGTCACACTAGCCCGTAAAAGCCCAATCAATATACCTGATAACACAGACATTACTAACCATAATCGGGTACAATTGTGGCACGCTAATATAATTAATACCAATGCCGTGAACATTAGTATATAACCAAGTAAATCACTAATTACACTTCTAATAGCGCCGCATAACACTACGCCAACAGTAAAACCCATACACCAAGCAGCTATTTGCCAGCTAATATGAGTATTTGTTTTCAGCATTAACTATATTATAACGCAGAACAGGCTGGCTAATTTTATCGCCACCCCCTTCCTTATTGACACTATTTATGCTATTATAATTAATGTCAATGGGTTGATAGCTCAGTTGGTAGAGCACGGGCCTTTTAAGCCTGGTGTCGCGGGTTCGAGACCCGCTCAACCCACCAGAAATTATTTTGCCACTCCTTGCGAGTGGCAATTAATTTTAGTGTATAATTGACATATGGAGAGCAAGATTAGAATTATTAAGCAATGGCTTGGTACTGGGTCAATTAATATCTTTGGCATTCAATTCTCTGGCAAAGATACATTAGGTGTTAAATTAGCAGAGCTACTAGATGCTAACTTCCTTAGCAGTGGTGATCTCGTGCGTGCTGCCGCCAAGAAAAACAGTAGCGCCGAAATTCAGCAGGCTGCCATCGATAGCGAGCAGGGCATCCTAACTCCTACTGAACAATTTCGCGAATTAATCGTACCACATCTCAAAGATGAGTGTCTTATGGGGAAGTCCCTAGTACTCAGCTCAGTTGGTCGTTGGTACGGCGAAGAAGAAGTCGTTATGCAGGCATTGCGCGAGAGCCAGCATGACTTAAAAGCCGTCATTGTCATGGAGATTTCTCTGGATGAGGTTTGGCGTCGTTGGGAACTTAGTAAAGACGAACCACGCAACGGTGGCCGTGTAGACGACTTAGATAAAGATAAAGTTAATAAGCGTCTCACTGAATTTCGCGAGAAGACCATACCTGTAATAGAAAAGTACGATCAGCTTGGGCTATCTTATCACGTTAACAGCGAGCAGTCGCGCGAAGATACGCTCACTGAAGTTGTCGATCACCTATATCAGCTCGCCAAAAATTAAATTTGCCGCATGGCAATTGTCCTACGCCGCTACCCCACTAGACTGCATAACCACAGTCTACGGGAAGCGGCTATTATTCGTCTCGCTTTAACATTACAGTAAAGGCGTCAGCAGGAATATCTACTTTACCAAAGCGCTTCATGCGCTTCTTACCTCGACGTTGCTTGTCTAGCAATTTTGCCCGGCGGTCTGGGTCACCCGTATGAATTTTTACTGTTACATCCTTACGATAAGACGATATATCTTCACGCGCAATAATTTTACCGCCAATCGCTGCCTGCAAGCTGACTGCAAATTGCTGACGCGGAATGACGTCTTTCAGTTTTTTGCATACTTCACGGCCAATTCGTACAGATTCACTACGATGGCACATAACCGACAACGCCGACACCATCTCACCTGCTACTAGAAAGTCCACGCGTACCAGGTCCTCGACTCGATAGCCAATTAGATCGTAGTTAAATGTACCATAACCCGAAGTTGTTGATTTTAGCTGATCATAAAAATCAGTTAGCAAATTCGCCATTGGGGCTTCAAAATCGATTATCGCCCGCTCTCCGATATAGCTAATATTTTTCTGCAAACCACGCTTACTAATCACTAATTGAATAACCGAACCAACGTACTCGTTTGGCACTACAATTTCCCCACCAATCCACGGTTCAGCAATATCAACTACCGTACTACGGTCTGGCAAATCAGCTGCCGATTCTATATCTAGCTGCCTGCCGTCGCTCAACCGCACATGATAATTAGTAGACGGATTTGTAACAATTAAATCAAGCCCATACTCACGCTCTAACCGCTCTTTCACGATGTCCATATGTAGCAACCCTAGAAAGCCCAAACGCAAACCAAATCCTAATACCGGTGAATTCTCAGGAGTGTAGTGTAACACTGAATCGGATAGCGCTAGTTTTTCAACATCATCCTTCAATTCTTGATAATATTCATTAGATGTCGGAAAGAATCCTGCATAAACAAACGGCTTTACTTCTTTATAGCCTGGCAATGGCGTTACATCGCGATAACTAATTTCACCCCGCTCTTCTACAACCTGTTTCTTTAGGATGACCGTATCACCGACCCGCGCCTCACGCGTGGTTTTTAGATTAGTTACAATGTAGCCAATTTCTGCGGTATTTAGGCGATTATCTGGCTTCATATCTGGCGCTAAATGGCCGACTTCAAGTGCTAAGGCATTTGCGCCCGTTGCCATCATACAAATTGCCGCACCCTTCGGCAGTACTCCATCAACAATTCGCACATACAGCACAACGCCACGATAATCGTCGTAATAACTATCAAAAATCAGCGCCCGCAAAGGTTTTTCAGCTTCGCCAGTTGGCGCTGGCACCCTATCGACAATTGCATCTAACACTTCGTCTACATGCTCGCCAGTTTTAGCACTAACCTTAATAATATCACTCTCGTCACAACCCAAAAGATTCACCACCTCTGCCGATACTTTTGGTACGTCTGAGGCGGGTAGATCAATTTTATTCAACACCGGAATAATTGTCAGACCTGCGTCCATCGCTAGATATACATTAGTCAGAGTCTGTGCTTGGATGCCCTGCGTTGCATCAACCACCAAGACCGCACCCTCGACAGCCGCCAATGACCGTGATACTTCATAACTAAAATCCACATGCCCTGGCGTGTCAATCAGATTAAGATCATATCCTTGATACCGCATGCGCACTGGCGATAGCTTGATTGTAATACCCTTCTCGCGCTCAAGCTCCATTGAATCTAGCAGCTGCGATTTCATCTCGCGCTTCTCTACTGTGCCAGTTAATTCCATCATCCGATCAGCTAACGTTGATTTACCATGGTCAATATGAGCAATAATGCAAAAATTACGAATCCGTGAAACATCCATCTATTTTTTCTCCCTGATCATAAAGCGTCCTGTCAAAATACGGCGCACGTACTCTGCTACTGGTACAATTTCCTCGAGTTTAAGCAGGCTTGACATTACACCATAGACACAGGCTGAAATAACCACGATAATGCCTAGTGGTATCAGAACCATCAGCATATTCTGATTCTCGAACCTTAGGTTGAATGTATTTACTAAAATATACGTAACAACACCCATAACCGCCGACGCAACCGCCATACGTAGCACAGCCAGCCAGAATTTACGTGTAAACAGATTCGGTACCTTACGTAGAATTAGCACAAACAGACAGGCTAATTCTAGTACCGCCCAAATTACCTGCGCCCAAGCTACACCTAAGATACCTGCGTGTAGAACCAACACAAACCACAGCTCCAATACTACAGAGATCGACAATGTAATTAGTGATACTTTAAAGGGCGTCCGCGTATCCTGAAATGCATAGAAGCTACGACTAGCAATATGGAATACACTACGCAAAAATGTTGCAATACATAATACACCCAGTAGCGACGCAATCAAGCCATTACCACCGCGATCAATGATTGATACCAAATAGCCTCGGACAAAGAACATGCCTACCGCTATCGGCATTGCCAGCCAGATAATTGTCCTAAGTGTCGATCGTAGCTGCGCCGCAAATTTAGCCGTATCGCCCTTTGCTACATCATTCGATAATTGCGGAAATGCTGCTGTCGAGATTGCCACGCCAATTAGATTGATCGGCATATTATACAACGTGCCTGCCTGCTGATAAGCACGAATTGTACCGTCTGCCATTCGACTAGCCAAATTAGTGTCGATCATCTGACTAATATAGTCCAGACCTTGATCCGCTGAACGCGTCGGCAGCATGGAAAGCACTTGGCGAAAGCCACGATTTTTCCAAAATATCTTAAAACGATAGTCAAAGCCCAAGCCTAGCAACCCCACGCTCGATACGATTAGCTGCATTGCCGCGCCCAATACAACGCCTAACGCAACACCCATAATGCCACCACTGAAAATCTGATGACCAAAAATAGAAATGCCGTCTGTAAAGAATAACGCGCCAATAATGATGCCTATGTTATAAATAATCGGTGCCATAGTGTAGAACACAAAACGCCCAACCGATTGCTGCATTGCCCCAATCACCGCTGCAATAGAGAATAAGAACGGATTAATTGCGATCACTCGCATCATACTAGTTGCTAATACTTGCCCTGATTCCGATAGACCAGGTCCTACAATATACTTCACCAGGATTGGAGCGAAGATCATTATTAGCACCGAGATGATTATAGCTATAATGGCAAAGAAATTAATCAGCGATGTACTCATTTGCCAAGCACTTTCACGGTTATTCTTAGCCATGCGTGCATTAAATACTGGTATAAATGTTACAGCTAGCGCCCCACTAACCAATATTAGATACATAAAGTCTGGGATACTAAAAGCTACTGTATAAGCATCAATCCCAACTTTATATGTATCTAAATACATGCTGTTTAACAGGCGGTCACGATAGATACCCAGTAGCGCCGATATTAGAGTAGAACTCGACAATAGTAGCGCCGCTAGTCGCATACCCATTTTCTGATTAGTCTTGGCAATTGCTACCAATGCGCGGTTACGCTTGCGCTCCCACCGACGCTCAGCTTGTTCTTCGTTGTTTCGATTGGTTTCGCGCCGCTTATTTAGACCAAGCAAGAAACGAGCCACTGGTCCACGACCAGTAGTCTCATTGTCTTTTTTAGCTTGTTTCAAGGACACTATCAACGTCCCTCTTTAATACAGCTTAGCCGATTCGGGCATTTTAGCGCCCTTAAAGATTTCTGCTACTGCATCCGCCTCTAGCGTTTCGTTCTCTAGTAATGCGTCCTTAATCTTCTCTAGGTATTCACGATTTACAGTTATAACCTGTTCGGCGCGCTTGGCTGCTTCGTCTATTAGTTGCATCACCTCTGTGTCTATCTCTTCGGCGGTCTTTTCAGAATATGGACGCTCGCGTCCCATCCGATCAATGGCTGTACCGCTCTCGTCTTCATGGAATACCTGGTCACGCAGCTTTGTGCCCATACCCTGCTCGATAATCATATCACGGGCAATCGAGGTAGCATTACGCAAATCTGAACCAGCACCAGTTGTAATGTGGTTAGAGCCGTAAATCACCTTTTCGGCGATACGACCACCAAGAGCACGTGCCAATGTGTCCTTATATTCTACTAGACTAGTGTACGGGCGATCCTCGACTGGCAAAGTCCAAGTTACGCCACCCGTTCCACCTCGTGGGATAATTGTGACCTTATGAACATTATCACTATCCGGCAACACTTGTGCAACTAAGGCATGTCCACCTTCGTGATAAGCTGTTAGCTCGCGATCTTTTTCTGACATTGGTTTGTTCTTTGACTCTGGACCGATTGCAATTTTTTCGAAAGCCTCCGTTACATCGGCATTTGAGATCTTTTTATGATTCTCACGAGCTGCACGAATAGCCGATTCGTTGGCTATATTCGCTAAATCAGCACCCGAAGATCCAGTTGTCTTAGCAGCTAGTGCATCTAGGTCAACATCATCAGCTAGTGGCTTTTTCTTAAAATGCACCTTCAAAATCGCTAGACGGTCTGGACGCTCTGGGAGTGTAATGTTAACGCGACGATCAAAGCGACCTGGACGGAGTAGAGCAGGGTCTAGAACGTCGGCGCGGTTGGTGGCTGCTAGCACGATTACGTTTTGGTCCTTATCAAAGCCGTCCATCTCTACTAATATTTGATTTAGCGTCTGTTCGCGCTCATCGTGGCCACCGCCCATACCACTACCACGACGCCGACCCACTGCATCAATCTCATCAATAAAGATGATACACGGCGCATTTTTCTTAGCTTTGTCAAATAGATCACGCACTCGAGACGCACCTACACCGACAAACATTTCAACAAACTCCGATCCACTGATTGAGTAGAAAGGAACACCTGCTTCACCTGCTACTGCACGCGCCAACATTGTCTTACCAGTTCCTGGAGGGCCAACTAATAGCACACCCTTCGGAATTCGTGCGCCGACAGCCTTAAACTTATCTGGACGCTTCAAAAAGTCAACTACCTCTGTTAGGTCGCGCTTAGCATTCTCATTACCAGCTATCTCATCAAACCTTGTCTTGCTCTTATCTGCCAGATACATCTTGGCGCGGCTTTTACCAAAGCCCAAAGATTGACTACCTTGCGCACTCGCCTGGCGCATCATCCATACAAACAGTCCAACTATCAACAATGTAGGTACTACCATAACAACCAGATTCCAGATAATGTCACCAGTATTATCTGGCGGTACTACTTCATACTGCACCTTATTAATCTTTAGTCCTTGCTCACTCGCTGAAGCACCCGATGGTATACGTGAAGTGCGTGACGGCATCTGCTCCGCCTTGCCGTCCTTATCTTTCATAGTGATAGTTAGACTAGAACCGCTTTCGGTAATCTTGGCAACTTTGCCCGCATTCACATCCCTTACTAAATCAGAAAAAGATACTTCCTTTAGTTGCGAACCCAGTCGCAAGGTTGCAAAAATGCCAATTATTAGCACTAGAATAATTGTGTAAAATATTACATTCTTAATTGCACGACCAGCACCACCGCGGTCGCCACGCGACCCCTTATTTGGATTGGTGTTCTTCTTTGGTACATTAACTTTTCTGCCGTTTGATTCCATGCTTTATATAATAACATAATAAAGATATTGTTGTTGATACTATACTGAAAACCACCTAGAATCCAGTCGTCAGTACAACCTCTCGTACTGATAGCTCAGCTGAGACAGATTTATACCTTAGACTTTTGTGTGGTGCGCCCGTCTTAATGAATAATAACAGCTGCCACAATTGATCTTCTAATAACATCGACTTGGTTAAATGCTTTAGCAATTCAATTGCAACGTTATTTGGTAGCATAATCAAGTAATAGCGCGACAGTGTCATTGGCGAAGTTGTATGTGTAGACAATTCGGCTATGCGCACTAATTCTTCGTCTATATGTTTACGTAGTTCCACTTGATCGGTATACAGCTTGTATAACCTACTAAGATCTGCAGGCTTAGCAGACTGCAACACCAGACGTACACGATTACGAAAGTACCGTAAAGAGGCATTAGTTGAGTCTTCATGCCATCTTAGATTGTGCTCAAGTGCATAATTGATTATCCGTGATTTAGTTAGCCCCAGTAGCGGACGCACGATAGCATGTCCATTCACCAAACCTGACATTGGAGCCAACCCTCGCCAACCAGTACCTCGGATCAGGTTCATCAGAATGGTTTCAGCTAAATCATTCTGATGATGAGCAGTCACTAATTGAGCTTGATTCTTCTGACAAACGCTTCCCAAGAACTTATACCGCGCCTCACGCGCAGACTCTTCGCTCGCACCTTTGCCTAATTTTGCAGTTTCTTTGACAAACTTCACGTTATACTGACGCGCCAGCCCTTCGACAAACACCGCATCAGCTGCTGATTCTGCGCCACGTATACCATGGTCAAAATGCGCCACAATAAAATCATCCGGAAATCGCGTTTCATTAAAATTAGCATTGCGAAATTTTGTATCACGTGCCACTAAATCCAGCAGAACCACTGAATCCACACCACCTGAAACTGCTAAGACATACTTCATTGCTACTATTTTACAAACCCAAACTTCATTTTACAACCACACACTATTGACATTTTGTCTATTTTTTGCTACTATTAGCACAGTTGAATTAACTAAGACAAAAATTAATAGAAGGAACAGATTAATGGGTAAGCTTTTTAGTGATTTTAAAAAATGGATTAAAGACAACGTCAATAGCGACGATATCGAGACCAAACAAGTCGACAAAGAGCGACGCGACAAATTCGTAAAGCGTAAGATCGCCGATATCAGTATTAATACTAGCAACCACGAGCTAGACGACATTGATCGCATCGCAAACAAAATATCACGCGATCCTGTCTTTGCTAAATCTGTTGCCGTGAATGCCATTAGGGCACAACAATAAAAGGCTGGTTAACTCTATTTGCACACAGCTAGTCGATAACTATTTCGCATATTCAATAGCACGGGTTTCTCGAATAACATTTACCTTAATGGTACCTGGATACTGCATAGTTGACTCGATTTTGTTAGCAATATCGCGCGCCAACCCAACCGCCGATAGGTCATCAATTTTCGCAGGGCGAACAATCACACGTACCTCACGCCCCGCTGAGATAGCATAGGCTTTGTCAACACCGTCAAAACTTGTTGCAACATTTTCTAGTTCCTTCATGCGACTAGCAAAATTCTCGGCGCTAATATTACGAGCACCTGGTCGCGCCGCTGATAAGGCATCACATACTCGCACAATTACCGCCTCGGGTGTAGTTGCTTCGATGTCGTCATGGTGCGCCTCGATCGCATGACAAATTCGCTCGTCCATGCCATATTTACGCGCAAGTTCTGCACCAATATGATGATGTTTGCCTTCGATACGATGAGTTACAGCCTTACCCATATCATGCAAAAGTGTTGCAGTTTTAGTAATTCGTACATCTGCACCAACTTCTTCAGCCAACATGCCCGCCATCTGCGCCATTTCAGTTGAATGCTTTAGCACATTCTGACCATAGCTAGTACGGAATTTTAGTTCACCTAGCAGGTGAATCAATTCTGGCGGTATGCCAACTACGCCACATTCACGCGCGGCATCTTCACCCGCTCGCACGACTTCGCGGTCAATTTGTTTGCGCGCCTTCTCGACCACCTCTTCGATACGCGCAGGATGAATACGACCGTCCTTCATCAGCATTTCAACACTTAATCGTGCAACTTGACGACGCACAGGATCAAAACTACTCAGTACAATCATACCTGGAGTATCATCGACCAAGACATCCACACCCGTTGCACGTTGCAGTGCTTGAATATTGCGCCCCTCTTTACCAATAATTCGACCTTTCATATTGTCATCTGGTAGTTCTATAGCCGTTACAGTGCGCTCTGCCGTTACATCTGACGCCATGCGTTCCATGGTGGTAACCAGTAACATCTCCGCCTTCTGTTCTACCTCAGCCTCAGCATCACGTTGCGCCTTAGTAATATAGCTCATCAAATCATTCCTAGTTTCTTTCTTTGCGGCATTCATGACTCGTTCAGCAGCCTCTTCGCGGCTCAGTCCAGCCACCCTCTCTAGCTTCTCTCTCGTCTGTTCGCGAATTCTTCTAGCTTGGTCCTTGATATCGTTAATTTCTTGCTCGTCTTGACGCATCTTTTCAGAACGCTGATCTAGTTCGTCCAGTTTCTTCAGCATTGAATGCTCACGCTCGGCAACTTTGTTCTCTTGGCGTTTAATTTCACACCGCATCTCATCCATCTCTTTTTTAGCCGTCTTATTGGCATTCAATACAATTTCACTAGCATTCGCTTTTGCATCGGCTATAATCTGATCGGCGTTGGTTTGGGCGCTACTAGTACGTATTTTTGTATAGCCCAAAGCAGCACCAGCACCGGCTATTGCTGCCAGTATGGCTATGATTGCTTCCATTTTTATCCTTTCTTACCCCTGTATACGTGATCAATATGGGGTGCTATATATCAAAAATTAGTTATCAATAGATTATTGCTAATCTAGTCTTATTATAGCAGATTAATGTTTTGGCTTGGTGATATGTGGTGCAGCACCATAATCCGGCAAGACGATTTTGTCGTTTTCGTTGCTTTGCAAGCGTTTAACACCATCAGAAAGCCAGTTATCACCGGCTGTGCCGACAATTGGTAGCTCTTTACCGTAAGCAATTGCATTTTGCGTAGTAATACCGATACGCAATCCTGTAAACGAGCCTGGACCCTTGTAGGCAATTAATCCAGTTAGCTGATCAAAGTCACCATTGACTAGCTCGTCCAACTCACCTAGTAGATTCTTAGCCAAAGTCCGCCCAGCGTCCCAAATCTTTTGACGTAACAGCGTACCGTCATCATTTAGTAAATAAATTTCCGCTTCGAGTTTATCACTACGCACTGCTAAAATCATAATTCTATCTTACCACAGCGTGTTATAATAGGAACAAGTAATTTATTAAGGAGGGATTCAGAATGGCGAAAAAGGAATCAAAGGCCATGGCTGCAAAATCGACCGATGCAGATGGCAGGCGCGCTGCGCTCGACCTAGCGGTCAGTCAAATTAGCAAACAGTTCGGCGACGGCAGCATCATGAAGTTAGGCGACGCCTATAAAATCAACGTCGAGACCATCCCATCAGGTACATTGTCGCTCGATCTTGCACTGGGTGGCGGTTACCCAAAAGGACGCATTATTGAAATTTATGGCCCCGAATCATCTGGTAAAACTACGCTCGCCCTCCACGCGGTAGCCGAAGTACAAAAACAAGGTGGCACAGCTGCCTTTATCGACGCCGAGCACGCACTAGACCCTCAATATGCTGGTCGCCTAGGTGTTAACACCTCTGACTTACTAGTATCACAGCCCGACAATGGCGAGCAGGCACTAGAAATCGTCGAAACCCTAGTACGCAGCAATGCCGTCGACATCATTGTGCTCGACTCTGTCGCCGCCTTAGTACCACAAGCGGAAATTGATGGCGACATGGGTGATTCGTTGCCGGGACTTCAGGCGCGTTTAATGAGCCAAGCCTTGCGCAAACTAACTGGTATCATCAATAAGAGTAAAGCTACGGTCATCTTTATTAACCAAATCCGTATGAAGATTGGTGTTATGTTCGGTAATCCAGAGACCACTACTGGTGGTAACGCTCTAAAATTCTACGCCAGCCAACGACTCGACATTCGACGTATTGGCCAAATTAAGTCAGGCGAAGATGTCATCGGTAACCGTGTCCGTGTCAAGGTGGTCAAGAATAAGATTGCCCCACCGTTTAGACAAGCTGAATTCGACATCATGTACAACCAAGGTATTTCAACCGAAGGCGACACTCTAGATCTCGCAACTAACGACGATATCGTCCAAAAATCCGGAGCCTTCTATAAGTACGAAGGAGAAACTATTGGTCAGGGTCGCGAGAACGCCAAGAAATGGTTGAGGGAGAACCCAGATAAACTAGCAGAAATTGACCAAAAAGTACGTGACGCCGTTCACGCAAAAGAAGCACAAAACTAGCTAACTCATCGAACCAGTATGCAGATTACCAAGGTCCAACCCGCTGCCAAAACTACTGGCCGCTACAACATTTATGTAGACGGCCAGTATTCCTTTTCGCTAGATGAATTACAACTAGTGCAGTCAGGTCTACACAGTGGACTAGACATCGACGAGACAGAACTCGCTAAACTAAAGTCCGAATCAGAGTTTGGCAAGAACTACATCCGTGCAGTCGACTTAATCAGCCGCCGCCTGCGTAGCGAGCGCGAAATTCGTGACTACGCCTTTCGTAAGCAGTGGACAAAGACCAACACCGAACGTGTTATCAAACGGTTAAGGCAGCGTGGTTACCTAAATGACGAGGTATTTGCACGTACTTTTGCCGGCTCTCGCCTAAACAGTGGTCGCTACTCTAAAAAGCGCATTAAATTAGACCTGCAGAAAAAAGGTATTAGTTCGAATATTATCGCCGAAGTCTTACATGACGAAGTTGACGATACCAACGCCCTAGACAAGCTAATTGCCAAACGAGCCAAACGTTACGATGACGACCGCAAACTGATTGCCTATTTAATGCGCAATGGATTTCAGTACGACGATATAATTAGCGCGATTGAACGCTTTCGGCAGGACGCGTCTTAGGCTTGCGAAACGGATTATCGAATTCTGGGTTCAATGTCGGATTAACAGCTTTAACTGGTTGCAGCTGTTTAATCCGGACATCTGGGGCTTTTACTATAACCTTTTTATCATCAACCTCAATAATCTGATCACGGCCGATAGTCAACTCGGTTACACTGAGACTTCGCCAAAATCGCGGCGTCACTACGATTTGCATAATATTGAAACTATGTGTATCTACAATATACGAACCAATATGGCCCAGCTTTTGTTTGTGATTATCAATGACTAGTAGCTTAACCAGGTGAAAATCATACGAAATAACCTCATTCAGGCGCACCATATCAATCGGCGACATGATGTTATCCATAGAATCAATTAGTACACCACGGCGATCCAGTAATCGAATGTCTTCGGTAAATATAACTGCCGGATTATATTGCACCATTGGACCGTCCACATAAAATGCTACTACTTTAAAAGTATAAGGATTTATAATTGGCTCTGTAATGATACCCAGTGGCTGAGAGGTTTGCATGCTAACGACTGGCGCGCCAATTATACTATCGATGGCAACTAACATAAGCTTATTATAGCATAGTCAACTGTTTAAAATCTTTCACCAAGGTAACTCTTAAAGATCCGTTATACAGCGCTGCTGCTGGATGATACAGTGGTAAAACAATCCATTCATAGCTCTTGCCGTTTTCAGTTAAGCGAATGCGCTGCGGTTGACCGTGAATTTGTGATATTCGAGCCTTAGGCAAAAAATAACCCATCGAATGACGACCTAAGGTAACAACTATCTTAGGATTAATAATTTCTAGCTGGTGTACTAAATAAGGCCAAAATGCCCGTTTTTCGTCTGGCAACGGATCACGATTATTCGGCGGACGATATTTTACTATATTGGTAATATAGACATCTTCGCGCTTTAAGTTTATTGAGGCCAACATCTCGTTTAGAAACTTGCCCGCCGCACCTACAAAGGGAATACCCTGTTCATCTTCATTTTTACCTGGCGCTTCGCCGATGAAGACAATGTCAGCGTCTGTATTACCGTCGCCCATCACTAGCTGAGTTGCCTGCATCGCCAAACTTGGACAAACTTGGTTCTTAATAATCTCATCCGCCAGCATTTGCAGCTGCTTAGCTTTATCCACAGAATCGCTAGCCATTCGTTTACTTGGCCTTCTCGCTTAGATAATCATTAAGTGTTTTAATTGACTTTGTCAGGTCTACAGCATCATCATGCATCGCATTTACTACCTCATACCACTGCGAATTAAATGCCGCTAAACTATTTTTTGCTTGCATTTGCGCATCAGCTGCACCGGGATCATTACTAGCACGCTTGCGAATAGCATCCGCACTTAGCTGATAGGCGTCAGCTGCCTGTTTAAATGCTAGGTTCACTTCATTCTTATTTGTATTAACTCCACCAAACTTAGTAGCTATATTATTGGCACTCGTCGCTAGATTATTTAGCGCAGTAGCATCTAACGGCGCACTGCTTTGGCTAGCCGCAGCCAAAGACGCCACGTCATTCATAACACTACTAGTAGTATTAATCACAGTCGATAACACCGTTAAATCATCCTTATACGCAGTGTATTTACCCGACAAATCCGACAAATAGTTATTAGCCGTAGCGTCACGTTTTACAGCGTCCTTGCTCGCTAGCGCGCTACCTTGCTTTTTCAATTTGCTGGCTAGTTCATCAACTGCAGTTTTAGCTTTCTTAAGGTCATCAACATTAGTAGTAGTACCACTAAGTAGTAGCAAGCTGTTGTCAACTGTTTTATAGTCATCACCCTGCATAGTTTTTAGTAAATCAGCCGAAACCGTAGCTGCTTCGGCATAATCAGTTTTATGCAATTCACCCATGTACTTCACCACCATCACACTAAACACACCTAAAACCAGACAACATACGCTAGCTATGGCAATTAATAATGCTAAATGCGACTTCTTCTTGGTGTGCACTGGCTCCTCGACGTTTTGCGATGGAAAGACTCCACCAATAATCTGGTTTTGCCCGAGTGGTTGCACACCAACAGGGATCTGATTGTTGTCGTGTCCATAAATACCAGTTTGCTGCCCATAATTTGGCGCATAGTTCCGACCGTACTGCGGCACACCGTTATAGGTTGGCGGCACATAATTAGATTCATTAGTGTACGGATTCAGCGCTTGCCCATTGTTCACGCCGTATGGGCTGCTGGGGTTACTGACAGTATTTGGATTATTGGGATTATTGGGATTATTGGGAAACATATTAACCTCTTTAATCTATATCTTTATATTAGCACAAGCTTGTTCAGGTATAGCATTAGACCTTTATTTCTTGTAATTATCCGTTGCTTGATAGCGCCGGCTAACATAGCGACGTAACGCCACCGGACCGTGCTGTAGACACAAAATTATAAACCTCCAACGCCAAGTTGGTATCACTACCGCTTTGCCTTTTTCGGCGCCAGCCAGCGCCTGACTTACAACTTGGTCAGGTCTAACGTATAACCATTCTGGAATAGCGGGCTCGCCTAGCCCGATAGCAGCATGGAAATTTGTATGCATCCAAGATGGACAAACTGCCGTAGCTGTTACATTGCTATCTTTCAAACTTAATGCCAAGCTCTGTGTGTACGTCAAGACATATGACTTAATCGCCGAATAATTGCCATTAAATAACCACGCTGAAGTTGATGCTACATTAATAATATGACCACCATTCGATTTCCTCATCACACTGGCTGCCGCCGAACTAAAAATTAAAGTGTTTAGCGCCATCACATCAAGTGCTTTGCGCTGAATGTCATGCGAACGCTTGCTGTGATCATCGGCGTCGATATGCACACCAAAACCAGCATTGTTAATAAAATACGCCAAATCTTTAGTGCGACGTATCTTATCCACAACCTTTTCCACAGCCTGTTCATCTGCCAAATCGGCATTTAAGGCTGCGACTTTTATCTTGTATTGGCCTTCTAGGTCGTTCTTTGCCTGCGCTAGAGCCTCTACACCTCTAGCAATCAATACTAAGTTATAGCCCTTGACAGCTAGAGCCTTGGCAAACTCTAGCCCAAGACCCGAACTGCCACCTGTGATAATGGCGGTCGCCATTTACTGCTCTACTCCTAGCATTGTTAGACTCAAGCGCCCCTTATCATCAATGGAGTTTAGTTTAACATTTACCTGCTGCCCCATTTCTAGCACATCAGATGGCTCCTTAATGCGACGACCCTCTACGATTTTGCTAACGTGTAGCATACCGTCAATGCCAGGCAGAATGTTAACAAAAGCACCGAAGTCCTTTAGACCCACCACTGTACCACGATAGATTTTACCAACCTCTGGCTCTTCAGTAAGACTATGTATCCAATCCATTGCTCGCTGCATCATTTCAGCGTCGTTGGTTGCTAGGGTGATTAAACCATCTTCGTTAATATCAATCGACACGCCGGTTTCAGTAGTAATCTTGTTGATTGTATCACCACCCTTACCAATCACTGCGCCAATCTTGTCAGGGTTAATTTGTAGCTTCTCGATACGTGGAGCATATGGCGATAGCTCTTTACGTGGTTCAGGAATAGCCGCTAACATATTAGCCAGTATTTCCGCACGAGCGGTCTTAGCCCGTTGCAAAGCTTCGCGTAGAATATCAGTGGTTAGGCCATGAACCTTAATATCCATCTGTAACGCAGTTACGCCTTCAGAAGTACCTGTGCACTTAAAGTCCATATCACCAGCAAAGTCCTCTTGGTCTGCCATATCAGTCAGAATGTAATGTTTATCACCATCAGTCATTAGACCCATTGCCACACCAGATACTGGGCGCTTTAGCGGTACACCAGCATCCATTAGCGCTAGGCAACTCGAGCAGGTGGCAGCCATTGAAGTCGAACCGTTCTGCGACATAATTTCTGTTACCGAACGAATGGCATATGGAAATTCTTCAACATCTGGTAACACTGGCATAAGTGCTCGCTCAGCTAGGTAGCCATGGCCAATCTCACGCCGGCCCGGTGTGCCGATACGTTTAATCTCGCCTACCGTATAGCCGGGTGCATTATAGTGATGTATATAACGTCGTTCGCCATCAGTTACCTCCATGGTGTCGACTAGCTGCGACATCGATAGCGGCGCCAAGGTGATAATGTTCATTGCCTGAGTTAAGCCACGTGTGAACAACGATGATCCGTGGACGCGCGGCAAGACTCCGACTTCCGAAGTAAGCGGGCGAATCTCTGTAAGCGCACGACCATCTGGGCGTACCCCTTCTTCAATAATGCCTTTACGCACATCTTTCTTTATAGCATTGCCGAAAGCCTCACTGTACTGTGGTTCCAGATCTGCCCAAGCTTCCTCGTCATAATCAGCACTAAAATGATCTATGAATTCTTTGCGAATCTCTGCTACCTTCTCGTTGCGCTGCAGATATGACATGCGTAGATTTGCGCCTAGTTTACCTTCTAGATACGCATCAACTTGCGCTTGAATATCCTCGTTTGGTCGATCTAGTTCATACTCTAGTTCAGCTGGTGCAACCTTAGCCTTTAACTCTTTTTGTATTTCTAGTGCAGGCTTTATGTTTTCCTCTGCCCAGGCAAATGCATCAACTAGAGTATCTTCTGGCACTTCCTTAGCACCAGCCTCTACCATCAGAATACCCTTATCGCCGCCAGCAACGAATAGATCAAGTTTACCTGCCGTTAATTCATCACGGCTCATAAAGGCCTTAAACTCACCATTTTCGTCAATACCAATACGTAAGCCTGCTACTGGACCGTCAAACGGTGCACCAGTAAGCATCAACGCCGTCGATGCTGCCAACATTGCAATAGCATCCGGACGGAAGCTTGGATCCATCGATAATACAGTCGAAACCACCTGACACTCATTCTTGTATCCCTTCGGGAACAATGGACGAATCGGTCGATCAATCAAGCGGCCAATCAATACGGCCTCGTCTGACGGCTTACCCTCGCGCTTAATAAAACGGCTGCTACTCATTTTACCCGCAGCATAATACTTCTCTTCGTAATCAATCGACAACGGGAAGTAATCCAAGTTTGGATTAACGTTGCCCACCTGTGCCAAACCTAGGACAGTTGTATCACCATAATGCACCAATACTGATGCTTGCGTACGGAAACAGACGCGGTTGACTTCCATGGTTAATTCACGCCCCAGCCAGTTGGTTGAGACTTTAATTAATTCTTTCCCCGTTTGAATGACTTTTGTCATGAAACTCCTTTTCTTAGCGTGTCAGTAGCGCAAATTACCACACCGATTATCAACTGCGATATAGTAATTTTCACCGCTGACACATATTAACAGTATCATTATACCAAATTATATAGCAGGCTCTGCTGTTATCTGGTAGATTACAATTGTCGAATAATTGCCAGCAGTAGCTGCAGCTGTATTGGCGCCGTAAGTAATATTTATCACTTGGCGGCCCGATACGTCACGTTTAAAGGGCACCTTACTGACAGCTAATCCACGCCATAGCTCGTCGTTATCGCCTAGACACTCATTTACAGCACACGCCAGCCGATAGCCCCAAGTTTTACTGGCTAGCACACTACTAGTACCAGTCATCGCTTTAATTTCATCATTACTAGAGTGCATACTACCGTCGCCCGTCACGCTTCCCTCGACCGTATATTCCACGTTGCCATCAGCTATCAGTGCAGTATCAGATACAGCTAAATCACTTGCTTTACTAGCAAGCGTAACTCTGTCATCATAAGCCAAGCTTACTTTAGCTGCCTTCAAACTCACTGCTACTTTTGCTACAGCAGTCTGCTTTGAATATTGATCATATATTCGATAATAGAACTGATCATTAACGTCTTTCGTAGCATAGTCAATCAGCTTGTAGCTAAGATTATTACCATTCACCCTTATCCTAGCATAAGCCGTGTTAATTTCACCGGTATAGCTGCCGTCACGTTGAGGCGATAAACCTGTGATTTTCAATTTTGAGTCATTGCCTGATAGCCCATTAGCACCCCTATCATTATTGAGTACGCTCAACTGTTGGACTGCCGTACTACTACTCGCCACAATCGGGCCGAATTTATCATCGACTGCTACAATTTTGTAAACAACTGGTGTGTTGGTCTGATAATTTCCACTGCCCGAATCAACAGAAATTCGATTAGGCAATACGTATAGTTCAGACGCATCAATTGCACTAGTTGACGCACTGACTACAATAGCAACAGCAAACATTAAGGCTAATCGCCAGCTAATACCCCACCCAATTTTCATGTTTTAATTATAGCATAGTGAGAATATGCGAAGTATAATTAAAACCCTTCCGTTAAGGAAGGGTTTTGTTGACCAACGTTTAATCTACTTACGTAGACCAAGGGTCTCAATGACTTTCTTGTACTGATTGAAGTCATTGTCGCTAAGTGCCTTTAGTAGCTTCTTGCGACGACCGACCATCTGGATTAGACCGCGGCGAGCCATGAAATCATGCTTGTTAGCCTTCATGTGCTCTGTCACCTCGTTGATGCGGGCGGTTAGGATCGCAATCTGTGCTGCGGCCGAACCGGTGTCGCCATCATGAAGCTGCGTAGACTGAATAGCTTTTAATTTATCTTCTTTGCTAATCATTGCTCTTATAGGTTATCTCACTACCCCTGTTTTGTCAAATTTATCTAGTGGCTCTGCATCCTTAATATCAAAATCGGCGATTTTAGTGCGACGAAGGGCGGTTAGATAGGCACCTACGCCCAGTACTTGCCCAATATCAGCAGCAAGTGAACGAATATAGGTACCACTGCTAACATGAGTACGGATTTTTAGCTCTGGATAAGTGTAATCTAGCATCTCTATGTTATAAATTTCAACTTCTCGCGAAGGCATTTCAACTTCTTTACCTGCCCTTGCTAGCTTGTACGCCCGCTGACCATTAATCTTAATTGCACTAAAGGCAGGCGGCGTTTGCTCTATTTTGCCCGTAAGCTGCTGCAACACCGATTTAATCTCATCCAAATCTGGTTCTCGGTCGGATACATCAGCAATATCACCTTCAGGGTCCCCTGTAGTAGAAGTTTGACCCAGGTGCAGCGTTGCTTCGTACACCTTATCTAGCTTAGTGAACTCCATAGCACGCTTAGTATTTTTGCCGCTTACCAAAATCAGCAACCCAGTTGCAAATGGATCTAATGTACCACAATGCCCCACCTTTACTTTATGTCCAGCTAGCTGGGTTAAATGACGCCGAACTCGCGCTACACAACCAAAACTAGATAAGCCAGCCGGCTTATCTAGTAGAATTATCCGATTGATATCCGTTTCCATTGCTTACGATGGTATCACAAACTGCGCTGGATCCGCAGAAACCGTTGTTGGCTGAGTGGCTGGTTGCGGTACAGCTGGAGCCGTCAAAGGTGCAGCTGGTTGCGCCAAGTTAGCCGCCTGCATTGCTAGATCAGCGCTGCCTGTCGGTGCCGACATAGTCGGTTGTGGTGCCGAAGACAAAGTTGGCCGACTGAAGTTTACAGATGATGATTTAGACATAGTCTGTGACTGCATCTGGCTCTCGCCACCTAAATTAAGGCCATTAAAATCAGGCAATGGTGGCGGTGGTGGCAACGGCACGTCAAAAGCCGATGGAGTTGGGGCTACTTGACTTTGCCTTGGCAGCGGTTCGGGTGCAACATTAGGTTGCGGTTGTAGAGGCTGTGCTAGTGGCGGAATTGGTGAAACACGGTTGGCAATCATATAAGCCGGCGTCGGCTTAGTTGTAGTAGCTGTATTAGCATTGTTCTGAACCGGTAGCGGTTGAGACTGAGGCTGAGATTGAGGCGCAGCTGGCATAGGTGCCATAGTCGGCATAGGCGGAATGTCAGGTAATGCCGATGTCGCCATCTGCGTTTGCGGTGTCATAATCGGTTTAATCGAAGTTGGTATAGATGACGGGGCCGCCGGTACTGTAGGTGATAAAGTCGCTACAGGCTCAGGCTGCACAGCTAACCGTTCATTACCTAGGCCAGACGCAAAATTAACTGCATCGTTCCGCATGTTCTGGCGATTAATTTCGTCTTCAGTAAGCTGCGAGTGAGCAATGGCCACAGCATCCTCGCTACGTTTCTGCGCCAAACGCGAGTTCTCTTCAACCACCATCTTGTTCATACGGTTAACTTCAGCACCGTGTTTTTGCTCTACGTCCATCAGTGTCTCTGCTAGATTATCTGAGCTAGGCTTTTCTGCTACAGTAACACCTGCGAATACACTGTGATCGGATGGCTTGTTATGAGTAATTTCCAAATCGTTACTTGACTTAGCTGATTTATTTCCAGTATTAGCAGACTTGCCATTATAGGACTTAGGTTCTTTGGCTGGACGACTATATTCAATCTTGTCATCAGACTTTTTAGCAGGCTTATCTAGATCCTTGGCTAGCTCTGACGAAATAAGCTGTTGATTCGCTCCATGTGCCATCAGATCAGCCGCCAACGACATAATCGATGGAGTAGTCGAATTGTTACGGAATTGGTCAGTCGCTGAAACTACACCGGTCAACAGCGCCGTTGACACAGCCTCATCCATCAATACATGGTTCTGCCCTTCTGACAACGAATTTACTAGCATTGCAATCATTTCGCTGTAGCAGTCCATGCCTTCATCTTGCCAGCTAATCGATCCAAGTTTGTCATGTACTTTGTCCATGTTGATAGTAGCAGTAATAGCATCATGGAAAATCTTGCCGTGCGAAGCAATAGCTAAATCTAGTTCTTCACGACTAGTTACGCCAATTGCAATAATCAGCTCCACATTAAAGTCGCCATCCTCGAACTTAATGTCATCAGTAGTAATCTTGGTGCGATACGGCGTGATATACACTTTTGCAAAATCACCATCCGCATTAACTCGCAAACGACCTGCTTTCTCTTTGTCAATCAAGATAATAAAATCGCGTAAACTATCTGCATTGCTCTCGAAAGTCTTCTGTGGGTTCAGAAAGTTCAGACTCTTTGGCATGCTGCCACTAAAAACTGCGACAGCTCGCTTGTCTAATCGATTAATAGCCAGCGCCAATGCTAGTGCCGATGTCAATTGGTCAATATTAGGATTGCGCGAAACTGTAATGAGAATGTTATTCGCGTCCTTAATTTTGTCAATTAATTTACTTTTCTGTGATTTGTCGTCCATATTTTTGTTTGTTCCACTTAGAATACTTAATCATATATTAGCATAAGTTATATTATTTGCAAATACCTCCCATATCTGATATAGTTGTCCCTGTTAATTAATGTGTGCAACAGGTCTTCGGATCGCACAGAAGGAGTTTATATGCCAATTATTAAGTCGGCCACTAAGAAAATGAAGCAGGACCAGCGTCGCTACGCCCAGAATATTCGGACTAAGCGTGCTATGCGTGCTGCCATTAAGGCTTTCGAAGCTGAGCCAACCTTTGATACCCTACGTGAAGCTCAGAGCAAGGTCGATACAGCCGCCAAGAAACACGTCATCAGTCGTCAGAGCGCTGCCCGTAAGGTAAAGCATCTATCGGCTTACGCTAAGAGCCATGACGTCAAAATCGTTAAGGTTGCAAAATAGGTTTCTAAACCCTGCTTGCTACTAGTAAGCAAAACAATAGCCTCCTCGCCAACAAGTGGAGGCTATTTAATTTGTCCTAAATAAGATTCGATTCTTAGCCAAGCTTCATCATTTAGAGAAGATTTTAGTTGTGCGTCTAGCTCCGCTAGTCGTGACACTAGTTGACGCAGCTTGGTTGTTTGTTCTAATTTAGTTTTACCCAAATTAGCCACTAAACGTTGAGCGTTTCTTAGCTGGTACGGATTAACGGTTTTGGTAGACTCTGCTCCACCCAACACAGCCACTACTAGCGCGTTGATTTGCGAGACAATTAAGCCAAAGAAGCGCTGTGGCTCTTCGCCAGCTGCCCTTAAGTTAGCAATCTCACGATGTAGCTCTGCTCGCTTGCCCTGTATCGCCAAATCAAAAATCCCAAAAGCATTTGTATCTAAGCTCGGTTCAACATATAACCTCACGTCATCCGCTGTTATCGGTCGCCGCAGATAAGCCAGCTTAGTTAGAGCCTCATTCAGCGCTGCACACTCATCATCTTCGCCCTTTATTAGACTTAGCAACTCGTTGCACGCAGTCGTATCTAGCTTTACAGCATGTAGCATAGCTAGTTTATCTATAATGTCACGACTCTTCTGAAATTTTGGTCTAGTGAATTTTTGTACTTTTACCTCACTAGATAGTATTTTGAATAGATTAGTTCTCTCTACTGCCTTAACATTTTTAGTATCCGTCGGCAGATCTAGCAATACTAGCGTAGTTGTATCTGGTACCTGCTTAATATTCTCGGCAATTGCCTGCCAAGTAGCTGTCACTGCTAACACTCCTCGAATAATCACTAAGCGCGTTGGCTCGAACAAACTAACCGCCACCATTTGCGACACGACATCATTAACAGTACTATCACTAGCATCCAAGCGCGTTGGCTGACTATTAGAATTAGTCGACTGAAAATCTGCTTCAATCCGCCGCAATGCCACATCAATTGCAAAACCGTCGTCGCCATAATAGAAATATTTCATTAATTCTATTGTAAACTATTAATATGAAAATTGAGACAGCTGATGACATGGTAAATTTAGGCCTAAAACTCGGCCAGCAACTAAAAGGCGGTGAAATATTTGAATTGATTGGTGATGTAGGTGCTGGTAAAACAACTTTTACACATGGGCTCGCTAAGGGATTGGATATCACTGACGCCGTGCAGTCGCCTAGTTTTACCATCAGTTGTAGTTATCCGGCACGCGACGGATTAACGTTAAATCACTATGACTTTTACCGCTTGTCCGACCCGGGCATTGTAGCCATGGAACTAGCCGACAGTATTAATGACCCCCATGTGATTACTGTAATTGAGTGGGGCGAAAGCGTCCGCAATATTTTACCACCCCACACTACTATCGAGTTTAAATACTTACCTAGCAGTGGGCGCGAAGTCATTATTCACTCAGCCAAATAGACTACTTAAATTCAATTGGCGCCGGATCAGCACTATCAGCACTATCATCGTTGTCACTATTACCCTTTGGTATTTTAGTCTGATTCTTTGTTTGTGAATTGGCATCAGTATGAGAGTCAGATGCGTCATCCAAATGTATTACATTATCACTACGACCAAACACCTTATTTAGGTGTTGTCGAATAGCCTCACGATATTGCCATATTATTACCGCCAAACACAACAGTCCTCCAGCCACTAACGCAATAATCAGTGTAAGTTGGCTACGCTTGTTTTTGTCATCTGTACCATTCTTTTTGTCGGTCGTATTAACAGGATACTTAGCGTCATCATCCACGTTAGTCTTCTTCCTGCAGCGATTCGTTTTAGGGTTGCGTTCATAGCCCTCTTTACATGGCGTCA
>ERZ1023974.125-NODE-125-length-33424-cov-31.012946_pt1 | contig 33424 bp, 24 predicted proteins | sample MGYA00380432_ERZ1023974 | MGnify/ENA primary metagenome ERZ1023974 (study PRJEB33179, sample SAMN07449058) | human gut metagenome | biome: Human-gut; feature: Human associated habitat; material: Faeces | host: Homo sapiens | place: India:Kasaragod | collected...
CCCACCCGGAGTTCCCCTCCACCGCCCTGCGGGCCGGGAAAGTGTTCCGCGCCAACACCACCCTGCGGTTCTTCACCGGCAAACAGTGCGGGAAACTGTAAGATACGGCCCTCTCATTCAAAGCCTGACAGCTTTGCCCGGGAGGGCCTTTTTCTCTGATTTGCACAAAGCGTTCCATCACTCCATGTGCAAAACACAAAAAACGCTTGTAAATCAATGCGCGGAAAAATAAATGGAAACAAAAATCCATCCTTATAAAATTCCCGTTACTTGATTCTGCGGCCAAAACGTTGTATCCTTGTGGCAGAAGGCGGGCCTGCCCCGCGCAAGCAACTTTGGTGACGAGAAGAGAGGTACTTTTATGGCAATTTTGGTTTCCGGCGGTGCCGGTTATATCGGCAGCCACACCTGTATCGAACTGCTGAACGCTGGCTTTGACATCGTGGTGGCAGATAACTATTACAACGCTTCCCCCGTGGTGCTGGATCGGGTCAAGCAGATCACCGGCAAGGACTTCCGGTTCTATCAGGCCGATATGACAAAGCACGAGGACGTGGAGAAGATCTTCACCGAGTGCCCCGATATCGATGCCGTCATCCAGTTTGCCGCCTATAAGGCTGTGGGCGAGAGCGTCTCCAAGCCCATCGAGTACTACTACAACAACCTCAACTGCACGCTGGTCATTCTGGACGTGATGCGCCGCCACAACTGCCGCAACTTCGTGTTCAGCTCCTCCGCCACCGTCTACGGCGACCCCGCCAGCGTGCCCATCACCGAGGACTTCCCCGTGGGTGCCACCACCAACCCCTACGGCACCACCAAGGCCTTTACTGAGCGCATCCTGACCGATGTCTGCAAGGCTGACCCCACCCTGAACGTGGCCCTGCTCCGTTACTTCAACCCCATCGGTGCCCACAAGTCCGGCCTGATCGGCGAGGACCCCAACGGCATCCCCAACAACCTGATGCCCTACATCGCCAAGGTGGCCGTGGGCAAGCTGGAAAAGGTGCACGTCTTTGGCAACGACTACCCCACCCCCGACGGCACCGGCGTGCGCGATTACATCCATGTGGTTGACCTGGCCCGGGGCCATGTCTGCGCCATCAAGAAGCTGCAGACCAACTGCGGCCTGTTCATCTGCAATCTGGGCACCGGCCACGGCTACAGCGTGCTGGATGTCATCCACGCCTTTGAGAAGGCCTGCGGCAAGCAGATCCCCTATGTGATCGATCCCCGCCGCCCCGGCGATATCGCCGAGTGCTATGCCGACCCCACCAAGGCCAAGAATGAGCTGGGCTGGGTGGCTGAGTACGGTATCGAGGAGATGTGTGCCGACAGCTGGAACTGGCAGAAGAACAACCCCGACGGCTACCACACCGTGAAGTAAACAGAACTGTTCTCAAAACGCACCTTTGAACGTAAAAATTCAGGGGTGCGTTTCCTTTTGCCCGGAAATCTGCCGGAACAGGAGAAGGAGTTCTACAAAAAACAGCGGGGACAGGCGAGAATTTTTGCCGCTTCCTGCCTTGACAATGCCTTTGAGTTAGCATATATTAAGACTGTTCATATACACTAACATTTTGTCGAAGAAAGGCATCTGCCATGACATTAAAGGAACTGAAGATCGGCGAAAGTGCCGTGATCGATACAGTGGGCGGAACGGGAGAACTCCGCCAGCATTTTCTGGATATGGGGCTGATCCCCGGCGAGAAGGTCACGCTGGTGAAATTCGCGCCCATGGGGGACCCCATGGAGCTGCAGATCCACGGCTATGAGCTGACCCTGCGGCTGGACGATGCGGCACGGATCGAGATCACCCCGGCGGAAGCACCCGCAGCGGCCCCGGCACGGAAGGCCGGCCGGATGGTGGAGCACCCGGGCCTGGGCGAGGGCGGCCGCTACCACACCAAAAAGGGCGAACACCCGCTGCCGGATGGAACGGTGCTGACATTTGCGCTGGCCGGAAATCAGAACTGCGGCAAAACGACCCTGTTCAACCAGCTCACCGGCTCCAACCAGCATGTGGGCAACTTTCCGGGCGTGACGGTGGACCGCAAGAGCGGTGCCATCCGGGAGCACCCCGATACCGAAGTCACCGACCTGCCCGGCATCTACTCCATGTCGCCCTATTCCAGCGAGGAGATCGTGACCCGCCAGTTCATCATTGGCGAAAAGCCCACGGGCATCATCAATATCGTGGATGCCACCAACATCGAGCGCAACCTGTACTTAACGATGCAGCTGATGGAGCTGGACACCCCCATGGTGCTGGCACTGAATATGATGGATGAGGTGCGCGGCAACGGCGGCACCATCAACATCAACGAGATGGAAGCGATGCTGGGCATCCCGGTGGTCCCCATTTCCGCCGCAAAGAACGAGGGCGTGGATGAGCTGGTGGATCACGCCATCCATGTGGCAAAGTATCAGGAGTGTCCGGGCCGGATGGACTTCTGCGGCGAGGATGACCACGGCGGTGCGGTTCACCGCTGCATCCACGGCATCATCCACCTCATCGAGGACCACGCCCGGGCGGCGGGGATCCCGGTGCGCTTTGCCGCCACAAAGCTGGTGGAAGGCGACCCCCGCATTGAGGAGGCCCTGAAGCTGGATCAGAACGAAAAAGAGATGATCGAGCACATCATCCTGCAGATGGAGCAGGAGCGCGGCCTGGACCGCGCCGCCGCCATTGCAGACATGCGATTCCACTTTATCCATCAGCTGGTGAATCAGACCGTGGTAAAGCCCCACCAGAGCAAGGAGCAGCTGCGCAGCGCAAGGATCGACCGCTTCCTCACCGGAAAATATACGGCGATCCCGGCATTCGTGGGCATTATGGCGCTGGTGTTCTATCTGACCTTTGGCGTGATCGGCGCGGGGCTGCAAGGCCTGCTGGAACTGGGCATTGAGAACCTGACGATCCTTGTGGACAATGCCCTGACGGCATGGAACGTCAACGATGCAGTGCATTCGCTGGTGATCGACGGCATCTTTACCGGTGTGGGCAGTGTGCTGAGTTTCCTGCCCATCATCGTGACCCTGTTCTTCTTCCTTTCCCTGCTGGAGGATACCGGCTATATGGCCCGTGTGGCCTTTGTGATGGACAAGCTGCTGCGGCGCATCGGTCTTTCGGGCCGCAGCATCGTGCCCATGCTCATCGGCTTTGGCTGCACGGTCCCCGGCGTGATGGCAAGCCGCACGCTGCCCTCGGAGCGGGACCGGAAAATGACCATCCTGCTCACGCCCTTTATGAGCTGCTCGGCCAAGCTCCCGATCTACAGCCTGTTTGCGGTGACCTTCTTCCCGGAGTACGCCGCACTGGTCATGGTGGGCCTGTATTTCCTGGGCATCCTTGTGGGCATTGGTATGGCCTTTCTGCTCAAGGGAACGCTGTTCAAGGGCGAGGCCGTGCCCTTTGTTATGGAGCTGCCCAACTACCGCCTGCCCGGCCTGAAAAATGTGGCCCAGCTGCTCTGGGAAAAGGCCCGGGATTTCCTCGAGCGTGCCTTTACGGTCATCTTCCTGGCAACCATCATCATCTGGTTCCTGCAGAACTTTGATTTCCAGCTCAGCCTGACCGCAGACCCGCAGGAGAGCATCCTGGCCTGGATCGCCAGCGGCATCGCGCCGTTGTTTGCACCGCTGGGCTTTGGCGACTGGCGGGTGTCCACGGCGCTGATCACCGGCTTTATGGCAAAGGAGAGCGTTGTTTCCACCCTTACCATCCTGTATGGCTCCTCTGCCGCACTGGGCGCGGCACTCAGCCCGGCGGCTGCGGCTCCCCTGCTGGTGTTCTGCCTGCTCTACACCCCCTGCATCGCCGCTGTGGCATCGGTCAAGCGGGAGATGGGTGGCCGCTGGGCCACCGTTATGGTCGTAAACCAGTGCGTTGTGGCATGGCTTGCCGCGCTCGTTGTGCGGTTCCTTGCCGTGGCAGTGCTGTGACCCTGTCCTGAAGCATATCAAAAGCCCGTACCGTGAAAATTTTCATGGTGCGGGCTTTTTGCGTTGGACAAAATATATGGATCGGGTCACTTTACGCTGCCTGCCCTTGACAACAGAGATTTCCTGTGCTAGAATACTTCAAAAATGAACAATCTAAAAAGAGAGAAAGAGAGGCGCCCAATGCGTGAGCTGAACCCCAGTGTGGAATTTGCAAACAAGACGGGCCTTGCGTACAGCGCCGTCTGCAAGCCGCTGTGCCAAAAGCTGCACCTGCCGCAGACAGCGTTTGATATCCTGATGTTCCTTGCCAACAACCCCAACTACACGACCGCCCGCGATATCGTGGAGGTGCGCCACATCAAGGCGAACCTTGTCTCGGTGAATGTGGACAAGCTGGTGCAGGAGGGCTTTCTGGAGCGCCGCCCGGTGCCGGGTGACCGCCGCAAAACGGAGCTTGCCTGCACCGAAAAGGCGCAGTCCATCATCGAACAGGGCCGCAGGATGCAGGATGATTTCATCCGCCGTCTGATGGCAGGACTGGAGGAAGAAAAACTCGAGATATTTTTTGAGGTCATCGATACGATGAACGAAAATCTGGATGCGATCCTAGAAGGAGAAGAATAAGATGAACCTGCTGTTTACCATCATCGTTACCTTTTTTGCCGGGATGGGCGCGGGCCTGGGCACCGGCTTTGCGGGCATGAGTGCCGCCGCGGTCATCAGCCCGATGCTCATCACCTTCCTGGGGATGGACCCCTATATGGCAGTCGGTATTGCCCTTTCCTCGGATGTGCTGGCCAGTGCGGTATCTGCCTACACCTACCACAAAAACAAAAACCTGGATATCAAGAACGGCCTGATCATGATGGCCAGTGTGCTGCTGTTCACCGTGGTGGGCAGCTGGGTGGCAAGCCTGGTGCCTTCCACCACCATGGGCAGCTTCTCGGTGTTTATGACATTCCTGCTGGGCATTAAATTCATCGTCAAGCCCGTTATGACCACCAAAGAAGCCATGCAGGGAGTCTCTGCTAAGAAGCGTGCCCTCCAGTCTATCGTCTGCGGTGTGATCATCGGGATGATCTGCGGCTTTATCGGTGCCGGCGGCGGCATGATGATGCTGCTCATCCTGACCAGTGTGCTGGGCTACGAGCTCAAGACTGCCGTGGGCACCAGCGTGTTCATTATGACTTTCACCGCCCTGACCGGTGCGGTCTCCCACTTTACCATCGGCGGCGCACCGGACTGGACCGTGTTCATCCTCTGCGTCCTGTTCACCCTGCTGTGGGCCCGCATCGCCGCTGTCTTTGCCAATAAGGCAGATGCCAAGACCCTGAACCGTGCAACCGGCATCGTTCTGGTCGTGCTGGGCATCGTGGTCATGGGCTTCAATCTCCTGACAAAATAAACTGCAAAAGAAAAGGGCCTGTCTCCCGAAATTCCTTGGAGACAGGCTCTTTTTGTTGTACTTTTGGAAATTACTTTTCTTCGATGGTGGAGTGCTCGATCACCCAGTCGGCGGCGCGGCGGATGGCCTCGCTGCGCTGCATGGCGGGGATGTTGGCGTTGGCCTTGACCTCTTCCAGCGTTTTCTTGGTGCGGTCGGCGCGCTCCTGCAGGTTCTTGGTGATCTCCTCGTCGGTGGGCACCAGACCCTCGTTCTGGGCGACCTGCAGCAGAGCCATCCGGGCGCGGGTGTTCTTCTCGGCGGCGGCATGAACGTTGGCCGTGAAGTTCTCGCGGGTCTGGTGGATCTGGCTCAGGTAGCGGTCCAGGCTCATGCGCTGCATCTGGAGCTGCTGCTGGATGTTCTGCATCTCCTGCTGGTAGGTGCTCTCCACCAGAACGCTGGGGATCTCGCCCTCAGCGGCAGAGGCCAGCTGGGTCAGCACCTGATCCTTGGCGCGGTTCAGGGCGCTGGCGTGCTTGCCGTCGTGCAGCTGCTTGCGCACCTGCTCCCGGAACGCTTCCATGGTGTCCACCTTGCCCACCTTCTTGGCAAAATCGCTGTTCAGGGCGGGCAGCTGGCGGACGCAGACATCGATCAGCTTGATCTTAAAGACAACGGGCTTTCCGGCCAGGTCCTTGACGTGATAGCGTACCGGGAAGGTGACGTTGATCTCGAATTCCTCGCCGCCCTTGTGGCCCAGAATGCCGTCCTCAAAGCCGGGAATCATCCGGCCGCTGCCCAGCTGCAGGGTCTGGTTCTGTGCGGAACCGCCCTGGAAGGGCTTGCCGTCCAGCAGGCCCTCGTAATCGATGTGAACGATGTTGCCCTTGACGGCCGGGCCCTTGTGGGGCACCAGCTCGGCGGCAGCATTGCGGCGGCGCTCCAGCACGGCATCGATCTCTTTGTCGGTGACGGCGGGGGTCACGCACTCCACATGGAAGCCGGTGGTCTGGGTCAGGTTCAGCTCCGGCTGCAGCGGGGTGGTGGCGGTGGCTACAAAGCCCTCGTCCTTTTTGACGCTGACCAGGTCATAGCTGGGCTCATCCACCGCCTTGAAGCCGTGCTCGGCCATGGCGGCCTCGTACAGGGCAGGAACATCGCGATCCATCAGGTCGTTGATGGCATCATACCAGAATGTGTGCTCGCCGCGGTCGGCCTCGATCTGAGCACGGTCAGCCTCGCCCTTGGCAAAGCCCTTGATGGTGTAGCTGGCGCGGGTGCGCTCATACACCGCATTGGATGCGGTCTCCAGCTCCTCAGCCGTTGCGCTGAAGGTCATCTTGCAGACACTCTTTTCGGGAGTTTCCACGCTTACCAGTTTCATAGGAATCCAACCTCCGTGTTGCCCCAAAAGGAGCGATTTTAAACATTAATAAAGTTATTATAGCACAAGTGGGGCAAAAGCGGTATAATAAAAGAGAGAAAAAAGTGCGAAGCGGGCGATTTTTGCCCGGCGGAGCACGAAAGGATGTGCATCGGATGCGCTTGTTTGACGTTCTCGGGCCGGTTATGATCGGCCCCTCTTCCAGCCATACAGCGGGTGCCGCCCGGATCGGCTACACGGCCCAGAAGCTTTTGGGCGAGATCCCGGCGCAGGCGGATATTGGCCTGTACGGCAGCTTTGCCACCACCGGAAAGGGACATGGCACGGATAAAGCCCTGGTCGCCGGCCTGCTGGGCCTGCGGCCCGATGATCCCCGCCTGCCCGACAGCTTTGCCCTGGCCGCAGAGCAGGGCATGGCATTTCGGATCCATCCTGTGGAATTGCGCTCTGCGCACCCCAATACCGCTGTTCTCACCCTGACGGGCCGGGAGGGACGGGTGCTTTCCATGAAAGCCGCTTCGGTGGGCGGCGGGCGCATCCGCGTGACCGAGATCGACGGCGTGCCCGCCGATTTTGGCGGCGACAGCAACACCCTGATCATTCACAATGAGGACACCCCCGGCTGCATCGCCGAGGTGACCACCTGCCTTGCCGTGCGCAGGATCAACGTTGCATCGATGCAGGTGTTCCGCGCAGGAACCGGCGGCTATGCCGTTATGGTGCTGGAGTGCGATTCCCACATCCCCCACCCGCTGGAACGGAAGCTGGCGACCCTGCCCGGCATCCTGAAGGTGACCTGCCTGAACATCGACGAGCCCGAAGAAGACGCGGAGGAATGACCATGTCCTTTTTATCCTGTGAAGAAATGCTGGCCGCTGCCCGCAGCCAGAACCTCTCCCTTGCCGAGGCCATCCTGCGCAGTGATCTGGCCGAGAGCCGCCTGACCGAAGAGGCCAGCCGCCATGCCATGCACCACCTGTGGCATGTGATGGAGGCCACCAGCCGGGATTATGACCCTGCCCAGCGCAGCCGCAGCGGTCTGTCCGGCGGCGATGCCGCCAAGGTGGAACAGGCCCATCAGGCGGGCAGGAGCTATGGCGGGGATTACCTTGCAGAGGTGACCGCCGAAGCCCTCAAGACCGCTGAGTGCAACGCCTGCATGAAACGGATCGTTGCTGCCCCCACGGCGGGCAGCTGCGGTGTGCTCCCGGCGGTGCTGCTTCCCCTTGCCCGTGCAGGCGAGGCCGATGAAGAAGCCATCTGTGATGCCCTCTATGTGGCCGCAGGCTTTGGGCAGGTCATCGCTGCCCGGGCCACTCTGGCCGGTGCCGAGGGTGGCTGTCAGGCTGAGGTGGGAGCTGCCAGCGCCATGGCCGCCGCCGCCCTCTGCCACCTGAAGGGCGGCACGCCGGAGCAGTGCGCCGCTGCTGCCGCTATGGCACTGGGCAATCTGCTGGGCCTGGTCTGCGACCCTGTGGCCGGTCTGGTGGAGGTGCCCTGCATCAAGCGCAATGTTGTTGGTGCCGTAAACGCCGTTTCCTGCGCCAATATGGCGCTTGCGGGGGTAGATTACGCCATCCCCTGCGATGAAGTCATCGATGCCATGGGCCGCGTGGGCAGTCTGCTCTCCCCTGATCTGCGTGAGACCGGCCAGGGCGGCCTTGCTGCAACGCCTACCGGTGTCCGCATCGCCGAGCGTCTGGCAGAGGAAACCTGAGGTCCGCGCGAAGAATTACGAAGAATACTGAAAAAACGAAAAGACGTACTTTTTCGCACGAAAAAATAAAAAACGAAAATAAAATCAAAAAATCTGCAAAAAACTGTTGACAAACCCCGCCCTGCGTGATAAAATACATCTTGTTCCGACCGGAACGTATGCGTTGGTAGCTCAGCTGGATAGAGTGACTGACTACGAATCAGTAGGCCGGGGGTTCGAGTCCCTTCCATCGCACCAAACCATGAAAATCCGAACCTTTTCTCGATAGGAGAAGGGTTCGGATTTTTTGTTTTCTTCGGAAAGCAAAATGAAGGCTCCTTCCCGACGGCTGTGTGTCCAAAACCTTACCAGAAGAAAAAACGTGTAACGAAAGTCACAACTGTAAAGATGCCGTAAGGCAGAAAGGACACAAACATGAAGTACGATGAAAGAGTCTGCAAATTCAACATGGACACCGGCTGTGTGGAGCTGCTGCTCCGGGACGGGAGAAAGATCTCTATCGACTGCACCGGGGTCGAGGATGCGTTGGATGTGACCATGGCGCAGAGGTCGGAGTTAGATTATCTCATCTACAATGACCCGCTGGGCTATGCGGACTTGATTTTGAATGGTGACCCGGAGAAATACCTGAAAAATGTAAACGGGAGCCATGGGTTAGAAGATTAAGCAGAGAAAGAGCAGGAGCATTTTGAAAATGCTTCTGCTCTTTCTTATACCTGTTCCATCAACTTGATGAATGCTTGTGCATAGCGCGGCAGATAGTCACCGGTGCGCCATGCCGCCACTGATTCAATATGAAGTGTACAGTTTTGTAAAGGATAGGCTCCGAAAGGAATATTAAGTTCCAGATGTTCCAGCAGTTCTCCGCTCAAAAATCCAACTCCATAACCATTCGCCGCCAGTGCAGCCGCAGCACGAATATTACTGCTCTCTAAAATCTCGGCGGGCTGAATATGCCGCTTTTCCAGTTCCTGAAGGATATATTGTCCTTGCCGTTGGGTACGATTTTGCAAAAGCAAAGTTTGTCCAGCCAACCACTCCAGCGAGAACTCTCCGATTTGGGCAGCTTTCGCTTCTAACGGATGCCCTTTCGATAAAATTGCGTACATCTTATCACTGTGCATTACCTGATAGCTCAAGCCGGTTATTCGCTCAAAGGACATATAAAATGCCAGATCTATTTCGCCGTTTAACAGTTTCTGGTCAAGTACGGCACTGGGGGCCTCTATAATGCGGAACTGTACCTGCGGAAACTCTTTGTGGAAGATGGGTAGTACCTTCGGCAGCGAGAAGCTGCATCGGAACGGCGGGATACCAACATAAAGAACACCCCGGTCAGAACGCAGAATATCCGTCATCTCTGCATCCATCTCACGCTTCTGGCTTAGGATACGCTCCACATGGGCATAGTACCGCTGTCCGGCATAGGTCAGCTTCAATCGGCGGCTCCCACGTTGAAACAAAACCAGTCCAAGGTCTTCTTCCAACTTTTGCAAAAATTTAGAAAGTGTAGGCTGGCTGACATAGAGCTGCCGCGCTGCATGGGTAAGATTTCCGCATTTTACAATAGTGGAAAAATATTCCAACTCCTTGAAATCCATATAGATTCACCTGCCTATTCCGTGTGCTTTTATTTTATCATATACTATGCATATAGGCTATAGAAAAAATGAAAAATTGATATTTTTGGAATCGAAAAAGTTATGATATACTGCTACTTGTGAAATATATCACAAGAAAATCTTTCTTTGGGACGAAAGAAGCAGGAGGAAATCATGAAAAAGAACAAGATGCTGTATCGCATTGTTGCAGCAGTCCTTGCTTGTGCAGTGGTTGCGCTGGCGCTCGTCACGTATCAGAGCCGCAGTAGCAGCAATGCACCTGTGGCAGAAGGCGCTGTGACTGCAACTGGTTCGGCGAAGGGCATGGAAGGCGATGTGGTGGTGGAAGTCACAGCAGATGCCACTACTATATACTCCATCACCGTGAAGGAGCAGAATGAAACACAGGGCATTGGCTCTGTGGTCTGTGAGCAGCTGCCGGATACCATGGTGGCTGCAAACAGCTACAATGTGGATGGCATTGCCGGTGCAACGGTCACCAGCGATGCGCTGAAGGAAGCCGTGAAAGCCGCTCTGACCAGTGCCGGGCTGGACGCATCTGCTTTTGCAGTTGCACAGACGAGCGATGCCGCAGTGGAAAAAACTGCCGAGAGTCTGGATTGTGATGTGGTCATTGTTGGTGCAGGCGGCGCTGGTTTGACTGCTGCTGCACAGGCCGCTGAAAATGGAGCCAAGGTCATTGTTGTTGAAAAGATGCCCATTGTGGGCGGCAACAGCCTGAAAGCAACGGGCGGCATGAACGCTGCGGACACCAAATATCAGGAAGCACTGGGCATTACGGACAGCGGTGTAGACGAATTTATCGAGGATACCATGAATGGCGGCCATCAGATCAACGACCGCAGCTTGGTGACCGTGATGGCAGAAGAAAGTTCGGATGCAGTCGATTGGCTGGATGCTATCGGTGCTCCGCTGCCCAAAGTCGCTGCAACGGGCGGCACTACCCACAAATATCTGCATGAGCCGGAAGATGGAAGCGCAGTCGGCAGCTATCTGGTTGAAAAGCTGAATGCACAGGCAGAAAAGCTGGGTGTGCAGATCATGCTGAACACCGAAGCGACCGAGATCCTGACGGAAAATGGTGCTGCGGTTGGCATCAAGGCAGAAAGCAAGGAACATAATTATACCATCCATGCAAAGAGCGTGATCCTTGCGACCGGTGGTTTTGGCGCGAACTTTGATTTGATGGCCAGCTTCAATCCGGCACTGGCCAATGCTGTGACCACCAATCACGCCGGTGCTACGGGCGATGGCATCCTGATGGCAGAAGCCATTGGTGCTGACACGGTGGACATGGATCAGATCCAGCTGCATCCGACCGTTTATCAGGAAACTGGACTGCTGGTTTCGGAGAGCGTGCGCAGCATGGGCGGTATTCTGGTCAATGCTGAAGGCAAGCGTTTCTGCAACGATCTGGCTACCCGTGATGCTGTTTCCAATGCGGAATTGGAGCAGCCGGGTGCATACGCCTATATTATTTTTGACCAGCGTATTGTGGACGATCTGAAGTCCTGCCAGAAGTACATCAAAAATGGCCTGACCGTTTCTGCCGACAACTACGAAGATCTGGCAAAAGCAATGGGACTGGAGGGCGATGCCATCCAGAACTTTGTGGATACGATGGATACTTGGAACGCAGCAGTGGCAGCAGGCGAGGACAAAGAGTTTGGCCGCAACAACGGTATGGACGCTGACCTGTCTACTGCACCCTATTACGCAATCAAAATCGCACCGGGCATCCATCATACCATGGGTGGCCTGAAGATCAACACAGACGCAGAGGTCCTTGATACGCAGGGGAATGCGATCCCCGGTTTGTATGCCGCTGGCGAAACGACCGGCGGTGTGCATGGCGGAAACCGCATTGGCGGCAATGCCGTGTGCGACTTTGTAGTGTTTGGCCGGATCGCGGGCAACAACGCTTCGGCTTACGCAGCGAACTAAGCCATTTATATAAAACAAAAAACAGGGTGCGCCCTGCGGACGCACCCTGCCAAAAGCCACAGACAATAGCGATATGTACAACAGGGCGTTCCCCGTCGGGAACGCTCTGTTTCTCTTTGCTGGTAGTGTGATGGGCCTGTTCCGCCTGCCATAGGCAAGCTCGCGTTTGCGCAGCGCAGCGAAGCAATGAAAGCCCCAGTGGGGCTTTTAAGCGACGGAACGGTCTGCGTTAGCAGATGGAGGGGCTTTGCCCCGACAAGTGACCGCTGACCTTCCTCGCTGTTCCAGCAGGCAAGGATGGCCGGGTAGAATGCCCGTGCCAGACGGTCGATGACTTCATCGGGATAAGGGGAAGTGTTTGTGGACTTTTTCTTTTTGTTCAAACGCACGCTCCTTTGATCGTCCCACCGTGGCAAAGCCAGGCGAGAAAATCAAAGTTCCAATTTCATATCAGGCGCAAGGGCGCGGATAGTTTCCGCCCTGCACTTGCGGCTGGTGGCTCGTTGATGGCTTACAAGTGCCTGTCGTTATGCGACTTTTTTATCGTTCAGCATTTCTTCAAACTGTGCCATATACGCTTTGTGCTGCTTGAGGATTTTTAGCGTTTCAGTTTTGGCGTAGGAATCGTCCGGTAGCTTAGGCAAGTATCTCATCAAAAAATCAAAGTCCTGCTGAATCCGCCGGACAGCGACTTCCAGCGCGGAGTAGTTGATTCCAGAGTAGTGTGAGTAGCTCGACTGCGGAGCGGGACGGTCTTCCGGGTGCAGAATCTCGTGCACAATCTGCTTGCGGTTCGGAAAATCAGCTCTAGCGAGGCGGTGCATATCGGCATCACGGACTTTGAATTGCCCGGACAGGATTTTCTCCTGCATACCGGGCACCATCTGTTCCATGATCTCTACGCCGCGCATGAACTTTTCAGAACGGGCAACGTAGGATTCGCTGACATTGTTCCGCTCTGCAATCTGCTTGCGGACGCTTGTATCTGTGGCAGTGGGAGGAATTGTGTCAAATTGACACAATTCCTCCGGGACGGTTTTCTTGGCAGCAGCCGTATACTGGTTGTTGCCATTTCCACCGGGCTTTCGATGCTCCACACTGTACTGCTTTCCAATGAGAAAATTTTTTCTACTTTTAAATGAAAGTGATATTGCGGAAAATGAGGCTTCTGGATGCTTCTAAGCAAACGCAGATGGATTAAAGACAATTTATAATTGTGTCAATTGCTATAATACATTCAGAAATTTTGTCCGCATTTACTTTTACATTTCGACCATAGATTTCGTAGTAACCCTGTTTCATTGAGGATAATTTACGTCCAAGATGGGCACATACAACACCAGCAGTATTGAAATCTCGAAGAGGAAGGGAAAATTTGTTAATAAAATCTGACTTATTACAAATTGATTCACTTCGTGTCGTAAAATATTCCGGGTGATTCTGAAAAATCGAAAAAAGAGAAGTAGCTGTGGCATCAGACAAGGCGGCAAAAGCGGTTGCGGGTCCTTCGAATTGCGTCAAACGATTTCCAATAAGCAAATGGATTTTTGGCACGTTGATATTCTGTTCCTGAGCACGTTTAGCATATGTCCAAGAACCATATATCGGATGGGGAGGATTAGTTCCATGTAAGAGTGCAACCATGGCGGATGCTGCTGTTTTTGATGAATCATCTGCGTTGATTGGAACGATTAATCGTTCAGAACCAGAAACCGCTAGCTGAGTATATATACTAAAACTGGGGTTGGTATCGACAAAGACTATCCAATTTTTTTCATCAGATGATGTAACATGACTGATGAAATTTTTTATAATTTCTTGGGTCCATTTCCAAGGATTTGCAGAAGGGGTTAAAGCTTTCGCTTCAGCTGTTTCGTTTATTGCTGGTGCCATGGGTTCAAGATTTCCATCGCCACAGAGTAAAAAGATGTTTTCGGGAGCATTAGTATTGTAGCTGCTAACTTTAATGACAAACTCATCTTGCGGAGGAAGTGAAGCCCCTCGTCCGTTTGAAATCACAGTGCTTAAATAACCAACAACAGATTTTGGAGTAGCGGTACTACAAAAATCGATTATCTGATCTTCTCCTGAACTACCGCCGCCCAGAAGCATCATGCTAGAATTTGCCTGTGGACATAAATCAATTACGAGGACGTTTATATCGGGATGAAGTTCGGCGTACCGCATTGCTAGGTGGAAGGTGATTGTACTTTTCCCTACACCGCCTTTGTTGTTCCAGATAGCATAGCTGTGAATTAAAGACATGTTAATCCTTCTTTCTGATGTCCGATAAATCCATCGAGTATTTTAGCAGTACTCAAAACAGCTTAATATCCTATGGTCAATAAAAGAATACCACAGATTTTTATGTTGTAAAGGTTTTTGGCATTCTGAGCAGGGTCTGGGGCAGGCACGCCCCAACAAGATCACTTCGGAAATGCAGACGCATTGCAGAAGTGAAGTCCCGGATGGACAGAAAATTTTCAAGAATTGAAAATTTGTGGCCACGGGACGGTTCTTGCCCTCTACCGCTGCGCTCAAAATCAACTTTCGACAAATGTTTCCGAATTGTTAAGACGCAAAAAATAAGTAGAGGTGGTGCTGCTCATGTAAGGGAGTCGCCGTTTGCTCCGAACGAAGTTCCTGCCCCTGTTTTGCAGCGGCGTTGGCTGGAAAGCCGGTATCACGTTCGGACGGCTCATAAAATTTTCAAGGTACGTTTCCCATAAAGAAAAATACCGCCCACGCAGCGCAGCGATGATTTTGTCGGGTGAAGTAAGCGGCAAAATGAATCGGGTGTGTTGCGGGGCGGTTAATCTTTCAGGGATGATCCACGGCGAGGCAGTGTTCAAAATGAACACGACCACATCTTGTGGATGGTTTCAAACCAATCCACAAAATCGGTGGGATTTGTGACAGAGAATATCATGGTTTGCAGGGTGCGTCAAGATGGTTTTGTGAAATTTATTGCGATAAAGTTGTGATAGTAGGACTTATACTTAACACACGGCAAGAAACAATTTCGATTTCGCACATTGTAATGTTCGCAGAAAAAACTTATAATGCTTTTGAACCTGTAGGACACACAAAACGCAGAAAAGAGAGGGAATCATGAGAAAACTGTTCCTTTTGGAAGATGATCTGAGCCTGATCAGTGGGCTGACCTTTGCATTCAAGAAACAGGGCTTTGCACTGGATACAGCCCGGACGCTGGCAGAAGCCGAGGTGCTGTGGTCGGACGGAAAATATGACCTGCTGGTGCTGGATGTTTCCCTGCCGGATGGCTCTGGCTTCGATTTCTGCCAGAAGGTGCGGCGCACATCCAACGTGCCGATTCTGTTTCTGACCGCTTCGGATGAGGAAATGAATATCATCATGGGACTGGAACTGGGCGGGGATGATTACCTGACCAAGCCGTTCAAGCTGGGTGTCCTGTTGTCGCGGGTCAATGCACTGCTTCGCCGTGCAAATGCGTCCAGCGCAGGGGAACCCGTACTGGAATCGGGCAGCATCACCGTCCGGCTGCTGCAGGGGCAGGCATACAAAAACGGAATCTTGCTGGAACTGACCGGCGCAGAGTACAAGCTGCTCTGCTTCTTTATGCAGCATCCGAATGCCGTGCTATCCAAGGAACAAATTCTGGATGCACTGTGGGACTGCGATGGGGATTACATTGACAGCAGTGCCTTAACAGTGTACATCCGGCGGCTGCGGATGAAGATCGAGGACGACCCCGGCAAACCGCAGATGCTGCTGACTGTCCGCGGCATGGGCTATAAATGGAATGGGTAAAGGTGCCGTATGAAAGTATTCGCAAACCGGGAGATCCGGATTTTGTTCCAAGCCGTGCTGGCGGTCTGGGCGGTGGCATTGGCTCTCACGCAGGGCATCGTATGGCATACGACGCACGCATTCTCTTTCGCATTACTGTTGGTTTTTCTGCTGCTGGGCGGCTGCCTCTGGGGCGTTCTTTTCTGCTATTTTCAAAGGCAGAGCGCGCTTCTGGAACAGGCTGTCCAGCAAATCCAAAGCTGCCTGGATGGCAACCCGGATGCACGACTGGACTGCGACCGGGAGGGAGAACTTTACCGTCTGTTTCACTCCGTTAATGCATTGGCGGCAGTTCTGAGCGCACACGCAGACAACGAGCAGCGGGAGAAGCATTTTTTGAAAAATACCATTGCAGATATTTCGCACCAGCTCAAAACACCGCTGGCGGCGTTGAATATCTACAACGGTCTGCTTCAGGGCGAAGCGGTTTCGCCGTCGGAAGTCAAAGAGTTTGCAGACCTGTCCGAACAGGAGTTGGACCGCATCGAAACGCTGGTGCAGAATCTGCTCAAAATCACCCGGCTGGATGCCGGTTCGGTCGTCTTGGAGAAGAAAAACGAAAATGTTGCTGAAATGGTGCGGGACATCGCGCGGCAGTATAACTATCGTGCAGAACAGGAACAGAAAAAGCTCGTTCTGTCCGGCTCAGAGGCGGTTACACTTTGGTGCGACCGTGACTGGATGCAGGAAGCTGTGGACAATCTTGTAAAGAATGCCCTTGACCACACAAAGAGCGGAGATACGATTCAGGTAGAGTGGAATGCACTGCCGTCCATGGTTCAGATCAAAGTGCGCGACAACGGCAGCGGCATCCACCCGGAAGATTTGTACCATATCTTCAAACGGTTTTATCGCAGCCGCTTTTCACAGGATACACAGGGCATCGGGCTGGGTCTGCCGCTGGCAAAAGCCGTTGTGGAAGCCCATCACGGCACCATTGAAGTAGACAGCGAGCTGGGAAAGGGCACGACCTTTACTCTGAATTTTCCGATTCCTACAAAATTGTAGGCTGAGTGTAGGCTTGCAGTAAGGTTGACGTGTTATCCTTTTCTGCACAGACAGAGATAATCCGTCTGAATCGAAGGAACCTGCAAAGTGAGGGATACACTATGGAACTATTAGAAGTCAACCATCTCTGCAAGACCTACGGCAGCGGAGAAACTGCTGTCCATGCACTGAAAGATGTTAGCTTTTCCGTGCCGAAAGGCGAATATGTGGCGGTCGTTGGCGAATCCGGCTCCGGCAAAAGCACCCTGCTTAACCTGATTGGCGGACTGGATACGCCGACTTCCGGCAAGGTGCTGATTGATGGCAAGGATGTTTTTGCCATGAAAGACCGGGAGCTGACGATCTTCCGCCGCCGCAATATCGGTTTTATCTTTCAGGCATTCAACCTCATCCCGGAGCTGACCGTGGAGCAGAACATCCTGTTCCCGGTGCTGCTGGACTACCAAAAGCCGGACAGGGCATATCTGGAAGAACTGCTGACCGTGCTGAATCTGAAAGACCGTCGGAAGCATCTGCCAAGCCAGCTTTCCGGTGGGCAGCAGCAACGGGTAGCCATTGGCCGCGCCCTGATGACCCGCCCTTCCCTGATTTTGGCGGATGAGCCGACCGGCAATCTGGACACCCAGAACACCAGCGAGGTCATTGCCCTGCTGAAAGAAACGTCCCGAAAATACGAGCAGACCATCCTGATGATCACCCACAACCGCAGCATTGCGCAGACGGCAGACCGGGTGCTGCAGGTATCGGACGGCAGCCTGACCGATTTTGGGAGGTGCCGGGAATGAGCAGCACAGAAATGAAAAGCTATCTGAGCCTGATCCCGATTTCTGCCAAGGTACGCAGACGGCAGAACCGCATGACGATTTTGTGCATCGTCATTGCAGTGTTTCTGGTCACGGCGGTGTTCAGTATGGCAGATATGGCGATTCGGATGGAAACCTCAAACCAGCTAAACAAAAACGGAAACTGGCATATCATGGTAAAGGACATCTCCCCTGAAACAGCCGCAGAGCTTGCCGCACAGGAGGATGTTGCTGCATTTTCGGCGTATAGCGACATCAACGCTTCCCTTACGGAAAACTACTTTGCCGGAGATAAACGTGCCGCACTGGTAGGAGCAGATGATGCAATCCTTCAAATCTTTCCGGGAATGCAGTGTAGCACTGCCCCGGCGGATGGCGAAGTGCTCGTGACAGCAAACATCCAGGATTGGCTGGATGTTACGGTCGGTACAGCGATTCCGCTGACGCTCCCGAATGGACAGACCATTTCGCTTACTGTCGCAGGTTTCAATGAGGATACCTCCGATGCGAACCAGTATGATGCTGTTGTGCTGGTGATGAACCGCAGTACATTTTCTCAGATTGCCGCACAGGTAGAAGAATCCTTTGAAACACAGTATTTCATCCAGTTCAAGCCACGTACCAATTTGCGGCAGTCCATTGTGAACATCGAAAACAAGTACGGAATTTCAGAAGAAAAAATCTCCGAAAATACTTACCTGATGGCGTTGAACGCAAGCAGCAACAACGATTATATTGTAGGCTTATATGCGGTAGCGGCTGTGTTGGCTGGCATGGTCGTCCTTGCCGGAATTTTTATGATCACAGGCAGCATCAACAGCAATGTAGCTCAGCGTACCAGCTATTATGGAATGCTGCGTTGTCTTGGGGCAGGAAAAAATCAGGTTCGGATGCTTGTCCGGCTGGAAGCTCTTTTCTGGTGTAAAACTGCTGTTCCAGCAGGATGTGTGCTGGGAATCGTTTCCACATGGGGATTGTGTTCCTTTCTGCGTGGATTTATCGGCGATGAGTTCAGCTCTTTACCAGTGCTTGGCATCAGCCCGGTCGGTATCATCTGTGGTTCCGCGCTGGGACTTATCACGGTTTGGTTCGCGGCATCTTCTCCGGCACGGCGGGCGGCAAAAGCTTCTCCGATCACAGCAGCAACTGGGAATGCGGTGGAAAATGCAGCGGATTCTCCGTGTCATGCTTGGTTGTTTGGAAGTCGTGCAGAGCTTTCTTTGGGCGTGAGCCATGCAACCTCGTCCAAAAAGAACTTGCTTCTGATGACAGGTTCCTTTGCGTTAAGCATTCTCCTGTTTTTGAGCTTTTCGGTTTTGCTTCGATGGGTTGGATTTGCACTGAATCCGTTGCAGTCCTACGCACCGGACTTATCGGTGGCTGAAACATCCGGGCAAAATGTCCTTGACCCGGTGCTGGTGGAGCAGCTGGAAGCTCTGCCGGAAGTCAAACACGCATTCGGGCGGATGTATTGCCCGTTCCCGGCGGAATATCAGGGAAAACAGGGGTCCATCGACCTGATTTCATACGATACGATACAGTTTGGCTGGGCGAAAAAAGACCTGATTGGCGGAACCCTTCCACAGGAGCCGGAGGATGGCACATACCCTGTGCTGACGGTATTCGACAAAAGCAACTCCCTGACCGTGGGTGATACCATTCAGCTGGAGGATGCAAAGCTCACAGTCGTGGGTGTATTGAACGACAGCCCGTTCAGTAGTACCGATTCCCCGATCGTTATCTGCACCGAAGAAACCTTCCATCAGCTGACCGGGCAAAACCGCTATGCGGTGATCGATATTCAACTAAAAGATACCACAGCAGACGCAGCCATTGCACAAATACACACCCTGCTGAGCGACACGTTAAACAAGCAGGTTGTTTTTTCCAACCGAATCGAAGGAAATCGGATGATACAAAGCACCTACTGGGCGTTCCATCTGGTGGTCTATGCGTTTCTCATCGTGATTGCAGGAATCACCATTCTGAACATCGTCAACAGCATTTCCATGAGCGTGTCGGCACGAATGAAGCAGTATGGCATCCTGCGTGCCATCGGGATGGATGATGCACAGCTGAAACGCATGATCTCTGCCGAAGCTGGCACCTATGCGGTGTCCGGTCTTGTAGTGGGCATTGCGCTGGGTCTTGTGCTGAATCGGAAGCTGTATATCCTGCTCATCACCCATTATTTCGGTACAGCGTGGCAGGTGCCGTGGGGGTGTCTTGCCGTGATTGTCGTAGTCGTGCTGGCGGCTGTGGTGCTGGCAGTATATAACCCGGTCAGACGAATCCTCATGCAGCCCATTACTGCAACCATCAGTGAATTATAAACCAGAACAACGGATGCCCACCAGCTTATGGCGAAAACCATAGGTCGGTGGGCATCTGATTTATGAAAAGAATTAAATGCTGTTCGTTGATTTTCCCATTGCAAACCGTTGTAAAATATGGTATATATTATACGAAACCGCATTTTGAAAGAACCGTTCGCCGTTTAATGATGTGTAAAGTGAGGTGCCTGCCATGACCGCTGTGATCTATGCCCGCTATTCATCGGATAACCAACGCGAAGAATCCATTGAAGGCCAGATTCGTGAATGCACTGCCTATGCGGAGAAGAACGGCATCACCATCGTCAAGCACAATCGCAAGTCAAGAAAATAGTGTAACACGAAAACAGCATATTTGCGATATGCAATCCAACGATGTTGCAAACGATTAAAAAAGTTGGATTGCGATACATTGACCGTGCCATCTCTGCAAAAACGGACAACCGCCCGGAGTTCCAGCAGATGATAAAAGACAGCGACAAGAAGCTGTTTGACATCGTGCTGGTCTGGAAGCTGGATCGTTTTGCCCGAAACCGCTACGACAGTGCCCGGTATAAGACCCAGCTGAAAAAGAATGGTGTCAAGCTTATGTCTGCCACCGAGATCATTTCGGATGGCCCGGAAGGTATCATTCTGGAATCGGTTCTGGAAGGTTATGCCGAGTATTACTCCGCTGATCTGTCCGAAAAGGTCATTCGCGGCATGACGGAAAACGCCCTGAAAGGCAAATTTTCTGGCGGTGCTATCCCTTTCGGCTACACCATCAACGCAGACCGCCGCTTTGAAATCGACCCACTCACAGCTCCCTTTGTAGCTGAAGCTTTCCAGCGGTACAATGACGGACAGACGATGCGGGAGATTCGGGATTGGCTCAATGAAAAGGGCATCAAGAATAAGCGCGGTGGGCCAATGACTTTCAATGTCATCCAGCACATGCTGAGCAACCGCCGATATATCGGCGAGTTGAAGTACCGGGACGTCCTGATTCCCGATGCGATTCCACCTATCGTGTCCGCAGAGCTTTTCAATGATGTACAGGAAAAGATGTTGAAAAACAAGAAAGCCCCTGCCCGTAGAAAGGCAGAGGACGACTATCTGCTCACCACCAAGTTGTTCTGCGGCTACTGTGGGGCGTTGATGTTTGGAGAGAGCGGCACGAGCCGGACGGGAGAAGTCCACCGCTACTATAAATGTGCTACTGCCAAAAAGCACAAGGGCTGCAAGAAAAAGACCGTCCGCAAACAGTGGCTGGAAGATCTGGTGGTCAACCAGACCATGCAGCTTGTGAAAGACGATGCCGCTATGGAATCCATCATCGCCAAGGTGATGGAACTGCAAAATAAAGAGAACACCAACATTCCTCTTTATGAGAAACAGCTTCGGGATGCAGAATCCGGTATCCAGAATATGCTCAATGCGATTCAGGCGGGCATCCTGACCAGTTCCACCAAGGAACGACTAGAGCAGCTTGAAGAAACCAAGCGTGAGCTTGAAACCCGCATTGCAGAAGAAAAGCTGGCGAAGCCCAAGGTCACGGAGGAGTTCATTCGCTTTTGGTTGCTGCGGTTCCGTAAGCTGGATATGAGCCTGAAAGACCAGCGGCAGGCGTTGGTGGATACGTTTATCAATGCGATTTATCTGTATGATGATAAGGTTTTGATAACTTTTAATTATAAAGAAGGAACACAGACCGTCACCTTTGGAGAAGCGACAGAAGTTGCATCCGAGGGAAATGGTTCGGATTTGGATTGCATTCCTGCACCAGAAAATGCCGTGAAATCGAAAGATTTCATGGCTTTTTTGTTTTTCTGGCAGAGGCTGCACACACTTGCACACTTTCTGCACACTTTACAAAAAAGCCATGAAATCTTTGCATCGCTTGCACAGCGTGTATGTCGCTGCACAAAAAAGAATCTTTTACGCGAAGAGCACCCGCGTCAGCTCGCGACGCTCCTCTGCGTCCATCTGCCGGATGGCTTCAAGGATCATTTTACCCGTGATTTTTGTTGCCACCGGCGTTTTGTTTTCCGGGGGTTCCTGCGGCTTTGCACCTGCTACGTCCTGCGAGTAGAAGTCGGCTTCGATCTTCTCGGTCAACTCCAACCGGGGCTTGTCCTGCGTGTGGGCGTAGGTGTCCATCAGGACGGTGGCGGTTGCATGGCCGGTGTTGCCCTGCACCGACTTGAAGTCACCGCCAGACTGCAGCAGCTGGTAGGTGGCACTGGAATGGCGCAGACCGTGGAACACGATCTTCTCAAACTCCGGGTGTTCTGCTCGCCACTGCCGATACCACTTAGTCAGAACGTCCGGAGCAATGGGTAAGCCGTCTGGTAAGCGGAACAGCTGACCGCAGTTGCTGTACTTTTCCGGGGCGCTCTGCTCGTCCTGCTTCATCTTTACCAGCCATGCCAGAAGCTCCTCTTTCAAGGGCTTGGTCATGTACAGGATGCGGTTGGACTTTTTGGTCTTAGTCCGCTTGAGGATCAGCGAGGACTTACTCCCCTCTCGTCTGTCCGGGAAGGTGTGGTAGATCTGGGTAGGGTCGATCTTGGACAAGGCGACCTTGTCAGCACGCTGCAGGGCTTTGTTCACCGAGATGGTTCCCCGTCCGTCTGCTGCATCAAAGTCGAGGTCTCCCGGCTGCAAGCCGAGGATCTCACCCTCTCGCAAGGAAAGGATCATACTCATGTGCACAGCCAGATGCAGAGCGGGATTCTCGATGGTCTGCAGCGCCGCCAACATGGTGCGCTCATCCCAGATGGTGCGTTCTTCGGTGTTGATCTTGGGGGCTTCACGGGGAGTAGGTGACTTGTGGATCAGATCCCAGTCAACGGCGTACGAAAAGGCGGTCTTCAGGAGCGTGTGGACTTCGTGAATGGACGTGCTGGATAACAGCCGCTTCTTCTGATTTTCCGTCAGCTCCTGCTTCACACCGTGCACATACTGCCCGCAGGGGGTCTGGCTCAGAGTGGCGTAGAACTGCTCGATGTCGTAGGTGCGGAGGTCTTGCACCTTCCGCTTTCCGATATACGGCACGATGAGGTTCTGCACCATCGCCACAGATTGGGTGTAGGTCTTGGGAGACCACTTGTGTTTGCTGGACTGAATGGGGATCCACTTGTACAGCATTTCCTCCACCGTCATGGTGTCGGGCACGAGGAAGGTGCCGTCCAGCAGTTCCTTCTCCACTGTGATCTTGCGCTCCTGCGCTTCGGCCTTGGTCTTGAAGGTTTCCCAGCCCTTGCAGGGCTTGCCAGCATGATCTTTGTAGTTGTATCGGACGGAATACGTGTTGCCACGTTTCATAATAGATGCCATAGATGTTCCCTCCCTCAGACCGCTGCAAACCAATCGTCAAAGCTCTGCTTGCTTACCCGGATGCTGGTACCGAGGCGGATCACCTTGAAGTCTTTCGTGGTGTTGCACAGATTGTACGCAGCACGGTTGGAGATTGCCAACAGTTGGGCGATCTCCTCCACCCGGTAAACGAGCGGGGCGTGTCGGACGGTTTTGCTGGTCTGGTCAGAAGGTTCTACGGCAGGGGTTTCGGACAATTTCATTGTAGGGGATTCGGGCGCGATTTTCAAGTCCTCACGGGTCAGTTTGGCGGAATTTTTGCGGACATTCGTCATAGGCATGTCTCCTTTGCACTTCTCCAGACCCGGCGCAGTTCCGGTTGAGCTGCACCCTGTGGGCCGGTAAATATGTAAGGGCCTGCCGCTCCTGACCCGAAGCAGCAGCCCAAAAAAGTGCGAGAACTTGAATTTACGCGCCCTACGCGCCCCAAACCACACAAAAGTACCTTTCTGTGTTGATTTTATGGGGCGCATGGCTGGGATGGACGCGCCCTTTTGGGGCGCATCCTGGTTTCTCTCCCGCCCCGAAGGGCGTGTTGCCGCCCTGTATCCGCCCAAAAGAGCGGACACGCGCCCGGAGAAAACAGCGATAACAAGTCAAAACTTCTGATTTGGGGCGCGTAGGGCGGGAGTTTTTTACTTTTCGTGTGTTTTATGCCGCAGCAAAGGCGGGGTGGACGCATACACCCCGGAAGCCGCGGTACTTCCCCTCGATGTGCTTGGAAAAGGTCAGGCCATACTTCCCTGCATTTTTCAGCAGGAACTGGCTGAACTTCTTTTGCGGAACAGGTGATTCCAGATTATCCTCGCACCACTTGGTGTAGGCGCGGTAGAGATAGGTGGAGCGTTCCTCGGTGTCGGGCTTGAAACGGACATACGCCGTTGCCTGCATGAACTGGGTCAGGTTGTCGCTGTCCGCCATGGCTGCTTCAAGGTTCTGGATGGAGCGCTCGCTGATGGTGAACTGATAGCGGTTCGCCAGCAGACGGTGCAACCCTTCCAGCATCCACAGCAGGATGCCGGGTCGCTCCTCGGACAACTCTTCGATGAGGAAGGGATTATCCACCCGGGCAGGGTCACGGTCTTTCACCGTGATGAGGATCTGCCTGCGCCAGAAGCCGTCGCTGTCATCGTGAGCGGCCACAAGGTTGCCATTGCCGAAGCAGATGAAACGAACGTACAGCAGGCCTTGGACAGCCTGCTTGTTTTTCCGCTCGATGCACAAACGGTCTTCAGCGGTGACGATGGACTTGATGTTCCGTGTTTCGGGCAAAGCCACCATGTTCAAATCGTCATCGACCATGACCAGCTTATACTCCAGATTTGCACTGGCAAAGCGGTTCGTTTCGATGCGGAGGATGGATTCGGAGTGAGAGGCTTCCCCGAACAGCTTCTTCAGCAGCAAGCCGATGCGGGACTTCCCCTCGCCGCCCTTGCCAGTCATGACCAGCATCTTCTGCGCCTTGGTAGACGGGATCAGAAGATAGCCGAGATATTCCTGCAAGGTCAGAATGTCCTCCGGGATGAGCAGACCGTCCAGAAATTCCAGCCACTTGGTCGGTGCGGGGGCATCGGGCTGGTATTCCACGGGGAGCCGGTTCAGGCAGAGTTCCTTTTCCGGCACAAATCCCCGCTCGTCCAGAAAGTAGGTTCCGTTCTGGAGATGGATGCGGTCAAGCTGGGGTTTCCATTCAGGGGTATAGGTTTCGATACGGAGTGCGTCCAGAACCTGCTTCTCCTTCTTGGCAAGGTTGTCGAGCACAAAGTCACGGAGGTCGCTGTGGACTTCGTAGAGCAGTGCGTCCTCGTCTACCTCGCCGTTCTGGTCGAACAGCTTCTGTTTCAGGCACATCATGGGGTGTTTCTCTAAAAGGTATTGGCAGTAAGCGGTTTCACGCACTTTGCCCTTGCTGTCTACCCAAGGGCATTCGCATTCTTCCTCTTCTTCCAGTTCGTCCTCATCACGCCAATCGTCGTTCCTCTTTTTCCAGTCGCTCATGCAATCCCTCCCAATACTTCCGTAGCTCGTTTTCGGTCTGCGGGTCCGGGAGCACCGAACAGTCCAGATAATATTCAACGATGTCAAGGTTCTTTATCGCTTCAAGAAAGCAGGGGTGAAGTTCTTCTGTGGGTGACTGCGGTGCGTATCGGACCCGCCAACGCTGCAGACAGCGGTAATAGTCCAGCAGCTGCTGCCGGACAGTGGGCGGTCTGCGGGGAGCAAGCCGCACCTTGCCGTCGGCAAGTGCCATGCCGAAATCGTTCTTCAACTTTTCCACAGCCTTGTAGGGAGAAAGTTGAAAAAATCTGCCGACAAAATCGATCACATCGCCATCTGCCTGACAGGCGAAACAGTGGAAACGGCTGTCCACCTTCATGCTGGGGTGTTTATCCCCGTGAAAGGGACAGCACATCATACCGTTCCGGTTTACGGCAAAGCCGTACAGCTCTGCTGCCTGCCGGGTCGAGATGGCCTTTTTTACGTCCGAAAAGACAGAGGTGCTACCCTCCGTCCCGATGGGTGGGGTACAGGCGAAAGGACGAAGCCCGGTGAGGGGCGTGGGTGAGGTTGGGTTTATTCACACATCGATCCGTCAGAGTGTTGTTCATTTGACCTCCTGCTGCGGTACGGCGTGGCCGCGCTCCTCCTTGCGGAAGAAGGCTTCCACGTTTTGTTGTGCGGTGCGGAGTTCACGCAGTTCGATCTGCGCTTTTTTGTAGCGGGTGTAGAATCCGTTTTTCTCCGAGGAAAGGGTCTGATATTCGGCATCCAGCTTTTTGAGGTCCGGCAGCGTCCTGAGCCCATTGGCCTTGAAATAGGCGCAAGCGGCCTCGTACACAGCAAGCTCTGCACGGTGCTGCTCCTTGAACTTGGCGGGATTCCGCACAGTCTGGAGCTTCTGTGCAAGGGGCTTGTACTGCCGATAGACCACAAGATGCCCGCGCAGCTCCTTGAGGGAGACCATGCGGGCATCTATGTCTTTGACCACCGCCAGTGCATCGTCGTGCTGGGTTTGCAGTTCGGCAATGCGCTGGTTCAGGGCATCTTCGCTGAGCAGCTTTTTCTCCTGCAGGAGACACAAGGTCTGCGACCAGCGTTTGAGGTTGAACTTTTTCGCCCAACGCTCATAGCCGATGCCCTTGCCCGCAGCAACGTTCGCCTGAATGTCAACCAGTTTCCTGATCTTATCCGGCTTCTTCTCGCTGCTGGGCTGGATGATGGCGGCAAGCTGGATGTTCTGGGAGAGGGCGGTCAGCACCTGTTCCTTTTCCAGCTTCTTGCTCAGTTTCTTGGCGGTGATGAACTTTGTCCGGCCGGGCGGGCAGTAGCTCAACCGGCCTCGGCTCTCCTTCACGGCGATGCCGTGTTCCTGCATGAGCAATGCAGAAAATTCCTCGAAGGTGGTGGTCTTGTTCAGCACAGCGTAGATCTGCTTTCGCAGCTTGTCCAGCTCGGTCTGGTAGACGGTCTGGGTGGGCTGCTGCCCTTCGGCGGCAAGTTTGGCGTTGGCATAGTCGAGGCGGCGTTGTCCGCGCCGCTGCGCCCAATACTCGCGCTCCGAAACATGGTCGCCTTGGGCTTCCAGCAAATTGATCTGGTTCAGGTCGGCTTGCTCGCACATTTCCATGATAGCGACACGGAGGTGCCGGAGCATGGCAGAAGTGCAGCGGTGCTTCTTGCCCGCTTCCCAGTCGCACGGCTTGTCCATGAAGGGCTGCCGTTCCACGGTGCGGACACGCAAGCTGCCGATGACGATGTGGACGTGGATGTTCCCGGCACTGTTGTGACCGTCCGGGTGGGTGCAGACGATGGCGGGATGACCGGGGAAGTTGTCCTTGCAGAACTGCAAGCCAAGGGCTTGCGCCCGCTCCATGGTCAGGCCGTTCTCTACTGCGTCCTTCGGGTCGAAGCTGATGATATAATGGTGGGTCTTCACGTCCTCCCGCCCGCCGTTCTTGCTGTACTTGCGGTTGGCAATCAGGCAGGCCATAGCGAACGAGGATTCGCCGCACTCAAGGGTGTCGAGCAGGTACGAATCCCGCAGCTTGGGTCTGCCTTTCTCATCCAGAATGGGCAGACCGGTATACTCGTTGTGCTGAAAGGTGAGATAGCTTTCGGCGGCGGCATAGTTAGAGCTTTTCGAGGTCAAATGCTTGATGGTTGCCATACAGTTCACCAACCGTTTCTTCGGCTTTCAGCCGAAAGTTCGTGAGTGCGGACAGTTCCTCCAGTATTTGCACCCGGAGCTGCTCGGTGTCTTTGCCGCCGGAGTTGAAGTGCCGTGCAAGCTGGTTGAGGTTGCTTCCCATCTTGCTGCACTGGGCAGACAAGGCGGCAAGCGCCGCCAGTGCATCCTCGCCGCCCTGCGCCACCACAACGGTGTGCTTGACGTTCACGCCGTACAGGACGCGGCGGACGAGTTCGGATTGGGTGAGGTGGAGTTCTTTGCAGGCGTATGCGATCCGCAGTTTTTCTTCTGCGGTCACTCGGACTTTGATGATGTGTGTCTTTCGTTTTCGCGGCGTGTCATTGCGGTTCTTCTTTGCGTGTACGTTCGGACTTTTCATTTCAGCCATATTCGACCTCCTGTGAAAGTGATAAATGCCCGCTCCAGGATGGAGAGGGCTATGTAATGCGACACGCCGCATTCGCACCAACGGTGCGAAGCTAGAGCAGGGTTTGGGGAAGGCACTCCCCAACAAGGATGACTGAGTGGACAGCAATTTTTCAAGCATTGAAAATTTGTGGCCACAGGTCGATACTTGCTTTCGCCCTTTCCGTGCAACACTGAAAATTTCAGAAGTCGAACCGCAATGCACGTTGAAAATTTTGCAGAGCAAAACGTGTGAAAAGGCAAAGCCCCTGCTCATGGTCACCGTTCACACCGAACGCAGTTCCTACCCCTGTTTTGTAGCGGCGTTGTCCGGCTCGCCCACAGAAAGTGTGAGGTCATGGCGCAGTATCTCGTTCAGACGGCTTATGTAAGATTCAAGGTACAGTATGAAGAAAACCGGACGCAGTGCGGACACTACAACCTGCTTCTTTCAAGCACAAGAACAACACTTTATAGTTGTGCTGTCAACAACTAAAAACAAATTTTGGAAGATTGAACAACTACATAAGATTTTATTTGTGAAAAAGAAAAATACCGCCCACGCAGCGCAGCGATGATTTTGTCGGGTGAATCGGCGGCAAAATAGATCGGATGTGTTGCGGGGCGGTAAAAATCTTCATGGGGAATAAATCCTCGCCGCTCTGTACTTTTCTACAAAATTGGTGGGATTTGCGATAAAGAGTATCATGGATTGCGGAGTGCGTCAAGATGGTTTTGCAAATTTTATTGCAGTAAAGCAGTGATAGTAGGACTTATCATCTAAAACCGCGCAGAAATCAGCTGCTTTGCAACGGATACCATTGATTGAAATCGATGATAAATCAAATATTACGTTTTAGTACAAATCTTGGAAGTTGACGAATGATGTACCTTGGATTCGAGTTCCCTTGAACACACCAAAAATGAGCAGCGGGCTTTTTGATTTATTCGTGATCGATGTTCTCTTTCGAGCGCTTATAGAAGCCAAACACAAGCAGGCCCGCGCCAGCAAACATTAGCAGGAAAACAGGCCACCATGTCTGGCCGGTCTGGATCAACTTGGGCGGTTTTGCAGAAACAGAGGAAGTCTCTTGCGTTTCTTTTATGGGAGATTCCTCTGGATCGCTTTCAGCCGAGCGTTCTTCCGTTGATTCTTCTGTTGATTCCTCCGTTGGTTCTGTTGGAGGTACGCTTGTAGTCTCCTCCGTGGAGGGTGGGTTGGGTTCATTCCCGGTGGTCCCTGGAACAATCGGCGGCATCACGATCTCCTCTTGCGGGGGATCCACAGGCGGGATGGGGTCAATGGGCTCAATCGGTTCGGGATACAGAGGGCGTTCATACGTATTGGTAATGATGAAACCACCCGCATCGCTGCGCTCAATCAAGGTCTCATAACCGGGCACAGCGTCTTCTGTTACGGAGTAGGTGCCTTCGGGCAGGTCTTCAAAAATATACGTCCAGCCCATATCTGCAGTCAGGTCTGCTTCTTTGACCTTTGCATCGCCGTTCCACAGAGAAACATGGATGCTTGCAGGGCGTTCCCACTTGTAATCGTTGACCCATTTCTTTTCCACCGGGACAGAGATCGTTACAGCGGGCACATCCGGCGTAGGTGTGGTCAAATAGGTATTGGTAATGATGAAGTTTCCGTCTGCATCCTGATAGTAGGTCGCTTTATATCCTTCTAGCGGCTGCTCGGTCACCGTGTAGTGATCCGGCGAAAGCGGAAGATCGGTGAAGGTATGCTGCCATCCATTTTCGCCGGTCAGCTCTGCTGTGCTTACAATATCCCCGGTGTCGCGTTCCTTCAGGTGAATCGTCACGCCGGAAGGCTGGGTGTCCTCATAGCCCGGATTATCCCAGGCTTTTTTTACCGAGATCGAATAGGACAGGGAGGTCGCTTCGCCGATGACCACGCCGCCGTTGGCACCAATACCGCCACCACCGTGCGAAGCCTGATTGCCTGTAATGATAAGCGATCCCGTTGCAGGAATCGACACACCGTCCGAAACAACGGATTTCAACGCCAATCCCTTTTTCTCATTCTGTACCCCTGTCACACGCTTGGCGTACTCAACCGTATTGTATCGGGTTCCCTGTCCGGATGTACCGCGATTTCCAGCGGGAGCGTACAGGAAGCCGTCGCTGAACCACTGGATCACTTTACCATTGGGAAAATAATCCGGCAGGGTAACACCGCCGTTTCCGCCTGCGCCTGTCGCAACCTCTGGCGAAGCGAAGTCGTCGCCTGCCGATGCTGCCGCATTCCCATAGATCACGGCACCATCCTGCATATACAGCTTCGCATCACCTGTGGGGCAGAACCACAGACCGCCGCCTTGGTCCGCAGTATTCCCCGTGATCAGAGCGTTCTCAATGTGCAGGGTCGTATAGATTTCGGTATTGCCCTCACTGTAGACGCCGCCGCCATCGTAGGCGGAGTTGTTCTCGATTCGTCCTCCCAGCAAAGAGACATAATTCGAGCAGGAGTAAATGCCGCCGCCGGAACAACGATACCCCGATGCTGTATTGTTCGAGATGGTACCGCCGTTCATCGTAAAGGCGGTGCCATGTTCTTCCGTTGGCAATTCATCCATAACTGCCACACCGCCACCGGCTCCGCCGTGTGCACAGTTGCCGGTAATGGTGCCATTGTTCAAAACAAACTCTGCAGAGTACTTTACAAAAACAGCACCCGTAGGTGTGGAGTTCGGCGTATACAAGTGGCTTTCATTGTTGCTTAGGGTTCCGCCATTCATCGTAAAACGGGCTTTTGCGGCATTGCTGGAAGCCGTAAGGTAAACAGCTGTTCCACATTGGCCGCTGTTGTTGCAGATGGAGCCTCTATTCATGGTAAACGTGCTTGCACCCAGCAGCAGTACTGCGGGGGAGGAGGAATCGCTGGAAGGGGTATTCGCGATGTTGTCCTGAATGGTGCCTCCATTCATGGTAAACGATGCGCCTTCTGTGACTCGGATCGAGGCGCTGAGTGCACCGCGGATCTTATGGTTCTGGATGGTGCCGTTCTCCAAAATGAGTTCTGCACTTGAGCCGTTGTCCTCAATGACACCCATGCTGTCCCCTTCCAGAGTGGACTTTTCGATTACAACATTGCCATCTATCGTCGTTTTGCCATGATTAACAAGAATGCTGCCGGTATTGTTCCAGCCGCCCAATGTCAGCGCGCCGGTCAGCGAAAGCTCACCGCCTTCTTCCACCACAAACAGATTCGTAAGATCCTTGTCCTTATTGCCAAAAATGTTGCAGTTCGTATTTGCAGTGATTTCGACCCGCTGCCCTGCGGCTATCCTAACGGGTTCATCCAAACGAATGTCTTTTTCAATGGTGACTGGCGTTCCGTTTGCCTGATCGACCGCCTGCTGTAAGCTCAAGGCACCTTCTGCATTGGAGACTTTGTCGTTGTCAGCCGTCAGAGACGGGATGGTATATGTGACGGTAACCCCATCGATTTCCGGGATGTGCACATCCTCCCGACGATTGTTTACCGTGATCGTTTTTGGTTTACAACCATCGAAAGCATCCTTAGGGATATCTGTGAGCCCTGAGCCGATCTGAATGGCTTCGACCTTTTCACATCCACTGAATGCACTCGCACCCAGTTGAGTCAGGCTATCCGGTAGTGCAACGGTGCCGCTCAAAGAGGCCTTATAGAACGTGTAAGTTCCGATGGACTTCAGCGTCTCCGGCAGCGAGATGGTTGAGATATCCGCCCAGATAAACGCCCAATCCCCGATCGATCTCAGCGTGGGGCAGGTAATGACCGAGGTGATATTAGGATCATAGCAGAATGCATGTCCCGGGATTTCCTCCAGATTGCTCAGGTCAATCTCCCCGGACAACGCATCACACCCTTGGAAAGCGCCATATTCCATGGTGGTAACGCTGTGAAGGTCAACCGTTTTCAATGCCGAGCAGCCGTAAAATGCACGGTCTCCAATGGACGTGACCTGACTTAGATCCGGGATCTCCGTCAAGGCTGTATCGCTTTTAAAGGCACTGTTGCCAATGGCTGTAATGGTCCCCTTGGCCGTCACACGCTCCAAAGCGGAGCAGCCTGCAAACATATAGCTGGGGATCGTTGTAATGGAGGCCGGAAGCGTGATCGATTTCAGAGAAGTACACTCGCTGAAGGTGGAACCCTCTGTGATCGCAATGCCTTCCGGGAGCGTGATATCCGTCAGCGCCGATGCGCCGGAAAAGGTGCCCGTCCCTGAGAGTTTTTGCAGGCTGCTGGGCAGATGGATGGTTGTCAAGTTCTTGCAGCCGGATACGACCGATCCCGAAGCAATCTCCTCCACGCCCTCCTCGAAGGTCAGAGTCCTCAATTGCTTCATGTATTGCAGAGTCGCATTGAAAACTTTGACACTGCCCGGAATGGTGATCTCTGTTACATTTTTGAAGCCGGATAATGAGCCCCCAATGTCGGTCAGGGTATCCGGCAGCACCAGCGCAGTATAGTTGTTATTGACCGAAGTTACACTGTTCCCATAGGGTGAGAATCTCAGTTCGGTGACCGTATAGGGGGTCGGCTCCGGCACGTCGTCATCGTCTGTGTAATAGATCGTACTTGGAAGGATGCACTCGGCTTCGCCGGAGGAGGTGGTCAGCTTCCAGATTTTTGCCGTGTGATCCGTGTAGAGGTCCACCATGTACTCTGTACCAGACGACACATCGGTGTATGCGTAGTCTTCGTGCGCCATGGTTTTTCCGGCAGCCAGCAGCGCAATGTCGTCATCCATTTCTTCTTCTGACGCATCATCGTCATAATAAGAGAACGGATCTTCGGAAGCGATGGCTGCCTCCAATTCGCTGTCGATCTTCGGCGTTTCCTCCCACGAGTCCGGCACATCCTCCTCGGTTTCTGCATCGGAGGGGCCTGCTTCCCCCGGGTTCGTGCCTGACTTTGTTTCTTCGTCCGGGTATTCCCGATCGTTCCGATCTTCGGCAGCATCCGTGTTTTGCACTTCGTCCTCCGGCTCTGTCTCCTCGATTGAATCGGCCGCCCTATCAATCTCGGTATCGCTCGAATCGTTGGCATCTTCTTCTGCGATGACTTCTGCTGCGGTGTCGTCTACTTCTTCATCCAAGTCAAAGAAGATGATGTCGTCAAAAAGCTGTTCCGAGGAAGAGTAGCCGGAAGAGTAACTGTCGTCTGTGAAGTCGGCAATGTCCTCCCGGTCTTCGACGAAGTCGTCGTTTGTTGCTGCCATTGCAGGGAAAGCTCCCATCGAAATGCTCAGTGCGATACTCGTTGCGAGCAAGCCTGCGAGCAACCGTTTTTTCATTGCGGTATTCCTCTCTTTTGCGTTATCATTGTGTTCGTGTGCAGCAAACCGTATGCCACAAGGAGGAGTATACCACCTCAAAAAAATCGTGCAACATACCTATATGAAATATTTTTCCATATATAACGTATCATCGCGTAAAAAAAAAAAAAAAAAAAAAAAAAAAAAAAAAAAAAAAAAAAAAAAAAAAAAA
>ERZ1023974.129-NODE-129-length-32635-cov-25.834285_pt1 | contig 32635 bp, 29 predicted proteins | sample MGYA00380432_ERZ1023974 | MGnify/ENA primary metagenome ERZ1023974 (study PRJEB33179, sample SAMN07449058) | human gut metagenome | biome: Human-gut; feature: Human associated habitat; material: Faeces | host: Homo sapiens | place: India:Kasaragod | collected...
GCGGACGACGACGGCAGCACCACAACCCCGGCTGTGTGCAAGATCGACAAGATCGACGATACGTACTACTACTCCACACTGGACGATGCAATCACCGCGGCGACGGATGGTGATCAGATCGACCTGCTGGCGAACATTGAGCTGTATGAAGGTCTTACGTTCGATAACAAGACCCTGACCATTTCCGGTTGCGGCATCTATACGCTGACGCTGGAGGAGAACGGTATCTATGCATCGGACAGTGATATCACGTTTGAAGATCTTACGCTGAAAATCCATGCGCATACTCATACCTATGAACATGGCGCAGGACAAACGGCCAATCTGATCACCCACTCCAGCAAACTGCGTTTGAGCCATGTGGAATTTGAGTTGACAGAAGATCAGTCCTTTGGCAGCGGCATTTTCCTGGAGCACGACAGCGATTTGTATTTTGAAGACAATACAAATGCTGTGATCCGCGGCTTTGACGCTACTGATGCCAGCGGTATCTACGCAGAGAGTTACAGTAACAACGATCATGGCATTTGGGTCACTTCGTCTTCTCTGGAAATCACCGGCTGTGACTGGAACGGCATGACCATCGACCCCATCAATCTCACGCTGGACAACGCCAAAGTCACTCTGACTGGTAACGGTCTCTCCGGTTATTACGCCGGTGGTCTCGGCTGCTATGGCGTAGGTAGCTATGGTGGTACGCTGACCATGAGATCTTCCACACTCATCGCAAGCGAGAATGTTGGCGGAACAGATGGTTTTGGCGCTTATGTCGGTGTCCTTGATATGGATGCTGCTTCCACAGTAATTGCTTCTAACAACTCCGGTTCTGGTCTTTGCATTGGTAACAGCCGCGGAGATGAGAGTCATATTTATGGACAGATTTACTGCGAGGGCAACGGCCAAGCCGGTTGGCCTGGCGGCGGCGGTTTTGTCGTACATACACAGCATACGAAAGACACTGACGGTACGCCGATCATTTATGAAGGTAATGTAACCATTGAGCCCGGTGCGTGTATCTATGCCCGCAATAACAAAGCCCTGGCTGGCGTTTTAAACAACTGGATTCTGAACATTGAAAGCGGTGCAACCGTCATCGCCAATAACAATGAGCAGTTTGGCCTTGGAAACAGTTTTGATGCTCGTACTACCATTAAAAGCGGTGCCAATGTCTCCGCAAATAACAATCTGTATGGCATCTACAACTATGCAGGCGGTGGCGATCTGTCAGTAGCAACAGGCTTTTTCCTCATTGAGGGCGGCGCACATGTCACTGCAAACAATAATAGGTCCTGCGGCATCTTCAACACCGTCTACGACAACTTCGACACCCCTGCGGATGACTACTTTACGATTCAGGGCAGTGCAGACGTTTCTGCTGACGGTAATGGTGTCTACGGTATTTACAATGACGGCGGTATTTTCACCATAGAAAATGGCGCAAACATTTCCACCTGCAACAACAGTTACGATGGTATTTTTAACGCCAATCGCGGAACGTTTACCATGGAAACCGGTGCAAACGTCTCTGTCTGCAATAACAGTCGCTATGGTATTTATAATACCAATAGCGGAACGTCGTTTACTGTAGAAGAAAATGTTGACCTGCAGGTTGAGCACAACAAGAACAGCGGCATTGTCAATAACGAGAATGCGACACTGACGCTGCTTTCAGGCCGTGTTCGTTATAACACCACTTCCTCTTGGTATGGCGGCGGTCTCCGAAACTACTCCACTGCAACTCTTTCGGATGACGTGCAGCTGTACAACAACCATGCAGCAAAAGGCGGTGACGACATCGAGAACGGTGCGACTGCCACCATTACCTTTGGCCCCACCGGCCGCGGCTGGGAGCTGGATGGCGACCCGGACTGCTATGATTTCATTACCGGCTGGTATGACGACTATGAAACCACCCGCTGGAACGCCCACGAGGAGGACGAAGCGAAGCTGCACATGGTTCTCGTCGCACCCGTCGCTTCTTACACCGGTCCCCTGTCCCTCAAGGCCGCACACGGCAGCATCGGCAGCCTGACCGTCTGCAAAGAGACGCTCGGGGAACTGCTGCCGAGCGACTATGACACCGCGTTCACCTTTGAGCTCACGCTGGACGATGATACCATCACCACGATCAACGACAAATGGTGCGGTGTCCCGTTCAAAAACGGCAAGGCATCCTTCACCCTGAAAAGCGGCGAGAGCATCACGCTCTCGAACCTGCCCGCAGGCATCGGCTATACCATCACCGAAACCGCTCAGGACGGCTGGACCCTGCTGAATCTCAACCCTGCAGAGACCGGCGTTGTGCCCCAGAACGACACCGCCAAGGTCGTCTTTACCAACCTGAAGAACAGCCCGGACGACCCCTATGTTCCGGTCGTTCCCGTAGACCCGGAGACCCCCGAGATCCCCGAGGAGCCTGAGGGGCCGGAGACCCCCGAGGAGCCTGAGGAACCCGAGATCCCCGAGGAAACCGAGGAAACCGAGGAAACAGAGGCCCCCGGCGAGCTGCCTGCGGAGGAACCGGCTCAGACTGACACGTCCGCGTCGTTGGCCCAGCCGGAGGAAACGCCCACGCAGAACACCACGACCGTGACCCTGATCCAGACCGGTACCACCGATTGGCTGGCTGCCGTGCTTCTGATCTTTGGCATCGGTCTGTTGGTATGCGGGTGGTTCTTCGACCGCAAACAGCGCGCCGCAAAACACTAAGGACAGAAACGCCCCGCAATCATACGCAAACCGCCGCATCCCCTGCCCCAGACCGGCAGCCGGATGCGGCGGTTTTTTTCAAGGTTTTGATGAAATGCGTTCATCATTCCATCAAACCGCACAAGATGACCGGACTTCAGGGCATCAAGTTTGGCGCAGCTGTCACTTGAACATCTCTCACCATCCGCTATAATAGAATCATCGGAACAAAGGCGTTCCAGAAGGGTATTCTATACCCTTCTGGGGCGCTTTTTTGTTTTCTGTGCAAGATTGGCTGCGGAATGTGCCGCGGCCCAGAGGATATTTTGAGAGATAAGGATGGGAAAGGCAATGGATCAATTTACGGAAAACGCCACGCCTCTTGGCCTGTATGACCCTCAGTTCGAGCACGATGCCTGCGGCATCGGCGCTGTGGTGGACATCAAGGGCCGCAAGAGCCATCAGACGGTCAGCGATGCCCTGAGCATCGTGGAGCGTCTGGAGCACCGCGCCGGTAAGGATGCCGAGGGCAAGACCGGCGACGGCGTGGGCATCATGCTGCAGATCAGCCACAAGTTCTTCTCCAAGGTGGCCGATGCGCTGAACATCAGCCTGGGCAACGAGCGGGAATACGGTGTCGGCATGTTCTTCTTCCCCCAGAACGAGCACCTGCGGGCACAGGCCATGAAGCTGTTTGAGCTGGTCACCCGCAAGGAGGGGCTTGAGTTTCTGGCATGGCGCAGGGTGCCGGTAGACCCCGATGCCGTGGGCCAGAAGGCCCGGGACTGCATGCCCTCCATCTGGCAGTGCTTCATCAAAAAGCCTGCCAAGGTGAGCAAGGGCATCGACTTTGATCGCAAGCTCTACATCGTCCGCCGCGTGTTCGAGCAGGCCAGCAACGGTACCTATGTGCCCAGCCTGTCCAGCCGCACCATCGTCTACAAGGGCATGTTCCTGGTGCACGATCTGCGCCTGTTCTACCTTGACCTGCAGGACGAGGATTACGAATCCGCCATCGGCATGGTGCACAGCCGCTTTTCTACCAACACCAACCCCAGCTGGATGCGTGCCCACCCCAACCGGTTCATCCTGCACAACGGTGAGATCAACACCATCAAGGGCAACACCGATGCCATGCTGGCCCGTGAGGAGAGCATCGAGAGCCCCATCCTGCAGGACGACATGAACAAGATCCTGCCCATCATCAACACCTCCGGCTCGGACTCCGCCATGCTGGACAACGCGCTGGAGTTCATGGTGATGAACGGCATGGACCTGCCTCTGGCTGTGATGATCACCATCCCCGAGCCCTGGGAGAACAACAAGAACATCAGCCAGAAAAAGCGCGATTTCTACCAGTATTACGCCACCATGCTGGAGCCCTGGGACGGCCCCGCCGCCATCCTCTTCTCCGACGGCGACGTGGTGGGCGCGGTGCTGGACCGCAACGGTCTGCGCCCCAGCCGCTACTATATCACCAAGGACGGCCGGATGATCCTGTCCTCTGAGGTGGGCGTGCTGCCCTGCGCCCCGGACAACATCCTGATGAAAGACCGCCTGCGCCCCGGCAAGATGCTGCTGGTGGATACCGTCAAGGGCGAGGTCGTGGATGACGAGAAGCTGAAGGAATACTACGCCAGCCGCGAGCCCTACGGCGAGTGGATCGACCGGAATCTGGTCCGGCTGAAGGACCTGAAGATCCCCAACATCAAAGTCCCCAGCTACACCGGCGAGGAGCTGACCCGCCTGCAGAAGGTCTTTGGCTACAAATACGAGGAAATCAAGGAGCTGATCCTGCCCATGGCCCGGGCCGGTGCCGAGCCTTCCGGAGCCATGGGCACCGACACCCCGCTGGCTGTCCTGAGCGACCAGCACCCCCCGCTGTTCAACTACTTCAAGCAGCGGTTCGCACAGGTCACCAACCCGCCCATCGATGCCATCCGTGAGAAGGTGGTCACCTCCACCAGCGTCTATGTGGGTGCCCACGGCAACCTGCTGGAGGACAAGCCCGAGAACTGCAAGGTGCTCAAGGTGCAGAACCCCATCCTGACCAGCACCGATCTGCTCAAGATCAAGCACATGAACGTGCCCGGCTTCAAGACCGCCACGGTGTCCATCAATTACTATAAGAACACCAGCCTGGAAAAGGCCATCGACCGCGTGTTCCTGGAGGTGGACCGCGCCTACAAGGACGGTGCCAACATCATCATCCTCTCTGACCGCGACATCGACGAGTACCACGTCTCCATCCCCAGCCTGCTGGCGGTTTCTGCCGTGTCCCAGTACCTCATCCGTACCAAGAAGAGCACCGCCATGGCCCTCATCCTTGAGAGCGCCGAACCCCACGAGGTGCACCACTTTGCCACCCTGCTGGGCTACGGTGCCTGCGCCGTCAACCCCTATCTGGCCCACGACACCATTGCCCAGCTCATCGACGAGGGTCTGCTGGACAAGGATTACTACGCCGCCGTGGACGACTACAACAAGGCTGTGCTGAACGGCATCGTGAAGATCGCCTCCAAAATGGGCATCTCCACCATCCAGAGCTACCAGAGCAGCCAGATCTTTGAGGCGGTCGGCATCTCCAAGGATGTCATCGACAAGTACTTCACCGGCACGGTCAGCCGTGTGGGCGGCATCGGTCTGGAGGACATTCAGGCGGATGTGGAAGCTGCCCACAACGCCGCCTTTGACCCGCTGGGTCTGGACATCAACATGGAGCTGGCCGACGGCGGCGCTCACAAGTTCCGCAGCGGCAAGGAAGAGCACCTCTTCACCCCGCAGACCATCCATCTGTTCCAGAAAGCCTGCTTCACGGGCGACTACAAGGCCTTCAAGGACTTCACCCGCACCGTGGACAACATGGGTGCCGAGGGCGTGCACCTGCGCAGCCTGCTGGACTTCAGCTATGACCCCAACGGCGGCATCCCCCTTGAGGAGGTGGAGCCCGTCAGCTCCATCGTCAAGCGGTTCAAGGCCGCTGCCATGAGCTACGGTGCCCTGAGCAGCGAGGCCCACGAGACCATCGCCATCGCCCTGAATCGTCTGGGCGGCCGGAGCAACACCGGTGAGGGCGGTGAGCCCGAGGAGCGCTACCAGAGCGAGAGCAATTCCAAGATCAAGCAGGTGGCCTCGGCCCGCTTCGGCGTGACCAGCAAATATCTGGTCTCCGCCGAAGAGATCCAGATCAAGCTGGCACAGGGCGCAAAGCCCGGCGAGGGCGGCAACCTGCCCGGTGCCAAGGTCTATCCCTGGATCGCCAAGACCCGCCACAGCACCACCGGCGTGGGCCTGATCTCTCCCCCGCCCCACCACGACATCTACTCCATCGAGGATCTGGCCGAGCTGATCTATGACCTGAAGAACGCCAACCGCCACGCCAACATCAATGTGAAGCTGGTCAGCGAGGCCGGTGTCGGCACCATTGCCGCCGGTGTTGCCAAGGGCGGCGCACAGGTCATCCTCGTCTCCGGTTACGACGGCGGCACCGGTGCAGCCCCCCGCACCTCCATCAAGAACGCGGGCCTGCCCTGGGAGCTGGGCATCGCCGAGACCCACCAGACCCTGATCCTGAACGGCCTGCGCAGCCGCGTCCGCATTGAGAGCGACTCCAAGCTGCTCTCCGGCCGCGATGTTGCCATCAGCTGTATGCTGGGCGCTGAGGAGTTCGGCTTCGGCACCTCCCTGCTGATGTGCGAGGGCTGCGTGATGATGCGTGTCTGCAACCTGGACACCTGCCCCATGGGCATCTGCACCCAGAACCCCGAGCTGCGCAAGCGGTTCAAGGGCAAGCCCGAGTATATCATCAACTACCTGACCTTTGTGGCACAGGAGCTGCGGGAGTACATGGCCAAGCTGGGCGTGCGCACCATCGACGAGCTGGTGGGCCGCACCGACCTGCTCCATGTCAAGCCCAGCGCTGCCGGCAGCCGTGCCGCCAAGATGAATCTGGACTGCATCCTGCACAACCCGGCCATTGCAAACAGCAACGTCCACTTTGTGCCTGCCGATACCTATGACTTCCACCTTGAGAACACCCTCGACATGAAGGTGCTGATGAAGAAGTTCAAGCTGGGCAGCAAGGCACCCCAGAGTGTCCGGCTGGAGGTCTCCAACACCGACCGCGCCCTGGGTGCCATCTTTGGCAGCGAGATCACCCGGAAGTACGGCAGCTCCCTGCCCGACGATGTCTACACCGCCGAGTGCATCGGCGCAGGCGGCCAGAGCTTTGGCGCGTTCATCCCCAAGGGCCTGACCCTCAGCCTGACCGGCGACTGCAACGACTACATGGGCAAGGGCCTGTCCGGCGGCAAGATCATCGTCCGCCCGCCCGAGGGCATCGGCTACAAGCCCGAGGAAAACATCATCACCGGCAATGTGGCCCTTTACGGTGCCACCAGCGGCAAGGCCTTCGTCTCCGGCGTGGCCGGTGAGCGCTTCTGCGTCCGCAACAGCGGCGCGACCGCCGTTGTCGAAGGCGTTGGCGACCACGGCTGTGAGTATATGACCGGCGGCACTGTCGTGGTCCTGGGCCAGACGGGCAAGAACTTCGCGGCCGGCATGACCGGCGGCGTGGCTTACGTTCTGGACGAGAACTGGGATTTCTACCAGCGGGTCAACAAGGAGACCGTGAGCCTGGAGCCTGTGGAGCACAAGTACGATGTTGCTGCCCTGAAGGAGCTCATCCGTGAGCATGTGGAAGCCACCGGCTCCCCCCGCGGCAAGGAGATCCTGGACAACTTCAGCGAGTACCTGCCCAAGTTCAAGAAAGTCCTCCCCTACGATTACGACCGGATGCTCCGGGTCATCGCCTCCATGGAGGAGCGCGGCCTGGACGGCGAACAGGCACAGATCGAAGCATTCTACGCTGTGCAGAAGAAGAAGTAAGGAGGGCTGGATCATGGGCAAGATCACTGGATTTATGGATTACACGCGCAAGACCAGCACGGATGTCCCGCCGCTGGAGCGCATTGAAAATTTCAACGAGTTTCATGTCTGGCTCTCCCGCGAGGAGCAGCAGACCCAGGCCGCCCGCTGCATGGACTGCGGCGTGCCCTTCTGCCAGGCCGGCATGATGATCGGCGGCATGGCATCGGGCTGCCCGCTGAACAACCTGATCCCCGAGTGGAACGACCTGATCTATCAGGGCAAGTGGGAGCTGGCGCTCCACCGCCTGCGCGCCACCAACCGCTTCCCGGAGTTCACCAGCCGGGTCTGCCCCGCCCTGTGCGAGGCCGCCTGCACCTGCGGTGACGTGACCGGCAGCAGCGTGACCGTGCGCGAGAACGAGCACGCCATCGTGGAAACGGGTTACGCCAAAGGCTGGCTCCACGCCGCCCCTCCCCCGGCCCGCACCGGCAAGAGCGTGGCCGTCATCGGCAGCGGCCCGGCCGGTCTTTCGGTGGCCGAGTACCTGAACATCCGGGGCCACGCCGTCACCGTGTTTGAGCGCGCCGACCGCGTGGGCGGCCTGCTGATGTACGGCATCCCCAACATGAAGCTGGACAAATCCGTCATCGAGCGCCGCATCAGGATCATGCAGGCCGAGGGCGTGGAGTTCCGCACCAGCATGGATGTGGGCGGTGCCGTGGATGCCGAGAGCATCCTGAACAGCTACGATGCCGTGGTGCTCTGCTGCGGTGCCAAAAAGGCCCGTGACCTGAACGTTCCGGGCCGGGATGCCAACGGCGTGCATTTTGCCGTGGATTACCTCACCAGCGTGACAAAGAGCCTGCTGGACAGCAAATTTGCCGACGGCAGGGCCATTGATGCCAAGGGCAAGAACGTTCTGGTCATCGGCGGCGGCGACACCGGCAACGACTGCCAGGGCACGGCCCTGCGGCAGGGCTGCACTGATCTGGTGGCTCTGGAAATGATGCCGCAGCCCCCCAAGGAGCGTGCCGCCGGCAACCCCTGGCCCGAGTGGCCCCGGGTGCTCAAGGTGGACTACGGCCAGACCGAGTGCATGGCAAAGTTCGGCAAGGACCCCCGTGTCTACCAGACCACGGTCAAAGAATTCCTCAAGGACGATGCAGGCAACCTGACCGCTGCCGTCATCTCCTATCTCAAACCCGAGCGTGACCCCGAGACCGGCCGCACCAACATGGTGCCCACCGGCGAGGAGTTTACCTACAACTGTGAGCTGGCCTTCATTGCCGCCGGTTTCGTGGGCTGTGAGAGCTATGTGGCCGATGCCTTCGGTGTCAGCCTGACCGGCCGCGGCTGTGTGGACACCGACCACTTCCGCACCAATGTGGACAAGGTGTTCGCCTGCGGCGATATGCGCCGGGGCCAGAGCCTTGTGGTCTGGGGCCTGCGGGAGGGCCGCGACTGCGCCGCTGAGGTAGACCGCTACCTCATGGGCTACACCAACCTGTAAGCCCGCATCCCGGCCATTACTGAACCATTCCCTTTCCTATCCTAAACAAGCCAGAGCGGAAGCTTCCTCCATGGGGCTTCCGCTCTGGCTTTTCCTGTGGATATCAGCCTGCATCAAAAAAGCGGCCCGCCCTCTCCGGCAGGCCGCTTTGCGTCAATCTTCTCTCTTCAATTCTTCTTGCAGCAGCCGTTTGAACAAAACCGGGTAATTACTTGCACCATGCACGATATGGTAGACGAACACAGTATCCACAATCAGCCGATAGACGCAGAGATACTGCCCGGCGATCACATAGCGATAGCCGCTTTTCAGCAGTTCGGCATCTCTTGGAAGCGAACCCGACAGCGGGAAACGTTCCAACCGCGAAAGAGAATCCAAGATCCGATCCGTGATCTTTCGGGCAGAATTCGGCCCTACCAGATTCATGTGAAGCGCTGCGATTGCTTCCAGTTCCCGCTGTGCCGACTCCAGAATTTCGATCTCAGCCACGACGATAGATCTCCTCCAGCCGTTTTCTGGAATCCTCCAGCGTGTAAGCCGGAGCACCTGCAAGCCTTCCCTGTTCCGCGGCTTCCAGCTTTGCCCGGAGTTTCAACGCCTCTTCCCGCTGTTCGAATGCTTCAATGCTCATCACAACAAGGTCACCCTCTCCATTCTTTGTAATGTAGATCGGCTCGCCCGCTCCGTGCGCCAGATTTGAAATGGAACCGTAGTCATTGCGAAGCGCCGTAGACGACTTGATGATCATAGTGCACACCCCCTGAATGATTCTAATATAATTCTATCAGAATCATTCATTTTCTTCAAGCGTTCTCATCAAAAAAGCGGCCCGCCCTCTCCGGCAGGCCGCTTTGCGTCAATTCGTATCGTATTCGGTACCGGCCCCATCGGTCGGCGGCTCCGTGCTGTCGGTCGGAGTTTCCGGCTCCGTACTGGCAGCAGGTGCTTCGGGGGGCGTGGGAATCTCCACACTGGGGTCTGCGGCGATATACACAGTGATTACACTTCCGGCTTCCACCATGGTGCCTGCATCCTCACCGCAGGAAACCACACACCCGGCCACAAGGGAGCCATCATTGACGACCATAAAGCAGCTGGGAATCAGTCCTGCTTTCTGTATCCTCTCAATTGCGTCATTTTGCGGAACGCCTATGACATCAGGCATCTCCACCATCTGCGGGCCGCGGCTGACCACCAGATCGATGGTGCTGCCCTTTTCGATGACCTCCCCGGCTTCAGGGGTCTGGCGGATGATCTTGCCCTTTTCCACAGTATCACTGTATTCCATGGTCACATAGAACAGGTAATCCCCGGCATAGCTGTGGTTGTTGCGCACCTGCGAATCGTAGTCCATCCCCACAAAATCCGGGGCCAGATTCACCGGCTCTGTCACCAGTGAACTGGCCGGTTCGGAGGCCGGGGTGGATTCCGCAGGCTTTGCGGTGTGCAGCCCCTGATTTACCAGCCCCCACACGATGAGCAATGTCAGGATGGCCAGCAGGATCAGGATGGCCGCCAGCAGGTTGCGCAGGCTGAGGATATGCTTTTTCCGCTCCTCTTCCTCGGTGGACTGAGAGTGCGGCGCAGCCTGCTGCAAAGTCTGGGTGAGCTCCGTGGTATACTCCTGGCTGCTCAGTGCCCGGAACAGCTGGGGCACGGTCTGGATGCGCTCGGCAGGCCTGAGCTGCAGGCCCATCCAGAGCACATCCGAAACATACTCCGGCACCGCCCGTTCCAGCGTGCGGGCGCGGGGGTTGGAGTCCGACACCAGCCGCTGTGCCGCAGGAACAGGGCTCTGCCCGCAGACCATCCGGTAGACCACGGCGGCAAGGCTGTATTCGTCGGTGTAACGGCCCTCGAATTCGGTGGTGGAATACTGTTCCGGTGCCGAGTAGCCCTCGTACAGCTGCTCGTGCAGGCCGCTGCCCGCTGTGCGCAGCCCCACGGTGGCGTAGCCCGTCAGGCGTGCCCGGCCGTTTTCCAGCACCCGGATGTTCTCCGGGCAGATGCCACGGTGCACCAGCCCCACCTGATGCATGGCCGCCACGCCATCAAACACAGGCTGCAGCATATTGCGGGCCGTCTCGGCTGAAACTGGGCTGGGGCGCTCATCCAGCCACTGCTGCAGCGGGATGCCGCCGGGGTTTTCCATCACGGCGTAGACGGTGTTGTTCTCCTCGAACACGTCCAGCACAGCCTCCAGACCGTTTGCGGGGGTGATGCGCTGGATGGAGCGGTAGAGATCGGCAAAGTCCATCCGGGTGGTCTTGAACAGCACCTCGCTGCCCAGCTTGGGCCGGAGCAGCGCGTCCGTGCCCCGCTCCGCCGACAGCGTCAGGGGCATATACTCCTTGATGGTCACCCGGAACCGCCCGACGTTCTCCACGCCCCGGTACAGGATGCCCTCGCCGTCGATGCTCTGCATCTCGCCCACGGTATACCGCCCGGCCAGCAGCGTGCCCACCGGCAGGCTGCCCGCCGGGTTGCGCCCGGCCAGTACCCCGCCGCAGTGCGGGCACACCGACACCCGGTTCTCCAGCTCGCCCATGCAGTACGGGCAGATGCGTTTTGCTTCCATGTGCGCCACCTCGTTTCATCGTGGTCTGTTTCAAATTATTGTACCATATTTGCCCCCGCCGCGCAATCCGCAAAGCAAAAAAGCGCCGCCCTCTGAGTTTTTTCACAGGGGGCAGCGCTTTGATTTTCTATTACAGGGTCAGCAGGCGCAGATACACCTTATTCCGGCAGGTCCTCTTCGTTCTCCAGGCTGTGCCAGACATTCTGGACATCGTCGTTGTCCTCCAGGGCATCCAGCAGCTTGCCCATTGCCTTGAGCTGATCGGGGTCGGTCAGGCGGGTGGTGGTCATGGGGACCATGGCCAGGTCATCGCTCAGGATCTCGTAGCCCTTCTCTTCCATGGCCTTGACCACAGCGGAGTAGTTCTCGGGATCGGTGGTGATCTCAGCAGCCTCTTCGCCTGCATCAAAATCCTCGGCACCGGCATCCAGAGCATCCATCATGGCCTCATCGGCATCCTTATCCTCCAGAGAGATGTCAATGACACCCTTCTGGCTGAACAGGAAGGCCACACAGCCCATAGCGCCCAGGTTGCCGCCGTTCTTGTCGAAGTAGTGGCGCAGGTCGGCAGCGGTACGGTTGCGGTTGTCGGTCAGGGTCTCGACCATGACAGCAACGCCGCCGGGGCCGTAGCCCTCGTAGGTGATAGCCTCGAACTCGGTCTTGTCACCGCCCTCAGCCTTCTTGATGATGCGCTGGATGTTATCGTTGGGCACGCTCATGCGCTTTGCCTTGGCGATCAGGTCTGCCAGCTTGCTGTTGGAAGCCGGGTTGGGGCCGCCGTCACGGACGGCAACGCTGATCTCGCGGCCGATCTTGGTAAAGACCTTTGCTCTTGCGCCATCGGTCTTTTCCTTCTTGCGCTTAATGTTGTTCCATTTGCTATGTCCAGACATGGGGAACCTCCTAAAGTTTTATCGAAATCTCCGCCTGCGGGCAGACGGGCTGTGGTCGCCCGCTTGTGGCAGCACACAAAATCTAACTCTATTATTGTAGCACAATCACGAATCCCATTCAAGGGCTCCGGGCGTGTTTTTCGCCTGTTCGTGTTGGAAAACCGGCTTTTCAGGCCGGTTTACAGCAGCCGCAGGGCCTTGGGGTAATGATTTTTGACCCGTCCGCCCGACACCTTGCCGCCGCCCATGGGGCAGCCATCCACGGTCACGCAGCACCAGCCATCGGCGGCAGTGTCCGCGGCGATCTCACGGCCGGAAAGGTACTCCGTTACCCGCGGGTCGGCAAGGGTCAGTGCTTCACAGTTGGTGCAGAGCGCGCCGAATGCCGTGAACAGGTGATGCTCCGGCACGAAACGGCCCTTCTGCACGCTGCCCACGAACACCCCCGCCCGCAGGACATGCAGTCCCGTCTGCGGAAAGGGCACGGGCAGCAGAACACTTCCGCCATGCACCACGGCAGGGCGGTCCGCCAGCGCCGGGAAATACTGCCGGGCAAACTCCTGCCATGCAGCAAGGCTCTGGGCCGGGGTGGCCTCCCCTGCCCCGGCATCCCGGCTGCGGGTGCTGCGGCCCTGCACCGCCTCCCGCAGGGCACGGCTGCTCTCCCGGCGGGCGCTGCGGGCATCCGGGGCCTTGGCAGGCTTGCCGCCCTTGCTTCCCTTCTGCTTTTTGCTCTGCTCTGCGGCAGCAGCCAGCCAGAGCTCTTCCTCTGCCGTATAGGTTCCGGGGGCAGGCAGCGGCCGCGGCGTGCCAGCCTTGACCAGACGGGCAATAAAATGCCCCTCGCCGCCCTGACAGGGCCAGATCCGGCGCACCTTGCTCACATCCAGCGGCAGGCCGCCGGTGCGGTTTGCCTCACCCGGGCTGCCAAAGCTGTAATCCACATTGCCGAACACATCGGCCAGCGTGAACTCCGGGTGGCGCTGCAAAAATGCCGCCACCTGTCCCTCGTCCTCTTCCGGGGCAAAGGTGCAGGTGGAGTAGATCATCTCGCCGCCGGGGGCCAGGCAGGCCGCCGCGTTGTCCAGGATCTGTGCCCCCAGTGCGGCGCACTGCTTTACCAGCGCTTCACAGTGCTGGGTCACAGCCACGGCTTCCTTGCGGAACATTCCCTCGCCGGAGCAGGGTGCATCCACGAGAACACGGTCAAAGAATTCCGGCAATGCGGCGGCAATGCGGCCGGTGTCCTCGTTCAGCACCACGGCGTTGGGCACGCCCATCCTCTCCAGATTACTCCGGAGCACCTCGGCGCGGGCGGCAACGAACTCGTTGCTCACCAGCAGCCCCTGCCCGCCCAGCGCTGCCGCCAGCTGGCTGCTCTTGCCGCCGGGGGCCGCGCAGGTATCCAGCACCCGCATCCCGGGCCGGACCCCCAGCAGGGGCGCGGCGCTGGAAGCGGAAGGCTCCTGCGAGTAGAACACGCCCGCATGGTGGTAGGGGTGCCGCCCGGGCTTGAAGGCGGGGTCCTGCACCACAAAGCCCGCCTTGCAGAAGGGCGAGGGCTCCACCGGAAAATCTGCCCGCGCGGCAAACTGCTCCGGCGCGGCACGCAGGGCCGAGACCGTTACGCCCCGGGCAGCATTCTCCTGCGGGGCGGCATAGAGAGCATCGAACCGGTCGCCCAGCAGAGCGCGCTCCCGGCGCTCAAAATATTCCGTAGGCATGAAAGCTTATCCTCCCATGAATAAAGCCGCCGTTCGCGGCAAAACTAAGGCTGTGAGGGAAAGCCCCCTCACGAAAGGAGTAACGAACCATGAAGGACCACAGCGAGAATCGCACCGAAAACCGCACGAACAACTGCAAGAACCAGAGCCAGAACCGCACCACCAATCAGACCACCAACGAGCACAAGCACCCCAACCAGTACACCAAGGGTGCCGACGACGAGGGTGCCAAGAACAAGAAGTAACACCGCATAAGAAAGCCCGCTGCCTTCCCTGCACTGTTTTCCAGTGCGGAAAGCAGCGGGCTTTCGCGTTTTATTTCTGGTTCGGGTCAAACTGCTGCCACAAGGCATCGAACAGCTCTTCCACGCGGGCCATCTGCCCAGTGAGGTAGAGCCAGCCCAGCAGACACTCAAAGCCGGTGGAAGCGCGGTATTCCTCGGGGGAAGCGTGCTTGGCCACACTGGCCTTGCTGGCGTTGCGGCCCCGCTTGAACACAGCCAGCTCCTCCTCTGTGAAGAGCGGCTCCAGCAGCTGCTCCTCCCGGAACTGTGCCCGGGCCGAGACATACTTGACCTTTTCCACATTGAGCTTGCCTGCGGACATCCGGTGGTGCCGTGCCAGACGGGTGCGCACCAGCAGTTCCAGCACGCTGTCCCCCACAAAGGCCAGCGCCAGCGGGTTCAGCTCACGGGGGTCGATGGTTTCAGGTTCGTTCATAAGAAAATCCCTTTTGTCAGCGCCCTCACCCTCTCCGTCAGTGCTTCGCACTGCCACCTCTCCCGAAGGGCGAGGCTTTGGCAATCCACGCAAAACAGCTTGTTTTTGCCAAGGGCTCCCCCTTTGGGGGAGCTGGACGCGAAGCGGCCTGAGAGGGCGAGCCAGTTAACCTTTTAGAAGATATAATCGAACTGATACTCACCAATGAGGATGGTGTCGTTCTCCTGCACGCCCTTTTCCACCAGTTCGGTCAGGATGCCGCTCTCGTCCAGCTGACGCTGGAAATACTGCAGGCTCTCGTAGTCATCCACATTGCTGCCGGCCAGGATATACTCCAGCCAGGGCGCGTCGATGCTCCACACATGGGCCTCCATCCGCTGGATGGTATAAGCACGGTCGTTGGCCTTGGGCTCGGGCTTCTTGTACTCGGGGGTGAACACAGGCACCGGCGGGATATCCTTCAGGCGGTTGTAGACCAGGCCCGGCAGCTCCCGCACGCCCTGCATGGTGGCGGCAGAGATGGGCACAAAGGTCAGGCCCTTGCCCTCCACGTAGCTACGGAAGCTCTCGATCTGCTCCTCGGTGGCCAGGTCGCACTTGTTGCCCACCACGATCTGGGGACGCTGTGCCAGCTCGGGGCTGAACTTTGCCAGCTCCTCGTTGATCTTTTCAAAGTCCTCCACCGGCTCACGGCACTCGCTGCCGGAGACATCCACCACATGCAGCAGCAGGCGGCAGCGCTCCACATGGCGCAGGAAGTCGTGGCCCAGACCGATGCCCTCACTGGCACCCTCGATCAGGCCGGGGATGTCGGCACAGACAAAGCTTGCGCCCTCACCCACCGACACAACGCCCAGGGTGGGCACCAGCGTGGTGAAGTGATAGTTCGCGATCTTGGGCTTGGCCGCGCTGATGGTAGAGATGAGGGTGGACTTGCCCACATTGGGGAAGCCGATCAGGCCCACATCAGCGATCAGCTTCAGCTCCAGCGTCACCTGGATGTCCTCACCGGGCATACCGGGCTTGGCAAACTTGGGGATCTGGCGGGTAGGCGTTGCAAAATGTGCGTTGCCATAGCCGCCGCGGCCACCCTTTGCGATGGTGACGGGGGTGTGGTCGGACAGGTCCGCGATGACCAGCCCGCTCTCCGCGTCCTTGATCACGGTGCCCAGCGGCACCTTGATGATGAGGTTCTCGGCATTCTTGCCGTGGCAGAGGCTTGCGCCGCCCTTGCCGCCCTCGGGGGCAGTGTACTTGCGCTTGTAGCGGAAGTCCATCAGGGTGGAAAGATGATCGTCCGCCACAAAGATGATGTCACCGCCGCGGCCGCCATCACCGCCGTCCGGGCCGCCAGCGGCCACGAACTTCTCGCGATGGAAGCTCACTGCGCCATCGCCGCCCTTGCCCGCATGGAGCCAGATGGTGGCGATATCGATAAAATTGGTTTGTGCTGCCATACAGCCCCTCCTAGAATCTGAAAAGAGCCGGGCCACGAGGGTCCGGCTCTTTGGGTTGCAGTTTTTCAGGCAGAAGTTACTGCTTCACGCTGCACTTCTTGCCGCTCTTGCCCACGCGCTCAAAACGGACAGTGCCGTCAACCAGAGCAAACAGGGTGTCATCGCTGCCCTTGCCAACGTTCTCACCCGGCATGATGTGGGTGCCACGCTGACGAACCAGGATGTTGCCGGCCAGAACGAACTGACCATCTGCACGCTTGGTGCCCAGACGCTGTGCTGCGGAATCGCGGCCGTTCTTGGTGCTGCCTACGCCCTTTTTATGTGCCATTGTAATTTACCTCCTTAGCCGTTGATCGCAGTGATCTCAACCTTGGTGTAGGGCTGACGATGGCCCATGCGGCGAGCACTGTGCTTCTTTGCGCGATAGGTGATGATGTTCAGCTTCTTGCCCTTGCCATTCTTGATGACCTTGGCAGAAACGGAAGCGCCCTCAACAACGGGAGCGCCAACCTTGACAGAACCCTCCTCGCCAATAGCGAGAACCTGATCAAACTTCACTTCGGAGTCGGCCTCAACGTCCAGCTTTTCGATGTAGACGATGTCGCCCTGCTCCACGCGGTACTGCTTACCGCCGGTAACAATGATTGCGTACATTTTGTTCATTCCTTTTCGTTGTACTCGCTGGTCGTAAAGGCAGGCCCTCACGGGGCCGTTTCCGGTGCCCACACCATGCGGCTAGAATATTATAGCAGAAAAAAGTCCGCTTTGCAAGAGCTTTTTGCACTTTACTCCGGATTTTTTTCGTTCTTTTCCGGGTGTTCGCGCCGGTTCAGCCCTTTCTTTACTGTTTCATTCCACGCTGCCGTTTTCTCAACGAACTCCGCGCGGGATGCAGAGGCCGGCAGAGCAGCGTCCGTCCCCGCAAAGGCAGTGGGGCCGTCCAGTTTTTTCATCCGTGCCCGGTTCTCGCTGTTCAGGGGCAGCTCTACCATCAGGGGCTTGTCCCTGAACTTTTTTGTCAGAAGGATCTCAGCGATCACACCGCCCACCACGGCAATGCCCGCCACCAGCTGGGACACCCGCAGGCCGATGCTGGGCACCAGCAGCAGGCTGTCGGTGCGGAGGGCTTCGATCCAGAAGCGGCCCGCGCCGTACCAGACGAGGTACCGCAGGGCGATATCCCCTGCAAACCTGCGCTTTTTGATGTAGCGCACCAGCAGAAACAGGCCCACAAAGCACCAGATGCTCTCATATAAGAAGGTGGGATGCACCGGCAGGTTCGGGTCGATGGTCACACCTTTGGGCACCGTGACCACGCTGCTCGTCAGGTAATCGTGGGTCGCCTGGCTGTACATGCCCCAGGGCAGGGTGGTGTTGCAGCCAAAGGCCTCTTGATTGAAAAAGTTGCCCCAGCGGCCGCAGCCCTGCCCGATGAGGAAGCCCATGGCCGCCAGATCGAACATGGGCAGCACGGGAACTTTCCGCCACTTACAGGCCAGCCCGCCGAACAGAAAGGCTCCGATGATGCCGCCGTAAATGGCAAGACCGCCATCCCGGATGGCCAGCACATCTTTCAGGCTGTGGTACTGATAGGGCGAAAGGGCCACATAGTAGAGCCGGGCACACAGGATGCCCATGACCACACCGATGAGGATGACATCCACCATGGCATCGGCATCCACACCAAACTCCACACTGTGCCGGAAGGCGAACACCAGCGCCAGGCACATGCCCACGGCAATGCAGACACCGTACCAGTAAATATTCATGCCTCCGATGGAAAAGGCCACGCGGTCAAGCTCAAAGCTCAGCCCCAGCCCCGGAAACTGCACCAGATTCGTCATTCTTCCATCTCCTCCTCATCGTCCGGCTCTTCCCCGGCCGTGCCGTCGGGCTGGATGTACATCACAGCCATCCGCTCCTCGCTCAGGATCTTCTGCAGCGCCGCGTCGGCATCCTCTGCCGTCAGCGCCGCCAGCGTGGCAATCTGCTGGGCCACGGTCTGGCCGCTGAGGGCAAAGTCTGCCATCTGGCTGGCCGAGTCCTCCACATTCTCCAGATTTTCGATCAGCTGGCCGTATTTTTCATTCTTGCACAGGGTAAAGATCTCCCGGTCCACGCCCTCAGCACGGATGCGCCGGATCTCCTCCAACAGCAGCTGCTTCACAGTGTCGGGCACATCGCTCTCGCCGGTGAACAGGATGCAGCAGCACCCGTCCACCCGGAGCACCTCCCCGCCAAAGCCGGGGTTGGTCAAGCCCTCATCATAGAGCTTCCGGTAGAGCCTCGACATGCCGCCAGAGATGCAGCAGAGGATGAGGTCATACAGGATCTCGCTGCGCAGGTCGTCATGCTGCAGCGGCTGCTCCTTGAAGCCGATGCCGAAGCAGGGCTTGGACACCGGCATTGTAATGGTCTTTTCGGCAGCGGCCAGCGTCATGGGTTCCTCTGTCCAGAGCCGCTGCACCCGCTCCACCGGGCGCGCTTCCATCAGGCCGTGGCGCGCACAGGCCGCCAGGATCTGTTCCATGCTGGTGCTGCCTGCGGCGGCCAGCACCATGTTGTTGGGGGCATAGAACGCCTTGCAGCAGTCGTACAGCATCTCCGGCGTGATCTCCGCAATGCTTTCCACCGTGCCCGCAATATCGCTGCGGATGGGGTGGCTGTGATACAGGCACTCGCACAGGCCGGTGATGAGCCGCCAGTCGGCGCTGTCATCGTACATTTTGATCTCCTGCCCGATGATGCCCTGCTCCTTGGCGATGGTCTGCTCAGTAAAGTAGGGACGGCCCACCATGCCCAGCAGCACATCCAGGCTTTCGTCCAGCTGCTCGGTGGCGGTAAACAGGTAGCAGGTGCGGTCAAAGCTGGTAAAGGCATTGGCGTTGGCACCGGTCTTGGCGAACTTTGCAAAGGCATCGCCGTCCTCATCCTCAAACATCTTGTGTTCCAGAAAATGCGCCACACCGGCGGGCAGGTGCACTTCCCTGCCGTCCACCCGGAAATCCCGGTCGATGGAGCCAAAGCGGGTGGCATAGATGACATGGGTGCCGGAATAGCCCGGCATGGGCCGCACCAGCACCGTCAGGCCCGAGGGCAGCACCTTCCACTCATCGGCGGCGGCCTCGGTCAGGGCACGGTTCGTGTTCTGTTCAGGCATGGGCGCTCTCCTCCTCTCGGGTCAGAAGATAGCTGACTGAAAGGGTCAGCTGCCGCAGGACGGTGCGGACATCCTCCTCGGTCACAGCCTGCAGGGCCGTGCGGGCATCGTCCGGGGTCTGCACCGGGCCGCCCCGCAGCACCTCCATGTAATACCAGGTCTCAATGCCGCCCAGCGTATCCTCAATGCCCGCCATCCCGCTCAGCAGGGAGCGGCGGCAGTCCTCAAGCTCTTCAGCCGTGATGGGGCCGCTGCGCAGGTCATCCAGCTCCTTCAGGATCGCTTTTTCGGCCCGGGCCGCGTCGGCGTGCTCCACGCCGCTGTTCACAGCCATGCTTCCGGTAAAGCTCTGAAAGCTGGACGAGCAGTAATAGCACAAATGATCCCGCTCCCGCACGTTCAGGAACAGGCGGCTGGTCACACTGCCGCCATACAGCGCCATGGCAAGCCGCACCGCCGCCATCTGGTCGGGGCGCATGGGCACGCCCAGCGTGAACAGCATGCAGAGCTTGGCCTGCACTGTGTCAAAGCATTCTACTCTGCGCACGGCATCCTGCCGGGGCATGGCAAAGTTCTCGCACAATGGCAGCGGGGCCCGCCCGATGTGGGAAAGCTCTTCCAGCAGGGCCTGCTTCACCTGTTCGGTCTCCGCTTCTCCGCAGCCCAGCACCAGCAGCTCGATGCTGGCGGTGCGGAGCATCTCACGGTAAGTCTCGGTCAGCGTCTCCGGGGTCAGGCCGTCCACCTCGTCCAGATAGCCCTCCTGCCGGATACCGGCGGGGCTGCTCCCAAAGAACTCCCGGTTGGCCTGCCGCTGGCAGTAGATGCGCTTTTCGTTGATCTCATCCTCCAGCGCCTTTTTCAGCATCTGCTTTTCGATGGTGACCGCCTCCGGGTCAAACACACCGCCCACAAAATAGGGATGGAACGCCGTGCCCAGCGCCAGCGCGGCATACTCCCGGGTCAGGGCCTCGCCTTCCAGTGCAAAGCGGTCCTTGATGCCGGTCACACTGACGCAGAGGTTGTGGTTTGCACCCAGCGGGCGGGCATCCACGGTCAGGTCCGCGCCGTACAGCCGGGCAAGCTTTTTGGTCATCTGGGTCATATCCGGGCAATCCGCATAGCCCCGCTCCATCAACAGGGGCAGCAGAGCGTGGGCGGTTGCCGTCTCCCGCCGTGCCGGAAACGCAAAGTGGATGCTGATCCGGCAGCGGTTGAATTTCTGCGCCGGGTTCCAGGAAAGATGGACCCCGGGCGCGATCTCGGTTCGTCTCAACAGTCGTTCTCCTTTTTTGTTACAGCTTTGTGCGCTCCAGCGCAAGGAACTCCTCCAGCGAGAGTCCGGACGCGCGGATGGCGAGGGCATTTTCCACCCCCACATAGCGCCAGTGCCAGGGCTCGTATACCATGCCGGTGGCGGCCTGCCGCTCCTCCGGCCAGCGGAGGACAAAGCCATACTCCGCAGCGTAGGCGGTCAGCCACTCGTAGGCGCGGGTATCGGCAAAGCGGGTGGTCTTTTCGGTGCAGTCCGGGCTGAGGATGTCCGCCGCATAGCCGGTGGCCTGCTCGCTGGCATTGGCCGGAGGGCAGACGCTGGCGGCATAGGCCGCTGCCTCCTCTTCGGAAAGCCCCTTTTCCAGATACACCTGCTTCCGGGCATCAAAGGCCGCTTCCCGTGCGGAAACATCCTGATAGCCCGTCACCAGTTCCAGCGTGATGCCGTCTGCCGCCGCAGCTGCCGCCATGGCGCGGTACTGCTCTGCGGCTTCCGCTTCCAGCTGCTGGCCCGTGGCATCATCCGCCACCGCAAGGGCCGGGGCCGGCTCTGCGTCCAGCGGCAGATTCCCGTTCACCAGCACCAGCCGGGCATCGGCAAGGTTCAGCTGGTATTCGGTGCCATCGTAATTTCTGGCCACAAAGTCCTCCGGCCCCGCGATCAGGGCGTGGGCCTTGGGCAGCAGCCATAAAATGCCGCTGGTCATCAGGGCAACAGCCGCGCCGCAGGCCGCCAGAAACACGGCCCAGTTCCGTGCCAGACGCAGGCAGCGCCGGATCCTCCACTCCCGCCGGGTCATCCGCCGCCGGGGCGCTTGCTTGTTTTGGTTCATCGATATCGGTTCCCTTCTCACATCATTTCGCAATGCACAGCCGCACAATTACATTATTTTATTATACACTTCTTTCGCCGGGGTGTAAACGGAAAGGGATGTTAAAAAATTGTGTCTTTCAAAAAAGGGAGTTCCGTTACGGACGAACGTCCGAGCAGAACTCCCTTTGGGGTTTATAAAAATCCCGCGTTAAAGCGCTTTCCTCAATTCAGAATTTTCCCGTCAATGGAGAGGGTGACCGGCTACCGTGGCAGAGGACTCGTTCAGGACAGCTTGATCTTCAGATCTGCCAGCAGATTCACGGCTTCCGGCAGCGAGAATTTTGCATCTTTCAGGCGGCTGCCCAGAACATCCACCTTATAGCCTGTGGCATCCCGGAAGTCGGCTTTCCGCAGATCACACTGGTAAAATTCCGTTTCGTGCAGCTCTGTGCCCATGAAATTCACCATCTGCATCTCGCACCGCACAAACCGGCACTCGTTCAGCATGGTATGGTCCAGCTCACATTTCGTAAAGGAGCAGTCCACAAATACGCAGTCTGCAAAATCGCAGCTCTCAAAAATTTCCCCGGCAAACGACAGGCCAGTAAACCGTTCCCCTTCACAATAACGTTCCGTCATGTAATTCTCCTATCAGCGCAGTTCTTCCAGCAGAGCAGTGCAGCCCTCCAGCACCTCCCGAAATTCCGAGTTGTCGTTCTCAGTATACCATGATTTCTCTCTGCGGAAAAGATACCAGGAAACAAAAATGGCCCCGGAGGGCTTGTTACAGCCCTCCGGGGCCACTTTATGTGCGTGTGTGACTTGGCGCACACGACCGGCGTTTTACTCGATCTCGATCAGGTTCGGGTTCTCAGGCAAAGCCTTCGTCTGCTGAGGAGCAGGCAGCTCGACGTGCAGGACGCCATCCTCGAACTTTGCGTGGATGTCTTCCTTCTTCACATCGCCCACGTAGAAACTGCGTGCGCAGGTGCCGGAGAAGGATTCGCGCCGCAGATAGCGGCCCTTCTTATCCTTTTCGTCGTTGCTGTGGCTGCGCACTGCCTGAATGGTCAGGTAGCCGTCGTTCAGATCCATCTGAACGTCTTCCTTCTTGCAGCCCGGCAGGTCAACCGCTACTTCGTAGCCGTTGTCCGTCTGTTTGACATCGGTCTTCATCATGTTTGCACCACGCTTACCAAAGGTATCACGAGCCTCACGGTTCATCATACGTTCCAGTGCAGCGTCATTCCAGAACGGATCGAAGAAATCATCGAACAGGTTTTCATGGAAAACAGTCGGCATAAGCATAAATCATTCCTCCAATCCCGGCGTTCGGGTCGGGGCAAAAAATCTGAAGCGTCCATTCAGAAGGGCTTTCCGGGGAGCCTAGCGGCTCTCCTTTTGCCCTTCCTCCTGAGCACGCCACTGTTATAGCACCGTTCATTAGCAGTGTCAATAGAAGAGTGCTAAAATTCACGAAAAAATAATACTTCTGCAACAATTTCTTGGTTCTGGCTCTCCCCGTTTTCCCCTTTGGGGCGGGCTGCCACGCCTTTTTTCGCTGCCGCCCGGTTTGGCACTTTTCAACGGCCCCGTTCCGTGTTACAATAAGAAAAAACGAAACCGGGTGATTTTTTGGAATTTTATGGTACCATCGGCCCCGCCTGTGCCCAGCTGGAGATCTTGCAGCGCATGGTGGAAGCCGGCATGACGGGCATCCGCATGAACCTTTCCCACGGGCCCCTTTCGGCCCACAAAGACTGGCTGGACATCATCCACGCCGTGGGCATCCCCCAGCTGCTCATCGACCTGCAGGGGCCGGAGCTGCGCATTGGCACGCTGCCCCAGCCCCTTGTGCTGGAACCAGGCCAGAGCCTCCGGCTGGGGCAAGGGGGTGTCCCCTGCCCGGCGGCGCTGGTGCATGCAGCCCGGCCGGGCCAGAACCTCCTGCTGGACGACGGCAGGCTCCTTGTGCAGGTGGCCGAAGCCGATGGCGCTGCCCTGCAGTGTACTGTGGTACGGGGCGGCACCCTGCAAAGCCGCAAAAGCCTTGCGGCACCGGGGCTGACGGTGGCCTCCCCCACGTTGACGGAGGAGGACCTGCAAAACCTGCAGCTGGCGGGAGCCTGCGGCGTTACCGGGGTGATGCTGCCCTTCGTGCGGGGAGCTGAGGATATTCGCACCCTGCGCCGGGCGCTGGAACAAGCCGGGGCCGGGCAGATCCGCATTTTTGCCAAGATCGAGAGCCTTGCGGGGGTACAGGCCCTGCCGGAGTTCTTACCCCTTGTGGATGAGGTGGTCATTGCCCGCGGGGACCTTGGCAACGCCATGCCCCTGTGGGAGCTGCCCCGGTGCCAGAAACAGCTTTCGGCGGTCTGCCGGTCTGCCGGGGTGCCCTTTATGGTGGTGACCCAGATGCTGGACAGTATGTGCAGCCGGGCGGTCCCCACCCGCGCCGAGGTCAGCGACATCTACAACGCCGTGGCAGACGGCGCTTCCAGCGTAATGCTCACCGGGGAGACCGCCGCCGGGCAGTACCCGGTGGAGGCCATGGAGTATCTTGTGCGCACGGCCCGCACCGCCTTGGAATAACCCAAAGTCAAAGACACTCGGTCGATCTGTGTTGCCGCATTTAGTCCAGAATTTTTCCGTCAATGGAAATGGTGACCACCTGCCACGGAATGAACTTTCCGCTGGTCTGCAGTGCCTTTTTCGCTGCCATCTCCAAGCCGCCGCAGCAGGGCACCTCCATGCGGAGGATGGTCACGCTCTGGATGTCGTTGCTGCGCAGGATCTCGGTGAGCTTTTCGCTGTAATCCACAGCGTCCAGCTTCGGGCAGCCGATGAGGGTCACCTTGCCGCGCATAAATTCCTGATGGAAATTGGCGTAGGCGTATGCCGTGCAGTCCGCTGCAATCAGCAGCTTTGCGCCCTCAAAGTAGGGCGCATGGATGGGTGCCAGCTTGATCTGCACCGGCCAGTTGCGCAGGCGGGAAACTGGCTGCACGGGGGCAGAAGCTGCGCTTTCGGCAGCCTCCGGCTGTTCCAGCATCCGCATCCGGGAGCTGGGGCAGCCGCCCTCGTGGAGGTGCTTCATCTTCTCCTGCAATTCCTTCTTCTTTTTGTTTTCCTGCACCGCTGCTTCATCGTAAGCGGGAGCTTCCCGCTCTTCAAAGGTGATGGCACCGGTGGGGCAGCCCGGCAGGCAGTCGCCAAAGCCATCGCAGAAATTTTCCCGCACCAGCTTTGCTTTGCCGTTGATGATATCAATGGCACCTTCATGGCAGGCGGTTGCGCACAAGCCGCAGCCGTTGCATTTTTCTTCGTCAATATGGATGATCTTCCGAATCATATCTATACTCTCCTGTTGTGGGTGTTTTTTGCATTTGCATCCTTATTATAGTATACTAAAGGCAGCTTGTATGTTTGAATTCCAACAAGGAGGGCTTTTATGCAAAAATATCTGCCTGTTCTGCGGAACTGCCCCTTTTTTACCGGGCTTACCGACGATGAGATTTTGTCCATCCTGCACTGCGTCAGTGCGTCAAAGATCACCCGGCCCCGGGGCTCCTACATTTTCCGTGCCGGAGATTCCACGGAGGTCATGGGGCTGGTGCTGTCCGGCTCCACCCTTGTGATCCAGGAGGATCTGTGGGGACACCGCAACATCCTGTCCAAGTGCAATACCGGAGACTTTTTCGGGGAGCCTTACGCCGCCACTCCCGGTGCCATCCTGAACATCAGCGTGGTGGCAGAGGAGGATTGCGAAATTCTGCTGCTGAACGTCAAGCGGCTGCTCACCTCCTGCCCCACCGCCTGCGACCATCACCAGAAACTCATCCGCAATCTGGTCAGCGTTCTGGCAAATAAAATACTGCTTTTTAACGATAAGATCACCCATGTCAGCAAGCGCACCACCCGGGAAAAACTGCTGTCCTACCTGTCTGCCGAATCCATCCGGCAGTCCTCCCTTTCCTTTGACATTCCCTTTGACCGTCAGCAGCTGGCAGATTTTCTCTGCGTGGAACGTGCCGCCATGTCGGTGGAGCTTTCCAAGCTGCAAAAGGAAGGGCTGCTGGTCACCAAACGGAACCATTTTGAGCTGTTGACCCGTTGACCGCTCCATGCGCCGCCATGGGCGGTTTTATCGGGTAGATTTCCCCTGCCGGGATGTCCAGGCATAAAAACAGCGGACAACCGTTTTGAGGCTGTCCGCTGAAGGGATGGTTTGATTTTGTTGGTCGACTAATGGAAATTATCTGTTATAAAATATCAGCAATCAATCCCTCTATCAAACGATTCACCTGTTCGGGTTTGTCTGTATTGGAATTGTGTCCTGCTCCTTCGATCCACGTCAAAGGAATTTTCGTATTGCGATGCCATGCTTTGTTGTACCGTATACACGAACCAGCGTGATCTTGTGTGCCACATATCAGCAACGCCGGACATTTGATCTCATACGGCAGATTCTTTTCCATGGCCGCTGCCAAAATACGATAACCATGTCCGGCAATTTGTGCATAGCGCTTCTGGTTTCCGTCATAGGTTAGCATCATTTCACGCATGAGGTTTCTACCGTAATCAGACGTGGCAACACCTTCCGACCCCGATTTCAGGAGCCATTTCCACGGATAGTGAGCATATACCGGTTCCATCCGTTTCAAGAGCCAAATTTCAACTGCCGTCACATAGCTTCGTTGCAGCGGTGCAGAGTCAATGGAGACAAAACCCGTCATTTTGTCCGGGTAAAGCTGCGCATAAGCCTGTCCCACATATCCGCCCATAGACTGCCCGATAATAACGGGCTTTGTGATTCCTTCACGGCTTAAGATATCGTTCAGCCATTTTGCCTTGTCGAACAGATCAAATTCAAATCGAAACGGCCATGAGGAGCCGTGTGCCGGCGCATCCCAGACGATAACATTATACCTGCTCTCGAAATACTGAATCTGCTTATCAAACAGTCGATGATCCGCAGTCAATCCCGGCAGAAAAACAAGAGTAATTGTATCCGGGTTTGACACACTCACCCAATAGTGAATCGTTCCGCAACGGGTCTGATATGTCCGTTCCTCCATTGAGCTTTCCTCCCATAACTTCTGAGTTGTCAAGTTCAGTATACCACACCAAATAGCATTGTAAAAGAGCTATGGTAATTTTTCTCCGGTCAAACAAAAAAGCTCGTCTGCAAGCCACGATATGTGCAGCGCAGACGGGCTTTCGTTATGGAGTCATCCTGATATTCACTCTATCTTATACCGTTCTCCTCTATTTGTTCTTATTTTATCTGCGGTGTATCCTTTCGCTGCCGGGTGGATCTCAGATATTCCAACAGCGTCCGGCTCACCACCGAGCTGGCAGTTTTGGAAAACGCCAGCCCCAATGTACGGCAGCAGGCAGGCTCCAGCGGACGGGACACCACACCGGGGCAGCCGAATGCCTGCATCACCAGCTCCTGCGAGATGGTCACGCCCAGCCCGCTGCGCACAAACGCCATGATGAGGGTATCGTCCCGGAAGCTGTAAGAAATATTCGGCTTCACCGGGCATTTGAGCATCAGGTGCTGGATGTCATTATCACAGCCGGGCGTTTCAATGATGAGCGGATACTGAAACAGCTGCGACAGCGTTACGCTGGAGTGTGCAGCCAGTGGATGCCCCTCTGGGAACACGGCACACAACGGGTCGTCCCAGAGCGGGTAGAATTTCAGGTCGTCTGCCACAATGGATGAGAGAAAACCGCAATCCACCTGCCCATGGATGATCCATTCCCGGATCTCATCATAGTTGCCGTCCAGGATCTCTATACTCACCTTCGGGTAGTTCTCCTTGAAATAATGCACCACTTCCGGCATCCAGAGCGTTGTGATGCTGGAAAAGCTGCCCACCCGCAGCTTGCCCTCCACCTTGTGGTTGATATTGAACGCCGCCTGCCGCAGCCGGTTCTTCTGGTTGGCCAGTTCCCGGACGTAGGGCAAAAGACGTGTCCCGTTGTCGGTCAGGGTCACGCCTCGGTTGATGCGGGCGAACAGCTTCACGCCCAGTTCTTCTTCCAACCCTGCCATCATCTGGCTGATGCCGGATTGGGTATAGTTCAGTGCCTCCGCTGCTTTGGAAAAGCTGCCCGTTTCGCACACTTTCAAGAATATCTCGTATCGGTCTTTCTGTTCCCGCATCTCAAGCGCTCCATAAGTAAAATTTATAGGTCATAGTAATTTTATTCGGTTTACTGATATGATACTCCATGTTATCCTATATTACAATAGGAAATACGGATAGGAGTTTCAGAATCATGGAAAAGAAAGCAAGCAGTTTCTCCGGACAAATCGGATTTGTCCTTGCTGCCGCCGGAAGTGCGGTGGGTGTCGGCAACCTGTGGCGGTTCCCGTACCTTGCCGCAAAAGATGGCGGCGGTTTGTTTTTGCTGGTGTATCTGGTGCTGGTGCTGACCTTCGGTTTCACGCTGCTCACCTCGGATATCGCCATTGGCCGCCGCACCAAGCAGAGTGCCATCCGCGCCTACGAGACGATGCGCCCCAAGTGGAAATTCCTCGGCATCCTGACCTTTCTGGTGCCAGTTCTGATTATGACCTACTATGCCGTCATCGGCGGGTGGATCACAAAATATGCGGCAGTCTACCTGACCGGACAGTCTGCTGCCGCTGCTGAGGACGGTTATTTTACCAGCTTCATCACCTCGCCGGTCTCCCCTGTGGTGTTCGCTCTGCTGTTCATGGGCGTGACTGCTTTCATCGTGTACAACGGCGTGGAGGGAGGCATTGAGCGGGTGTCCCGCTACATGATGCCCATTCTGCTGGTACTGGTGGTGGTGATTGCGGGCTACGCCCTCACCCTGCGCCACGAGGATGCCTCCGGCCAGATGCGCACCGGTCTGGAGGGTCTGCGCTACTACCTGACCCCGCACATGGAAGGGCTGACCGTCAGCCGCTTTTTGCAGATTTTGCTGGATGCCATGAGCCAGCTGTTCTTCTCCCTCAGCGTGTCCATGGGCATTATGATCACCTACGGTTCCTACGTCAAACCGGACGTAGACCTGAACAAAGCGGTGAATCAGATCGAGATCTTCGATACCGGCGTAGCCCTGCTGGCCGGTGCCATGATCATCCCCGCCGTGTATGTTTTCTCTGGCACTGAGGGCATGAGCGCAGGCCCCAGCTTGATGTTCGTCTCGCTGCCCAAGGTATTCAACGCCATGGGCAAGGCAGGCGTGTTCGTTGGCATCCTGTTCTTTGTCACTGCCATTTTTGCCACCCTGACCTCCTGCATCTCGGTGCTGGAATCCATCACCGCCAACTGCATGGAGATCTTCCACTCGGGCCGCAAAAAGACGGTGCTTGTGCTGGCGGTCATTTATCTGGCCGCTTCCGCCATCATTGCGCTGGGTTACAGCATCTTCTATTTTGAAGTACAGCTCCCCAACGGATCGGTGGGTCAGCTGTTGGATATCATGGACTATGTCAGCAACAGTGTTATGATGCCTTTCATTGCTCTGCTGTCCACCATCCTGATTGGCTGGGTCATGACACCGGATTACGTCATTGACGAGATGCAGCGCAACGGCGAGACCTTCCGCCGCAAGAAACTCTACCGGGTGATGATCCGATACGTTGCTCCGGTGATGATGCTGGTGCTGTTTTTGCAGTCCACCGGGATCCTTGCTTAAGCCGAAAAGCCCCCGTGGGCTTTTGGGAAACCGGACGAGCAGAAAGGGATTTACCCCGACACGCTCGGTTCCGTTATCATCTGATCCACGCCATTGAGGGTGCATATAAGTATCGGAAAGACTGATGATACCAGTTTTAGCGGATGGTTCTGCGGAGCCATCCGTTTTTTTTTTGCTCAAATCGCATTTTTTCTGTTTTCTCTTGACGATGTCCCGCCAATTGAGTAGGATGGTGCTGCAAAAACGAATTGCAAAAGAGGAGATTCAAATGCAAATCAGCCTTTTATTGATGCAGCAGATCGCGCAGCTATTTCTGATTCTGCTGATGGGATATGCCGTTGTAAAAACCGGCTTGTTGAAGGCACCGGGCTGCTTTATTCCATGGGCATCGCCGTTGGAATGCACGTTGTATTTCTGCTTCTGAATGCGCTGTTCCGCAAAGCTCTCAAGCTGGACGCCGTGGAGCAGGTCAATATCATTTACAGCAATGCCGCCGCCTGTGCAACAGTCACCTCCATGGCACAGCTCTATGACCGGGATGCTTCTCATTCCAGCGCGATCTATGTCCTGAGCACGCTGCTTTCCATCCTGACCATGCCGCTGATGATCGGGTTGTTTGAGCTGTTGCTCTGAAATACGAAAAAAGGCCGTCCGGCACCGTAGCAGGGCAGCCTTTACAACTACAAGGATGTGTCTCTATGAAACTACTCAAACAATTCATTCAGCAGGAAACGGTCCTCACCGCAGCCGCTGTGCTGGCCGTCGTCTCCGCCTTCTTTGTTCCGCCGGATGTGCAGTATCTCGGCTACATCGACCTGCGCACGCTGGCGATCCTGTTTTCCCTGATGACGGTCATGGCCGGGCTGCGGCGGCAGGGCTTTTTTGATGGACTGGGCCGGGCATTGCTGTCCCGCACCCACAGCACCCTTCAGCTGACGCTGGTACTGGTCGGGCTGTGCTTTTTCGGAAGCATGTTCATCACCAACGATGTTTCCCTGCTGACCTTCGTTCCCTTTACGTTCGTGGTCCTGAGTCGTCTGGGAGCGGATGTCCGCCGTTCCCTTCTGGTCCCGGTGGTCTGTATGCAGACCATTGCGGCAAATCTTGGCAGTATGCTGACCCCCATCGGCAACCCGCAGAACCTCTATCTTTACGGAAAAAGCGGCATGAGCATCGGGGGATTTGTGCTTCTTATGCTGCCCTACACACTGGTCTCTCTGCTCCTGCTGCTGGCTTGGGCAGCGCTGGTCTGCCGGAAAGCCTCTGCCGCCCTCTCCGTGGATGAGCTTGTTTCTTCTGCATCTCAGGGAGATCAGAAGATCATCCTGCTGTATCTGATTCTGTTTGCCGTTTGCCTGCTGTCCGTGATCCGGGTGCTGCCCTATGGCATTGCCTTTGCCGCTGTACTCGTCTGCGTTCTTTTTGCAGACCCGCACACCTTACGGGCGGTGGACTATTCCCTGCTTTTGACCTTTGTGGCTTTTTTCATCTTCATTGGCAATCTGGGGCGTATTCCGGCCTTTTCCGGCTGGCTGCAGGAGTTTCTGACCGGCCGGGAAGTGCTGGTGGCGGTTCTTGCTTCGCAGGTCACCAGTAATGTTCCCGCCGCCCTGCTGCTGTCCGGGTTCACGGCAGAGACACAAGCCCTCATCATCGGCACCAATCTGGGAGGTCTTGGTACTTTGATCGCATCCATGGCCAGTCTTATCTCCTACCGGCAGATTACACGGGAGCTGCCACAGGGAAAGAAGCAGTATTTTGGGCTGTTCACCCTGTCCAACCTGATTTTCCTTGCGATCCTGCTGGGTGTGTGGTTTTTGCTCCGCTGAGCGTGGCAGATGACTTATGGATTTTCTATACCCTTTTTGTACCCGCAGTCGCAGTAGGGTCCGCCGGAGGCAAGGGTGTACTGCCGCACAAAGTTCGTCACACCGCCTGCTTCGCTCATGGTATAGTCCAGACGGCACAGGGCGGGGGCCAGGTCGTACAGACCCAGCTCCTTCATCAGCATCCACATCCCAAAGGGCATCCCTGCGTATTTCATTGTCTGTCTCCAAATCCGATCTTCACGATCTGCATTTTCATCCCGTTGTCCCCGACCCTTGCAAGAAACCGGAAAAAGCCGCTGACAGAAGGATCTTTCAAATCGTTGTACCCCAGCATATAGCCCCGGCTGGACACTTGCAAACGGCTGTCCCACGGGGAAAGCTCGCTTTTCGCATCCGAAACCGCGAAATATGCTCCCACATCCTTGATTTTCGCCGTTCTGAGCCACGTTTTGGCGATCATCTTCACCGCCGTGCGGTTGGCGGCATCAAAGACCAGCACCCCGCCGGGGAAAGCATCTGCCATCCCCTGCACCAGTTCCCGGACCTGCTCCGTCAGGAAGTAATAGAACACCCCGGAGGCAAAGAACATCGCCCCGCCGGAGGCATCGATCTTGTCAAACCATGCGGGGTCTTTCAGGTTGCAGGGGATGTTTTGCTCTCGTTCCCCGACGGGTAGCAGTTGCTGCCGCAAGGCGATCACATCCGGGAAATCCAGATTGTAGATCTTGCATCTGCCATTGTCGCAGGCTCTGCCGGTGTTATCCAGCCCACAGCCCAAATTGACCACCGCCGCGCTGGGATGGGTTTTCAGATAATTCCGTACTTCCCACGCAAGGTCATTCTGCCGCATAGCGACCTCCAGCGCACCGAAGCGCTGCATCAGGCTGCGAGAATTTTTCTCTGCCTCTGAAAAGTCGTAGTCGATCTGGTCGATCAGGCGCACCGCTGTTTCGTCCCGATAAAGGTTTGGATACAGCTCTGTGCACAGCTTCCGGGAATACAGTGGGAGAATCAGCGTCTCCTGCACGGTGTTTTTCTCGATTTTGTATTTCATAGGTTCCTTCCTGTTCTCCTCATTCTGCTTTCCGGCAGGCAAACCATGCCATGCTCTTCACTGTTCCAAGTGTTACGGTTGCACTACTTCACCGCTTTTGCGCCGTAACGCAAAGCCAGCCCTTTTTATTTTTGTGGCTCTGAATCTGACAGAATCCTGCTTGTTCCAGATACTCTTTCAGTGCAGTATCCGTATAGATGGTCATCCCATTGATAATTTGTGTCCATCTGTCGTCTTTTGTTGTTTCGCCGTTCGCTTCGTTACAGATGAAAAAGATTCCGCCGGGCTTCAGCACTCGATAAACCTCTCTGAAATTCTGCACAAGTTCCGGCCAGAAATAGACCGTTTCAAAGGCGGTCACTACCTCAAACTGCTCCG